>Ga0247843_1005218_pt1 | contig 18328 bp, 15 predicted proteins | sample LaCruzMarch2017__FD_192420 | JGI IMG/M metagenome (GOLD analysis project Ga0247843, IMG submission 192420) | Freshwater microbial communities from meromictic Lake La Cruz, Castile-La Mancha, Spain - LaCruzMarch2017_8m | ecosystem: Environmental > Aquatic > Freshwater > Lake | place: Spain...
GGGTAAAAGTGTATGAATATATAGGGGGAGGAGGAGGAGAGACAATAGATATAGATATAAGAGGAGGTATGGAGAAACATGGGGGGGGGCATATTTATATATATAAAGTTAAAAAAACTATTTTGAATAATTATCTATATAATTAGACAAAACTAAGTTTTTGTAGAGCATTATTATTGTAACATTATATCTTCAATAGGGGGGGGGGGACAGAGAGAAACACAAGTAGTAACTCCTCCTACCACATAACTAGAGAGAGGTGGTTAGAAAAGTAAACGAGGGAAATGGGTAGGATATATGAAAAATAGATATCATACAACTGAAAAAGAGAAGCACACACTCTATTATTTATTTATTTCCAAGATAATATATGTACATAATAATATCCTAATTTTACTCCTAAAATGTATTTAGCATTTTTTTTAGCATTGGAATAAGGTGGTGACGCGGTCTCTAAAATAGGGGGAGGGGTGGTGGCGTCAGGAGGAGGAGGGAGTCTCCTCTTTTCTAGCGTGTTGGAGTAGTAGATATCGTAGGCTTACGTTTTGTTTTGGATAGCTTCTCTCTATTATTTAGTGGTGAGGGTGTAGATTTGTTTTTACTAGCAGTTTTTTTGGTGTATGGACGTCGTCTCATTATCGTCGTCATCGATTGTGTTTTTATTATTATCTTGTGTGTGTGTATACTAATGTTGTTGTTGTAGTTGTATTATTAATCTTTCTAAAGATGAACGGGATGTAATAATTCCCCACTTACCGGACACACCGACATGGCATGTTCTTCGGTAGCGTTACGCCAATCGTACTTGTCAAATTCATACTCACGTTTATTCCGTAATTTGTTTTCGCGTAACTCGTACCGGTTGGCATACATTTTGTAGCGTTGTTCGGGAGTGTAGTCCTGTAATGGTGGGATGGGCAAGACACGTACCTGTTCGTTGAAGGTGACGCCTTTACGTAATATAGGGTTCGGTACACCCCCTGCGACGTTGTTATTGTTGTTGTTAGCGAGTAAGGTGGCGGCAGCTAGGTCGTCTTCGTCCTCTTCTGTTAATAGTACACCCCCCATATCATCATCGTCTTCACTCGATGTATCCGATGATTGATCGCTATTTTCACCGGAGGAGGCGGGGATCATGCCTGGCGGATGAGTATCATCGTCAGACTCCTCGTCGTCTTCATCGTTTTCTTCCTCCTCTTCATCGTCGTCGTATACGTCATCGGCCATGGATTTCATGGCCGTCGCAGCGATGACAAATGGCGGGGGATAGGTCGACGACGGGAGAGATTGATGGGGGACCGCCGCACTAATCACGTTACCCGCACTCCACGCGTGTCGCACAGAACTGCAAGCGAAGCCAAAGAGGGAGTAGTTGTTACTAGCAGCACTACTCGTAAGACTAGATGATGATGACAAATGGAGGACCGGACTCCACGAAGAAGACTCATTGTTGTTTGGGTGATTTTCCTTGAGACTGTAGGCGCGATCGCTTTCCTCCATCTTGGACCAACTCTCCAATGACAACGCCACGCCGGACGACGAGGATGAGAATTGAGGCGATGATGGCGTTTTCATTCGCTTATTGTTCGGTGGATGTTCGTCATCCTCCGCATCATCACGATGACTCCCCTTGTCGTCAATGTTGTCACTCGTCCCCGCCCCCGCCTCCGCCTCTCCCCGCCAGCTACTCCCATCAAAGTCGAAGACATCGTCATCCTCGTCTTCATACTCCAGCGAGCAGTCCGTGGTCATGACATGAGCGGGAGGAGGAGGCTGGAGCATTAGGAGACCACTACGACGAACCTCGACCTTCATCATAATATCGTTGGGTTGTGAGAGTGCGGAGGAGCGCGTCGTTGTGAAGGCCTCGGACCTTTCTCGGTTGTTGTTTCGCGTCGCTATTTTTGGTGGTGTGTAAGAGAGTTTTCCGCCCGCCAAACAATTTGGCGGCACAAGTCAAGTTACAATACATACACATACCTACAGTATGAACAACAACAGCTAGCACCATGATGCTTGATACAGGCCATGATTCGTCCTCGCCGCCGCATCCTGATAGCATCCTACGATTGCTATCGGCGGTCCATCGTTTTTCAATTGTAAGTTCCATTATTATATCGAATATTATTTGATGATGAGGCCTGAAGAATATTATCCTAACTTTGTCGTCATCTTTTACGCGTCCGAAAATATTTCACTTCTCCACTCTCTCTTTTTAATCTGTATATTTTATATATTTAAATATTATAGCCATACATCAATCCAGAAGATCAACTGTCGTTTACTGCCAGCTTCAAAACATGCTCCTCCGGTCATCAGAGTACATTAAATGTGTTACATCAAGCGGACGAACGACGGCAAGAAATTAAGAAGAATATGGCCGATGGAAAAATAAGTCATGCTGCATTATCACACGCATTGGCAGAGTACATGTAAGGTTTTGTTTGTTGGCACACACATTCATTCATTTTACTCTCCTTTCCATTACAGCAGTATTATGTTTAGTTTTCCAAGCTCATGCGCAACTCTTTTCGTGTATCTGCACACGCTCACACACACACAATCACACACACACACGCACACACAATCGCAACCACCCAGACCATTGATTAATCAAATTCTCCTCTCGTGTAAATTCCAATCGGACAGAGCACAATTGGACATACGATTAATATTTAGTTGGTATTCCGGCATTGAATATCAAATCAAAAATAATACAACGAAGAAAAAGCATTACTTTGATTCCGAGGCACTGACGTATGAACTAGTATTAGCCATTGCGACGTATGCACTATCCGAATCGAATGTGGGGTGCGATGCATGCCAGTCTGGTAAATTCCCCGAGGCATCGCGTCATTTTACTAAAACTGCTAGTATATTCCGATTGCTCGGGAATGATATAGTGCCTAATTGGATGGCGAATAGTAAGCAGTATGCCGAGATGGAGTCGGATTGTTTGGCCGAAACCCGCGTGGGGGTATGTGTTGCATTTACGTCATTATATGAAGCCATGTCACAACAAATGGCCGTGGCGGTTATATTGGCCAAGCCGGGTATACCTAACTATGTACTCGTGGGTAAATTATGCTTGGGTATTGCCGAGGAGTTGGATACCTTCGTATCAACTATGCGTTCGAAGAGTCCAGTACAAATGTCACGATTAGAGCCATCATTCCTAACAATGATTACATTCGCAATCAACATCCAACGTGCGGCGAGTTTATACTTTTTAGCACGCAGTTTATGGACTGAATCTGATTATGGTGTTGCTATCTCAGCCTTGAGTGAGGCGACGGTGGCTATGCGTACACGATCCTCAATCAATGGACGAGGTTTGCCTAAGATTGATCCAAATGGACCATTGAAACTATTATTCATGGAATCGAATAAATTCCGACAGCACATGACTGACTTATTATCAGCGTGGGAGAAAGATAATCAACTTGTTTACTTTGAAAAGGTACCACCGTCTGTCCCTGCCAATAAAGGGTTGAAAGCAATTCAATTGAAAAAGTCAGATCAATATATCTTAGAAATACGTGATATAGTGCCATTGGGCACATTACCCGATGAGGAAACATCATCAATGAATAGTAGTATGATTGCGGCATCAGATGCTTCTCACTTTTGTAGAGATGATGGTCCACCAAGCTATGATGCTGCCATTTCGGGACTTCAAAGATCAGATAGTGAGTTAGCTCGTGAACTACAAGAAAAATGGAACACAGAATGATACCAACATCAACGCACATTATATTTACGTTGTTCGATATTAGCTTGCTTGTAGTAGTACCTCTCTCTAGAGTTATAATTATTGTCGTCAGGGTGCAGCATTATTCTCTCAATGTATACAAATTTAAATAATATAAGAGAAATAATGATTCCCCCCCCACGTACCATAATATTTTTCCAATTACCAATCATTACCAATCTATGCGATTGTCTTCGTTGTCCGTCTTTCCACTATCATTAGTTTCACTTTTGTGGATAAGCCGTGCTGGACCAATCCTTCAGGGCGCACATCGCACAATTTTCGTTTTGGCGGGACCAAACGATTGAGATTGGCCCTTTTTATTGTACTATCCGAAAGGAGTTGTACGGGTGTATTAGGTGAATGGACGAGTCGGTCGATTTTGTGCCTAATAAAAACGCCATGGTACGCAAAGAATGCTCCTAAGCACCCTTCAATGAACCACCCAATACCCTACGAACTACGTCTACAACTCCTTTCGGATAATACAATAAGTGTTGCTAAAAAAATGAAATAGGTAAACAGATGTGCACTTTAGTGGATGGGAAAGAAACTGACTCGTGACTCCGAAAAGGAAAAGGAACAAAGGGCCACACAAACACGTGACTCAAAAACTTCACACTGTGTGTGAAGAAATAATCATTGGAGATGTCCACTCGCATTCCTGAATGGGTTGCAACAGCAGTAAGGAAGCCGGAGGCGTAGCAGCAGCACAACAAAGGTCCGGTCCGACGGCGCATAAAAGCTACTCATCGTCATTCCCTCCATCGCCAACAACAAAGCAGACGAAGTCGGACGAAGATAGCAACGGTATCATGGTGAGTGCCAATGATTGTGGACCGCTGTTTTTTTATCTCAATTGTTGTTAGCAGCGGTGTATTATAATTTTGTATGTTCTCTCCTTTTCCACCCCGCTCGTTCGCTAACACGCATTCTATTCATACGCAAACACATTGCTCACTCCAACCAACAACCTACGCGTTGTAAATTAATTCAGTCGAATGTCGAGTCGCGAGAGAAGACCATCGCCACCCATAGCAAGGCGAGGGCACAACGTGCGAAGAATGTCTTCGCTGAGCCCCTGGATATGGATATGGACTTTGACATCCCCAGCTATCCCAAGTCAGCCGACGCGATCAAGTTCATTGATGACTCCCTGGCCGATAACTTCATCTTTGCGTCATTAACAAAAGAGGAACGTCGTTTACTCATCGATGCCATGAAGGCAGATACTGTCCCGGCTGGGGCAGTTATTATTAATCAGGGAGAGGTGGGGGATTACTTTTACGTTGTCGAGGATGGTAGCATCTCCTTCGCCGTGGATGGGAACCATGTGGGGGCATGTGCACGGGGGGCATCCTTTGGAGAGCTAGCACTCCTGTATAACTGTCCTCGTGCGGCGACCTGTATTGCCAATTCCGACTGCAAGTTGTGGAAGGTCGATCAACGTACCTTCCGGTACATGCTCGCAAATAATAATGTTAGTCATCAAAAGGGCGTCCTCGATATATTAAAGAAGGTACAATTCCTTGCCGACCTTGATGAGCGGACGCTCATCAAGATTGCAGATGCCCTCACGACTGTGACCTTCCAGGTGGGGGATCGTATTATCAACAAGGGAGATGCGGGGGAGGTATTTTACATCCTCAAGGAGGGGAATGTAAAGGTCCATGACATTGGTTTTGGTGATTCCACGTTTGTGGATCAGGTGATGGGACCGGGAGATTTCTTCGGGGAACGTGCCCTCCTCACGGGTGAACCACGCGTTGCCAACATCACCTCTGAAACTGCCAGTGTCACATTATGCTTGTCACGAGAGACGTTCGAGAAGACGTTGGGTCCACTTCAGGACCTTATTGATCATGCAAGCAAGAAGCGTGTATTGATGGGCGTGCCCATCTTTGCAAACTCCCTCTTCAACTCCTTCGAGATGGCAAGACTAACGGATCTACTAAATTATGCTACCTTTAATAAGGGGGAGGTATTAGCCAAGATTGGCCAACCATCAAGGCAGAATCTGTACATCGTCCAGGAAGGTAAAATCACTGTCGCAACTGCTACCGGTATGATGAAAATATTGGGCGCCGGGGATTACTTTGGTGAACAATTAATCCAGGCCAATGATGGGGCAGTAAGTCAAGAAACTATCACCGCCGTCGAGAAGACAACGTGTAGGGTACTAACGAAGAGCGCCATTGAGGGTGTAATTGGGGATATTTCCCGTCTTGGTAAGGCCACGTCTGCCCCAGCACTAAGGATTGATCGATCGGTCGATTTTAAGGACCTCATGAAGTTCCGTATATTAGGCGTGGGGACTTTTGGTAAAGTGTGGCTTGTGAGTAATAAGAGTACAGGCAAACCCTATGCGCTCAAAATGTTGAATAAGCGTGAGATCATTGGACATCATCAAGTCGAGGGGGTAATCCGGGAGAAGAATATTATGTCATCGATCGACCATCCGTTCATCATAAGCTTAATCCGTACATTCCAGGATGATAAGCATCTATATATGCTCCTTGAACTCGTGCAGGGAGGCGAGCTATTCTCGGTCATTCATACCGATTCGCGCGATGGCATTCCCAATGCTAACTCACGGTTCTACTCCGCTTGCATCCTTGAGTCACTGGCACACCTGCATCAGAGGCACATTACCTACCGTGATTTGAAGCCGGAGAACATATTGATCGACGCGCTTGGGTACTGTGTCTTGGTAGATTTGGGCTTTGCTAAAATTGTAATTGACAAGACGTATACTCTCTGTGGTACGCCAGAATATCTAGCACCAGAAATTATCTTGTCAAAGGGGCATGATAAGGGTGTGGATTACTGGGCGTTTGGGGTATTGATTTATGAAATGCTTGTTGGTCGTTCGCCATTCTACGCGTATGGGACTGATCAGGTCAGTCTCTTTAAACGTATTGTACAGGTGAAGTATTCCTTCCCCCCCGGATCGGTCGTTCATGAAATCACTCAGGATCTTATCCAGCGTCTTATCGTACGTCGGCAGTCCAATCGCTTTGGCTGTCTAGCACGTGCCGACAGGGACATTCGTGATCATGCCTGGTTCAGTGTCATTACGACTGATAAGTTGCTGAAAAAACAAATCCCAGCACCGTGGGTACCACAGATTAAGGACCCACTCGATGCGTCCCACTTTGACTCGTACAAGCATGTTGAGAATGAGGTACCTGCGAATAAGCCAGCTCTCAGCTCTGGTCAACAGGATTTATTCCGGGACTTTTAATTGCATAGTGCTCGAAATTGATGTATTTTTGTTATACTGCTTATTTAGGAGTACTTGGTCGGTAGTGATGACTTGCTAGTTTACGGTCTCAAAGGGGTGGGGTTACTACTTGATTATAATACAACTATTTAGGTAGTTATTCCTCTAACGACTTTTGTCTTCCTAATCCTAGTCAATATTTGGTCAAGCTTATCTCTCCATCCCACTAAACTTGTATTGCCAGCATGCAAAATCAGTACTAGAAACACTTTCTCGAAGGGGTGGGGGTTAGCAGAGCAACGCATGTATTCATTGTAATGGATGCTGCCCTCGGGAGCACTGTTGCATCATAGAGATATTATGGAGAAATGATTTAACGAGAGTGTGAGGTACTATAGTCGTATGGTCGCACCAGACTGTATATGCTCAAGAGAACAGAAGGTGTTAAGTATTGACAAGAGGATGACGGCGAGTGGTATGTACGTTGAGATTGGCAACAAGTTTTCCTGCACAGTCTCTGACCGCTTTACAATCTAACGGGTGCTATGTGACACCAGTGGTCTGCAGACCGACATGACAGTAGATTCGAATGATTACTTACACCGCCACAAGCCACATTACGTCCCTTGGTGGCCATTGTGTGAAATTAATTTGTTGTGGCTAGCAACAACGAAGCTGCTTTGGGGTTGCAGCCTCTGCTCTTGAGTAACGTATCCCCACTCAATACCCCATCACCAAACCTATTCTCAATGATTTCTTGGAGTTCAGAACTATGTCGACATTGACGATAGTATTTGCTCTTGTTCGACGTGCAGTCCCTCCAAACATGCTTTTGGATAGGTGATTGTTTGATGTTTGTTTGTGAATCTGCTGTTGTTGTAGTTAATAATGTATTGACGGATTAGTGGCGGTGGCTCTCTTACTGAGTTATATGTTCATAATTTCCATCGCATTCTCCCTCATGGACGATCAAAACTCATCCTTGCTGAACGTGGACGCATCCCATCGGTATCTCTCTACAGGCTTGCGATGCAATGGAGTCGGTTGTGATTTCACCAGACGACGATGACTGACGATTCCTTATTCATCCTTGTCAATTTCCTTATCGTTCATATCTTCAAAGAGTTTATATCTTCAAAGATAAGCTTTGACGATTGCTGACTTCTTAAGACGTGCTTGACTGATACTAAACACGATTGCGGTGAGTGTGAGCATGCTATGGACGACAACTGACGACGCGGAAACTGTAGAAATGGTGTAAAACCATTAATTCGCACAAAGTCACTCCAACTAGATAAATCGAAATCATCTTGGTAGACAAAGAACAAGTTCGCCCGAGGGATGGTTTTGGATTATTCCACCCTTTAACACCTGCATTCCCCCCCACTCACTCGCTGCTGTGAAAGTGCTATCTCTGGAAACATGGGTACTATACACAATTAAATGATGAAATGAATCCAATAGTATCAGGAGACTGACAGACTCTTTATAGCAACGTTCGCCAGCCCTTTATCAATTTCATCCATCTCATCATCCTTCTTCTCCTCTTCCTTTTGCTCCTGTTTATTCATCTCCTCAGCTCCTCCTCCCACGTCATCAGTAGCAATATCTTCATCGTTGTCATCGCCGTTATCGTCGTCATCATCATCATGATTCCGAAGTGGTGGCAAGTCTGCTTCGTCATAAATAATTTCAATTCGTAAAGTACAGCTTGGACAAGTGGCAATATCTTCACCCTCATATAGCGCCTCTAATGATATAGTAAACTTATCTCCGCAGGGACAAGGATACGTATATATCTGTGTTATCGGATCGAAGTCTAGATCTTCAATCTCAACTTCCTCATAGATGGACATTGTCGTTCTTTGTTTGTGAGTATTGTTGTTGTTGTTACATACGTAAAGTGGAAGTATATAAATAGCGCTGTCTCCCACTGTGCTCTCCTCTCGCTTGCTCGCTCCTCAAGTGGTGCGGCGACTGAACGACAGCAACCCCTGCTGACCCACTATTTTTTGGTGGCTGGGATTGCCTGTTGTGACAGTGAGGGGAATTTGTGTCAAGCAAGGAGCGGGACCATTCCCGCTCTAGACATAGCGTCCACTCCTCCCCTACACGGTACTCCGTTACGGCTCCTTTTTTCATCAGCCACGTGCCAACGAACGAACCATGTCCGACACTGAGTACGCCATCGAAAGTGCCGACGCTGGGGCGTCAGATACTATTCCCATGGAAGCTGGCGCAATCAAGAAGGGGGGGTAAGTAGCGCCGAGGAAGATTTTGTATTTTGATCATTGGAAGTATCTCGTTGCATCATTTTATTGTTTATATTGCGAATTGATTCGTTTAGAGGAATCGTCCATCTGTCCTGCTTTCCTTATTCGAATGGCTGGATACGGAGAGGAGGAGGGAGGCTGAGGGGGGGGGGATGATGTGTTGGGGAGTCTCACTAAATTTGAATAATGCAGATTCGCTGTAAATCACTCACACGTCACACCATCCTGTCATTGTTATCATACCCTCTACTTCTCTTCGTCCTTCATTATATTTCTTCGACTCAAAAACACTACCCACGTTCCAAACGAAACAATCATATCCGACACATTTCATGTCACATTCAAAAACGTCGCAAAACAACTCATGTCGTCTGTTGATGCTGTGTGTGCATTATTTTTGGTCCGTCGTCACAGCTACATTATGATCAAGGGCAAGCCATGCAAGGTACTAAGTATCTCTGTCTCAAAGACTGGGAAGCATGGACATGCCAAGTGTAACTTCACGGCTACTGATATCTTCACTGGGAAAAAACTTGAAGATATGGTCCCCTCGTCGCATGGTACTACTGTCCCTATTGTGAATCGTGTCGAATGGGATATTATGGATATTGGCGAGGATGGCGAGGTTACCCTTATGGATGAAAATGGGAATGAAAAGACGGATGTTAATCTACCCAACTTCCCTGAGACTATGGCAGAGGAAATTCGTGCTGCCTGGGATAATGGAGAGAATCAGGTTAGTGTCACTGTCCAGTCTGCCGTGGGTATTGAGCAGATTGTTGCTTTCAAGAAGAATTAAAGCAAAAATATATTGATTTTTTGTTGGTAGGGTGGGAAGAAGTGGGGGGGATGAGTGGTGGGATTATAATTAAATTCGGGATAGTTGTTGTTTGGAGAGAGATATCTTCTTCGAATGCTTCTGGACCTTCACACATATACACACAATCATATCATAAATTTGGAGGGGGGACGTTGCTGGCGGAGAACGAAAGAATGAGGGGTGAGAGGGGGCGAAGTTATCATCGGACGATTAAGTATATTTGTCACCGGGGGTCGATTGTTTGTTGATATCAATTATCAATTGTTGCATTCCCGGTGGAATGGCACCGTTCAAGGATTTAGTTTGCAAATCAGTTACTCAAAGTAAAATAAATTCTTGTTTGCCATATTTACTGCTATTTATGTCAAGTAGATCTCATAAAAGAATTCAGTATTAGGTAACCTTATTTGCGTTCGGATGGTAGAAAGCGAGTAGTCGTGAGTGTTCTTTAAGCTCCATTGTAGTAGTAATGATATTTCCTAGGAGTATTAAATAGAGGAATATATGTCATCTCCACCCTTGTTTAACAAAGTCGAAATAATCAACAATTATATAGAACATTCCTCGCTCTCAGCTTATGAGTTAGACTCCACCTCACAGCTCTCCAATCCATCATCAGTAAAGCTACACCATTGAAAGATTATTTCCTTGCTAGCGTTATCTACGCCGATCTTTAAGATAGAGTCTAATCTAGATACAGTGCCAGTTTTTGTAATGCTTTCAATTGCTCGTAATAACGAATTTTGATCCAAGGCAACGGCGCCACGGGTTGAGAAAGTAAATGATCTGCCATTTTCGTCTTCGATGTCAACTGACATGTCATGGATGGCAAGTAGGTCTGAATACTCAACATAGTCTGATCCTACAAAGTATCGGATGGTGGCAAGCGAAACCTCCAGTCGCATCCAACAAACTCCTTGATATTGCAGATTCAACTTTTGGACTTTGCTGTGTAACAGGCCAAGTAAGTCTTCCTCTTGAAACGGCGTAATAGGAGCAATTGTTGCGTGCTGAAAATATGTAGGAGTAAGCAACAACAAAAACAAAAATGGCGACACTTGAATATAGAATCAGTAAACTTTTCCGCCAGCACTTACACTAGCGAGTTTGGACGAGTACTCAAAAGGATAATCATTCAACTCTCTCCGAACAGATTCTACTAGCAATTCTTTATTCAGATGCTTCAAACCGTGATTTTGTTTTATGCTTTGAAGTATACTTCTGGCACCAATCTGCAAAGATGTCAGTACAAACAATGTTCCATTGCATGATGTCGAGATATTAGTACCATTGGATGCTTGATAGGATAACGTGTTATGATTGCCACTGAGTACATTTGCAATGTCTGTCATTATTGATATGGGTATTAATTCAATATGATGGATGATGATTACTGATCCGTGTTCCTCTCGTTGGTATATGTAATTGACGATTGTTTCAGTAACAGAGGTTTGCAATCGATCAACATTATCTCTGGTATCAACATTAATCTCAAGTACACCACCACCATCGCCACTCAAAACTTTGTCCTCCAAGCTATTATTCCCGGGGAGTAAATAATTTGCCAGTCGTCTAGCGGTGCGTAATTTCCCCACCCCTTCTGGCCCGACAATGAGTATGCCAATGGCAGGCGGTAGATTAAATTTCGACGTTATATTGGTGTCATTATGAATGTAGCTATTATCAACATCATCGGATCTGGATACAATTACCCAGGCATCTATTCGCTCAGAAATGATTTTCAATGCCAAATTTTGTGGTGACAATGATGTACCAATTGTTTGACGTAGATAATCTTCAGTTGACCAGGCAGTAGTGCCCATTATTATATTATTACTATCGGCAGTTTCTCGTTGAGTCCTTCGATAACCGTGAGCGGCAGGCACTCTTGATAAAATCTTTGAGATTTCTTCGTCGATTAATTTTACGTGATTCTTTTGTTGCTGCAACTCGTCTGTTGCTGCTGTGTGCAATCTGCTCATCGCTTGCATCCGCAGTAAATGAGACTCAACCGAAGTTATTATTGCCAATAATGATTCCCTCATCTTTGATGATGACCAAACAAGTTGTATTTCATACCAAAATGTCATATATCCGAGTCTACTCTCATCCCATGCATATCTAAATGAGTTTGATAGTGCATACCACGCGACGGACGATACATATCTCATCAGTTGATGTGAAAAGCTTGCCCACGACTCGTGATGATTGGCAGTAGCTCCAGCCGAATAATCTGCTGAGCTATTATGGTCCGCAGAGTGAATATAACCTGCATAGTCACAAACTGTGGTCGCGTCATCATTGGTACAACGAGATGTCGTTGATGTTCTAAATGGCGACTGGTTCAACATTATAGCAGCAGGAGGTGGTGGTGCGTAACGCTGCAACACAAATAATGATGTGATCATCGCCAACGCTGCCACGACTGTGATGAGTGTTCGTCTCCTTTGCAAATTAGAATAATGCATCGTCGTTTCACTCCGCTCGTTCTCCAGTAGCAGGAAGGAATGACGACAGCGAATTAGTTTGCGATTATTCATGTGAGAATACTCCTCCTCCTCGTCGGCGTTGTCGTCCTGGCCTTCGCCTTCTTGCCATCCTATCCTCGTATTACTACTGGCGACAGCCAAACAACACGCAGTAGCAGAGTCATACGTAGCGTGCCAGTCCATAGCAGTTGCTTCCTCCTGCTGTTGTCCATCATCGTCGTCAGGAGGGGCACGATATCGACCCATCGCTCGTTCAACAACACAACATGAGCAATTTTAACGTGCAGGCATCCAGATAACATCCCACTATGCACCGTCCGGCGTCCCGCACTCTGACAGGACATAACCTCATCATATCGGCATCAGCTTTGGTCGAATATCAACGATGAATGATGCCCTACGCCAGCGCAACCCCAATAGCAGTAGTGGCGTTGGTGAAGGCGCTGTTGGTGGTGGAAGAATAATAAAGGCGAGTTTTCGAACAAGACATCGACAACGACCACACCCAACGTCAATGCAACACTGCGGCAATGTTTGCGGTGGAATTACAAAGAAAGCAGGAATTCGACTTCGAATTATTATAACTTCCATGATTATAACGTTAATAACAATCGCCAGCACGTTGGTCGTACGTCGTGACAAAATCGGTACGAGCAGTAGCCAAGGTTTAAGAATGATGTCATTGTTACGACGTCAACAACAACAACAACAACAACAACAACAACAACAACAACAACAACAACAACAACAACAGCAATTGAAGAAGGAGAACGAAATTATTCCAATGGCACCCCACACAACTTATCAATCCATTGTTTGTACATCACATCCACAAATTAAGGGCTTACTGAATGATGATTACTGTGATTGTCCAGATGGGAGCGATGAAACATTAACGTCGGCATGCAGTCATATCACTGTGGGTAAGCGCACTTTTTCATGTAATGATCTTGATAAGACTATAATATTTGCATCAAGAGTTGGTGATGGTATCATAGACTGTCCCGATGAGTCAGATGAGAAGAAGAGGGAGTGATTAGTTGATAGTACATCACATACTACTTATCTGTAGTGCTGAACATGTTTTGGGGGGAGCGGAAGACATCATGGAGTGGGTGGGAGTGATTTCAACATACATTTGATTCTGTGATACTGATTTCGTTGTATTTGTATGATTGATTGATTGATTAGTATCCTTATTTCACGACTCTTAGTCTATAACCTAATATAGATGCGCATTTCAAGGGCGGTTACGTCACTTTAATTTCCTCTGTATGCTTAAATTGAAAGAAAGGTCCAAGTGGGTCTCCTCTTCAGACAACCTCCCTCTCTTCCCTATTCCCCTTTGCTAGAAAACTCGGGGGAACTACACAGGCAGGTACCGCGTTCTTTGCCACAGATTGTTCCTTCGCCTTGATATATCTCCTCTCTTGGCCCTCACTGCTAAATCCTTGGTTAAAGATATATATCGAAACACAATCAAACAGGGCTGATATTAATGCTGCTTGATTGCTGCTATGTGTGGGCCTTTGTGTAAGCTATGGGGTAAGCCATTGCTTTGGATTGCTCCCGTCACATGCTAATGTACAAGAGAGATTACTCTCTTGCCCATCAAAAATACAAGTCCTGACTCCAAGTCCTGGTCTGACTTTCTATCTCCTCCTCTTTCTCTCTTCTCCCCCCTCTCTCTATCCTCTCTCGAAGTATTCGTGCAAGAATTCGTAAGCACGATTAATCATTTGCATGTACTGCTTTGCACCTTCCGGGGTCAAGCCTGTCACTTCTGACTTGTGTTTATCTGGATGGTACGTCCGAGCAAGCTTGTTCCTACTTGCCTTGACTTGCGAGAACGTTGCTTCAACTCCCAAGCCAAACACCTTTAATGAGCCAAGTAAGTGTGTTCCTGCTCCTACCGGCTCCTCATGATCGCGGTTTCGCAGGGATGGGGCATTCTCGTTCGCTCTTGTGTTTCTTGGAGGTGACGTGTTTGATCTTGTGTTCCTTGGAGGCGATGATCTGCTGTTGGAATATAGGTCATATCATGTATAATGAAGAGAAGTGTGGCCGATTGAGAGGATAGTAGTTGTAAGGGTGAAACCTGGTAGTTGTAATATAGAATAATAGTAGTAGCTATGATAGGATTAAAATAATTATATATACTTCTTTGATAGTCCAGCGTCTCATAGAGCCAAGACAAGATAGGATGGAGGCGTTTCACAGAAGGCTGCATATCCAAAGAATTCCACAGAAGACAGAGCTTCTTCCTACAAATGTCAAGCAACAGACTCAACGGAACTGACTGGACGAAATAGTTAATTAGAGATTGCTTCAAATCACCCAAGTTCAATGGATATATAGAAACATCTCACTTCACGATAAATCAAATGGATACCTACGCAATAAGACTGCGGAAGATTTAGCAGAAGAAATACATAAACTTGCAGAACTCCAACTGGAAGATGTACCAACGGAAAGTATGTTTCTGCTAGAAGTGGACTCAGGCAATCTAACCAAAGAACATGTAGAGACTCAGGCATACTGGGTAGTGGCAGTGAGAGCAGCAATGAAAGCAAAGGCAGCACAATCAGCAAGAGCAGCGAGTGAAAAGTGAAAAACAACGATCTAAACGAAGAGGATCTGGCAAGATGTCAAGCAGAGCCAATCTGGGGGTGACAGAGGTAGAGAGGGAGATAATAAGAGACAGAATAAATAACCAAGCATGCGGGGGAAGCACAACAATATTCGAAGAGTACAACCAAACATTTCTGGATGCCTTTGTGGAGAAGAGACCTCATCCATCATCAATTACAAGGTTAATGAAGTCAAACAAACGACTAAGGAAACTGAACTTGAGGACGACAGAAACATCTCACGATGTGAATGAGACTACACTCTTAGTTTGTTACTGGCTTACCTGAGGGAAATTGACGGTCTGTTCCAAAGGAGATGGGTACATCCCAACTTAGTCGCCCCTGGCGTCCTTGCTGTGTCAAAGCGGCAATCAACCAAGGTGTATTGAAAGTAGAGTTTGGATAATTTAGTAAGACTTTATTTATTTATCTATTCTCAATATAGACCCTATTTAAGATCCTTGGATGGGCCACTAGTCCCTCTGTAGGCTCGGTACTGAAAGAAAAGCTGCAAAAAGCTGCCACGGTGAAAAAAGGGTGTTGGGCACTGCAATCGTCGCCATTGCCGCGACCACGGCCACCACGGACACCTCTTCCACCTTGGCCAAATGCAAATGACCGCCTTGGCCACTGCAGCCTCCTCCGTATCCATGGCCACCGTGTCCACGATAGTATCCACGGCCTATGGCCTCCCCGGCCTCGACCTTGTCCACCTTGACCTCCACGGCCTTTATTTTGTTGGGTGTCGTGCGATACTGTGCTACAAGGTCTTGACCTGCCTTTTGTAGCCGGGTTCATTCATCTGATAAGAAGTTTCAAGTTGGGTCACTTATATCAACCCCATTCCATTTGGTCTTCATCTGTGCCAAAGATATATATGCCTGCTGCTGCCGATGGCTTTATAGTATTAAGTTTGCTACTTTAGCCTGTATAATATAGACCATTGCTCCGTTAAAGTCCGTACGGTAGGTATTTCTCGTGAACTCTATGATTGCTATGGCTAGAGCAGTGTCATTAGCTACCTTAATCATGGTACTAAGTTTGATTACTTTAATATCTTCAGTCTGATACGACTGATTTGCTCTTGTTTCCATCCATTGGTATGCCTTGATTAGGTTGGTGGATTGGTTTTCCCAACTGGCGGTCCGTTCATTGTGGTATTCAATGTTGTTAATGATACCTTGGTATCTTGTTAACTTCTTATTATTACTTGCGTCTCCACTCTAATGATCACGTAGTGCCATCATGGCCGCACGTCTGTCAAATTGATTCTTAAAGTTGTTTACATAAGTCCACACAAGGTCAACTTTACAAGGGTGTCTAAGGTGGCCAGTGCCAGCATAGAGAATAATTTACTATTATCCTTATCGAATTTGCGTCGCCAAATGTCTCAGTGACATTATCGTCCCAGTTACTCAATTCCTTCTTAAGTTCAAACTTTTCCATCTTGGTTACCTTCAATCCTACTTCAAGGTCCTCCTTGAGGTACATCTGGTAATCGTCACATGCTGATGTGTCTAATGTGTTCACATTGAGAAAAGCAATATTAATGGCCTGATTTCGCCTTTGCATCATATAAGTCCTTTTAGATTATTCTGTATCTTTATTCCTAATAGTAGCCCCAGGACCCCATTGGTACTGTTTGACCATTTCTTTCACCTGTGACGTCTGCAACGACGCAGAGTCATTTATATCATTGACACTTGGCTATCATAAACCTAGTGGTCTGCCTAGTATTAACATTTCCAGTATTAGTAAGTCCAGTAACCTCCAAAACATCCTGACCATGTTGCGGGAATCTGCGTGGCCATTATCTGACTGTATTATGCCTTCCTGGCTTGTATTATGCGCCTTATCCTGGCTGCTTCCTATATGCGGCTTATCCTGCCTGCTTCTTATATTTGGCTTATCCTGCCTGCTTTTTATACGCGGCTTATCCAGCCTGCTTCTTATATGCGGCTTATCCAGCCGGTGGCTTTCTCTCGAAAGAGCTATGAGGGACTATGGCTTCTCGGTAAGCAAGTATCTAGCCTTCCAGTCCGCGGACTTTCCACTCACTTACCTTCCTCTCTTCCTTGCTTAATCTAGAGTTCTTGTGGGTCTGATAAACCATTAATAATCCAACAGGCAATGATAATAACGGGATAAGACAACAAGGAAGAGGTAACATGCCATTGTGATAAAGTCCTATATATTATGATCTATATAAAAGGAACAAACAAAGATTATATAAATCCGGAACTTCTATATCTAAGTTTGGTAACCTAAATCAGGTATAGCTGATAGGGGCTTCAACCTACTGTCATATTTCTAATGTTGGGCTAGGTTTTTGGCGTGGGGAATTCCCCGATTCAAGATTTCCCCAAATCGGCTGGGGGGAAGAAGGGGGGAGAGAAAAAGGAGGAGAAGAAAGAGGAAGGGAGGAGGAGGAGAGAAGAGGAAGGGAAGGAGAGGACGGACAATGACAACAATACATAACAACAATGGCTCAGACAAATATAAGAGTTACTACGAAAGTGGGCCCGCTGGTGCGGGTAGGCGATGCCTAAGTTTTTGATATTAGTTAAAATTAAGTTAGATTACAATGGATTAATGGGGAATGTAGTTCTGTACCAATCCAATAAAAAATTACACCCACCCTCAAATGTTTTGACTGAATCTGATGTTGTATTTTGATCAAATGCAGTGATATGAAGTCTTGCTTGTTCTTGTGATGGACCTGAACTCAGTCGTATTTTTGTCAAAAAGTCTCTGTGAGTCTTATACTTATATGCCAGAGTCCAGAAACTTTGCTTCCATTTGCAGGTTTAAGTCAACAGGTGCTCTTGGCCATGCTGAGTCCTTGTTTGTACATTCCTCCTTGGGCAGCATTCTTGGCTGCATTAAATTGATCCATGTCCACACTCCACACACTAAAGTCATAGACCCCTCGTCGCCCAATGACAAAAAATCCTCGAAATTCCCTGCCGCTGTCGTCAGCAGTTCGTCAATGATCCCCATGTTGTGATTATGATGGGTCGAGGCGATCCCCATTGTACTGCGCTGCTGCGTTAACAGCTGTGTGTGATATGTGGGGAGGTGTGCGTCAATGTTGTGTTGAGAGTCCGTACATACGCGGCGACTGCCATGCAACTGAAAGGAG
>Ga0247843_1005221_pt1 | contig 18324 bp, 11 predicted proteins | sample LaCruzMarch2017__FD_192420 | JGI IMG/M metagenome (GOLD analysis project Ga0247843, IMG submission 192420) | Freshwater microbial communities from meromictic Lake La Cruz, Castile-La Mancha, Spain - LaCruzMarch2017_8m | ecosystem: Environmental > Aquatic > Freshwater > Lake | place: Spain...
GGTACATGGATATATGTACCGAGGAACACTTCATTGTATGGATCATTCTGAAGAAGGTGTCAAAAATGCAATAAAAAACTTCGAGAAGGCTCGAATAATTCTTTCGATGTTGGACTTGATTTCCGGGCCGCAGGACTGGAACGTAATCTTGTGTTTGCGAGGGCCAAGTTGGCCAGTTTTGGAAAGAATAAAGAATAACTCTGACATCTTACAGGAAAATCATCATAATAATATAGGAAAATTTGGTGCAACATCAGTGTCAGCAATTCAATCAGGACTAGCTTGTCTTTTACACATGGAGGATGTGTTCGAAGCTGAGCGACTATCAATGAAGCTGGCTGCCGATAGACGCCAAGCGCATGGTCCAGATCACTCGTGTACTAAACTTGCTGTTGAATCGCTCAACTTTCGCAAGAGACGCTACGTTGCAATACCACCTGATACCAAGCTATTCTTGGCTCTGCGATATGAAGATGATGGAGAAATATGTGTCCTCAAAGGTCCCATGGCTGAGCCACGGCGTAGATGACGAGCAAGTATTCCGTGTTGACAGAAAGAATATATTGCCCCGTATACCATGTGTTGTAATTTGCCATGGCTTGGTTAGAGCTGCATACCTGAACGGTGAAGTAGGAGTTGTGAGAGAATATCGAGAGATCGGGACTGAAATGCGATATTTGGTACACTTTGAGAACAAAAGGCACAATGCGCTGGTAAAGCTGGAGAATTTGCGAATCGCATTCGACTTGGCTGATAAAAAGTAGCACTCTTGCATGCTCGTTCAGGATGTATTGGGGGGGGGGGGGTGAAGGGAGGCTGGTGTTCCAATACATTTCAGGAGACACAAAGGAAAGCAAAAATACCTTTATTGTGTCAATATATTTCTGTATCGTATTACTGTTTACTGTCTTCAATTCAAGCGTCACCCGAAATAAATGGAGCGTGACTGTCACCCCCTGCCATGGCCTCTACTTCCTCCAAGGTCAGCAGCACCTCTTTCAACGAGTTCTGATCCACCGGTTGTGCCATAACTCGTAAGAAATGCTTCACTTGCCCAATAGCTGCATCTGTGCTGAGATTCAGTTGACCATCACCAAGGAATTGCAATATCCATTTAGGCAGCTTCGACCGTTTGTCGTGACGATTATATCGGGCGTCAGCAAGTATCATAAGTCCGTAGTCAGTCTTACTCCTAATCACTCTCCCCACGCACTGAGATGTCTGCCGCAGGGCATCAAAGTTTAGGAAGTCCTGTTCACGGATTTGATACTGCGTTTGGAGATACTCCAGTCTCGCACGAAGGATGTGGCTTAATGTATACTGAAAGGGCACGCCAAACATTATAACAGCCCTTCCGTAATGCCGATCGAAATTGATGCCCTCTGACACCTTTCCCCGTGCAACGCTTAAGAAGACTGCCCCTCGTCCAGAGTCGCAGGCCCTACGAAAGTTGTCTAGAGCCATAGTCGTCTCAACCACGTCCTTCGTCTCGATGAATACAAGCTTTGACTTTGTTAGTTGCCTCATAATCCCCATGCCATCCCACTCACTAATTATAGATTCCATGTAACTGTAGGAGGTGAAGAAAGCAACAACTCCATCGGGGATGGTACCACACAGCTCGACCATCATCGTTCCATAATTTCTAACCACCGCCATGTCACCACGATCCTGAAACCTCGTCGACACCGGTAACTGATCAGACCCACGCGTTATGACAAGTGGATGTATACACGGTCTAAATGTTGACATGTTAAAGCTTGCTGATATGCATGGCGAAAATTGAAGCAGCTTGGGATACAAATCAATCGGTGAGAGTGTCCCAGATGTAATAATCACACTACCAAATCGCTTGAACAGAGGCGCTATGGCAAGAGAGGAATCAAGACATGCCAGCTGTATCCCAGGATTATCACCCCCAGTGCCACCAGGAGCGGCACTACCACCAAAACCAACATCGGGTTCCATTATTATTGCAAAGCGTGGTAGACCCTCAGAGTATGTAGCAACAAGACTTGCAAAGTCGGCCACATCTGTTAATGCATCATAGTCATCAAGATTCGGCACCTGCAATGTCCGGAGAAGAGATGACAATCGTGCATATGCAAACTTGAGTGGCTTCGCCTCAAGACTAGTAGTCGTGACCATCCGATGCAGGAACGCTAATGGAGTCTCACTCGTTACTACTGACCCACCCGGACCTCCAGATGTAGTGGTACGTAATCGTGCCTTCAAATGTTCAACAATCTTTTTCATGAATGCAATAAAGTGTTCGGCTCGTCTTATATTCCCCGGCACACTCTCAGCCACGACATCATCACTAAGGATGTTGCTTGCCAATCCCGATCCACCGTCAATTGGGACCAAGGCATTATTGTTATTGGTGTCATTCCCAGTAGCAGCGGCAGCGCCATTGTGATCGTGAAGCAATCCCTGCTCGATAAGACCATTGACCAGATTGCGATACTCGGCCTGCAGTCGTGCCGAGTCTGTGGCCTTGACTCGATTTACCTCCCCGGCTAACCGACCAAGACTCCGTGTGGCACGTTCTAAATTACGTGAATGTATTGTTACCGAAAATGCCTCAATACATACACTATCAATATTATGTGCCTCATCGAATACAATAATTGATTCCGATTCGAGTTCCTTGCTTACCATCTTGGCCACCTTTGGATCGAGCATATATTGATAGTTGAATACAAGGACATTGGCATGATTGATAGCACGCCGTGTTAGATAGTAGGGGCACCAATTCTTTCCCTTACCCCATTTTTTAAGTTCATCAAGGTCATACACTCCAGAGGGCATTGATGTTGCCTCGCCTGCCTCACGGAATGAGTCGTAGTATGAGCATGTCATGGCTGATGAAGATGATGACAACGTTCCTACCTCGCCGCCAGACCCGTTCCCATCCTCCTCTTCTTCTTCTGCATCACGTCCACGAGTACGTCGTTTACGTGCCTTCTCTGCCCGTTCCAGTGCCCACGGTGCCGTCATACTCCGACATGCTGCATCAACGCCCTCTCGATCAGTATTGGCCAGTACAACCTCATGTACACACATATTCCGTCGACTAGAGAGACATAGTGCAAGTACGCCACTTCCGCCGGCACCCCCATCGTCATGAGAGGGGCCCATCCGACGTTGTTGTTGTTGTTGTTGTTGTTGTTGTTGTTGTTGTTGTTGTTGTTGTTGTTGTTGTTGTTGTTGTTGTTGTTGTTGTTGTTGTTGTATTGGTCCAGAGTAAACTTTTCGTCGCTTACGATGTGGTGACGAGGACGTTTCACCACCACCCTCGACGTCCATATTATCATTCTCACCTCTCTCATCATCATCACCGTTAGTTGCTGTAGCTGCAGCAGCATGACTTCGGTCCAATGCAAGTCTCTCAGCTCTGTACGACAGCACAACCCCCAATTCTTCCATAACACCATCCATCTCCGGCACAGTACGTGTACAGTACACCAACTTACCACAATTGGGATGTGCATACTGATAACTAGTTATCAAGCTTAGCAAGCATACAGTCTTACCCGTCCCCGTTGGCATTTCTAATAATGAATGACCAGAGGCATCAAGTGTTTGCTTGAGGGCACGCATATATTGATATTGCTCAAGGTAGATACGTTCATAGGGGAAGTAGACGTCGAGACCGTCAAGATTGAACTTCATAATCCAGATCAGGACATGAACGTTAGCCGTCGTCAGGTTCCTGGTCAGGTTGACAATATAGTACCACGCCACGCACCGGCGTTGTCGTTATGCAGTACCGTTCACGACACCACCATCACCATTGAGTTCGGGTGCGTACAATAATCCTGGCAGCCGCACGGTGATAATGATGACCCATTCGATCGACCCGAGACCGAGAGAGCTATTTATGTAGATGCTAAATAGCGCGTAGGTCGAGTGCTCCAAGCCCTCGATGTGGGCACTACGATCATGTTTCCAAAGTCAGCTGGTTATTACTTTACACAGCAGCATCGTGACCGAAGAAAATTAGCAGTAGCAGCTGCAATTTCATCGCTTTATACTAGAAATTTGCTATGGAGGTGTTCATTGCTCGAGGGTGCGGGAGATTGTTCGATTTACCACAAAAAATATTGATGCAGAACCCTAGATAAACACGTTACAAAAACGACTGACACAACAATCCGTGGTGTGAAAGAGCAAGAATTGAAAGAATACGTTGCCGAGCATGGCAATTCATTAGTACCTCATATCTATACGCAAAATAAATCGCTGGGAAAGTGGGTTCACACCCAAAGAAAGTATTTCAAGGCGAGTCAAAGGGGCGACGCTGTCATGCCCGTACAGAAACTAAATGACATTGGATTTGTATGGGATGCCAGTAAAGCTCAATGGCTGGAAAGGATTCAAGAACTGAAAGAATATAAGCAGAATTTTGGGGATACGCTTGTGCCCGCTGTTTACGATACAAATCCTTCAATTGGTATTTGGGTCAGTCATCAACGCAGATGTAATACATATTACGAAAAGATGACGGAGCTGGAAGAAAAGTGGAGAGATGTTGAGGTGTTGGATGATGAAGTGAAAGAACAGGTGGATCAATTGAATTTATTAGCTGGAGATATGAACAACACACGTATTGAGCTTCTCGAAGCAGAGGGCTTTATTTGGGATGTACGTGCATATCTCTGGGAATTGCAATTTCAAAAGCTACAATCTTTCATTGATTTGAACGGTCATGCTCCAATTATGAGCAAAAAGATTTATGATCCATCAGCATTCTGGGTCAATACTCAGAGAAAGAATTACAGAAAGAATCTCAAGGGACAGCACACGTCCTTGACGGAAGAAAGAATCAAACAGCTTAATTCTATTCGTTTCGATTGGAAGGTGGCCCAACGCTCACCGAAATGTTTCGAAAAGTTACTGTTAAGATCTTTTGCTACGCATCTTTAGCACTGCACTTCTTCCTTCGTTCACAAAACTTCTTATGCGCCACAGCAATAATAGGCAGGAGTACAAGCAGACAGCCGATGAGCGATATGACACTAAATCCAAGAGTTGGAGATGCAACAAATGATGATTTCAATGCACGTGCAGACAGGGTACTCGCACGAACATGTAAATCCATTGTCTCTGCCATATCGTTAAATAGGTTAACTGCAGGCTCATTTGTAGGCCAGAACCATTCATCAAGGAAGTGGAAGACTCTGACATTATCCCATTGTGTCATATTCTCATCCAACCAGCAATCAGGACACAACTTCTTCGTGGGGAATTTCGACGCGAGTGTTTCCTCATGTGTTACCTCACGACGTTGACGTTGTGCCGCCTCCTTCATCAATCGCTCGTTTACACTATTATGTACTTCCCATAGCCATAAGGCTAATTCCATCGATTCGGAACTACTTTTCCCGTCCTCTGCACTCCTCATGGAAATTTGAGATTTTAGACGATTACAATGGTCATGACCACATCCATCCCACATTGCCAAGTAGTGTTCACGACAAACATCGCACGAAAGGAAGTATGACACAAAGTTACGAATAGTCACGGCAACATGATGGGGAGATACAAAGTACCCACGCTTAAATCCATACAACTCATGCTGATACTTCGATGAACCAATTGTCAAGATGTGAAAGAGGTTCCTAATATAGTAAGATAGAGAGAGAAATCAAAGTTAAAAAAGTATAAGTTTCATAATGATATCAAAGATATTGACAACGATGAGATATCATATTACTTACCAGAGTCCACACGTAAAGCCTTTGGCCGGTTGGGAATGTGTACAAGCCTTCGTCCAATGTTTGTCATCCATTGCCAACTCCTCTTGACTCTTTCCACCAAACAAAGCATTCTTCCTTCCTATCCATCCCTCGTTCATATCACGATCAACATATCCCCATAATTCTTTCGATCCCGTTGAGCGATGATGATTAATATCACCATCAATTAGTAATTCAACATCCCGTCTATCCTTTACTTGATTGGTATCCAACCTTACTTGTAACTCCGTAACAAATCCTGTCCGTAATTCCCAACTTTGAGGTGATGCCCAATCAAGTAAATGTAAAAAGTCGACCAATGCTCTCTTAACCTTAGTATCCATATTACCCTCCTCATTTAATATCTGAAATGATTGTGATTTGACAGCAAATGCTAAACTTAATGCAGCATTATGATACCGATCATTTAGGGTATGTGGTTTATGATCATGCCAGGATGACTTCAGTATTGCCGCCTTGTGTGCCTTCTCTATGGCTTCAGCAATACTTTCATTATACCCCTCACCTCCCGCAAGGTACCAGTCATCGACGTGCACTTCTTCATGTGCCAATTCTAATCCAAGCAACAAACCAAGTTTGTCAGCGGTCGGTTCTACCTTTTCATTAAGACGCATCCCTGGATTAGTTGCCGTGTGTGTCTCACCCTGTTTCCATCCCAATAGGGTTGGGAAGCCACTAATTTCAAGTGTGGCACAGATACGATAGTTTAAGTCACATGCAACTGCGTGGAATTGAACTAATTTAACAAAAGAAGTGTGATGAGATTTGTACAGTGATTTGAGGATTAAGAAAATGGTGTGAGAAAAACAAACAAACAAACAAACATACCTGGGGTAATCGACCGACGTAAGACCTCAGCGGCCAATTCCATATAACGCCATTTATAATTCTGACAATGTGGACACCACGGCGCATAGAATTCCACAATATGAGCAGTATCGGACGTTAAATTCAAATATTTTAATGGTCCATGTTTGTGAAATTCAACGGTTGTTTTCGTAGTGTCTGCCGCCGCTGCCGAATCGGAATTGGAGGAAGATGCTAAATTCTGTAATCGATTCATCCAACTACCAGTAATTGTTTCATTCTTCTTGTCCACTTCTTGTTCTTGTACTTCTTCCTCCTCGTCGTCCCAATCATCATCAATACTTATTCCCGTACGTAGACTATGTATTACTCTCATGTCAATATATTCCTTGACGATATTGGTTGCTTCCTCTTCCCATTCATATAATACCATTTCTAATTCATCTAACGTTAAATTACGTGGATTGTAATAATCGGCCGCGGTAATTTCCTTCGTGGGGGGGTACGACGGTTCTTGCTCGTCTGCTGTACTACTAATATTATCGCCAACATCGGCTAGTCGCATGACGTTGTCGCCTCCGTCGCGCATTACCACGACATGATTGTCTCCATCCGAAGTAGGAGCTTCTACACCACCTGATGCCATTGTCGCTTCCGTTGTTGCGTACGACAAGAAATGAGTCTTGTTGGGCATTTTCATTTCAAACAATGACCCACAGTTTGGCGCAACAAGGATACCCACCAATAGCGTCACCACCATGATGCAGTACAGTACGTTACGCGAAACCACGCTCCGTAGCGCATTCGGTGCCACGTATGTTGTAAGTTCGTGCTGTTCATTGCTTCGACATGAATGTCGTTCGTTGTTATTGTTCGCGCTCCTCATTGGAGAATAGGAGTACGTAGAGAGAGTCCATCCCTCTCTCTTTGACATTGAATTGCGCCACCTGTTCACAGATACCTTCATCCTACCCATCTCACCGCATCCATTAAATATATTATTCGCGTATAATAATCGAAACAACGACGACAACAACAACAATGACAACAACGACAACAACAACACAGGCAAACTTTATAGCCTCACTGTTACATTTAATAGCAGCACACTATCACTACCTTGATGCACTCGCATCGCTAATCGTCATGACGCTATCATGCATCATGCTAACTATAACGCTCCAACGACCAGAATCGCTAATGATATACTTCGAAACGACAAATGCAGAATATGTCTTCTCGTGGCGTATGCGCAGTTTGGCCGATATTATACAGGTATTATTCCTGGTCGCGTGTGGATTATTCGGGTGCATCATGGCGATCGTTACGGGCGCGTTTACCGTATTGGCATTCACGCTGGCGAAGAAACGGCCCGATATTTTTCGTGCATTATTTCGAAAGTATGCCGGTGATCCAATGGAGGCATACGAGCATGAGGGAGGAGGAGGAGGGGAGGGAGATGCTAGTACTCGTGGTGGTGAAATGTCATACGATCATGCATCGGAAACGACGGGTACCAGGGTGTAATAATGTGTGTGAAATTGAGTACCGAGTGACCATGTGTGTGTGTGTGTGTGTGTATGTGTGTACCACGAGAGAGAGAGAGTAAAAGAGACTTGGGGGGTCAGGGTTCGTTTACTTGGAGGCGAACAAATGTGTAAGACCGTGTAAAACCATGCCCATTAAATATATATATAACAAAATAAAATTTTAGTTGTAACCAATAAGTCGATCCTTTCTGTCAATATATTTTACGATCCAATAAGAGCTTAATGTTTTCGGGGGGGGAGAGGTCTTCCGTTTTTAGGACGAGTCCCTAATGTTTTCGGGGGGGGAGAGGTCTTCCGTTTTTTTGACCATCTTAGCTCTGCCCTTCCTTGAAGACCCAGTGACCATTATTTATCACTGCAATTGACTTCAGCAGACTCCGAAATGTAGCAGCTTGACTGTCGGGCACGTCCTGGAATGCTGCAAGAATATCTCTTGTCGTGGGGCCAAGTCCATTATTAGTAGTTGACACACGGAGAATAAATTTTCTCAAGCGACTCAACAAGGCACTATTAAAATCGGGCATCGACATAGAAGATGCTGAGCTGCTAGAAGAAGCTGCTATTTGCATTCGTTTATTATAAAGGTTGGCAAGCAATGACGTAGAAGAGGCCATGGCTGGCTTTGTTTCGTCAGAGCCTGTCCATGTTGGAGCAAACATATCTTGATTGACTGATTGACTGCTGTGCTTCAATGCCGATGCTTTCCGTATTGCTTCTTTCCTCGCGTTTTCTTCCATTTCGACAACAGATAGTGACTTCTTCTTTGCCGATGAATTCTCCACAAAGTCATGGTCAAAGACTCCACAGATACCCTTACTTTTTATCACAGCTTCCAAGGTGTTGCTGTTGTCTGGTACCTCGTCGTCGTTTTCAGATTTACTGGGTTCGACTGAACTATTCATTTCAACAACACCCTGACCCTTCGTTATATCGCCCGTTTCTGTACTACTGTTGGTATCCGCCTTTAATGTGAACAAGTCACGTAGATCCTTTTGAGAGAAAAGTCGTCTTTGTTTAGGATCTTGCAATATCTGATTCGTCAAAGCAGTCTTGAAGATCTGACGTTGATAAATCTTCTCTTCAATAGTCCCAGCAGTGATCAGACGGTAGACAGTCACATCCCTTTTCTGGCCAAATCTGTAGGCTCTCTCTCTAGCTTGAGCATCAGTTTGGGGATTCCAATCAGGATCGTAGAGAAGGACTCGGTTTGCACCAGTAATATTAAGCCCCACGCCGCCAGTTCTTGTCGTCATAAGGATACAAAAGTAAGAGGGATCTGTATTAAACTTATCCACAAGTGTTTGCCTTGACGCAACGTTCGTATTTCCATCTAATCTCGCATACTTCCAGCCTTGAGTATTTGCAAAATATTCAATGATACCTAGCATTTTCCTCCACTGTGTAAAGATTATTACCTTGTGACCCTGCTGGTGCCACAGAGGGAGAATTTTTGATAGAACTTGAAGCTTACCAGACCGATCCGCTATATTTTCTTGATCGTAAAAATCGTCATCCTCGTTCTCATCAACAAAGGATCCGTTTGGCCCAACGACGAGATCGATATGGTTACAAATCTTTCTCAATACAGTTATTGCTTTGAGAAGATGTACAGAACCTCGTAGCACACCCGTCACCTCATCCGATCTCAAATATTCCTCATAGAGAGATCGTTGTCTTGGAGTGAGGCGGCAGAATAATACCTGTTCTGTCTTGCCTGGCATTCTATTCACTTCGGAAACATCTTTTTTCTGACGTCTGAGCAAATATGGATTGATAAGATCCCGTAGTACCAAAGCACATCGATACGCCAGTTGGACTTGCATTGGAGAGGCATTTGAATATCCACCACGCTTTATGGGATCAGCAAACTCAGCTTCAAAAGTAGGTAGAGTGCCCAGGCGTCCAGGAAAAATGAAGTCGAACAGACTCCATAACTCTCGGAGATCATTTTGTATTGGTGTTCCACTTAGCAAGAGTCTATGAGGCGTACGTAACCTCTTACATGCGAGAGTAACTTCGGCATCCGGATTACGAATTTTCTGCCCTTCATCAAGGACTACGTAGCTCCATGTGTGACTGGTGTAATCATCCGACGAACGCCGGATACTTTCATAAGTTGTTACTATTGCATACCCAGTGCCACAGAAAGCATGCTCTTTGTAAGCATTATAATCGTCTTCATCAATCGGCTCATTGACTCGATCAGCACGTGCATTAGTTAGCCATTTTTGTAAGTGACGTAGCATGCCTTTGGAAATCGAACGTGATACCCCATCACGCTCACCTGACTTATGAACCATAATTCGACGTAAGCCAGGAGCCCATACTTTAAGCTCACGCAACCAGTGTGATAGCATGGTTGCTGGGGCAACAATGAGAACAGAATCAAGTAGACGACTGCTGGCCATGGCGCCTAGGAAAGAGCTCACTTGAACAGTTTTACCCAACCCCATCTCATCCCCGACTACCCCTCCAGCACCTTGCGTATGAAGCTCCCACATCCATCTCACCCCAGTCCGTTGATATGGAAACAACCGATCATTAACCCATGCCGGTATCTCAAGACCTCCTTCATATACAATCGCACCTGGAGGTGTTTCAGCACTATCTCGCTCGGCCATGTCATTCATCTGGTCAAGACCATGCTCTATCCAGTCATCAACTCGTTCTTCATAATCCAATTCATCTATATCATCGATAGCCGTGGATGTAGGTTTTGTATAGCCATTAGATGATTCGTTATTGTCAAGTAGCATATCGTTATTGGCTGTAGTATAGTCTGATTGTAATTCCATTTGATTCTCGGCATCGTTGATTTCGTCATCATCCAAGTCAATACTAGACGGTTTCTTTCTCTTACGAAGTGTCCTACCTCCATTACGCGTACGATTAACTTCTTGACATTCTTTTATATGCTGTGCTAGAAATTGGTCAGGTAACATACCATCCTCGTTGGTAAGATTAACTGTCAGAATAACTTGACACACTGGACAGAATACTTTTGTATGACTTCGCTTCTTCAAATCAGGAGACTTTGATCGAGTGTCTAACTCATTTGTGCTAGTAGTCCATCGAACACCACTCATAATTGTTTGTTCGTCGTGACGTTCCATGCTCGGAACATTGTTATCAATGGAATCTCCATTCGTGTCAACTTCTATATCATTCTTGAAAAATCGTACAGGGTCGTCTATTTTCTTCTCATCGTCATTCTCTCTACTATTCTTACTTTTCAATATTCCGGCGATTTTTCTCGGAGGTGCTTCAAACTCACATTCTTCATCGCTGGAACAATTATTTTCCATCCCCAATGCTGCTCTACATTTCTGTACTCGTCTTTTCCTTCGTTCTTCACGCCTGAGTCTAGATTTGTCTTCATCAAATCGTTCTTCTTCCATACTCTTTAGTGGTTTCATACCACTTTCGACACGCATTTGACTTTTCATACTCATCATTGTATTGCGTATTGGTCGCTTTTGTGGTAACGTTTCGGATAATAATAATTGTTCTCCATTCTTTATTCGATCGAGACGATTTGTGGATGAAATGCGATCATCGTTACTCTTCTCCTCGATTCTATGTTGATTAGATCTATGTTTAGTTGCATTCGAAAATGTTTCATCAAGGGCATCATCTAAATGTGCCACATTGTTGTTTCCATAGTAATCATCGGCAATATCAATAATACTATTTGTCCGCTGACGCTTTCGACTTTGCGATGGAATGACTGCATCATCTTCTTTCAAGCCCACAACATTAACCAAGTACCCCAATAGAATCTGCTCTTTCATCATGAGTATGTCAATTTCTCGTCGTCGTCGTCGTTGTTCAGCCTCATTACTTGCAACAACAATGCCTTTAGTACCGTTTGCTTTCGTCGATCGCAGCAGGTCACGTGTACGAGAAAGCAACGTAAGTACGTGCGGCACATCAGCAGCACCAATATTGTTTCTCGCTGTTGTCGACGATGACGTCGAAGGTGTGAGTGATGATAGATTTGGCAACGTTGGTCGCTCCTTCTCCCCACCGCACGGGACAAGTGATGACATATTATGAAGAGGATCATTGGCAATTCGGATGGCGATTGCGGAGTGAGGAAGTGCGATCTGAGGCGCCGAACGGAGTTGGGCATCACGTAGGACTGAACTTTCGTACACAGATGCCGACGCAGTTGTCGAGCCGAGGGCCGCGAGCAGCTGTGCCTCGTCATCTTCCGCCATGCGAGCTTGAGGACAACAACAAGGGGATTCCTCGTTCCCGCCAAGTGATCCCAGAAGATCCCCTTTGATGATGATGAGTTCACGTACCACCACGGCGGACGCTCCTGGTCCAATTCCTTCCGCGATCTCTTCTGCGATAGAGTCGAATGAAGCTCTCCAAGCCGAGCTGCAGCGCCGTCTGATGCAGATCAAGAGAAAGAAAGTGCAGAATCGGCAGGAGGCCGAGAGGGTAATAACATCGATGTTGTCTCACAATCGCAGTTGTTCATCGTCATCATCGTCATCACTATCATCAACCAACGGTGATCCCAATCGTAAATGGATGAGACGATTTTTCATAGATAAAGATTTGTCGACACCATACGTATCATGGGGAAATAATCAATCACATGTTTGGGAGGAACCAGTAATTGATATATTGCAATCAGACATAATAGTGTTTGAAAGAAATATTGAGTCGCGTCTCTCGTCATCGACCGACGAGCCTCAACAGGCATGGAAAAAAGTCAAGAGAGAAAATTGGAAGAGCAATTCACTTGTAGAGGTTGCAATCAAACGGTATAATAAGTCGGCTCTACCTCAAACATCAACGGAATGTCTTGTGCCAGTCTTTACTTTTGGTGATTCCAAAATATCCAAAACCAAAATGACAAAGCAAGAATGCAATTTCATCATATCCATGGTTGACGCATTAGGCGGCAATAATATCAATTGGTTAGAGTTGGCAAAGAAACACTACATTAAATTCAGAAAACAAACGCCATGGCAATGCTTCACTCACTTTCGATCGATCATACAAAATCCAGTCACAATGAGATGCCCTCCATGGACTGCTGACGAGGATGAATTATTACTCAAATATCTTGCCGTGCAGGGTCCACAGTTTCTACTCCAGGGAGATGCGGCCGTACAAACTTGTATGACGCTGTTTCCACATCGCAATACTCGACAGCTTATTGCACGTGCACAATCAACATTAATTAATCCAAACTATGTTCATGATGCGTGGACATCAGACGAAAAGCGCAAATTGGCACTCCTCATGAGAGCGTATAGTAAGGAACAAAACCCTCTTGCGTTAGTCTCGCATATGGAACACTTTGCGAGACGTGCACCCAAGAGCGTTGCGGAGAAGTGGATCAGAACACTGAATCCAGCCTTATCTTTAGATCAACGAAGCGTATCATAGGGTAGAGGAATGGCAAATGGCGCTGTCAATCTTCCGTACTAATCGGTCTACATGACAGAACTAATTCATATGAAAACGGTGTCTTTACAGTCAATATTCTAAAATTTTATTCTTCCGAGTCTTTCACGAGTTCCGGTACTTTCGAGGGAATCTATCAACTGTGGCGGTGTCATCTTTCTTGTGTCGTCCAGTTGCCCTCACACGGAATTTCTTTGTTGATGCCACCGCTAACAAAACAATCACAAATATCATTAAGTAATGCAACCAAGTGAAATAGTTGTGTGTTCCTCCGTTGTATTCCAAAAAGTTGTCAACATTCTCTTCTACTTCATGACCCAAAGTCCAATATTCATTCTCTAAGTGGTTGTATACTGCAACCAAGTTCCACGTTGCGTCTGCTGTATAACATGCATTGCATTGTTCTATATGTGGATACTGAATTTGCATCTTCTGCTCCCACTGTTTGTCTTCAGCCTTACGTCCAATTTTGGTCGCATCTGCATTGATCTCGTCACTGCTAACAGATTTTGAGACATCATTGTGTACCTCCCACAGCCAAAGTGGAAATTCTTGCCAACTTTCCGCAGTAGCATCATCAGTCGCATCGCTAAGGCGATGGCAGCGTTGATAGCTACAATCGTCATACTTCGCCACAAAGCGTTGAACGCAATGTGTACAGGGGAAAAAGTGTGTCATATACTCTCGCACAACATCTGCAGCCTGCTTTGCTGAAAACACTCGTATAGATGGACTTGCATCACGCAGAGCCAGTCCACCCGCCTGCTCAGCAAACCCAACAGACATGATATGTAGTAGCTTCCAAAAACCACAAAAGAATGGCTTCGTACTCTTCGCACATGACTGCCAGTTCTGTTCTGGCATTTGATGTTTCCCAACAACAAGCTTAAGATTTTCATGCTTTTGAGATATCTCATCAATGCCTTGTTTCAGTGTGTCTATCAATTCATGCAGTCCAATTTCTGGTGGAAGAGAGACACTGAGTAATTCAAACCAGTCTAACAATGCTGCCTTTTTCTTGTAGGTAAGAGCTTCATTTGTTCTGAAAACTCCAGCGCTTAGTCCTCGTGTAAACGATAATGCAGCATCAATCAGCGTTTCCTCGGCCTGGTAAAGATATGTAATCATGTATAATAGAGTACAGATTGAGATAAATAACAAAGAGTGAACGACAACGTGATCCAACCACACTTACTTTTGATCGTTTGTATGCCCTTTTCACAATGGGAATCTTATTCAAGATTTTTTTCACCGCAGACTGTTTCTGAGCTTCGGGTCGTAGGTCCGGCACCGCATGTATCCGTTTGTTAGGATTAGTTATCTTTTGCACCTTTTTGTTCGGATATGTGATATTACCATGTAATGTCACAACACCCTTCTCATTTTTGCCCAGCCATGCAAATCGCGGCTGTGTCTTCTTCTGTTTTTCTTCCAACATTTTCTTCCTCCGGGCGACATATTCACGAAATTTAACCGATTGTACGTCACCCAAATCAATGATTTCTGGTTTTCTACCATCACTATAAAACTCTTTCCCATTACCAACAGACTCACCCCCGAAATGTGGCACGACTTTATTTGGGTTGCCATTGGCTTGACGAGGATCATCCACAACGGACTGGGTATGCGTCCTTGTCTCTGTAAAGGCTTGCCTTGCCGCTTTATATTTCTCAAAATGATGACCCACCTCTTTCTCCTTTTCAACATCTAATCTCTCAAAATGTTCTTTAGTATTCTTGTATGCATCAGTTCGTTCCAAGATTACAGACGGGGTACTAACGTGGGCTGAAGGTTCATCAACAGTAACTAGCTCATCATGGATTTCTACTACTTCATCATGGTTTTCCCCCGATTTCAATCCCTCTTTATCCTCCCTTATGACAACCATTTTGAGTTGCTTTCTTCCTGCTTCTTCTCTTGCTAATTTAGCGTCTTTTTGCTTTAGTTGCTCTTCCTGCTTCTTCGCCTGAACTTCCAAATCGTCCGCTACTTTTGACTCCCGAACATCGTCATCCTCTTGTTGCTGATTCTGCCCTTGGATTCGTTGCTCTCGCACTTCTTGTTGCATCTCTTTCGATAGGTTTCCCTCTACTACCCTGGGGACCTTCTGTGCCGATTCTGCATCAGAATCATCGTCATTCCGATCCGACGCATCTACCTTACTCTCAAATTCTTCGTCTTCATCATTATCGCGGCCTTCTGATTCATCATCCTCGGCTACTTCATCCAAACGAGTCCTGAGTACCCTCCTCCGATTTACGTTGGATGCACCATGATCGAAGACCGGGTTGGATACCTCCGAGTTGTAAATGTAAGGTGAACGAATATTATTCACCGTAGATAATGCCAGTGATGCGGAAGCGGCCAACAACAATATCCATGCACCAAGGATTAGAGGCGCAACAGCCATTGAATAATACACCATGCTTTCTTGTAGAATCGTCGTCTCCGGAGGCCGGTTGCTTACCCTTTATCACCCTTGGCAACTTTTTGGCAACTTTTTTTCTCGCCAATTCAAGAATCTTAAATAGGGTTGATATCGAGAATAGATAAATGTCATAAAAAACGGCCGTCATATATTAAACTATTAATATCTATGGATAGACGACTATCCGAGCTTCCTAATCGCATTTCTATCCAGGACCTAACTCATCGTAGTAGCGGCGATATTCATGGTCAAAGTCCATTGCCCGAAATTTAGCGGAAAAAAAAAACAGCTAAATTGTCTACGTAAAGTACGATATCGTACGTCACAGGGTTAAAAATGTCAGATGATAGGTACTTCGCCTTCTCTAGTTCTTGAACAATCAAAGAAATACTAAATACCACACAATGAATAAAGGTATCTAATGCGAAAGGCTTACTTTAAGATTCGAGCTCATGTCAGCTCATGGAAACCTTAGTGCATGTTTGGAAGTTTCTAAGTAGTATAATACCCAGATAGATTATCATCGGAGGCTTTGACTCAGTTGCTGCAGAGCCTCCACTTTAAATACTTCAGATCGTTTCGAAACTTTGGCAGCTTCTTCTAAAACAACTCCTCCGACCATACGATTATAGCGGTCACGAAATCCGGCCTTTTCCAGCAACGATCGTAACGCAAAATAATACTTGGCATACAGGCTTTGTGAAATGTACAAGTCCCACTTGATGTGCTTTAAAAATAACAGCTCCAAGCGATTTATTGCATCGAGTGAAAATTGGGGATACACGGATACAAATTCGATATTCCATGAACTAAGATCCTGCCATACCTTGGATGCAAGTAGTAGTCCACAAAGAAATATTGGTCGCCATGTCTCAGCGACCAAAGGAACTTTGGCATCCGCCATCAACTTTTCAACATATATAAGACATACTATTGAACACTCTGACGATAGCTGGACTTTCTTGAACAGCTGATGTGCAAAATCATATATTTCATCTACCGTGGGTGTAGTATGTACGACACGAATTTTTCTCATACTGTATACTACCCCCGGTCTTGCCATGGGCACTCGAACAATTGAGCACTTGTATCGTGGTGTGGCGAAATTTTCTTCATCGAATTCATCCCGCATGGATGCCTTAAATAGTCCAGTGTCATCAACACCATGTATCCTCGTTTGGAAACGCTGTTCGATCTTAACAATGTGTTGGTGGAGGATGATTGCAACTCGTCGGAGTGCATCGTGGAAGTTCGGACGTTGGATGGTACCCATGATAGACGACTCTACCGATGCTCGTGTTTCGACGGGTTTGTATTTAAGGTCACATTGCCCCATCCGTGGAGTGTATGCGTCGGAACTTGGACGGAAAACACCCACCTTCCTCTCTCTATGTCTAATCTTTTGTGAAGTTGATTCATTATCAACATTAATCCTAACAGTTCGATCCACCGATTTCTTTTCCCCCCCTTCAGCTTGTCCAAACGACCTTGTTTTGCGAATCCCACCTTCCTTTGGTTGATCGCTAAGTGAAATTATTCTTTCCGCTCCTATCTGCCCGGTAATCTTACTGTCCTCGCATCGATTTAAATCTATGGATGAGATTGATGATATTGACATTGACAGGGTCAGCTCAGGCATTTCTACTGGAGGTGCTTCATTCCCCATGGTAACATTTTGCGGGGGTGGCGATAAGTTAGCATATGATGCGTTAGAACCTACAGATGTGGTAGCCGAGCTCATGATTGATTGATTTCCATACGATGGGCTGCAGACACTATCAGGTACAGCAGATGTCCATGGCAGTAGGAGAGGCGAAGGTTGCTCAGCTTGAGAACTATTAAAACAGACATTCTTGAAAGCAGAGTCATCACCATCAACCGAAAACGCAAATGACTCATGCCGACCATGAATCAAACTTTCCGGATTCGCATCTGTCATGTGCTGATGCATTTGGGGTATTGACGACGTTGGCGTGCGTACGACGACAGCTGGACCGCTTCCGGTAGGAGTTGCCTGACTGTCTTGCTCGTCGAGATCATCCGCACACGAGCCAATGGACGGTACCGAATCAGTGATCACCCCGTTTAATGGTTCATGAGTGAGCATATTATCTTTCAACGGTGATCTAATAGTTAGCATGCATGCGGCCCGTCGTCTCCTAGCCCCAACCAGCGGAAGTACGAGACATCCTGCCCGATTCCTCGTTGGTGAGTGTGTGTGGTCTGTACAACTTTTCTCTAGGCTGGATCCCGCCCATTTTGAATTTTGCCCAAACAAAAATTCATCAAGTCTTGCGACTAGACCCAGGTTCGCCCTCCCTCGTAAGAGCCCATGACATGTGATTGGATA
>Ga0247843_1005222_pt1 | contig 18323 bp, 14 predicted proteins | sample LaCruzMarch2017__FD_192420 | JGI IMG/M metagenome (GOLD analysis project Ga0247843, IMG submission 192420) | Freshwater microbial communities from meromictic Lake La Cruz, Castile-La Mancha, Spain - LaCruzMarch2017_8m | ecosystem: Environmental > Aquatic > Freshwater > Lake | place: Spain...
GTGCCAGGCCCGGTATTGCGCTAATCAGGAATCGTGCCAACCTTATTTGCATAAGTCGTTGATATCCAAGGACTTACGGGCCCGACGGGCCCCTAAGTCGTTGATACTGAACAACTTACGAGGATCGAGGGTCGCTATAGTCAGCAATCGCCGTGCAGGGCTGGGCATAGCAAAAAGCGTGCCAGGCCGGGACCGCTACGCAGTCGCCGACCTGACAATCATCGTAAGCTGTTGTTGCGGAGGATTTTAGTCGCTCCAGCAGTCATAACTGCCATTGTAAATCCAAGAACCATCGTCGAGTTGAATACCATCGTCGCAGGTAAGTGATTGACCGCCAACCCCATACATCCCGCAGATGAACGCGAGCTTGTCAGCCTTCTGTTTAACCAGTTCGAGACGAGTCTCTTCCGTGCCGTGGTAGTTGCCAATGAAAGAGCCGTCGGGCTGTTTCACAGCGAACACATGGAACAAGCGAGTCGAGGAGTGAATCTGGAATTGTCCAGAGTCGCGTGTGCCGCGATCATTTGAGATGCGCGTTGCACTGAATTTGATGAAGTGCTGAGGGTGAGTTACAGCGTGTAGTGGGATGGTGTTTATTGGTATCATGTTTTTAATGTAGTGGAAAGTTGAGATTAAGTCAAGGATTATTTTACAGGGAAGCGAGAGCGTTTAGCGAGCGGGAAAAGTCAATTCCCGCGATGAAAGGGGAAACCTCAACCTCGGTCTGCTCATCGTCCTCATCGAGGCAGATGGCGAGATTGCCGCAGGACACGCGGAGAGCGTGGAGGAGATCGGGGTTGCTGCTGTTGTCGTCGTTGTTCGTGTTGTTCATGTTTCTAATCTACCACAGATCATCAGCAGAGCAAGGATTATTTGAATTTATTTGAATTTTTATTTTTTCATTCAGAAAGATTCCCCTTGACACCCGCAGAACGAGTATTTATGCGGGTTTGCGGTCGGGAGGGCTTGCGAGCGAGTGTTTATCAGGGTTTGCGGGCGATAGCGCTGGGGTAACCCCCCAATTTTTCGAATTTAGGGTAGCCATGGGCCCAAAAAGCTCGCGGGGGTCTTCAAATTCAGTCTCCCCCAATAAAAAAACTACATAACACTAACCTTCTATATCCGAATATATATTAAACGCATTAAAATTATTGACATTATTGATATTGTTAAACCTTATATTAAACCTTATATTAAACCTTATTAAAACTTAAGCCCATTAGGAATATCTTATTGTATTATTATATTATTGTATTATATTGTATATTATATTACGCCCTTGAGCAAATAACTGAACTAATCTGAACTAATCTGAATTAATCTGAACTAATCTGCTAAACATGGACACCCCCCCTATTTTTAAATAAATTAAAAAGAATTTAAAGCGCAATTTGCTCATGCCTGCAGGGCCGGGGCCGGGGGCTTGCGATTTTCCGACTTTTAATGTGCAAATATATTAAATTAAATTAATATCACGCAAAGACTATAGCTCAATACAATAATAATAACAATACAATACAAATACAATAATCTAATAATAATACAAAATAAAGAAAACCATATATCTTTCTATCTTATCTATGTATCTATGTATCTTTTAATCTGTCTATCCTACAAGTAACAGCGGCAAAAATAATAAATAAAATAAAATAAAAAGAGCGCGAGCCCTCCGGGTCAGGACCGGGATTTTACAAAATGTGAAAATGTGGAAAATGTGTAAATTTAAAAATTAGAAGCGCGCCCTTTTCAGTGTATATTTATTATAGTAATATTCATTATAGCAATATTTATACAAAATATGTCAAAATCAAAAACTCGCACGCGCAGGGCGGTAAAAAAGAACGAAATTTTGGACCATGCTGAAAATAAAACGGCGCCAACTAGAATACGGGAGGATACTTCATTAAAAGTATCTCAGCGACCAAAGATTCCATACATCCTCAATTTAAAACAAAGGTCTGACTTAACAGATAAACAAAAGCATATATTCGAAATTGCTGAGGACAAAAATACAAAGTGCGTTTTTATTGATGGGCTGTACGGAACCTCAAAATCATATATTGCTGTGATGTCGGCTTTGAAGTTGCTGAATTCAAAAAGAGTTGACGAAATTATCTTTATCCGAAATCCCGTCGAGTCTTCGACCACAGGCAAAATTGGTTTTATTCCTGGAACCAGCGAAGAGAAAATGGCTCCATATAATGCGATTTTATTTGATAAGTTGGAGGAGATGTTGTCAGAGTCGGATATTGCAAAGCTGAAGAAAGACAATCGGATAACTTGTCATCCAGTTGGCTTTGTTAGAGGGCGTTCTTGGAATTGTAAAGCCGTGATTGTAGATGAAGCTTCGTCTATGACGTGGGATGATCTATTTCTAGTCTTGACAAGATGCGGCGAATTCACAAGAATATTTTTTATTGGAGATTCTGTTAATCAAAATGATATTGGAGCTAAGTCTGGTTTCCGTAGAATGTTCGATTTGTTCAATGATAAAGAGAGCGAAGATTTTGGGATTCGCTGCTTTGAATTGAAAGAGTATAACGATATAGTTAGATCCGGATTACTTAGATTCGTCATGGAGAAAACTGGATTAATTAAAAAACCAGATAAAAAATAACTTAATTCAGCACGATGTTTCGCAAATTAGTAATAAATACATTATCTGTCGGCAAGATATATGAGATATATACAAGATATTTATTTAAAAAAATAAAAGAACTTGGAATTGATGACATAATTTTTTGCGTAACTTCTGATAGTGATTTTTCAAATAAACTTGTTGATTCCAATATCAGGGTGGACTTTAATTTATTGAAAGATCACTCTGTTGATAATTCAAGAGCCTCTACCAGCGTATATAGAAGTACGGTTTTTAAATATTATTTGAAGTCGCTAGCCATAAAAAATGCCGCTATTAAATTTCCAGACCATAGCATTTTACATGTTGATTGCGACTCAATTCCTGATGAAAAATTCAATTTAGAATCTATATATAAAAATAGTGATTCTGGGATTTATTGCGGCGAATTTGTAACTTGCTCTGGACATTATGGAATACTGCGTGATGAAAGTGGAGCGATTCAAATTAATAGAAAAATACCACATATTTTTGGAAAATTTTTAAAACATGTTTCTGAGCAGGAAATACATGATTTAAAGTTTCCAATTGAAAATAAAATGTTATTTAATAATATCTCGCCCGAGAAAATAATATCATTTTGTGACAACTGGTATGAAATAGGACAATCTGTAAATGAATCAGGGTTGCCAACCTATGGAGACTGCTTTGAAATAAAAGCTTCGGCGATTATAAATAACATACAAATATTTAAAACTACAGATTTGTTTTTTGTAGATCACCATAAGGGACTGTTGTTAGATAAGTTAAAAAAAATTAGCCCGGATGGTATACTGAATATTAGCGAAGATTCTATAAAGTTTTTTTTAGATACTTTTTCGACTCGACCTGCTCCGCAAGAAGAGCGTGATGGTTTTGTTTATGCTGGGGATGAAAATTCTTTTTATTCGAATAAGGGTTTGTATGATGCGGTTTATGGCAATGGGACAAGTTTATTTTATAAAAATGATATTAGCGGAGATATTGTTTTTAATAACCAAGCTTTTGGTGATCCGTGTCCAGGAGTGCAAAAAAATGGCTATATTAAAATAAAATTAATACCGTCCGGATTTGAATATGTTGGAGACGAAAATTCATCTTATTCGAGTGAATTTACTTATGATGCGGCTTATGGCGTTGGAGACAGTTTTAAATACAAATTTGGAATAACTGGCAGGGTGATTTTTAATAATCGAACGTTCGGAGATCCTGCTCCTTACTTTGTTAAAAAGGGGTATATTTCTATTAATAATAAAGCGGTCAAAAATGAAAAACTTGTAGTTTCCGAACCCATTACCGAACCCATTACCGAGCCTGTTGCTAAAATAAGATGTTTTGGAGCTCCGTTTGATATTAATTTTAGTTCTTGTGGTAAAATAAAACCAGCTAATTTTAGTTGGTCAAATCAAGATCAGGAAATTAACGTATATATAGATAACGCAATAGCTGCCGGCGTTCATCGCGATATTAAAAATAAAGACAAAACGTTTGGATGGATATGTGAATCTAAAATGATCTCTCCCAATATTACTCAGGATGTGTTGAACAATTATCAAAAATATAAAAATTTATACAAAAAAATATTCACATATGATTATGAATTGATAGGAATTGACCCGATGTTTTTTGAATATTGTTTTGCTGGAAGTAATTATCCATGGACTCCAAAAGAAGAATTTAGTGTTTATAAAAAAACTAAATTAGTTTCATTTTTGTCTTCTAATAAAAATATGTGCAGTGGGCATGCGTACAGATTAGAATGGGCAAACAGATTGAATGGGTTAGTTGACTTTTGTGGAGGCGTAATGGGCAGTCAGATAATAGGTGGATCAAATTGTTATCATCATAATAAAAAGACTGAGGCATTGAAAGATTATATGTTTTCAGTAGCTATAGAAAATTGTAAAATGAATACATATTTTACTGAGAAGATAACTGATTGTTTTGCAAATGGAACTATTCCGGTATACTTTGGCACAGATAAAATAGATTCTATATTCAATCCAAATGGTATAATAATGCTGAATGAAAATTTTAATATATCGGACTTGAATGAAGAACTGTATTATACAAAAATAGAAGCTGTTAAAGAAAATCTTGAAATAGTAAGAAACATGCCACTTGCAGACGAAATGCTTTACAAAAAAATAATAAGTGCTTTATAATAAAAAGAACCTTAGTAAAATATTGAATATGAATAATTGCAATATATTAAAAATTGACCATCATTATGGTGCGGGTTTTTTTTCTCATTGTTCAGTAAGGTTATATAAAATTATAGAATTTTTTAATCAAAATGGCGAGTTGCCTGAAAGCATAGATGGCTCAGGATTATTTATTAAATATAAAAATACTGATGAAGATGTGTCTAATTTCTTTTTTAAAAAAGAAAATATAACAGGCTTTTTTGAAAAGTGTAAATTTGATTTTGATTCTCAATTTTTGGAATATAATAAAATTGAATTTAATTCAATTAATAAATTTGTAAATGCTTATTTTTCACCTACTGAAATGGTAGATTCAATTATTTTAGATTTACAAAATAAATACAGAATAAATTTTAATAACACGTGTTCTGTCTTTTATAGGGGAAATGATAAATGCACCGAAACTAATTTGGCTAAATATGAGGATTTTTTTAATAAAGTCGATGATATTTTAGTAAAATTTCCTGATATTAAATTTTTAGTACAAACCGACGAGGTTGAATTTTTGTTAGATTTTCAAAAAAGATATAAAAATAGCTTTTTTTTCAGCGAAATACCATTAATAAATAAAAATTCAAATATGTCCGTGCATGATTCATTGCCAATCGAGCAAAGAAAATTAAGTGCTGCTTATTTTTTAGCCGCGACTATCATTGTTTCAAGGACTAAGTATTTGATTACGCATTCTGGGAATTGCGGATTGTGGGCTGCTCTTTATAGGGGGAATAGCGATAATATTCATCAGTATTTAAATAATCATTCAGGTTTCATTGAGCGTAATGGATGGCTGTCCTAATTCAATAGATGATGTATTAATTTTCTTCAAATATATAAAATAATTTTCTAGGTATATCATCCACGCAACTATATTTTTCTTCTGCAAGTAGTCTATTTAATTTAAGTTCGCGCCAATCTACAGTTTTATTTGTTTTTTTGTCATTTATATTTGGCCAAATTCCATATTCCGCCCAATAAAGATATTTATATAGAACTATATTAGCCTTTGATCTGTATTCATTTTTATCAACTGGCAACTTGTATTTATTAATTAGTTTAATTGCCGATTTATCACAATCCAATTCCATTCCAACAACATGATAGATAATTTTCGATCTTTTCGCTTTTGCTCCGCTGAGTTTTGTCTTTTTATTTTTAAATATTTTATCAAAATCGTCCACTTCTGCAACTTCATTCTGAAAATTAGTCCAATAATCGCTTTCTGTGATACTTTGGCGAAAATGAGAATATTCATGCGCCAAAACACCAATCCAGTAATTGGAAGACGGCTCTATATAACATTTTATTGTCATATTGAACTCTGAAAACTCTCCATCAATATCCCTATGGACAATATCCGTGTTTTTAAATATTATTTTCCCGCCGCGTTTTTTTAATTCGCTTTTCACCATCTCTACAAAATGTTCCGCGCCAGAATTTTTGATTATTTTTTGAATATTCATCTAACATATTAATACATTCTGCATTAAGGTTATGGATAAAAAGTTGATTATTTCTTTTTTTTAATTATAATTAAAGTATACCGGTTAAAATAAATTAAATATGAAATTATATTGTCAAGAATGCTTTGCAAAAATTGAATACAAGTTTTCAAAACCTAAATTTTGTACAGAATGTGGAAATCAAATAGGTTTGTCTAAGTCTATTGGTTTAACTTCATCTGCCTCAATTCAAATTATTCAAAAAAGTAAAGACGAGCAAAAAATTAAAGATTTGGAGCTGGAATTGAGGGAGTTGAAAAATAAAAGTCAAACTATTAGATCAAATGGCGGCTCGAACAAAATGATTCGCGCGGCGATTGTAAATGATGAGGGCGGCGAGGATGGTGGAGAATCTTACCTTGAGGAAGAAGAGGATGGTGCGGAAAATTACGCTAAAACGCAAAAAGTTTTAACAGCATTTAGGAGGGGGGCGTTTAGGAGCGGGGTGAGCGTTGAGAAAAGCGCGAATGCTTCTGGAATTTCTTTTAAAGATTTGATGGATGGCGTTTCTTCTGGATCTATTTCAGCTGGTGATGATTTTAAAATGAGCGACGATGGGGTTAGAAAAAGTGATCAACAAATATTGGAAGAGTTCAGACTTGAAGCGTCAAGTAAACCAAGAGTTATCCAAATAGATTAATAATCATGTCTATCGAAGAAAATTTTCAAATTGAAAAACCGTTATTTGAGACATGTTTACCGATAATAGACGCAGAATTGACAAAAAGAAAAGGAAAGTGGAGATTGACAGCAATTGCGTGGATGGATTTTGACGATGTTTGTCAAAAGATAAGATTGCACATATTTAATAAATGGGATCAATGGGATAATTTGAGACCATTGAGACCTTGGCTCAATACAATTATCACTAATCAAATGACAAATTTGATAAGAAATAATTATTCGTCCTTTTCTAAGCCTTGTATGCAGTGCAAGTACAATCAGGGGGGGAATTTGTGCTCATTATATGATTTGCAAAATTCAGACTGTAGTATTTATGCAAAATGGGAGGTCGGCAAAAAAGCCGCTTATGATATAAGACTTCCAATTAGCATTCATGATAATTCTTTAAATAATCAAAATGATTTTAATTTTTCCCCATTAGATATAAAAGACGACGACACCCATATAAATTACGATGTTAAAATCAAAAATTTTCATGAAAAAATTAAAGATAAGTTGACACTCGTTGAGTGGAAGGTTTACTCCAGCTTGTATATTGATAATAAAAATGAAACAGAAACCGCTAAGTTGATGGGATACAAGACAAGTGAAAAAAATAGATCGCCCGGATATAAGCAGATTAAAAAAATAAAGAATAAAATATATAAAATAGCTAAACAACTTGTTTTGGATTTTTAATTTAAATGGAACAGCCTGAAGATAAAAAAATAGAATTAACGCTTGAGCAACAAACTTTAATTAGGGCGGCATTTGAGAGTGGCGCTTCTCCAAATTTGTCTGAGTTGACTCAAAATGTGTTTAATAATAGCTTATTAGACGGTAGGAGTAAGCAGGGTAGAGCTATAAAGGAGTATATTGCGGAATTTCAAATTGGCAAGGTAAGAGTGAATGTAATTCAAAAAGTTGATCCATATATTTTATCAGAAGAGCAAAAAGAAAAAATAAAGGAGGCTTGCAAGTCAAAGAATTTTACAACTCTCATATTCACAAGGAAATTATTCAATGATGATAAGATCAGCGCTCTTCATCAAGAACATAGAGCGGTAAGCGAATATGCTAAATTTTTAAATAATGAAGAGGATAAAAAAAGTTTAAGAATTAGTGAATCTGGCGATTTTGAAACAATTGTTTATAATCCGTCTCATGTTAAAAAACCCGAAATAGCAACTGAACAATACAGACCTCCATCCACATTTGTTCAAGTAATAGCTAGAATAAATAAATATTTAAATTATGGATGGAAAGAGGATGTTTTAAAAAGAGCGCAAATTAAATGCGTAGAATCGCTATCTTCTTATTTAAAAATTTTTAGATTTCTTTATCAAATTAATAGTTATTCAAGACTTGAAGACCGAGAGCTGTTTGAGGATGCTTTTATACGTTATACTCATGATAAGGACGACTTGAGTCAAGAGGAGCTTGACCAATTTATAACTCTTTCGAATGAAGTTGTAATAGCCGCAGATATTCAAAGAAGAATAGAGTATTTAAGAATGGCATTGGACGATATGGCGTCTGACTCAGAGGGTAAAAAAATAAGTATGGGTTTAAATGAGGCTATTAATAATGCTCAGACTGAATATAATCAATGTATTTCGAGGCAGGACAAATTGTATAAAAGTCTAACAGTTAATAGATCAAAAAGAATAGATGAAAAAAGAAGTGAAAATGCATCTATTTTAAATTTAGTTTATGCATGGAAACAAGAAGAAAATAGGGAGAGAATGGTCGCTTTAGCTGAGCGTCAAAGGGAGGCTTTAAAGGAAGAGGTGGAAAAACTTTCATCTGTGGATGAATTCAAGGCTATTATTCGTGGAATAGATCCAAAAGAAATATTTAATACTTAATACTTAATATTATGGTTTTTGAATGCAAACATATTAATTGTAAATATTCGTCTAGTAATAAGGACGATTTTATCAAGCATATAAAAGATGATCATAAGCTAAGAATAGATCAATATTGTAATCTTCATATGAACAAATGTGATTTATTGAAAAACGAGTCAATTAATTTTAAAAGTTTTGAACAATATTTATTGACAGACTTCGTAAATAAAAAAAACATGTTGGCTTGGCTCAAGCTTGAAAAAAATGGTTTGGCAAAAGATTTCTTATTGTATAAAATTATTGCGCATTCTGAATTGAAAAGTGTATGCTACTTTCCTTCGTCCTCCGAGATAAGAACCGTGTCGTATCTTCCTTCAATGAAAACTTACCAGTTTTTCTTCGATGAACTTGATACATTTATAGACTCTACTGGTTTAAAAAGAAGATATACGTATAATAAAAATAAATTAAATTTTAATTTTATTCATAAAGAAAACATAACTATTGATACTAGAGAGCAAAAACCTATAAAATTATCAAATTATAAGATAATTAGCGAGAAATTAGATTTTGGAGACTACTCTTGCAATGGGGTTTTGGCTGTTGAAAGAAAGTCTCTTAGCGATCTTGTTTCCACTTTGTCTTCAGGTTTTGATAGATTTGACAGAGAGATAAATAGAGCTAAGGAGGTAAATGGTTATATAGTCGTAGTTACAGAGTGCGATATTAACAAATTTTTATCATTTTCTTATTCAAGAACTGGAAGATTTGCTAAAGCTTCTACGGATTTTATCTTTCATAGGTTTAGAGAAATTTGTAAAAAATTTCCTGAAAATGTTCAGTTTTGTTTCTCTGGTGGAAGGAAGGAATCATCTGAATTAATTCCTAAAATTTTATCATTAGATATATCTCAAGTTAAAACTTTTGATTTTCAATATTTAATAGAGCATAATCTAATATAATTATGTGGGAAGTAGGCAATCAAGATATAATCATTCCGGATAGGCACTTTAATGAGGAGCTTAAAGAGATGCGCGGTGAAATGGATGACTTTGACGCTAGAATAACACTAGCTAAATTCTTAAAATCTAACATTGGATTGACTACTGAGCTTTTTCTTGGAATAAAGTTGGAAAAATATCAAGAAATAACTATTAAGGCTATGCTTAATAGAAATTTTAGTATGCTTACTTGGGGAAGAGGTGCTTCTAAAACTTTTTGTGCTGCGGTTTTTTGCATTATTCAGTGTATTTTTGAACCAGGGAGTAAAATTCTAATTGCTTCAGCTAACTTCAGAACTTCTCGCAGGCTTTTTATGGAAATAGATAAAATGCTCAATGCTAAAGACGCAGGGTTGGCTTTCCAATGTTTTAAAAGTCCTATAAAAAGAAATGATGAATATGTGTATCCGGTAGAATTGCCAAGCGGCGGATCGATTACCGCTATACCGCTTGGAGGTGAAAACACTAGAGGTTATAGAGCTTCAGTTTTGATTATCGACGAGTTTCTTTTGATGCCAAAGGATATTGTTGAAAGAGTTCTTATGCCATTTATGAGTTCTCCATTGGACGTAGCTGAAAGAATTAGAGTTAGAGAAGTCGAAGATCAAATGATTAAGGCTGGAAGAATGCAGGAGAGGGATAGGACAGTGTTTAAAAACATGAACAAGATGATAACATTGAGTTCAGCCAGTTATACTTTTGAATACTTATTTGAGTTGTATTCAATATGGTCTGATATAATTAGAGATCCAGCTATATTGGGAGATTCGGAGAAAATTGGCGAAGATAGAATGGAGGCGATGAAAAATTCAACTTACTTTGTTTCTCAAATGAGTTACGAGTCGCTTCCGGAGCATATGATCGATCAAGGTGTAATTCAGCTTGCCAAAAGCGGCGGAATCAGTCATTCAGCTTTTCTTAGAGAGTACTGCGCCAGGTTTGTTGATGGCGGCGATGGTTATTTTTCACCAAAAAAGATGACATTGTGTACTGTGCCAAATGGACAGTATCCCACAACTAAGATAGTTGGAGACAGGGATAAAAAATATGTTCTGGCTATAGACCCGAGCTTTAGTGCTTCAAAAAGTTCTGACTATTTTGCTATGGCTGTTTTGGAATTAAATGAGGAAGATGGCACTTGTGTTTATGTGCATGGATATCAAAAAGCTGGCACAAGTATACAGGATCATATTAAATATTTTTATTATATACTCACTCACTTTAATATTAGTCTCATTATAATTGATAATGCTGGTGGTGACCAATTTATTGAAGCCGCTAATGGATCTGCCATATTTAAAGCAAAGGGCATGAAGGTTGGATTTTTTGAATTCAACTCTGATAAAGAAGGGGACGAATATAATGAGATGCTTAAGCAGGCGAAGTCTCAATATAATATTGATACTAGAAACATATGTATAAAGCAGTACTTTACGTCTACATTTATTGGAAGAGCGAATGGTTATCTTCAAAGCTGTATAGATCATAAAAAACTATGGTTTGCAAGTGCTTCATGCGCTCATCCAGATATAGTAAATCAAATGTTTTCTTTGAATATTCCAATAGAATACATATATCCAAAAGGAATAGACGATGCTCCTGATGACGCTCTGGAAAGAGCAAAGCTAGGAATAAGAGATTTTATGGAGCAGCAAGACTTTATTATAAAAGATACCAAAGATCAATGCGCGCTAATTCAAGTTTCCTCTACCGCTCGTGGAACTCAAAGTTTCGATTTGCCCGGACACCTGAGAAGATTAACAAGCGCCAATAAACCAAGAAAAGATAATTACTCTGCATTAATGCTTGGCAATTGGGCTGTTAAGGTTTACTTTGATCTTCATTCTGAAAGGGCTGAAAAGCCAAAATACAATTTTAATCCTTTTTTTCTATAAAATGTGTAGAATTATATCATAATATTATTACAACTGATAATTTAATCAATTAAAATAAAGGAAAATTAATGCCTAGACAAAAAGCAGAAAAAGCCAATTCGTTCGATACTCAGCAAGTTGAAGCTTCTATAAAAAAAGAAAGAATTGAACTGCCTCAAGCTGTCATGGCTAGCCTTGATGATGATTTGAGAGTTGCTAGCGCTTCGTCTTGTGAAAGAACTGGGGAAACCAGTATGAGGAGAAATACTGCGGCATCAATTACTAAAACCGATAGATTTTCCAATATTGAAAGAGGCGTGGTTCCTTTTATTTACGGAACTGGAAAAGGCAATTACGATTCCAATATTTCTGCAAAAGATACTATCGTTCTCTGCCAGAAGGCTTACTGGAACGTTCCAATATTTCGAAATACTATAGACTTAATGACTGAGTTTAGTTTATCTGACATTTATTTAACGGGCGGGAATGAGCAAAGTCGTAAATTTTTTTATCTTTGGTTGCAAAAAATAAATTCTTGGGATTTGCAGGATCAGTTTTATAGAGAATTTTATCGTAGTGGAAACATCTTCATCTATAAATTTAGAGCTGATTTTGGAAGAGATAATATGATGAAAATTCAGGAGGCTTTTGGTGCAGAATCTGGAGATCTCTCGGATAATGTGTCTACAATTCCTGTTAAATACATTATTTTAAATCCTGCTGATATTAATATCATTACTTCTTCTTCATTTTTGGACAACGTGTATGTTAAAATGCTGAATGATTATGAATTGCAAAATTTAATAAATCCAAAAACTGAGTCAGATAGGCAAATTGCGGAAAAAATACCAGAAATTAAAAATATAATAGAGAGAAACAAGAAAAAAACCTCAAAAGCTATTCCTGCAGGATTGAATAATGTGGGGCTTGAGTTAGATAGGGATAGACTAGTCGCGGTTTTCTATAAAAAGCAAAATTATGAGCCACTTTCTGTCCCAATGGGATTTGCCGTACTTGAAGATATAAATTCAAAATTAGAGCTTAAAAAAATTGACCAAGCTATTGCGCGATCCGTTCAGCAAGCCGTCTTGATGATAACTATGGGCGACGAGAAAGTTGGAATGCCAAGCGCGCAAAATTTAGTTTCAATGAGGAAGCTTTTTGAGAATCAGAGCGTTGGTAAAGTTCTCGTAGCCGACTATACAACAAATGCAAAATTTGTAATACCTGATATTGGCAATCTCCTTGATCCAAAGAAGTATGAAATATTGGACAATGATATTAAAATGGGATTAAATAGCATCCTTTTCGGTGATGAAAAGTTTTCTAATACTTCTATTAAGGTTAAGGTGTTTTTTGCAAGATTAAAATACGGAAGAGAAAAATTTTTAAGAGATTTCTTGATTCCGGAAATGAAAGAGGTCGGAAAAGCCCTTGGTTTTAAACAAGTCCCTATTCCGAAATTAGAAGATATTGATTTTGAGGATAACGTTTTAATGAGTAGGGTGTATTCAAGATTAATTGAACTTGGCGTTCTCACCCCAGAAGAAGGATTCGATGTTTTCCAAACTGGTAGATTGCCAACTCAGGAAGAAAGTCTAGAATCACAGAAGAAATATAAAGACTTGCGAGCAAATGGATATTATCAGCCGTTAATTGGGGGTACTAAAGAAGCTGGCGGACCTTCCAGTAGCGGATCGAGCAAGAGTCCATCCGGAAATTCAGGCAGACCTTCCGGCACTGGCGGAACTAAACAAATTTCTCCGCGCGTTAAGGCTTCAGTATCTATTGACGAAGTTGGCGCTATTAATAATAAATTTAGTTGTGACAAAATGAAGAAGATTGTGTCGTCTTTGACGTTATTGGAGAAAAAAATAGAATCAATATTGAAGGCTAAATTCAATATTAAAAAACTGAATAAAGAGCAAGCTACAATTGTTTCGGATATGTCTATTCTAATAGTTCAAAATGAAGAATTAGAAAATTGGAATGAGGTTTGCGCTGAATATGTAGAAGACCCGTCTAAATCTAATTCAGATGTATATAACAAAATAGATGAATTGGCAGCAGCTCATGGATTAGATAATAGATCAGCTGCAATTCTCTATCATAGCAAATTATGATTTAATATGGCGCTTAATAAAATAAAATTAAAACAAATCGATGCAGATTTTCCCGCATTGGTTGGGCAATATGGATCTGGATATTTTGCAAGTACTGGTAGTTTGCATGGCTTGTCTGGTCAAAGCGTTAAATATTCAGATTTAGCTACTGGCGCTTTCGTTTATACAACTGGCAGTCAAAATATCAGTGGGTATAAAAATTTCCTAAGTCGTTCAGCAATAAGTGGAGTGGGAATTGCTACTTTAAGCGAGATTGTATCGATAGATGGCAATAATGCTATTTTTGGTGAAAATACTTTTTATGAAAAAACTATTTTTTTGAGTGGTAGCAAGTTTCAAAATAATTTAGTTGAATTTGAGAATTCTAGTTTTACTGTTGATGAAACATCTCTAGATAATTTAACCAATAGTCTTACTAAACTTGTTAAAACTACCGGCGACCAGATCGTACTTGGGGTAAAAACTTTTAGAAGTGGTATTAAAGTTGGCAGCGGTGGCGGCAGCGGCGTTCTATATAGCGGTCAAATAAATCCTGTATATGTTAGTGGCGTAACCGGAAATTCCAATAGATATTTAACTTTTGTAGAAAATACTGGAAATGGATTTAAGAATATGCAGATGCATACAGGGTTTAGCTATAATCCTTCCACTCAAACGCTTAAGGCTTCTACTTTTGAGGGGAGCGTTAGTGGGAATGCTTTAAACGCTACTACTTCTGCAGATTTAAATGTAAGCACATTCACAAGTGAAGCTAAGATAAGTTTTAATTTTCCAGTTGGAACTCCTAATTATATAATGACCAGTGGGGCTTTTTATGCTACTCCCGCAACTGGTGCCAATATAACAGCTAGAAATCTTGGTTTAGCAAATAATGGTTGGAATAATCTTTATGTTGGAGCCGCTCCAATTCTTGCATCTGATAAAAATTTAAAAACTGAAGTATCAGAAATACCAGACTCTTGGTTGGATGCTTGGCAAGAAGTTGATTATGTTAAATATAAGTTTAAAGATGCCGTTGCTCAGAAGGGGTTATCTGGAGCTAGATGGCATGTTGGTCACATTGCTCAAGATATTTATGACAAGTTCAACACTCATAATTTAAATGCCTTTGATATAGGAATGTTGTGCTATGACAAATGGGATGAATCGTCGGACGAAAATGGAAACATTACGCCTTCTGGAGAAATTTGGTCTATCCGCCCAGATGAATGCCAATTTATGGAGATGGCTTTAATGAGAAGATCAATAAACAGATTAAAAAGTGGAGTATCATTATAATTAATAAATAATATTTCTAATTTTTTTTTGTGTAGTAATATTGAAGATAAATAAAATAAAAGGATAAAACATTATGCCATTAGCAAGTATTAATTCACATTTTTTAGTTCGCCCGGGTGGTGGAGCAAATGTCACTTCTCCGTACTTAAGGTGGTCTTATACTGGAAATGGCACAGCGCAATCCTATGATCTTCCCGATGCTTTTGGATTACTTCCTAGTTCCTATCTTGTGTATATAGATGGTGTTGTTCAAGACCCAATCAATTTCACGATCAGCAATACCAATCCGATTGCCATCAATTTTTCGGCGGCAATTCCAAACGGATCAGTGGTCACGATTGTCTCCCTTGGTGGCGCAACTCCATCGACCGATGTCACAGATTATACTGCGACTCCTGACAATTCTTCGACCAGCAACACGATTGGATATTGGCTTGGTCAATCCACATTCAACCAAGATTCAAACTACCAAGTCACAGGCACTCCAACCGCTCGCAGTCTTGCGACCCGTGGAGGGGATGTTATCAATGTCAAAGACTATGGTGCGACAGGAAACGGCACTACAGATGATACTGCCGCGATTCAAGCCGCAATTACTGCTGCTCCTGCTGGTGCTGCTATTTATTTTCCAAGAGGTTCATATAAGGCATATTTAGTTCAAGTCACTAAAGACATCACAATTTTTGGTGACGGCATGGATGTCACTGAATTAGTTTTTGGTCAAGAATATGGTGCAGCAGTATTCAACGGGGTTTATTTCCTTCAAACTGCTTACTTTAATTTACATGGCGGAGTTGAATTTTATATCCGAGATTTGACGATGGTTGATAAATTTGGGTTTAGAGCAACAGGTAAATTTCTCTCACAAACTGGGTTTCCTATTCAACCAATGGGAATTGCTGGGAATAATAGAGACTCACTAATTGCTTCGGATTTTGCAAATTTGATTGATGTTCAAAATGTGAAATTTTTGGATTTGTATATTCCAATTGAAACCAATGCTAAAAAATTAGTTTGCGTTAACAATCAATTTCTTTGGACATATGGAAAAGCAGGAGTTGGAATGCCAATTTATCAAGTTGGTAATGGAATCTTGCCCGGAACAAACGGACAAATTTCAGGAAAATACTCTGGCGATCCTCATGCCGCCATATTGGGTGGATTTGGAACCTGCCTAATCAAGGATAACTACTACAACGGGTTGATAGATTATACCTTTGCAAACGCAAACAAACCTACAGGATGGGAAGATTATCGCATTTCTGCTGAAAATTTCTTGGATTTGCGTTGTGAAAAGTGGATTATCAATGCATGGCAAACAAATGAAGATGCTCAACAGGAAGTAATAAACAATACAGTAGTTAATCATGGCATTGAAGGGTTTATTTGGGCAGGAAATCCTTGGACTGGTAGTCCAGTAATGCCGTCAGGCTTGGCACTAAATGTTTCAAACAATTTTTTCAGACCAGTTCAATTTTACTGGAACGAATATTATTATGGAACAACACCATGCCTTGCGTTTAGAACAGGCACAGGAAGTGCAAAGATTGTTGGGAATCGTTTTGAAAATTCATTTGTAGCTATTGCTGTAGTTCCAAATCAGCCTAATGCAGCACAACCATATGCAACTGGGAATGTTGAAATTTCAAACAATGTAATATCAGGATGTTTGATAGGAATAGAGGTTGCGGGATTAAAAGAAACTGATATTATCTCTAATAATACAATTTTTTGTCAGTCAAAACCGTTTTATTTAATTTTAGCTTATCTTCGTTCAATTGGGATTGGATATGCAAGATGCCCATCAAGTTTAAAAGGAATAAATGTAGTGAATTGCAATCCTTTTGTTACAAATAACACTTGTTCTGCTGAATATGAATTTGATCTCACTACAACTCTTGTTTCTCAAGCGTCTAATGTTTTGACATTAACAAATGCAACAGGAATAGTTACAACTGATGGTGGTTGGAGTATTTTAATTAAATACCAAGACAAGGCAAGATTCCTTCCAGTAACAAATGTAAATGGAAATAATGTTACTGTTGATGCTAATTGGTTACATGGAACTACTTTTCCAAACGGGACAACTGTTTATTGGTCAAGAGGTTTTTTACCAGATACAGGAGCAATCAACATCGTAAATCAAGGGTCACAAGTTCTTAACTTAAATCAAGCATTTTATAATACAACTATTAAAGGATTCTTGGTAGACAACAGTGCAACTGATATTAACGGAACAGGCAACTCATCTACAATGGTAAATACAACTGCAATTGATGTTTATCAAAAAACATCGGATTTTTATGGGCCTTTTTATAAACAAGATGGATTTTACTACAAATTTTAATTATGTCTAATACAACAATTACAAATCCAATTTTTCAAGGAACAGGAGTTCCTTTGATTGTTTCTACTGCTCCATTGCAAGTTCAAAGGTGGAATCTTCCAATTACTGGGTCTGTTTACACCTTCACGGGAAGTGCATCTGCCGCATCTGTCCAGACTCCTGTATGGACAAGGTTAAACACTGGCGCGACAGCAGGATCAAGCGCATTGTATCGGGCAAATCCAAACCAAGGCATATATTTTGCCAAAGGTGGCGGCAACTCAATGGGGATTCAATTTAGCCGACCCGTCTGGCTTATCTGGCAGGGTCAAATGAGTGCTGTTTCAACAGACCGAATTCGCATTCAACTCGGTGGCGTTGATGCTGCAATCACTACAGTTGGGCCAATGACTCCAACCAATGCCGCATTTTCTGGTCTTGGGTTTTTGATTGAAGGCGGGGCAATTAAACTTGAAACAATCAACACACCAGCAGGAGTTCCTACACTAAACACTTCTGCGACACTTGCTACTCATACGACTCCCAGATTGAGCCTCAAAGCATATAGTGATGGACTTGGAAATGTTAAAGTGTATGTCAACGAAAACCTTGTATCCACATTGAATATTGGCCCAACGCAAGACACGGGAAGTTTAATTTGCCAACTACGAGTGTCAGTTGAAAATACGACTGCCGCAAACTCGGCTTTGGTTGACCTTGTTCAAGACCAAATATCCGTAATTGTAGAATAATAAAATTATGCCACTCACAAGAATCACCTCAAATGTAATTGAAAACGGAACGATTATCGACGCAGATATTGCCGCTAATGCGGCAATTTCGATGTCGAAAATAGGAGCAGGCGCATTGCCTGCGGGGACAACA
>Ga0247843_1005223_pt1 | contig 18323 bp, 29 predicted proteins | sample LaCruzMarch2017__FD_192420 | JGI IMG/M metagenome (GOLD analysis project Ga0247843, IMG submission 192420) | Freshwater microbial communities from meromictic Lake La Cruz, Castile-La Mancha, Spain - LaCruzMarch2017_8m | ecosystem: Environmental > Aquatic > Freshwater > Lake | place: Spain...
TGCCGCTACAATGGACTGGATGGAGCAAGAACAGGAAAGAGGTATCACTATTACTTCCGCCGCTACTACCACCTTCTGGAAGTATGGGTATAATGATGAAACTTATAAAATCAACCTCATCGATACCCCAGGACACGTTGACTTCACTGTAGAAGTAGAACGCTCTTTGCGTGTCTTAGATGGTGCAGTTGCCCTGTTCTGTGCCGTCGGTGGCGTTGAACCTCAATCCGAAACCGTCTGGAGACAAGCAACCAAATATAACGTCCCAAGAATTGGGTTCGTTAATAAAATGGATAGACCTGGTGCTGATTTCTTCAATGTTGTTAAGCAAATTGATGAAAGATTGAGCGGTAACCCTGTCCCTCTTCAAGTTCCTATCGGCGCAGAAGATACTTTCCGCGGTGTTGTTGATTTGATCGAAAATAAAGCCATTATCTGGAATGAAGCCGATCAAGGTATGACATACTCTACCATCGATATCCCCGCTGATCTTATCGATGATGTAGCCGAATGGAGAGCAAAACTTATCGAATCCGTAGCTGAATACGATGACCAATTGTTAGAAAAATTCTTCTCAGATCCTGATTCCATCAGTCGTGAAGAACTTATGGCCGCAATTCGTCAAGCTACTATTGATATGAAAATTACGCCAGTAATGTGTGGTTCTGCCTTTAAAAATAAAGGCGTACAAACCATGCTGAATGCAGTAATCTCGTATCTCCCTTGCCCTTCCGATGTGCCCGCTATTGAAGGTATACATCCGCAGACCCAAGAAGTTATTACACGTCAGTCTATTGCAAGTGAACCCTTTACTGCACTCGCATTCAAAATTATGACGGATCCTTATGTAGGACGCCTCGCGTTCTTCCGTGTGTACGCAGGGCAACTCGAAGGTGGTTCCTATATCCTCAACGCAAGAACAGGTGATAAAGAACGTATCAGCCGCTTGTTGCAAATGCATGCCAATAAGCAAAATCAAATTGATAAAGTAGAAGCAGGCGATATTGCTGCTGCAGTTGGATTTAAAAATATTCGTACTGGTGACACGCTGTGCCATGTCGATCACCCAATCGTGCTTGAGTCAATGTCATTCCCTGAGCCCGTTATTGAATTGGCTGTAGAACCCAAGACACAAGCAGATGCAGACAAAATGTCTACTGCGCTAGGTAAGTTGGCTGAAGAAGATCCTACTTTCCGCGTGAAATCCGATGAAGAATCAGGTCAAACCATTATTGCTGGTATGGGCGAACTTCACTTGGAAATCCTTGTAGATCGTATGCGTCGTGAATTTAAAGTGGAAGTGAACGAAGGGCAACCACAAGTGGCCTATCGTGAAGCAATCACAAAAAATGCATCACATCGTGAAGTCTATAAAAAACAAACCGGTGGTCGTGGTAAATTCGCTGATATTATGGTAGAATTTATGCCCAATGAGCCCGGTAAAGGTTTCGAATTCTTAAACGAAATTAAAGGCGGTTCTATTCCTAAAGAGTTTGTCGCCCCCGTTGAAAAAGGTATCAAAGGTGCTATGCATGAAGGTGTGCTTGCTGGTTTCCCTATAATGGACCTAAAAGTGCGTTTGTATGATGGTAGTTACCATGATGTAGATTCGGATGCCCTTTCTTTTGAATTGGCTGGTAGATATGCTTTCCGTGAAGCTTGTCGTAATGCAGGTCCGATTATCCTCGAACCCATTATGAAAGTGGAAGTAGTAACCCCTGAGGAGTATATGGGTTCAGTTGTCGGTGACTTAAATCGTCGTCGCGGTTTGATTCAAGGCATGAATTCCAGAGGAAATGCACAAATCGTAAATGCACTCGTGCCCCTTTCCGAAATGTTTGGTTATGTAACTCAATTAAGAACTTTATCTTCTGGACGCGCCGCTTCCACGATGGAGTTCGCTAAGTATGAGCCTACACCTAGAAATATTCAAGAAGAAGTAGTAGCAAAAGTAAAAGGAGTTAAAGCCTAAGTTCTTTCAGTAATCATGAACAACAAGATTCGAATCAAGTTAAAATCGTACGATCACACTCTCGTGGATAAGTCCGCAGAGAAAATCGTACGTACCGTGAAGTCCACGGGTGCAGTTGTTAGCGGTCCAATACCGCTGCCAACACGTAAAAGCATCATAACCGTGAACCGCTCACCACACGTCAATAAAGAAGCACGTGAGCAGTTCCAGGTTTGCTCTTACAAAAGACTCATCGATATTTTCAGCAGTAGCTCCAAAACAGTGGATGCACTCATGAAACTCGAATTGCCGAGCGGTGTAGATGTAGAAATTAAAGTTTGACAGACCCTTTAGAAAGTTAAGAGATGCCTGGAATAATTGGTAAAAAGCTGGGAATGACCAGCATATTTACAGAAGATAGAAAATTAGTCGCCTGCACGCTAGTCGAAGCAGGGCCTTGTGTAGTAACACAAGTGAAAACCATAGAAAATGACGGTTACCAAGCCGTGCAGCTTGCATATGGTGAACGTAAAGAGAAGAATACCCCTGCTGCATTGATAGGACACTTCAAAAAAGCAGGCGTTACCCCAAAACGTAAAATCGTTGAATATTCCGACATGAATAATTTGGCACTTGGTGACCAAGTAGATGTGAGTTTGTTCGAAGAAGGTGATTTTATTAGTGTTGTTGGTTATAGCAAAGGTAAAGGTTTTCAAGGGGTTGTTAAAAGACACGGTTTTGCCGGAGTTGGAGGTCAAACTCACGGTCAGCATAATCGCTTGAGAGCTCCTGGATCTATGGGCGCTGCCTCTTATCCTGCAAGAGTATTTAAAGGGAAAAAATTAGGAGGTCGTATGGGTAACGATCGAGTTAAAGTCGCTAACCTGCGCGTATTAAAAATTTATGCAGATAAAAATCTGCTCGTTATTTCAGGCGCCTTACCCGGAGCAAAAGGATCCTTCGTCTTTATTGAAAAGTAATCATGGAATTAAAGGTAATCAATATTCAAGGTGCTGAAACAGGTGAAAAAATCACCCTATCAGACGATATCTTTGCCATTGAGCCAAGTACGCATGCAATTTATCAAGATGTTCGTCTTATCATGGCTAATGCCCGCCAAGGAACACATAAAGCTAAAGAACGCGGAGAGGTTAGTGGTAGTACTAAAAAACCTTTTAAACAAAAAGGTACAGGTGGTGCAAGAGCAGGTCATAAAAGATCCCCACTTTGGAGACATGGTGGTAGAGTTTTCGGCCCTCGCCCAAGAAGCTACAGCTTTAAACTCAATCATAAGGTAAAATTGCTCGCTAGAAAAAGCGCGCTATCATTAAAAGCAACTCAAAATAACATTTGTATACTAGAAAATGTTAATTTTGAGACCCCAAAAACAAAAGACTTTATCACCATGCTGGATAAATTGCAGATGAATGGTAAAAAAGTATTGTTTTTGTTGCCTTCTGATAATCGTAATGTCTATTTATCAGGTCGTAATATTCCTAAAACCAATGTTTTAGTGGCCTCCGACCTAAATACGTTTGATGTTATGAACGCAGATAAGATAGTAGTAATTAAAGAAGCAGTTGAGGTAATTCACTCAATTTTAGGTAAAAACTGATTATGATCATACTTAAGAAGCCTATTGTAACCGAAAAAATGACCGCTGTCGGATCACTTAAAAATCCGCAGTACGGTTTCGTGGTCGATATTAAAGCCAATAAAATACAAATTCGTCAGGAAGTTGAAAAAACATACGGCGTAAACGTTGAAGGCATTAGTACTATGATCGTATATGGTAAGAAAAGAAATCGTTCTACCAAATCCCGCTACATCACAGGTAAAACTCCTACTTACAAAAAAGCAGTGGTTACGCTCGCCAGCGGACAAGAAATAGATTTTTATAAAAATATTTAACCGCGACGAAGATGGGAATGAAAAAATTTAGACCGATTACACCCGGTACACGCTTCAAGCAAGCCCTCGATTTTAAGGAAATTACCAAAGCTACACCCGAAAAATCATTGGTTATCGCTATAAAAAAGTCAGGCGGTAGAAATAATACGGGTAAAATGACCATGCGTTATATCGGTGGTGGGCATAAACGCCAATATCGTATTATTGATTTTAAAAGAGATAAGGTAAATGTACCTGCTACTGTAAAATCGATTGAGTATGATCCAAATCGTAGTGCCAGAATTGCATTGTTGTTTTATGCTGATGGTGAAAAACGATACATTCTTGCTCCTGATAAATTAAAAGTAGGTCAAGTTGTAATCTCTGGTGAAGGCTCCGAACCACAAGTGGGTAATGCACTTCCTCTTAAAAATATACCCCTAGGTTCTATTATTCATAATATTGAATTAGACCCAGGTAGAGGTGGAGCTATCGCTAGAAGTGCTGGTACTTATGCACAGCTTTCCGCCAAAGATGGTAAATACGCAGTCGTTCGTATGCCTTCAGGTGAAACTCGTCTTATTCTTGCTTCGTGTATGGCAACTATTGGAGCAATCTCCAATATGGATCACATGAATGTTGTAAGTGGTAAGGCTGGACGTAGTCGCTGGTTGGGAAGACGTCCGCGTACACGTCCAGTAGCAATGAATCCAGTAGATCACCCAATGGGTGGTGGTGAAGGGCGTGCTTCAGGTGGGCACCCACGTTCTCGTAATGGTATACCTGCAAAAGGTTACAAAACTCGTGCACCTAAAAAATTGTCTAACCGTCTCATCATTAGAAGAGCTAAATCAAAATAAAGCATGGCCAGATCCCTTAAAAAGGGGCCTTTTATAGACCCCAAGCTGGAAAAGAAAGTATTTGCAATGAACGAAAAAGGTGATAGCAACAGACGTGTTATCAAAACCTGGGCCAGAAGATCTATGATATCTCCAGATTTCGTAGGTCATACCCTCGCAGTTCATAATGGAAATAAATTCATTCCGGTATATGTAACAGAAAATATGGTAGGCCACAAGCTGGGAGAGTTTTCCCCTACCCGTAACTTTAAAGGTCACTCCGGAAACAGAAAATAATCATGCAAACTGAAAGAAAACTGACACGCAAGGAAAAAATTGCTCAAGGTATTGAGAAAGCACCGAAGCGTAAGAAAGCCATGGCAGATCGCCTACGTCAAGAACGCGCTGCTTCTTATCATGCTGAGTTGCTCAATTTTCCAACTTCACCTCGTAAAATGAGAATGGTTGCGGATTTAATTAGAGGTATTGGCGTTGATAAAGCCCTCGCTATCCTGAAATTTAATCCAAGAAACGGTGCACCACCGCTTAAAAAACTCGTGCTTTCCGCTGTGGCAAACTGGAAAGAGAAGAATGATGACACGGTTACTGATCCATCTGGCTTAGTAGTTAAGGAAATTTATGTAGGAGAGGGTAGACAATTGAAGCGTATGAGACCTGCACCGCAAGGTAGAGGGCATCGTATTCGTAAACGCTCAAACCATGTTTACTTGCGCCTAGAAGCTATTAATATCGTCAACGAATAATATTTAAAACAGTGGGACAGAAAGTTAATCCTGTAGGTTTAAGATTGGGTATCATCCGTGGATGGGATTCAAATTGGTTCGGAGGTAAAAATTATGCCGAAAAACTTATCGAAGACGAAAAAATTCGTTCATATCTGCATGCTCGTATTCCTAAAGGAGGAATCGCGAGGATAGTGATTGAACGCACGCTCAAGCGTATAACTATTACCATACACACTTCACGTCCAGGTATCGTAATCGGTAGAGGTGGTCAGGAAGTAGATAAGTTGAAAGAAGAGATCAAGAAAATCACCAAAAAAGATGTTCAAATTAACATCTTCGAGATTAAAAGACCTGAACTTGATGCTAAACTTGTCGCCGACAATATTTGCCAGCAGTTAGAAGGTCGTATATCCTTCAGAAGGGCCATGAAGTCTACTATTGCTGCAACTATGCGTATGAACGCTGAAGGCATAAAAGTAATGTGTGCTGGTCGTTTAGGTGGAGCTGAAATGGCAAGGACGGAGCAATATAAAGAAGGACGTGTACCTTTGCATACACTTCGTGCAGATGTAGATTACGCAATCTCCGAAGCCCACACGATATATGGTGTAGTTGGAGTGAAAGTTTGGATATTTAAAGGCGAACGCTACGGTAAGGTAGATCTATCTCCCAATGTAGGTGCCGCATCACGCCCTCAAGGCGGTGGCGCTCAGGATGGTGGAAAGCGTGAGCGTGGTGGTGATCGTGATCGTGGTGATCGTGGTGGTGACCGCGGTGGAAGAAGAAGAGAAGGTGGCCGTGGTGGTGAAAGAAAAGGAAAAGATAATTAAGCTGAAGGGACATGTTATTACCAAAACGTACAAAATTTCGTAAGCAGCAAAAAGGAAAAATGAAGGGAAATGCCAAAAGAGGTGCGAATCTCGCCTTTGGTTCCTTCGCCATCAAATCACTTGAATCCACTTGGATCACAAGTCGTCAGATTGAAGCTGCTCGTATCGCTGTTACCCGTTTCATGAAAAGGGAAGGACAGGTCTGGATTCGTATTTTCCCAGATAAGCCAGTTACTCAAAAGCCCGCAGAGGTGCGTATGGGTAAAGGTAAAGGTTCACCTGAATATTGGGTGGCTGTTGTAAAACCTGGTCGCATTATTTTTGAATGTGAAGGTGTAAGTGAAGAAACAGCAAAAGAGGCGATGAGACTTGCTTCTCAAAAGCTGCCTATTAAAACAAAATTCATTACCCGCAGAGATTATCACGCAGAGGCATGAAAAGCACAGAAATCAGAGAACTGAATAACGAGGAAATACTCGTCAGAATCCGTGAGGAAGAGGATACTTTGACTCGCATTAACTTTAATCACGCAATTTCCGCAGTCGAAAATCCTTTGAAAATAAGGACTGCTCGCAAAACAATTGCACGGTTGAAAACAATATTGAATGAAAGACTTCATCAACAAATTGCAGCAAACGCATGAGTACCGAAATTGAAAATATAACCGCTGAAAAGCGTCGCCTGCGTAAAGAACGTATTGGCAAAGTCGTGAGCGATAAAATGGAAAAATCCATTGTCGTTACTGTCGAGCGTAAAGTTAAGCACCCTATTTATGGGAAATTCATTAAGAAGACGACGCGTTTCATGGCTCACGATGAGAATCGTGAAGCCCATATCGGTGACGTGGTACGTATTATGGAAACTCGTCCAATAAGTAAATTGAAACGCTGGAGATTGGTTGAAATCCTCGAAAAAGCTAAATAAATTATGATACAGCAGGAAAGCCGTTTAGGCGTAGCAGATAATAGTGGTGCAAAAGAATTACTTTGCATCCGTGTCTTGGGTGGCACAAAAAGACGTTATGCAAGTGTGGGTGATAAAATCATTTGCTCTGTGAAGTCCGCTATACCTAGCGGTAACGTTAAAAAAGGTGACGTTGTTAAGGCCGTTATCGTTCGAACTAAAAAGGAAGTGAAGCGTAAAGATGGTTCTTATATTCGCTTCGATGAAAACGCAGCTGTCGTTATTAATAATAATGACGAACCTAGAGGTACTCGTATTTTCGGTCCGGTTGCCCGTGAACTTAGAGAAAAACAATTTATGAAAATTGTTTCACTAGCACCGGAAGTACTGTAATTTTGCACTAAAGTTATGCCAAGGAAATTTAATAAAATACCTAAACTCAATATTCGCAAAGGCGATATGGTACGTGTCATATCCGGTGATTACCGCGGTAAAGAAGGACGCGTATTGCGAATAATCGTTGATAAGCGTAAGGCGCTTGTTGAAGGAATCAATATCGTTTCAAAACATAGCAAGCCTACTCAAGCAGCTCCTAATGGTGGTATTGTTCGCCAAGAAGCTCCTGTGCATATTTCTAATCTGATGCTTCTAGATCCTAAGTCCGGACAGCCTACGCGAGTGGGTCGTGCGAAAGATGAAAATGGTAGCTGGGTAAGAGTTGCAAAACAAAGTGGTCAGCAGATTAATTAAGAACGGTTATGTCATATAAGATCAGATTACAAGAAGATTATAAAAATCGAATCGTAGCAGAACTCATGCAGCAGTTCAACTACAAGAGTGTAATGCAGGTTCCTAAGCTCCAAAAAATATGCCTCTCAAGAGGAATCGGTGAAGCCGTTTCTGATAAGAAGCAAATTGAGTATGCAGTACAAGAGTTCTCTCTTATTAGTGGTCAAAAGCCGGTAGTTACCAAGTCTCGGAAAGATATTTCCAATTTTAAACTCCGTCAAGGTGTTCCGATTGGCTGTAAAGTTACCCTGAGAAACGAGCGTATGTATGAATTTCTGGATCGTCTCGTTAATCTCGCAATCCCTCGTGTAAGAGACTTTAGAGGTATACCAGCCAAAGGCTTTGATGGTCGTGGAAATTATACAATGGGTGTAAAAGAACAAATTATATTTCCTGAAATTGATGTTGATAAAATCAATAAAATAGCAGGTATGGATATAACTTTTGTAACATCTGCTTCTACTGATGAAGAAGCACAAGCATTATTGAAGGCATTCGGCATGCCATTTAAAGGAGGTAAGAACTGATATGGCAAGAAAATCAATTATAGCCCGTCAAGAAAAGCGTGAACGCATGGTTGCACGTTACGCTGAAAAGCGTAAAGCTTTAAAAGAAGCTGGAGATTATCAGGCACTATCATTATTGCCCCGTAACTCTTCGCCGGTGCGATTAAGAAATCGTTGCAAATTGACCGGTAGACCCCGTGCGTATTTGCGTAAGTTTGGGCTTTCCCGTATAAAATTCAGAGAATTGGCCTTAGCAGGCAGAATTCCAGGTGTCACTAAAGCTAGTTGGTAAAATCGTTATGACAGATACAGTTGCAGATTACCTGACAAGAGTCAGAAATGCCATCAAAGCAAACCATAGATTCGTTGATGTTCCAGCTTCAAATTTGAAAAAAGGAATAACGAAGGTTTTGTTTGAGAAAGGATACATCCGAAATTACAAGTTTGAGGATACGCCAGATAAGCAGGGTTTGATAAAAATCGCTTTGAAATACGATCCCATTACACGTAGACCTGCTCTACAATCACTTACTCGTATCAGTAAGCCTGGTTTGCGTAAGTATGCAGGTATTGAAACAATGCCTAGAGTTTTGAATGGTTTAGGAATTGCCATTCTTTCAACTTCTAAAGGTGTTATGACGGATAAAGAAGCCCGAAATTTAAATATCGGTGGCGAAGTTTTATGTTACATTTATTAAGGAACCATGTCAAGAATTGGTAAACTCCCTATAATATTACCCGCAGGAACAACGATTTCTGTTACTGGTAATGTAATTAAGACAAAAGGCCCAAAAGGCGAATTGTCGCAAGTGATTGATCCTGATATGATTGTTGAGGTTGAAGGTAGCCAAGTACTGGTGAAACGTCCCACAGAACAAAAGCGTCATAAATCTATGCATGGTTTATACAGAACCATTATCAATAATATGGTGACAGGTGTAACCTCAGGTTACGAGCGTAAGTTAGAAATGATTGGGGTAGGGTACAAGTGTGACGCTAAAGGTCAAAATCTTGAATTATCGCTCGGATTTTCTCACTTAATCGTTGTGCATTTACCAAAAGAGATTTCAGTTGCTACTGAAACTGTAAAAGGTAAAAACCCTACCATAACTCTAAATGGTGTTGACAAACAACTCATAGGCCATATCGCGGCAAAAATTCGTTCTCTGCGTACGCCAGAACCTTACAAAGGTAAAGGTATACGTTTTGTGGGTGAGATAGTAAGAAGAAAAGCAGGTAAAGCAGCTGGTAAGAAATAATCATGGCAGTTAAAAATCGTAAAGAGGCCAGAAGGCTTCGTATCAAATCGGGTATCCGTAAAAAAATCTACGGAAGCACAGCAAGACCAAGACTCTCAGTGTTTCGTAGTAATACCTCAATCTATGCTCAAATCATAGATGATGATGGTAGTAAGACTGTGGTTAGTTATTCTTCCAGACGAAAAGAGATTCGTGATCAGAAGATAAGTAAAACTGAAGCTAGTAAGGAAGTTGGTAAGAAATTAGCCGAACTTGCTATAGCTGCAGGTATCACGTCCGTTGTATTCGACCGCAATGGATATAAATATCATGGTCGTGTTAAAGCCCTGGCTGAGGCAGCCCGGGAAGGAGGATTAATTTTCTAATTCAAGAAGAAACTATGTTGTCAGGCAACGTTAAAAGAGTAAGATCCAGCGAAACAGAGCTCACAGATAGACTCGTTAAGATTAATCGCGTAGCGAAAGTAGTAAAAGGTGGACGTCGTTTCTCCTTCTCCGCTATCGTAATCGTGGGTGATGGTAACGGAGTTGTTGGTCATGGACTCGGTAAAGCAAATGAAGTCACTAGCGCTATCGCTAAAGGGGTCGATGATGCAAAAAAGAATCTTGTTAAAGTACCGATCGTTAATGGTACTGTACCACATGAAGTTATTGGTAAGTTTGGTGCCGGCAAGGTTTTGTTAAGACCTGCTGCGCCAGGTACTGGAGTTCTTGCAGGTGGTGCCATGCGTGCCGTTTTAGAGAGTGCCGGTGTAAAAGATGTTTTGGGTAAATGTTTAGGTTCTTCTAACCCCCACAACGTTGTACGTGCAACTTTGGATGCATTATCAAAAATCAGAGATGCCTACACTGTAGCTCAGGATCGGCAAATCGATTTGTCAAAAGTTTTTAAAGGTTAAGCCATGGCTAAGATTAAAATAGTTCAAGCAAAAAGCATAATTAGTAGACCTAAAGACCAGAAAGCAACAATAGTAGCCCTTGGTTTAGGAAAAATTAATCGCTCCGTAACGGTTGAGGCCACACCGCAGATCATTGGAATGGTCAGAAAAGTAAGTCATTTGGTTAGAATCGAAGAAGTAAAATAATATGGAATTGCATAATCTCAGTTTTGCTGAGGGGTCTCGTAAACCTCGCAAACGTATAGGTAGAGGACAAGGATCTGGTAGAGGGGGGACATCCACAAAAGGACATAAAGGTCAAAAATCACGTAGCGGTTATAATTATCGTGCTTGGTTTGAAGGTGGACAAATGCCTCTGCAAAGACGTGTACCTAAGTTTGGTTTCAATAATATATTCCGTGTTGAATATAGTGCTGTGAATTTAGACGTTATTCAAATGCTAACCGAGCAGGACTCGAATCTCAAAGAAATCAGTTTGGATTTTTTACGTTCTAAAGGCATCGTCTCAGGTTCAAGAACCAAAGTCAAAATTCTCGGTAGAGGAGAAGTTTCTCGCTCTTTAACCGTTTCTGCTCATAAATTTAGTGCTACCGCAAAAGCCGCTATTGAAGCCGCAGGTGGTACTGTTATCGAATTAAATCGATGAAAAACCTCATCACCACCTTACAAAATATCTATCGTATCGAAGAACTTCGAAATAGAATTGGGCTGACCCTTATTCTACTCCTTGTTTTTCGTTTCGGTTCTTATGTAGCGCTGCCTGGCGTTAATTCTGTTGTTCTCTCTCAGAGCTTCAGTGCGATGCAAGGCGAAGGCATCCTCGGATTTTTGAACACCTTTGTAGGTGGTGGCTTTTCCAGAGGCACTATCTTTGCTCTAGGCATTATGCCCTATATTTCAGCATCCATCATTATTCAACTTTTGGGCGCTGCAATTCCATCGATACAAAAACTCCAGAAAGAAGGTGAAAGTGGTCAAAAGAAAATTAATCAATATACCCGGTATGCTACGGTCTTGATTACTTTAGGTCAGTCTACTGCTTTTGTAACAAATTTAATCGGAATGTATCCCGCCGCCATAAACTCTGGCATTCCCCTTTTCTGGATAACTGCCGTTCTAACCCTCACGGGTGGCACCTTGTTTTTGGTTTGGTTGGGTGAAAGAATAACTGATAATGGAATTGGTAATGGAATCTCCCTAATCATTATGATAGGTATTATCTCCGAGTTGCCTGGGTCCCTTATCAATGAAGCTCAGGCCTCATCCTCAATTTTGTTTTTCTTTATCGAAATAATTGCGCTTGCAGTTGTTATGATGGCGGTCATTGCATTGACGCAAGCTACTCGGAAGATACCAGTCAATTATGCTAGACGTATGGTTGGTAACAAAATGATGGGAGGTATGACTAATACTGCAAGACAGTATATTCCTTTGAAAGTGAATGCATCAGGTGTTATGCCTATCATTTTCGCCCAAGCAATTATGTTCATTCCTGCTACCGTGTTTCAGTTTTTCCCTGATAGTCCTTTATCGGCAACAGCAGGAACTTGGTTTACAGATTTCACTGGTATCTTTTATAATGTTACCTTTGCACTCCTGATTATCGTTTTTACTTACTTCTATACTGCCATAGCAGTGAATCCAAACGATATTGCAGACCAGTTAAAACGTAATGGTGGATTTATTCCAGGCATAAAGCCAGGAAAGAAAACATCTGAGTTCATTGATACAATTCTTTCTAGAATCACCCTTCCGGGTTCGATATTCTTGGCTATTGTTGCCATTATGCCTGCCATTGCTACAATCTTAGGTGTATCCAGTGGCTTCGCACAGTTCTTCGGAGGTACCAGTCTATTAATCATGATTGGGGTGGTATTGGATACCCTGCAACAGATTGAATCTTATCTTTTGATGCGTCATTATGATGGTTTGATGAAAACAGGTCGCATTAAGGGTCGTCAGTCACAAGTAGGAGTGATGGCCTGATGAGTATAATACTGAAAACCGAGACGCAAATCGGATATATCAGAAGTAGTTCTTTGTTAGTTAGTAAAACACTCGCTGAAGTTGGTAAACACATTCAACCAGGTGTAAGTACGCTGAAATTAGATCAAATTGCAGAGACTTTCATCAGAGACAATGGTGGAATTCCCGCCTTCAAAAATTATGGTGGTTCGAAAGGGACAAACCCCTTTCCATTTACACTCTGTATCTCCTTGAATGAAGAAGTTGTGCATGGCATGCCTTCCGATACAAAGGTTTTGAATGAAGGAGACATCGTTTCAGTGGATTGTGGGGTTTTGATGAATGGGTTTTACGGTGATAGTGCTTACACGTTTCCAGTTGGAAATGTCGATGCTTCCTTAACACAACTTATGAAGGTTACTAAAGAATCTTTGTATAAGGGTATTGAAAAGGCAGTAGCTGGCAATCGAATGGGAGATGTCTCTTTCGCAGTGGAATCTCATGTTTCACAACATGGTTTTACAGTAGTTCACGAAATGGTTGGGCATGGTTTAGGTGAGAACTTACATGAACCACCTGAAGTTCCAAACTATGGTAAGAAAGGGCAAGGAGTTTTACTAAAAGAAGGTATGGTTTTGGCGATTGAACCCATGATTAATTTGGGGAAGCGTCATATCAGACTGGCTAAAGATGGATGGACCATATATGCTGCAGATCACAAAGCTTCAGCACATTACGAACATACCATAGTGGTGAGAAAGCATACAGCAGAAATATTATCGAGTTTCGACCCGATAGAATTATTATAACGCAAGAATAAAAATGTCAAAGCAAGCTTCAATTAAGCTAGATGGAACAATACTCGAATCATTACCCAATGCAACCTTTAAGGTAGTATTGGAGAATGGTCACGAGATTCTTGCACATATCTCTGGAAAAATGCGAATGCATTATATTAAAATTCTTCCAGGAGATAGAGTAAGTTTGGAAATGTCACCATATGATTTGTCGAAAGGCAGAATCATTTATCGTTACAAATAGGAGTTATGAAAGTAAGAGCATCTGTAAAAAAACGAAGCGCTGATTGCAAGATTATCAGGCGTAAAGGGAGGGTTTATGTTATTAATAAGAAAAACCCAAAGTTTAAACAAAGACAAGGTTAATTAAAAAAGTCCCAATATGGCGAGAATAGCTGGAATAGACCTGCCAAGGAACAAACGCGGAGAAATCGGTTTGACATACATCTTTGGCATTGGAAGACCCAAATCATTGGAAATTCTGAGAGGATTAGGAATTGATCCTAACAAGAAAGTTCAAGACTGGACAGATGATGAAGCAGGAGCGATACGTAAGTATATAACCGACACCGTGAAGGTAGAAGGCGCTCTTAGAAGTGAAGTGCAATTGAATATCAAGCGATTGATGGATATTGGATGCTATCGTGGTCTTCGTCATAGAAAAGGCTTGCCTTTAAGGGGTCAACGCACTCGTACTAACGCACGAACTCGTAAGGGTAAGAAGAAGACGGTAGCCGGTAAGAAAAAGGTAACTAAGTAATCAATACATAATCTGAAATAGATGGCTAAAGTAGTCAAAGCAAAAAAGAAAATTAAGGTAGAACCCATTGGAGTCATCCATATATCTACTACCTTTAATAACATTATCATCGCCATAACAGATGTGTCAGGTAATGTCATCAATTGGTCTTCTGCCGGAAAAATGGGTTTCCGCGGATCCAAGAAAAACACGCCCTACGCTGGTCAGGTAGCTGCTACTGAAGTGGCTAAGGAAGCCTATGAGTTGGGAATGCGTAAAGCAGAAGTGGTAGTTAAAGGTACTGGTGCTGGGCGTGAGTCTGCTATCAGAGCTGTAAATGCCGCAGGTATAGAAGTTACCATCATTCGTGATATCACACCTATACCTCACAACGGTTGTCGTCCGCCCAAAAAACGTAGAGTCTAATTTTCACCTTTCATAATCATTTAGTACCATTCATATATGGCAAGATATAGAGGCCCCAAGTCGAAGATAGCAAGAAAGTTTAAAGAACCTATTTTAGGTCCTTCTAAAGCGCTTGAACGTAAAAATTATCCCCCTGGAATTCATGGGAAAAATCGTCGTAGCAAGCAATCAGAATATGCTGTTCAATTGGCCGAAAAACAAAAAGCAAAGTATACCTACGGTTTACTCGAAAAGCAATTTTCCAATATCTTCAAAAAAGCTTCACGCAAGACCGGCAAAACCGGAGAAGTAATGTTGCAAATGTTGGAGTCGCGTTTGGATAATATCGTGTATAGACTAGGGTTTACACGCACTCGCCGCCAAGCTAGACAGCTTGTAGGTCACTGCCATATCCTTGTGAATGGTCGTAGCGTTAATATTCCTTCCTTTAGCGTTCGCCCTGGTGACGTAATTGAAGTGCGCGAAAAAAGTAAATCATTAGAACTGCTAAATGATTCATTGAACAATCACGTTAACCGTTTCTCTTGGTTAGAGCTAGATAAATCTCATTATAAAGGTCGTCTATTGAATATGCCAGACAGATCTGATATTCCTGAGAATATCCGTGAGCAACTCATTGTTGAATTGTATTCTAAGTAACATTTAAAACATATCCGAATCCATCCCTATGGCTATATTACAGTTTCAGATGCCGGAAAAAGTTGTCATGGAAAAAGACAACGATTTCTATGGTAAATTTCTCTTCAGGCCCCTTGAGAAAGGATACGGAATCACCATTGGTAATGCCCTGAGAAGGATATTACTCTCCTCTTTGGAAGGTTATTCCATCACTTCAATAAAAATCCCATCAGTTGAGCATGAGTTTACCACCGTTAAAGGTGTTATTGAAGATGTATCCGAGATTATTCTTAATCTCAAAGGCGTCAGACTCAAAAAGATATTAGATGGCGAAGATAAAATTTTCGTTTCTGTCAAAGGAAAAGAAGTTTTTACTGCCGGTGATATTGCTGCGCACACCAATGCATTTCAGGTCACAAATCCAGAACATATTATTTGCCATCTTTCTAAAGGAATTCAATTTGATATTGAGCTCACTATCGAAAAAGGCAGAGGATACGTTGCCGCGGAAGAAAATAAGAATCCAGATGCAGCCATCGGCGTAATCGCAATCGATTCTATTTTTACGCCTATCAAAAATGTTAAATACTCTATTGATAACACTCGTGTAGGTCAAAAAACAGACTACGAAGAGTTAACCATTGAAGTATCAACAGATGGTACAATTGACCCTGAAGATGCCTTGAAAGACGCAGCTAATATTTTGATTCGTCATTTTATGCTCTTCTCGGATAACACTATCCAATTAAAGGCGGAAGAGCCAGTGCAACGCAAAGAAGTAGATGAGAATTTCCTTCAAATTCGCAAGTTGCTCAAAACTTCGCTTACCGACCTTGATTTATCCGTACGTGCATTCAACTGTTTAAAAGCTGCTGATATTCGTACTTTGGGTGATTTAGTAAGCTATAACATAGCTGATATGTTAAAATTCAGGAATTTCGGAAAGAAATCCTTAACTGAGTTAGAAGAACTCGTCGCAGAAAAAGGCCTCACATTCGGAATGGATGTAGGCAAGTACAGACTTGATGAAGAATAAGAATCATGAGACACGGAAAAACTGTAAATCACCTAGGCCGTACCGCATCGCACCGCAGTGCTATGCTATCGAATATGGCTGCATCACTCATCCTGCATAAAAGGATCACTACAACGCTTGCTAAAGCCAAAGCTTTGCGCAAGTATGTTGAGCCTTTAATGACGAAATCAAAGAAGGATAATACCCACTCCCGCAGGGTCGTTTTTTCCTATCTTCAAGACAAAGAAGCAGTAAAGGAGTTGTTTACTTCTGTCGCTGATAAAATTGCCGAGCGCAACGGTGGCTATACACGTATTATGAAGTTAGGTTTTCGTCAAGGCGATAATGCTGAAATTGCTATGATTGAACTTGTGGATTACAATGAGTTTATCACAGTATCACCGAAAAAGAAAACTACACGCCGTCGTAAACCAGCAGCAGTTAAAAAAGTTACAGAAGTAGCTGCGGCGGTTTCACCTGCTACCGTAGAGGCTGTTTCAACCGATACACCAGCCGCGGACGATAACTCAGCTGTTGATAACGTTGATACAGCACCTGCTGAAGAATCACCAAAGGAGTAATATAATTCCAGAATGTTTTAATCTTAAAAGGCTATCCCTAGGGGTAGCCTTTTTCAATAATTACAGTCCTTTTTTTTTTATTTTTTATCAAGTGATTCACTGAGTCATGATTATTGACCATTCACTCATTTTCATTGCAGAGATATCAGATAAAGTTTAATATTTGAATGTGAAAAATTATATGAAAGCCATTCTCAAAAGTATATCCGGCATCGCAGGTTCTCTAGTTATTATCTTGATAACAGTGCTTACGATATTTAATCATTCGACGGTTTCAGCTCAAACGACCGTAAACTCATCCGTTTTTTGGACTACGGGTTGGTGTACCATCTGTAACACGATTAATGGTGGTCAGTATGCTTGTGCCAGTGGAAGTGGTAGTCCACAATGGAACAATGGGCAGCGTAATTTTACGGATCCCGTGCCCGCCGGTAATAATGTAACGCAGTTTTGTGCGACTGTAAATTATGTTTGCTGTGGGCTTACCAGTATAACGGTAAGATTAAATGGCGTAACTGTAGGGACATTTAATGTACCTGTGGGATGCAATTGCAATTGTGGCAATTGTTACACGGGTACCATTTGCTTCACTCCGCCTGCTGGTTCTTATAATTATGGCGGGCAAAATACAGTACAAGTGGTCAATAATGGAGGAAATACTTGCGTAAATAGCGTACAAATGACTATAACGTATGCACCAGCGTGTAATGTGCCAATTTCTAATAATAATATTTCTGCGAATCAATCTCTATGTTCTACTAACCTACCTGCTATGCTTTCAGGCTCAACCCCTGGTGGTGGAAATAATATTTACGCGTATCAATGGTTAAGTAGTTCTAATAATTCAACTTGGGGTCAGATACCAGGAGCCACGAATATTACCTATACCCCAGGCACTCTAGGTTCGACCTTGTATTTTCGCAGAAGGGTATTTTCACAACCAGGATGCATTGATACTTCTGCGGCTATTTCCATTTATGTAGAGAACCCCATTTTATCTAACACAGTAGGCAATAATCAAACTATTTGTGCTGCGGGCACGCCCAATCTTTTTACAGGTTCTCTTCCTACCGGCGGTTCCGGTAGTTATACGTATACATGGGAAAGCAGCCCTAATAATACCACTTGGTCTCCACTCATCGGAGGTACTGGACTGAACTTTCAGTCTGGGCAGATTGGTGTTACTACCTACTTTAGGCGCGTTGTCACCGCAGGAATTTGTCCACCCAATAATAGTAATCTGATTCAAATTGATTTATTGCCGCGTTTGGGAGATAATAATATTGGGAATAATCAAACCATTTGTACTGGATCTCAGCCATCCAATTTAACAGGTTCTATTCCTACGGGAGGAAGTGGCGCATTCAATTTTACTTGGCAAAGTAGCAATGATAATTTAAATTGGAGTAACATTTTAGGTGGTGTTGCCCCTGCGTATCAACCTCCAGTACTTACCTCAGGTGCCTATTTCCGAAGAATAGTAACTTCACCCCCTTGCACCGATACGAGCAATGTTGTTTGGATTAATGTGAATGCTCCATTAGGAAATAATTTGATAATTAATGATCAAA
>Ga0247843_1005224_pt1 | contig 18322 bp, 31 predicted proteins | sample LaCruzMarch2017__FD_192420 | JGI IMG/M metagenome (GOLD analysis project Ga0247843, IMG submission 192420) | Freshwater microbial communities from meromictic Lake La Cruz, Castile-La Mancha, Spain - LaCruzMarch2017_8m | ecosystem: Environmental > Aquatic > Freshwater > Lake | place: Spain...
GTTACCACTACAAAAAATAAGCCCAAGCGCTTTTATCTTAGCGTGCTGCTGTCCGTTCCTATCGCAATTTGGCTTCATGATCTGTCTGGCAACGAGCCGTGGCTTGAGCTTGCTTCCATTCCGATTGTTGCCGGCGGACTTATTGGGGGCTGGATATGGGAGTGGAAACACGATCAACAACAAAGCAAGAGATGAATCAAAGAAGTTCTAAATCAATCCGTAAGCACCAACCGAACAAACCGGACCAGCCAACCTCGCTGCGCTCGGCGGCTGTCCTCAAGCGTTCGGCAAAAAAAAATTGAGTTCCACGCGCACTCTGTTATTTTTACCAGATGTCCACCACAATTGATCTTAAGGAGATGACCACGCCGGACAAGCTGCGCCTCATGGAAGCCTTGTGGCAAAATCTGTCTACTAGCCCCTCAGAAGTAACCTCACCCGAGTGGCATGGAGAGGTTCTTGCAGAGCGTGATCGATTGCTTGACTCCGGAGAAGAGACAGTCATTGACTGGGAGACTGCCAAGCAGCAGCTCCGAGAAGAGCTTCAGTGAAGATTTCGATTCAGCCGTCAGCACTGGCTGACTTGAGGGTTGGGTTTCAATTTTACGAGAAACAACAAATCGGACTCGGAGGTTATTTTCTCGATTCCCTGTATTCCGACATTGATTCTCTTGTGCTATACGCGGGGAACCATTCCCAGCATTTTGGCAAGTATCGACTTCTTTCAGACAGATTCCCGTATGCCGTCTATTATGAACTCCGGGACGATCTGATTATGGTTCGAGCGGTTTTGGACCTTCGCAGGAATCCAGCGTGGACATCCCGAAAAATGAACAACTTAAAATAAGCCCGACCAGTCACTCCAGCGAACGCTCGCCCGTCCAGGTCCCGCGCGAGGCAACATCCATTTCGGGCGGCGTCGCTGAGTTCTATCACTGGGAAAAGAAAACCACCGCCCCATGCCAAATATCTCTTTGCTGTGAGCTGACATCTGGCAGCTTTTCAAAATGAATCTCACCGAGTTGCCGCAAGTCCAGTCGCTCACCGTCCATGAAAAGTTGGAGCTAGTTGATGACCTTTGGAGGTCGGTTTCCTCTGAGATTGATGCAATGGAAGTAACTCAAGAAGAGAGTGATATGCTCAATGTGAGGTGGTTTCGATTTCTTCAAACCCCCTCCTCGGCACTCACTGTTGATCAGTTCAAACAAGAATTGAATGCGCTTCGCGCATGAGAGAGATTCGGATTCTCTCTGAAGTGCTGCAGGACATTGCCGAGGCTGCAGAGTGGTATGAAGCAGATGGGTATCTCGGCCTTGGAGATCGTTTTGTTGCCACATTTTACAGCTTCTTGCCTGAAATTCAGAAGAACGGTGAAATTTATCGAAAAGCCTATCTCGATTTTCGCAAGGTTCTCGTCCGCCCTTTCCCCTACTCAGTCTACTACCGACTTCACGACGATACTTGGATCGTTACGTTTGTGATCTACGCCGCCCGAAGCCCAACCCTCCATCTCCGATAAAAAAACATCCAAAGCCATCCGCGCCTGCTCCCGCGCAAATTTCCTGCGCTGAAGAACCGACCGGCAACGACTCCAAAAACAATCTCACCGCAACCTCGGGAATTTCGCTTGACTCCGCTCCGAGATCTCGACAAAACCTCAAGAAGCGTTCCAAATGCACGCTCCACCCATACAGTGTCTCGAACCCCGCCGCCAATCTCCGCCCCTCCACCATCCGCACCACCCGCCCCTTCGGATGCCCCCCAAAATTTTCCGCTACCCCACCATTCCCGGCCGCCCCAACCGCTTTATTTTGCAATTCCTTCATCAACCAAACCAATCAACCAAAAACCTAATTGTCCCCTTTTTTCTTACCTTGACTGTTAAACGAGAAATTTGTGTGACCAAACAACGTTCGCTATAAATACAAAATGCAATTTATCCCCTCCAAACTACTCATTGATTAATATCGTAGCGGCACCTTTCAGGAAGAAGAGGTTGCACCCTACTTCATGGCCTCCTTGATACTCATGATGCTTCAGGTGAGCAGAAAAGCGGCGCAAGAGGGAATCAAAGGTGGAACAATAAACAATTTATTCGATTTCTTTGCTGATAAAGTGGCCAACAAAAATGAAATTAATGCAAACAGCAACGAAGTTGAAGCAATAAGAAAAAGAATCCAAGCAGCGGCGAGTACACGAACACCAGGAATTATCACAAATACACCAATGGCTTCGCCCATTGGTATTTTAGATCGTGATTTAACACATATCACAATATTAATGGCTGGCGTTTCATCGAATACTTATCACGGAAAAACCGAAAATATCAATATCCTTACTGCTATAAAAGTTTTGGATATAGACGGAATCCATATGTTTATATATTTTTACGATATATACCATAAAACAAATAATTTAAAAGAAATAAAAATTCTCACACAAAATATTTGTTCAAGTATTCTGCCTAACTTGTGAACGGCTATGTTCGGATGTGGCGCCTTGAAAAACTTAAGAATTCACATCTATATCAACAATAACTGCATCTATTAAGCGCTAGTATTATGTCACAACTATATATTGTTTTCGCACAAAATATCGAACGACCACCTTCAAGCAAGGATGCAATAATGACCAGTATCGCATCTGGGGACCTTTCGTTTACTGACCTATTCTGGAATGAGTCTGCTAACACGTGGGAACCAGTGGCAGATTTATTTTCAGCAGGAACAACTCTGCCTCCACCGCTCCCCACTCAAGGTCCTCGCCCTGATGCGCAGCAAACCCGAGACAACTATCGAAAGGCGGAGAATCAAGTTAAGAGTCTTTCAGCATTGTTTATCGCCCTTCCCCTTCCAGTTTTGATTATTGTGATTGGTATTTTAGCAAATGCTAATGCATCTGTAACGAACTATTTGTTCGCATTAGCGTATTTTGGACTGTTTTACTTGCCGTCAGCCATTACGGGAATCGGGCTTTTTTTTCTAAAGCCGTGGGGTAGAATTTGTGGAATTATTTTATCAATAGTAGGACTATTAGGGTTTCCAATAGGGACTATTATCTATGGGATCTCTCTTTTTATTCTCTGCTCATCAAATGCTCGCTATGTTGTATCACAAGAATATCGGCATATTGTTAATAATACAAAATAGCCCAACGTTTAAGAGTGTAGCGGAGGCGATGAACGAGCCCTCCGACTGCACCCATTGTTGAACAAGCTCGGTTTGGAAGGGGGAGGCGGGCCGTATGCGGTTTATGTTTGAAACGGGACTCCGGGGAGTGGAGGGCAAGCCGCTTGGGCTTGGAAAGTTGCCTCGCAGTTGGGTTTCCAAAGACGGCGGTATGGTGTTTTGACCCGCAAAGTCGGGTTCGGCATTGGCCTTTTCTTGTCTGTGCAGGGTTTTTGGAGATTTTTAGGCACGGAGCTGCGGGGCTTGATTCGTGATTTTGGAATAAGCCAAATGTTTTGGAACAGTTTGCAGTGGAGAGTCATGTCTGGAATTGGGTGTTCCGGGGCGGGTCGCGTCCCATTTTCCAGCGGGCGAGGATTCGCTCGAGGGGTGCCATTTCCTGTTTGCGACGGGTTGGAGGTGCACGCCCATTTTTTCCACCGTCTGCCAAATGTTCCTGTGCTTCCTGTGCTTGCGGTCTTCACATACAAAATGTAATCGCGGAACTCATCCTCCCCCAGCGTGGCCGGATCGGCCCGGAAATACTCGTGCAGGACCCGCATGGCCCGGTAGTAACTGTGTCGGGTGCGCGCGCAATCATACTTCAGGGCAAGCAGTCCCGCGTATCGCCGCATCGAGTCATAAGGATGCTGATAATCCAGAGGATCACGATGCCGAGGCCCCGCTCTCGTCGTGAAAATCGTTTGAGGTGTTGCGTTCTGGTTGCCGTGTGCTAAGACATTTGCATTGTTCATGACCGCCCACTCTGCTAAACCCACCCCCAAGAAGCCAGCCCATGCCCCGCCCCGCCAACCCTCAAAAACCACCGCTTCACAATGCCGCGCAGCGGCTTAGTTTAACTAACCGGATCAGCCAACCTCGCTGCGCTCGGCGGCTGTCCTCCAGCGTTCGGCAAACACATGTATCTCTCCTGGTCGATACTGATTGCGCTCGTCGCACTTGCGGGGACGGCCGGTTCCGAGATTTTGATCGCCCGACAACTGCGCTACCAAGTGATGCCAGCAATCGTAGCAATTGTGATTATCGTCGGTCTCGTTCTCCACGACTACATTTGGGAGTATTACCTGACTACCGCAGCTTCAAGAGGATGGACGCTTCTCTACACGGTTCCAACTGCCTTCGCGTCAATCTTTGTAATGATGCTGGATCTGCTGCTGAACAGACTTCTCAGAAGCACTTTCTCTCCCAAGCAAATCCCTGAATGAAACAACAAGACTCTACATCCAACGGCGGGCAAAGTCCAAGTTTGAATTCGGGCTTCCCTCCCCGGAGTGGATGAGCTAGACGTTCGACAAAAAATAACAGACAACACTTCGATGATCGGTTAATCTCCCACCATGACGACCAAATTCACCTACTGGCAGGAAGATGACGGAAAGTTCCTTGGTTATCTAAACGACTTTCCGGACCACTGGACACAGGGGGAATCCCTGCAGGATCTCAAGGATCACCTTCGGGACCTCTACGAAACCTTTTCCGAAGGACACCTTCCGGGGATCAAAAAAGTAGAAGAATTGGAATTGGCGTGAAAAGGCGCGATTTGATTTCCGAGGTCGAATCTGCTGGTGCTGTGCTTCTCCGTCATGGAGGTAAACACGACATTTACCAAAATCCCAAGACAGGAATCACACAACCGATTCCTCGGCACAAGGAGATAAATGAGCTTCTTGCACGGAAGATTCTTCGAGACCTTACAAAGGAATAAAACGCGAACGTTTAAGGGTGCTCGCCCACCACTCGGAAGTTCGTCAGCATCATCTACCATCCAAACCTCAAGTTTTTCGAGGCAGCCAAACTTCTTTGGATCGACCCGAAGAGAGTTGAGTTTATTGCACGCTTCGCTGACGAGCCAAGACTCGGGCTCGTGGCAGAGCACAACGGTAAACTGTGGACGGCAATATTCACCTACAGAGCCGACCGAATCAGAATCATTTCAGTAAGAAGAGCCAGAAACCATGAAAAAGAACTCTACAATGACAGCACAGGAATTTGAGAAACGATTTGATGAAGGAGAGGACATTACTCCTTTTATCGATAGATCCTCTATCCGGCGCCCTGGCATGGAAGCTCGGCGCGTGAACGTGGATTTTCCAGAATGGATTATTGAAAAGCTCGATTTGCAGTCGAAGCTGATCGGGGTCAGCCGGCAATCGTTGATCAAATTGTGGGTATCCGAGCGTATTCAGCAAGAGCACCAGAATCAAAAAAGCCTAACGTTTAAGGGTGTAGCGGAGGCGAGGCACGAGCCCTCCGACTGCACCCATTGTTGAACAAGCCCGGTTTGTAAGGGGGAGGCGGGGCGTATGCGGTTTATGTTTGAAACGGGACTCCGGGGAGTGGAGGGCAAGCCGCTTGGGCTTGGAAAGTTGCCTCGCGGATGGGTCTCCAAAGACGGCGGTATGGTGTTTTGACCCGCAAAGGCGCGTTCGGCGTTGGCCTTTTCCTGTCTGTGCAGGGTTTTTGGAGATTTTTGGGCACGGAGCTGCGGGGCTTGATTCGTGATTTTGGAATAAGCCTCTTATTGCGGAACCGCTTGAAGTAAAGCATTATGTCGGGAATGGGGTGTTCCGGGGCGGGTCGCGTCCCATTTTCCAGCGGGCAAGGATTCGCTCGAGGGGTGCCATTTCCTGTTTGCGACGGGTTGGAGGTGCACGCCCATTTTTTCCACCGTCTGCCAAATGTTCCTGTGCTTCCTGTGCTTGCGGTCTTCACATACAAAATGTAATCGCGGAACTCATCCTCCCCCAGCGTGGCCGGATCGGCCCGGAAATACTCGTGCAGGACCCGCATGGCACGGTAATAACTGTGTCGGGTGCGCGCGCAATCATGCTTCAGGGCAAGCAGTTCCGCGTATCGCCGCATCGAGTCATAAGGATGCTCGTAATCCAGAGGATCACGATGCCGAGGCCCCGCTCTCGTCGTGAAAATCGTTTGAGGTGTTGCGTTCTGATTGCCGTGTGCTAAGACATTTGGATTGTTCATGACCGCCCACTCTGCTAAACCCACCCCCAAGAAGCCAGCCCATGCCCCGCCCCGCTAACCCTCAAAAACCATCGCTTCACAATGCCGCACAGCGGCTTAGTTCAACAAGGAGAAGCACGGCATCGATTTTGACGAAGCCAAAGTCCTCTGGCTGGATGAAGATCGGGTCGAGTTTCCGGCACGGAGCGACACCGAGGAGCGCCATGCACTGATCGCGAAAAACGATGAGAAGATATGGGTTGCCTTCTACACGATGCGCGAAGTTGCAATTCGGATTATTTCCGTGAGGCGGGCCCGAGAAAACGAAGAGAAAACATACTATGACAGCTGAACAACTGGACGAGATTTTTGACAAAGGAGAAGAAGATATTCTTCCTTATCTGGACTTGGCCAAGGCCGTTCGGCCGGGACACCAAGCCAAGAGGGTTAATGTCGATTTTCCATCGTGGATGATTTCCCGCTTGGATTTCGAAGCGGACCGTCTTGGTGTTCCACGACAATCGTTGATTAAAGTCTGGATTGCGGAGCGACTGGCTACTGCAAAAAAATAAATCCCAACGAATACGATCCGCCGAATGGCTGCCCGCGTCACGCCTCTTGCAGACGCCGGTTGACGAAGCTTATGGATGAGCCGTTTGTTCGTCTGTCTCCCTTCGGCCGGCTCGCTCCGCAAGGCAGGAGTCGGGCCGCCGACGGTTTGGGAAAAAAGATATCGCCCAATTGACATCAGTTTTGGTATAGATACTCTCCTTTTGTGGAGTTTGAGTATGATCCAAGCAAAAGCGACGCCAATCGAGAGAAGCAGGGAATTGATTTTGTGCGAGCCCGCTTCCTCTGGACAGATCAAAGGCGGATTGTCGTGCCCGCCCGTTCCACCACCGAGCCACGAGAAGCAATCATTGCGACTTTGGACGGAGTGCATTGGACAGCAATATACACGATGCGCGGCCAAGCGATCCGCATCATATCAGTAAGGAGATCAAGAGATGAAGAAAGAGAAGGCTACAATAACCGCTGAGGAACTCGATCGTCGTTTCGATGATGGAGAGGATATCAGCGATTTTCTGGACTGGAGCAAGGCAACTCGCCCTGGCTTGGAACCTCGCCGAGTGAATGTCGATTTGCCGAATTGGATGATTTCTGAACTCGACAAGCAGGCTTCTTTGATTGGAGTTACTCGTCAATCGATCATCAAGGTTTGGCTGAGTGAGCGCATCAAAACAGAAAAATCCGACAATGCCGTCCACCGAACACTTTCCGCAAGCCAGCGGTCCGGTGCCGGTGATCAAGTATGTTCGCAAAAAATATGACAACAATATTTCACGCGCTTGCTGGAATTTGGAGCCTCTTGGCTGTTTCTCAGCTTGTCGCATTTTATGCCTTGCTCTCCGCAAAAGGAGTATCCGGAACTATTCCTTACTCAACATCGCTTACGATCGGTGTCATTGCCTTCGTTGCGAGCACAACCATTGCTTGGCTGCTCGTTGTGAAGAAACAGAAAAAACTCGCAATCACTCTTTCAGCCGTGATGTGCTTCTACTTTCCATTCGGAACAATCTTAGGAGTTATTACGATTTTAGTATTGAGGAATCCACTGGCCAAGACCAAGTTTGACCTGCAAAGAGTAACCCCAACAAATAAAATAACGCGAACCATGCCGCCCAGCAAATCGAGTCAAGGACTCGACTCCTGACGAGGGACGTTAGCCAAGAATATGAACGCCCTTCGCACGATTTTACTCCTCTTGGCGATGCTCCCCGCTTTTGCAATGGGGCAGCCATTTACAATCCCGCAATATGATCTCTCTATTGATCTCCCGACGGGTTGGATTCATGACGAAGAGGACCAATTCGGGTTTGTTCTCTACGACCCAAAGTCCCTCGGCAAAAAGCGTAAGATTCGAGTCCACTACCCTCCTGGAAAGGCATCGTCACCGCAGGAGCAGGTGCAGATCACATTTGAATTGATCAACAATGGCCGGAAGGAGCGAGGGCAACCGCTGGAACGAATACAGTATGAGAGGAAGGTTTCAACAAAGAGCGGGATAGAGGGGTATCTTGCCTCACATGGATTCGAAGGGGAGCCAGACCGAGGCTACATCAATCACTACTACTTCAAGAGTCCGTCCGGTCGAATAGTGTGCATCTGCGTATATCTATCTGGAGCAACGAAGGACGAGGAGTCACGACTAGACAACATTATTCTCAATTCACTCGCTTTCATACCTATAAAAAGCAAAAATGGCTAACGGACCGAAGCATCTAACTCCCATGCCTTCGGCACTTTTGGCACGTCGCCTGCGAAGCAGGCTTTGGTGCCAAAAGCAAGTGGGAGCAGGTGATCGGGGACGTTAGCTAAAAATATGAAGACCGCCATCATTGCAGTTGTTACCGCCATCATTTTCGGCATTTCTGGATATATTTTCGGCGGCTACATTGGAGTCACCCGCATGGCGCGAGCCTCGAATTATGCGACTTTGATGTGGCTCACTAACATCGACAAAGATCTGCAGCAGGGGAATATCGACCGCGCAAAGAAACTTACCTTTCAGGCCACGGATGCGACATTTGGGGTATTAGAAAGGATTGATACAACGCCAGAATCTGCTCTGCTGGCCGTAGTGCCGTGGGACGCATTCAACATTAAGGCATTCAACGAACAGATTGCCACCAAAGCCAAACAGCATTTTACTCCCCGATTAGATGAGTTTTCCGAAGCATCGAAAATCAATATTCAGAAGATCGTTGAAGTCGAATTGCCTCAATCTCAATGCTCATCTCCCATCAAAAAATGAATAGAATTTTTTGTAACCAAACAATCTTCGACAGATAAAGGAAAGAGATATGAAACATATGCTCACAGTGGGGATGTTCGTGCTGGCAGTGTCGTGTTTTGCGGAAACCGATAGCCCCAAGGCTGGCACGACGGATACAGATGTCATCGCAGTTGTCCTCGGGAAGAAGATAACCACCGGGGAAAAGGACAAACTCAACGGCTTAATTTTCAGCGCTCTCCTTCAGCAGTATGCGAAAGACAACAAGATCGAACCTTCGGAGGCGGAACTGGATGCCTTTGTTGCCAAGTTAGAGGAGAAGGAGAAACAAACTCAAGCCAAGTTCGAGGCAGACAGGGCAAAGTTGCAGCAGCAGTTGCAGTCAACCTCCCTTAGTGATCAGGATCGAAAAGAAAAGGAATCCCAGCTTCAGACCATCGAGCACATTCTGAAGTCCACCCAAGAAGCAAAGGAAATGAGCAAGGGGATGGAAGACCAGATGCGCCTCATGAAGCGCCAAATGGCACAGCAGTTCGTCAAGTCGTGGAAGACCAACAAGGCGCTTTACGCGCAATACGGAGGACGAGTCATCTTCCAGCAGGCGGGCGTCGAGCCGCTTGACGCCTATCGGGATTTTCTGATGGAGCAGGAGAAGAAGGGAGCATTCCAGATCATCGATAAGCAATACGAGCCGGAGTTTTGGCGTTACTTCACGAATGACGCCATGCATCGCTTCTACGATAAGGATGATGGCGCCAAGTTCATCAATACCCCTTGGTGGATGATGGATAAGCCACCGGAAGAATAGAATTGTCGAACCAAGGAGTCCCGGCGACGCGGTAACCACGCGCCTGACTCCACACATTAGCCCAAAAATATCTTGCTTCGCACCACTCGCCTGATGACAACAACATTCATGAGAATCGCTTCGACTCGCGCTCTAATTCTATTTTTGTTTACTTCTTATTATGCTTTTGGCGCAACCACGCCCGATGAGTTAGTCGCAGAAGTCGAAGCGGCAATCAAAGCGCGTAGCGGTGCCGCATTTCAGAAATGTTTCAATCTGGAGGGAACAGAACCGGAAGCAGTAAAAGCAATTGCAGATATCCAAGAGAAGGCATTTACATGGCCGACCGAATATGTTTTTACCACAGAGAGGGTTGATAAAGGACCGATGCATGGGGTTCGGGATGGAGTAGCATTTACACTCAATGGCGAGTGGACGTTTAACCTTAATATGTATATCAGCAAGCCACCAAGCAAAGGGCTCGTTCTTCCCGCTGGTTTTGCAAACGGCAAGTGTCTAATTCTGATGGCGGTTAAAGAATAAAACAAAAAATAGCTAACGGACCGATGCACTTAACTCTTATGCCTTCAGCACTTTTGGCATTTCGCCTGCGGAGCAGGCTCGGATGCCAAAAGCAAGCAGGGATAGGTCACTGGGAACATTGGACAGAAAACATATGACTTCTCTGACCCTTCCTCGATCCTGGCTTAAAGCATTGCTGCTTTCCCTATGCTGCGGAGTCATTTGCGGTATGGCATTTTTTGTTTTTGCAGGAAGTCGCCTCCCTTACTCCTCGCCAATTGGAGACATGTTCTTATTTCTCTATTCCTTTGTAACAGGAGCTTTTGGGATGATGTCAGTTGCATGGGGAATTATTGCCACACTCAACAAACACAATAAAAAGACCCTAGTCTTTACCGGTTCGATTGCCATTCTACTTGGAATCGTCACTATTTCATTCTTCGCAAACCAGATAATGCAGAATAATTGATGCATCGATCAAATTACAATCGAAAAAATACGAGAGTTGCGGCATTTTTGATTTCGATCGTTACAGGTATTTCCATTTGGTCTCTCTCCAATTCCTTTACTGGTTACCGTGAGCCTTGGGATTCCGCTTCTGTTTACTATTCCGTAAGCATTGCATTATTCTCATTTGTTCTCGGATTGATATTTCCATGCCACTCAATCTTCATCACAACGGGAATGATATTTGGGCAGTTTGGATATATGATGTCTTTGTTACCGAATGGCCCCTTATGGCCGGTAGGCCTTCTCACTTTAACATTCTACACTGCAATCCTGGGGTTGCCGATATCATGGCTTGGCTCAAAACTCAGGATGCTTATTCAACTTTAGCCAACAAAACATATTACCCTTTTCCACACTTCTGACTTTGGAACATGAACGATTTATATGCATTCCTAACTGCTGAGGCCATATTGTTCCTTGCTCCTGTCGGGTTTGCGTGGTTCACCACTCTTTGTCTTCGGTGTCGGCCAGCGATCGGAAACAATATATTGATCGGGGCAACGCTAGGTGTTTGCTCAAGCGTAGTTATGTTTGCGGCATGCTGGCCGATGATATTTCCGAAGCGAGAGACTCCAGTCCCTGTGGATGGGCAGAATGGCCTCGGACAAGGACTCATCATTATCGCCCTGATTGCATTTTCCTATTTGGTTGCGGGCGTGTTTATCCTGATACGGACACTCAATCATACCAGCGAGTCGCCACCTCTTCCTCCCATAAAATGAACCCTCTACTTCTCGTCCTGCTTTTAGTGGCAACTGTTCACGCAGAAGCAATCAATGCTTTGGATTGGCCAAACCTCACCAAAGAAACCCCGATTTTTATCGAACTGAACCGCGACGAACCCGAATCTGTTGTTCTTTGCGGCAAGCAGAAAAGTGCTGAAGAAGCGCGTAAATTGCTGGCGGTGAAATTTTTATTCTGTAAAAGTTGAGAATTATTTTTGGGGCAGGTCAGCAGGTTTCATGTTGAGGTAGATTTTTCCGGTTAGCCACTCTTCGCTGATTTCGCAGAGGAGGGCAGAGACGAGTCGGAGAAGAGAGGCTTCGTTTGGAAAGAGGGAGGCGACGCGGGTTCTGCGTTTGAGTTCCTGATTGACGCGTTCGATGGAGTTGCTTGTGCGCATGCGGCACTGGTGGGCGGTCGGGAGGGAGAAGACAGCAAGGCCTTGAGGGATATTCTCCTCCATCCAGGCGGAGAGCTTTGGGGCCGATTTGGAGTAGAGATCCACGAGAGTTTTGAGGCGGGCTTGGGCGGAGGCGAGATCCTGAGAGTTGAAGATGGAGCGGATGTCGGCGGCCACGCTGTCGCGCATGTCGAGACGTGGGACGTAAGCCTGGGCGTTCTGCTGGAGATGGAACTGGCAGCGCTGCCAAGGGACAGAGGGGAAAACGGCAGCACGGGCAGCGGAGAGGCCACAATGGGCATCGCTGACGATGAAGGTGAGGCCATGGAGGCCGCGTGCTTGGAGGGAAGTGAGAAATGAGCGCCAGTGGACTTCGGCCTCGCTGAGGGCGACGCTGACGCCGAGGACGGAGCGCTTACCATCCTGCCCGATCCCGATGGCGATAAGAACGGCGCAATCCAGAAGTTGCCCGCCTTGGCGGACCTTTTCGTATCTGGCGTCTAGGATCATGTAGGGATAGCTTCCCAGAGGGCGATCACGCCAAGATTGGAGTTCGAGATCGAGCTTGGCGGCGCAGGCGCTGACCTGGGTAGAGCTGACGGAATGGCCGCAGAGTTCCTCGACAATTTTGGTGACTTTGCGGGTGGAACCGAAGCGTAGCGGAGATAGACTGCCGCAGGCAGCCCCGAAGGGGTGAGCGCAAGCGAATCAAACCCCTTGGACATACATCTCGGCGAGGGCGAGCAGGAGGGCTTTTTCGCTGCGGGCTCCTTTTTCGAGAGCGCTGGGATAAAAATCCACGCCGTCGCGGACCTGAGGAATACTGAGCAGGAGGGGGCCGACACGGGAGGCTAGGGTTTTGGGTTTGAATCCATTGGCACGCCCCAGGCGATCCTCGCAACGCTCGTAGGGGCGGGCTTGCAGAACGGCGGAGCGTTCCTGGACCATGGCCTCGTTGACGAGCAGGCGCAGGCCCTCGGCAAAGCCGGAGGAACATTCGGTGGTGAGGAGTTGCAAAACGGTTGTCAGAAGTTGAGAATCAATTTGGTTGGTCATGTGTGTGTTTTTGTTGGTTGTGTTTGCTGCACCCCAACAGGAAACCACACTGGCCAGCCCCCGGCTCGCTACGCTCGCCTTCGCTCGCCTTCGCTCCGCCGCCCCCGGAAGGGGCGCTCAGATCGCGAAGAACACAATTACAGAACAAACTTTACACCGGCTAGCTGCACGCGTCATGCCTCCTGCGGCTCCGCTTTGCTCCGCAAGGCAGGAGTCGCGCCACGGGGAGCCATCGGTGATCGAGGCCGTTCGGCAAAAAGAAAATGTTTGCGCGCAGCCGCAAGTTTAAAGAGTATTACCCATGAGCAAAGTCCAAGAAATTGAAAGCGCGGTGCAAAATCTTTCACGATCTGAGCTAACTGGGTTTCGCGATTGGTTTCTCGGATTCGATGCGGAAGCTTGGGACAAGCAATTCGAGGAGGATGTTGCCGCAGGAAAACTTGATGCGCTTGCCGATGAAGCCATTCGAGACTTGCGCGAAGGGCGTTGCACAGACTTGTGAGACACCGAGCCAACCCCAAGTTCTGGAAATTTTATGAGCAACTTCCCAAAGAGATTCAGAAGATTGCCGATGAGAACTATGACTTGCTCAAGTCCGATCCTCGCCAGCCTTCGCTACACTTCAAGAAAGTTGGCAGGATGTGGTCTGTCGGCATTGGCATTCACTACCGTGCTGCAGCAGTGGAGGATAGACAGGATATTGTCTGGTTCTGGATTGGTGACCACAGCGAATACGACAGATTGATAACCCGCTTCCACTGAAACAAAACAGCCGAACCAACCACCGAACCCCTGACCCTCTTTGAGTTGAACCTTCCGTGACGGCAACACCCTCAGACAGCAATCGGAACCGCGCTCTCGGTCAGGGGTGCGGTGACCTCAATCGTTAGCCCGAGAATCCAAGCTCAATGACCAAAGTAGACCATAAGAAGGAACTCTCTCAGTTCTACAGACCGTCTTCAAAGCGGGTTACTCAAGTGACGGTTCCGACACTGGCATATCTGATGATTGATGGACATGGGGACCCGAACACTGCGCCCGCTTATGCAGAGTCGGTCGAGGCGCTGTTTTCCGTATCCTACACAGCCAAGTCCGCCCTAAAGAAAGCGTCTTCTGCCGACTATGCGGTGATGCCTCTTGAAGGCTTATGGTGGGCTGACGACCTTTCTGTCTTCGAGAACAACGACCGCACAAACTGGAAGTGGACGATGATGATTATGCAGCCACCGGTGGTAACCGCACAGACAATTGAAGCGGCGGTTGCAGCAGTGGGCAGGAAGAAGAGCCTTGCGGCTTTTTGGAGGTTGCGATTCGAGGACTTCACCGAGGGACGCTGTGCTCAGGCGTTGCATATTGGGCCATTCACGGAGGAGGGACCAACGATCCAGCGTGTTCATGACTTTATCCTTGCCCGTGGCAGCCTTAGCGGGAAGCACCATGAGATATACTTGTCGGACATCCGCCGAGCCGACCCCGCAAAGTGGAAAACCATCATACGCCAACCGGTGCAATGAGCTACGACGAAAAACCAAAAGTTAACAAGGCGCGGCTGGACAGCCTCTTGGGACGATATGTTGGCCATGTTTTCCGTAGCCTTAACCCGCATCCTGTCTCGGCGCTGACCCCCGCCCCCGAGGTGCCAGCGCTTAAATGTTAGGTCATATAAGCGCATCATAAACATGAGCACTCTATTAAATCCTCCGTGGCTCGACTGGAGCAAGCGATTGCAAGCCATTGCGCAGAACGGCCTGACCTTTGCACGCGACCCATACGACACCGAGCGTTATACTGCCATCCGTGAGATTGCCGCCGAGATGCTGGCACAAGGTTCCGGATTGGACTTATCCGTTGTTCGCGGCGTGTTAGAGCGAGACTCAGGCTACGCTACTCCGAAGGTGGACATGCGCGGCGTCGTTTTTCGAGGCGATCAACTGCTGCTCGTGCGCGAGCGCGCCGAAGGCCGGTGGACTTTGCCTGGAGGTTGGGCGGATCCTTGTGCCTCTCCTGCTGAGAACGTTGTTCGGGAGATTCAGGAGGAGTCCGGCCTTCTCACTTGCGCCTCGAAGATTCTGGCGGTGTTTGACCGCGGCAAGCATCCGCACGAACCGCCTTTTGCCTTTCACGTTTATAAGCTTTTTGTGCTCTGCACGCTTATCGGCGGTAACGAGACTCTCAGCTCAGAGACGGACGCCATTGGATTTTTCAGCGAGGGGGAGATTCCAGAGTTGTCTATCACGCGAGTCACGCCCGGACAGATTCAGCGCATGTTCGAGCACCATCGCAGTCCAACACTGCCCACTGATTTCGACAATGAGGCCTAACGGATCGTGCAGCTAGTTGCTGTCCGTCAATACTCTCGAGTGGAGGCTGCCCTGATCAGGCGCTCAGGCACAGGGCCTGCTGGCAGAAGAGCAGGCCGAGTGCCTTCGCTCCCGTTTTCTGCGATCCATCCGCCCCGCCAGCCAGCGATACCTGACGAGGGACGTTCGCAGAAAATAAACTTGCACGCGTAGCCCATCGTGACTACATTCGGCCATGGCGTTGAAAGAAACTTATGTGCGTGCGCGTGTCGATGACCGCCTCAAGCGCGAGTCTGAGCAGATTTTTGATGCGCTCGGGTTAACTACGACTGAAGCGATCAGAATTTTCCTGCACCAGGTGAGAATCCACAGAGGGATGCCGTTCGATCTGCGGCTCAAGGAAGACAACGCGGATATATTGCTACCAGTTGCTACGCGGCAGGCGGCCTTGGATTCCTTGTATGACGAGTGAGCCTGGACAGGTGTATTTAGTCGCATGAACATCAACGAGATCAACACTTATCTGGAGCGCGCACGGGAAATCATTGGAGACAGGTCTGGGGCGGAGATCGCCTACGATAACTCCGTTGTGGCCCATCTCAGCAGCGGGATGGACATCAGGCGTGCAGTTGGAGCCGCCAACCTGGAGCACCCAGATGAAGCCTTGAAACCTGAGCCGGAGCATTGGGACGATCTGGTGATTCGTTACGATTACATTTGGGTGCACAAGGACATCCTAAAAAGACTGGGGATGAAGGAATGAGCGAACAAACCAGCTGCACCGAACGCCGGGATCGCGTCTCGATTGACAACCGAACGCCCTTGGCCCGGCGTCGGTGAGCCGAAGCGTTCTGCCAAAAATATGAAAACTATGATCCCAATCCTCGCGCTGGCCTTCATTGGATCAGTCTACGCCTAAGACATGCAAAAATATCTGCAAGAAACCCAAGATCTCGTTGCACAAGGGAAGTATGAAGAAGCACTGAAGCGCTTTGTCTGGTTTCACGAGCATGCGCTTGAGCACGATAAGTCCATGTATGGCGTTCGTTTATCCTTCGCACTCAGTTGTTGGAAGAATCTTGGCGAGAGTTACCCACCAGCAATGAAGGCGCTTGTAAAAATGCGTGACGACAATGAGAAGTCGCTTCGCGAGAGCAAGGGCAATAAAAACCTGTTCCACGATGTGAGGGCGCTCAATCGGACATTGGATGAGCCCGAGAAGACGGTGCAGCTCTTCGAGTTCATCAGCAAGGGCGATCCCCTGCGGGCGGAGGAATATTGGAGCATCGCCAAGGACCCAATTCTTGAACAGAAGCGATACGATCTCGCGCAAAAATACATCGAGGACATTGAGGCTGAATTTTTGGAGATCAAAGAAATGTATGAGCGCAATGTGGCTCTCTGTGACAATCCTCAGTTTGGAGGAGCGCTATTCAAAAAATACAACGAGAACCGTTTCGTGGCAGAAGTCCAGAAACTGATCGAGCTCGCCTTGGCGCTCAATAAACGGGATGCCGCGATAGGCGTTCGTGATTCTGCTTTGGCTGTCCTCGACGACGAACGATTCAAAGGGCTAATTCCCGAATCAAAGGCACAACAAGGCGTTGGTGGGCAACCGGCTATGCGCCCAGAGTCGTAATGACCCTCTTGACTTCAACCCTTAACCCTGTTGCGGAATGGCGCTCCCAGTAGCCGATGAGACACTTTTGACGTTAGGAAAAATACTATGTCTATCTCACGCTACGAATATTTGAATCGGAAGACGATTGTCGTTCACGACGAACAGCGGCGTGAGCTTTCGGAGGCGGCATTGACGGAGCTTGAGCAATTCCAATCGTTCGAATTCTACAGCCAAGAGAAGATGCTTCGGATTTCTCAAGCGAAAGGCGTTCAGGAGGAGATTGATAAATTGGTGTCCTCCGTGCTTGCAGAGCGAAAAAAATCTCCGGAAGGGTCAAACCAAGAATGCATGGCCATGGATATGCTAACAGAGTTTATATCCAAATTGGATCTTGATGACTTCCGTAAGCTCAAAATCGAAAGACTCATTGACGACGAAAACCACAAGAGAAGTTTGTAGGGCACTCCGGTCAAAGTATTAACAAGAAATCGAAAAATCCAGCCCAGCCCTCGCTGCGCACGGCGGCTGTCCTCGAGCGGTGGGCAAGCAAGAAAACTTGCCGCCATGCGTCAATGAAGTAGGGTTCCTTATGCGGAATTCATCGAGACGCCTATTTTCACCAAGCAGATCACAGACCTGCTCGATGATGCGGAGTATCGCCAGCTTCAAGTCACCTTGGCCGTTCAACCAAACTCGGGCGATCTCATCAGGGGCGGAGGTGGCCTCCGCAAGATTCGATGGCCGGCACAGGACGAGGGAAGCGTGGTGGAATGCGGGTGATCTACTACAGAATCGAAGAGAATCAGATTTTTATGCTCTTTGCCTACCCCAAGAACAGACAGGAAGATTTGACGGCTGAACAACTGAAGGTGCTCCGCACTCTTATTGCTAATGAATTAAAATGAAAGAAGAAGACTTTTCCCTACTATTGGCCAGCATCAAGCAGGCTGGAGAAATCCAACGCGGAGAACGGAAAGCAACTCGTCGGAAAACGATTTCTGTGCCCGATATTCCAAAGATTCGTCGTGGACTCGGACTTAGTCAGTCCGAATTTGCACTGCTGATCGGAGTAAGTCCTCGCACTCTGCAGAACTGGGAGCAAAAAAGACGGGAGCCTGAAGGGCCTGCAAAAGCTCTTCTTATGGTGGCAGCTCGCAATCCGAAGATGGTGCTTGAGGCATTGCACGGATAAAAAAAGCCGAACCCGAAAGAGTGTAGAGGAGGCGAGGAACGAGCCCGCCGACTCATCCATGGTTGAACAAGCCCAGTTAACAGCCAACCTCGCTGCGCTCGGCGGATGTCCTCGAGCGGTGGACGACCAAGAAAACTCATAGCTGTTGCCCGTCACGATAATCGCGGGGGATTTTTTCATGATAATCTGCGGGGATGAGGGCTGGTTTTGCGTGGTCTGGGCGAGGGTTGCTTTCAAATTGAGAGCGGGGATCGGCAGCAAAGAGGCG
>Ga0247843_1005228_pt1 | contig 18318 bp, 20 predicted proteins | sample LaCruzMarch2017__FD_192420 | JGI IMG/M metagenome (GOLD analysis project Ga0247843, IMG submission 192420) | Freshwater microbial communities from meromictic Lake La Cruz, Castile-La Mancha, Spain - LaCruzMarch2017_8m | ecosystem: Environmental > Aquatic > Freshwater > Lake | place: Spain...
GTAACTTGGAGTATTTTTGAGACTTCTTCTGGTCTAAGATATTTTTCATTCATATTTTATTTTAGAATTCATTCTTTTAGATCATTTCTTATTTTTGTAAAATTATGTTCAACTGTTGAAATCCCATCGAATTAATAATATATAACCATGATAGAGTATCTGAATTTGTCTTATCGATACCAACCCTCTCAATGATCTTTCTGTCTTATAGAATTCAGGTTGTTCTTCTTTAGCCTTTCTTAGAGCGGTTTTTATTTTACTATCAATAGTTGATTCATTTGTTTCAATAAAAAGAATTATTTCTTCTGAATTAGTATTGCTAATTCTAGCCAGATATTCTACACTTTCATCACCAATATCAGAAATCTGTTTCTTAAGAAACGTAGTTACTATATATCTAAAAATTTCATTTCTCCTCTTTATTTCTTTTTTAGCAGCCGATTTATTTTCTTTCTTCAAATCATTATATGTTTTTTCTTGTATGAATCTATTTATAGATTCTTCTGCATCCATTTATTTTATAATAAACTTTATTTTTAATAAAGTAAATGTCTTCGTTTATTTTTATATGATTTGATTATATCTGTCATATACAGATATATTAATTTATCCAGACAAGTTTAATTGATCTGTTTCAAAGAGATGTGTATATTTTATAATATACACATACAAAGATATATCTTTAGTGAAAGCGAAACTTTTCGTCAATGACATAATTTTTGCAATTATAAGATTTGCTTATCTTGTTGAAACAATCGTTGACGTAGCTTTTTAATTCAATCATTTCTTTCTTTATCTTTTCTATCTGGTTCTCTTCGTGCAATCTGTAAAATAAATCTGTCATACACGACACATACATTCCAATAACATTTGAAAGTTCTCCTTTCTTGGTATTTTCCTTTTCTCTCTTTTGCAAAGTGCTTTTCAGTTGATCCCTGCTTATTTTATTCCTCATAAAATCAATTCGCAAACGCATATTCGAATGTAATCTAACATCTGCTGTAAATCTTGGTTGTTCGATAAATCTAACATGTATAACTTGTCTACATATTTCAATAATATCGAGGACTTGTTCATCTTTTATTTCTGGTTTAACGTATGAACGTTTATTATCCTTGTAATAGACAACAACACCATTTATTAGTTCTTTTTTCCAGTTATAGGGTACTGGAGTAATTTTATCAATCAAGCTTGATACAAAATAATTATCTAATTCTCTTCCACATTGTATATCCATTGGATTTCTTGGTGCGACTCCTCCGTTTGTCAAACGTTGATATTCGAAATAATGAGGATTGTGAATAACACCTGATTCAATCTTTAATGTATTCCAACTAAACGCCGTATGACATTCTACACAATACATCTGGTCACATCCTTCTATCTTAAAGATCAATGCTGTGCATTTAGGACATGGTTTTGAATCTTTTTCTAATAACTTTACTGATTCCACAATGTCTTTGTTACACTCATGAGATTCTTTTTCTTCTGTAGTAAAGCCTTTTACCTCACGGCAGTCTGCGCATACCCAACATTCGCATAACTCACACTTTAATGCGCTAGACAAAAATCCATGACAATCACCATTTGGACATTTTCGAACAAATTTTTTTCTCTCTACTACCTCTCCGTGCTTTAATTCTTTTAATTCTTTATCTAATGCAATCAAGGTTTTTCGCAACATAAATATCTCTTGTTGCACTTTTTCTATTCGAATTTCACGTTCTACATGTGGCTGTGTTGCTTGTAAAAATCCCATTTCACGTTCTACCAATAATTCTTGTCTATAATCTCTATACTCTCTTGTCATAAATGTTTGTCCTAGCTGTTCTAAGAGAAAGTTTCTATCCCACCCAACTTTGCAAGACATACATGATGCTTCTTGTTTACTTCCCAACATATACTTCTTTACGCAATCACGACACGCTTCAAAATCGCATAAACATTTTACTACTTTTCTATTGACCTTGTTAAAAGGTTCGGCACATATATTGCAAACAGGTTTTGTCGGCATTTTATTTATTTACTAGCTTCTTCTATAAATAATTCATTTTTTTAATAAACTAAATTGCACGTCCTACATTAACGTTTTGCAAAACTTAAACATCTTTAATCATATGATATCATATTTTTCTGAGTATTCTTGTTTGAAGTTTACCTTCCATTGCATGACTATATGAAGAATCTTTAGATTGTGCAATAAACTCTGGTATATCGCCTATATATTCAACACCAATACCTTGTTTAATCATATAAGCTCGTATTTTTTATGATATTCTTCCTATTTTGATCCATATCTGGTGATACAAATTTTTTACGAGTATTTGTAGTAGTATCTGGAATAGTAGGCAGATTTGAATAGGAAAAAAATGGCTGCTTTATTTTTCTCATATCTACACAATTTTTAGCTGTGTTTGGAATAGGTTTTAATATATCCTCCGTTAAATCACCAGCATGATCAATCTTATTAAAACCGATACTTAATAAAAATTCTCTATAGTTATTAGCATGATTATTACCGCAATATATTATTATATTATTAGCAAGAATAGGTTGATCAGTTGCGCCTTTGTATCCTTTTTTTTCGATTTCAGTCATATCAAAATTTTTAAACATACGTCCTAACAAATATACGTCAGCAAAGAAAGTAATTGTATGTGAAAACAAAAGTTCTATATCACTCATTGATTTAAAAAGTACACCTTCTGATTTTTGCTTATAATTTAGTATATCTATAAAGTCTTTTTTAATAAACTTCATAACACGCATTGTTTCTTTACAAATTTTTTTGCCATAAAAAGTTAAAATCTTTGTTTTTAATTCTGGATTCTCAATGATTTTGTCCAACTCCTTTTTTATGTACGGATTTTCTGTTAACTGTTTTTTCATAAACTCACATACTTTTTTTATATCGTCTTCAACTAATTCTCTTATTAAAGTACTTATTTTTGGATATTTTTTTAAGAGACTTTTAAGAGAAGAAACGCATTCACGTTCATTATCTCCATTAAGAAGGATATATTGCATCTTTTTGACAATCCAAAGTATGTCAATTTTATTGTCTGCCATATCATCTTCTTCAATATTATTAAATCGAATATCAAAATAATGAACTCTTGCCAACTGACAAGATGCGTCTGAGCGAGTATTATACTGCAAGCATTTTCTAAATTTTTTAAATAATTCATCTGTACGACCAGGAGCGTATGGTTCATAAAGATATTCTTTTCCTTTATATGATTCAAGTTCAATATAAATGTCTAAAAAAACATCAGTTGATAACATTAAATCGTATAAGTAATCTTCAGCCCGAACGGTAACAGCGTCTTTATTAAAAATATTACAATCCATTTTCTCATCATGCCATTCACCAAAAATATATATGATTTTTTTAAAAACTGGATGCCAATGAATAGTAAGAGTTTTAGGTCCTCCTATAAAATCAGCAGTTGGTTTTTTTACACTTTCATCATAATGATTACATATAAGTTGTCTAAGAACTTTTTTACCACCCTTGTTATTTCTATTTTTACGAGAAACCTTTAAGAATTCTTGTTGTACAATCGGATATTGATTGTCAAGTATATTAGTATCATAAGTAGTTGTTAAATCTTTGCATAACTGTTCCATCTATTTATTTTTTAATAATTTTTTTAAAAATATTATTTTACTTGTATTTTGTTAAACACTCTCTTATAGATGCCCTTTTGTCGAAAATGCATGAGAAATTTTTTCACGCTGAGTACAAAGAACCACACGATCTAGCAAGCTTCGTTGATCGAGTTTACGGAGCGGATGCTGGTCAAATAAAGTTGATTTTTTACGACTACTATCTAAAAAATAATCATAATGACAAAGTCTCTTATCGTCTTTAAGAATATTGACGAGCTTGACTCGGTACACTCAAAACTCGAGTCAATGAAGTCGCTACTTGTTGTCTTTGCCTTGATCCTTTGCATGGCAAAGGTGGCAAAATTCTTTGCATCCTTCTTTATTATGAAGAAGATCAAGTTGGTACAAGATGAGCCTGTACGTAAACGTAAAAATGTCTCTAGGATTGTGTCAGAATGTGACAAGCCGGTAAGTCAACGTCGTGCGACTCTCGTGTTCTTTGTCGATGTTCCAACAAACAAGCCACTTGAAGATACACCAACAAGTTGTCGAACATCAACTCCAGTTGTCAAGTCAACGATTGACGACTCTGCTTACAATGCTTTTTGTCAGGAAAAGCGAGAGTACGTCAAGAAATTGAAACAGGAACAGATCAAGCGCCAGCTTTTCGAAAAGTGGCACGCTCTTGGTGCAAACGGTCAGAAAGAATGGATCGATAAGGCAGACGCTCTGGATAAACTCTTTGAAATGACCAACACATCTGATGTGTACAAAGATACTCTTACTCCAAAATATCCTAAAACAGAGATGTACAAACTTATTTCAGGATACGATTCGGCCGCTGCGTTTTTCAGCAAAGCTGAAAGATTCAAACTTTTTTATCAACACCATATGGATACAGACCCATACAGAACTGCCGATGTTCCAGGTCAAGCACCGTGGCAATCAAAGGTACAAGATAACACAGTATATGGTGAAAAAGTACTTGAGGCATGGAAAGAGTCTGTTCGAGTATGCGTACGATCTCTTTAGCCAGAAAGTCAAGAACACTGACCCGCAAATGAAACTTACAGACGATAATGTCAACGAGCACCTTTCTCGAATGTGGCAAATCCTTGACAACGACAAGGTTATCAATAGCATAGGCTATACATACTTTTGTGGATCAGCATCCCATGTTATTGCAATAAGATTACCCGATAATGCAGATAAGTATGAAGAATTACTTTCTCTAGAAATATTATACAATGGTAAATTATAAGGCATATCTGATTTTTCGTTGGGATTTGTACGATATTTTTGTTTCCATGGCATAAGTACAGAATTCTTGGCATATATATTTATGTCTGTTCCAAGTTGTGAAAAGTCTCTTGAAGTGGCGTTAACAGCTACTCCATTATAATGATACCAAAGATCATATCTTTCCCAAGAACCGCTAGTAAAATTAACGTCCATTACTAACCGTGCACCAGAGTTAAATATTACACGACCAAGTTGCAAAAACCCAGCATTTTCAATACTACTTGTAAGTTTAACTTCAAGATACCCTCCACTAGGAATATTTTGATGCGGAGTTGTTGTAGGCCCTGCTCCTGCCCATGTTCCAGGTGAACTAACACCTCCACTAGAAATAGCATAAGTAGCACTGTTATAAGCACCTGAAATTAAATTCGCACTAACATCGCTTGTTGACCCAAAAGCAAAATATCCGATAGAAATATCTGCTGTTCCTGTGTTTACTAACCGGAACGTTTTAATTGTTGGTCCCGCAAATGGCACACCCCATCTATTTGCATAATCATTTGCAAGATTGAGTAAATCATCTGCTTGTAAATCATTAGTCACAACAGCAAATTCTGCAAATCTTGCACCACCACAACGATTTGTAGTTACTGTACATGCATACATAGTAGTTATTCCTGGTGCATAAGCGGTAGTATTAATAGAGTCAATACTTACTGGCGTTAAACTGCTAAATTTGTGAACAGTAATATAATCTTGTAATTGAACACCTCCTGCTATTCCAAGAGGTAGTGTTTGTGTTTTGGATGCGTCAAATGATGTAGTAGCAGATGGTTCTTTAATTCCATTATACCATCTTCCTGTTTCTCCAGATACATATGTATTAGAAAAAGCAACATTTATTTGTTGTGTAGCAGATGATATTATTTCACCAGTTGAATTTACACCAGGTCCAAAAACAATTGAGGATGCTGGGCCAACAGAACATTTTACATAAGATGTTGCACTAGACATTGCTGTTTTTAAAGGCACATAAGATGACCATATAACAGACGGGTAATCTTCTGTATTAAATATGTTACATTGAATAAGTATGACAGCATATCCTCCTCTTTGTTCTTTTGCATTCATAACAACAGAAGTTGTCGGACTGTTATAATCTAGGCGAACCATTGGGATAGTAAGAGGAGTTAAAATTGGTGCCCATTCCCCATTTATATCTCGGTTATAAGATTTTAGTGCAGTAAATCCGGATGTTGCACTTGCAGTAAATCCGCTTGGTAAAGCATTAATAAAACTTGTTTGAGTAGCTGTCACACTAGTTACATCAGCACTTGCATTTGTCAAACCAAATGATTTAAAATTAATTGAGGATGGACTTGTTACTACTGTAACTGTTGTTGTCGAACACAACAAAGATCGACTAGCTGCTCTTGCGTATATGTAAAAGGTTCCCGGAGTTGAGAAAGTACATAATACTAATGCTGTACCTGTGTTTACTCCTCTAAGAGTACCAGTACCGGATAGAGGAGTTGGGTTTGAGTTTGTTCTTGTTGTATCATAATATACATTTACTGATACATTATCTAAATTAGAACTATCTATAATTTTTATCGGAATAGATATAGAAATATTAGTATAAATAGTTTGTGGAGTAGAGGTTATAGTAAGTTCTGGTTCTTCAATAACAAAGTTAGAAGATTCTAATCTTGCTACAATTACACCAGATCCTTTCCCATCTCTTACAAATACAACAAACTTGAAACTAGCTCCACTAGAAAAGGGTGTTATACTAAATGTAAGTTTACCATTTGCAGTATTATAATTTGTAACAGAGCAGTTAAAAGGAACATTCCCTGGCCAAAATGGACTTGTTTCCGTTGACACAACACAATGAACACTGAAATCTTCTTTAATTGTATTTGATGATGCTGTCCACGCTCCTGCTCCTGCGTTAATATTAATTGTACATCCGGTCATATTAGTTCCTGCTCTAAGAGTGCTTGGAATGTTTAAACTATCAACTGATTGTGGAGGAGTGAATGTACTAGTAGAAACTGTAAACAATTTATTTGTTAAAATTACAACTCCTGCAGGAATTGAATTATTTGTTGCAAATAGTCCATCTCTACCAAGTGTTTGACTTCCACCATTTACTGTAGCAATAATCGGAATCCAATTATTTGGTTGATCGCTAGTTGATGCTTCAACTATTAATGTTCCACCTTTTTTATTTGTGTCAAAGTACATGTTTGTTGGAAATCTAAGAATTCCAATTTCTCCTGTTACATCTAAAGAAAGATAGAAATAAGATGCTTCGTTTTTAAACGTGACTTTTATTGCGTCAGTCTCTAAATATAATCTAGTTTGAGCACTTGTATTAGCCCACGATTCAGTCCATAAAGGTTTACTGGCAAGAAATCTATGTGTTCAATAATATTTTGAAGAGATTGCGTGGCTATAGAACAAATTTTCAAAAAATACGACCAATTTCTGCGACAAACCAAGTTGGTATACCAAATTTTGATTATGATGCTCTGGAATTTACACACTCCTGGTACAATAGTTTGGCATGGAATCATCCAGGTCGAGTTCAATGTGGAACAATCCCTTTTCAAGGTATGTATGAGAATTCTGCATATCAAAAATCAATTCCTATCGAATGTGGAATATCTGGCTCTACAAATTTTTGGATATGGACAGCTTTATATACAAAAGTTAATTTAACTTTATCTGAAACTCGTATGCTTGTATTTTCTGCATTTTTAGTCTTGTGTGCTGATGGTGGTCACAGTCTTAGTGAAGTTCTCTCATCGTGTGTTTTTACATCTATATATTGGAAGTATTATAGTCGCTTTTCAAAAGACAAAACACTTGTAGAATATATAGATGGATCTACATTTGCATCTAATCTTTATGAAATATGTAAGGATATAAATCCTATTGGAAATGAAAAGATTATATGCATAGATTGGGATGATGTAGCTGATAAGATATATAACTCAGAATGTACAACTGCTTGTGATGATAAAGAATGTCCAACAGAAGAAAATTGTATCTTTCCAGCCTTTAATGATAAACCTACTCCAATTGATAGTCTGAAAACACGACAGATGTTGGAAGCTTTCTTTTTAACAGAAAATGATAGAACTAAAAAATTGTTTGGTTCTTATACCATTTTCTTAGATCAATTACCGAAGAATATTGATGATATTAGTAACAATGCTCTACATACTGTTATTGATTATACAAAAGAATTTTGTGGTAAAGAACCAAAGTTATTACCACAATCTCTTAAAATAATAAAATCAATATCACGTGCTGATTATTATTAAATAGTCAGCAATTATATAATTTATAATTTATAATTTATAATTTATATAATTTATAATTATATAATTCTCAATATATTCTCAATATAATCTGATGCAACAACCATGCCGTTCAAGTTCATTCGCACTTTTACACATCCAATTTCTTCATCTTTACACGTACGGTTGATCGCTTCTATCAATTCAATTTCCGACTGACTTGCCGTTGATGGAATCAAAACTGGTTTTTGTAACTCGGACTTTATTAGAGAAACAGACAATAGAGATTGTATTTTAATTACACCAATTGAGTAATTATTTCCTAAGTTGATGACACGCATAGCATCTGTATCTGAGAATGGTTTTTGGATATAACAGGTCGTTGAAAGTGTATGTTCGAGTTTACAAGCAAGTTGAAAAACAAATTTATCAAGACTATTCATGATTTTTATTATTTTTACATAGTTAACTTAAAAAATCAATTTATAAACACTTATTTATTTAAAGTTAAATGTAATATTCTATAAAATGTGTGGTATTTTTGCTCTCTTAGGAAGCAAAGAAAATCCGGATGAGTATTTTAAAAAAGGTTCAAAAAGAGGTCCTGAATTTTCAAAATTAATACATTATAATGGTACTTTTTTAGGATTTCACAGATTGGCAATTAATGGACTAAATGAAGAATCAAACCAACCTATGTATTATGGAAACAGTATTCTTATATGTAATGGAGAGATATTTAACTATAAGGAATTAATTACTAAATATAATTTAAGAGTTTTTACTGAAAGTGATTGCGAAGTTATACCAGCATTATATGAACTTTTAGGACATTCTTTTATTAATGAATTAGATGGTGAATTTAGTTTTGTCTTAATTGATAAACTAAATAATTATATGCTTATTGGACGCGATCCATATGGTGTGAGACCATTATATATGAATCATTATAATGAGTCATATTGTTTTGCGTCTGATTTAGAACCAATGAAATGTTTACCTATACAAAATATTACTCATTTTAAACCAGGACATCTTATGAGTATTGATTTAACGAATTTTGATAATATCAGTGAAGTTAAATATTATATTGTAAAAGAAAAATATATCGAAAATTATGAAGAAGAATATTACAAATTGATTTGTGAAGCTGTTAAAAAACGTGTCATTACTTGCGAAAGAAAAATAACGTGTCTTTTATCTGGTGGATTAGATTGATATATATAATGTCAACTCTGCAAACAAACGTTCCAATGCGATTCTGACGTTTCCAAAAGATAATTCTAGGCATAATGAAAATAACTCTGGTATAGAATCTGTGACTATATAAGATGCCATATAACCTCCATGACCGTCACATATAGTTGATACGCTGAAATGTTGAGTTTTATATTTTACTTCAAATGTAGAACCAGTATCTTCTGTATATAAATGAGTTTGTCCATTAAAATATATTCTTGCCTTTCTCATACTACGTCCTTGATGAGAAGCTTTGTGCATTATGATACTTTTGTCTTTCTCCACAAAAACTGGCTCACGCTCTAGTTTATAATACTCTTCATGTATTTGTCTGTAGCAAACAGCGGATGTCATGTTATTTAATTATTTGTAAAATTTTAAGAAAAAATTCAATTTTAAAAAATTCAATTTTAAAAAATTCAATTTTATAACCATTGTTGATCAGAACTTTACGTCAGAAAACTTTTCTCTTAATTAGCGAACTGTCGAATAATTTTTTTCATACAAAGCGCTACTAAAAATATTAAGGAATCTATAAAAACTTTTTTATTGAAAAATTTACTTTATTTATATTAAAGAAAATGGAAAAGTTTTGCAAACACTTAACATCTACTTGATTATCAAGATAAGACTGTACAAGACGAATTCTTAAACTTTTCTCTTAAAGTAGCGGATGTAATTGGTCATGATGATCTGAATCTAATAAAAAGTAGCTAAAATCAAGTAAAATAACACAATTTGTGTTATTTTGATTACATAGTTCTTTGTTTTTTTACAGAGAACATATTATATCTAGGTATCTCTTCATCATTTTCTGGATAATTTGTTTCTAATATATTTTGTTCTAAAATATTTGTCGTATTTTTTAGTACATTATTCATTTGATATTTTTATTTTAAGAGATTTTAAAAAAGTTCAATTTTATTTTTGCTCTTAAGGACTATATTTTGAGATTTTTCCTGGAGCATAATTTCCAACACATCTATCTCCTGAATTAATTGTGCCGCCATTACAATCTGGTAAATTTGGCTTTACACCATATAAAAACAGTCCCCATTTTGGGTCTGTGGGGGGTGGATCTCCGGAAAATCCATCAATATATGGATTAATTGTATTTGGTTTTTCGCATCCGGTACCTTGTTCTCGTGCTGTTCTAAATGGAATAGCAGCATTATTTACGTTATCAGGATCATAAACCCAACCTACATTACATGAATCCAAACCATTTTTCCATTCGGTTAAAAGTTGATCTGATGTTGCAAAAGATGCACCAAGACTAGTAGCAATTGCTTTAATGTTGTTTAGATTTTCTAGATTTCTTTCAACACTAGTTTTATTATCAACTTTGCCAATTGTGATATAAGGAATTTGATATCTGTTTACATCATAAAAATATACTTCTGGACTAGAACAGCTTCCATCTTGACCACATGTTTGTCCTGATGGGCAATTACCAGTACAAGCTGTACAACCGTCTCCACAATTTATTCCGTTACACTTGGCTGGGCAATTATTTTTATTTCTAAAATGTTGAACTATAAAAAATACTACTAATCCAAAACATAGAACTAAAAAGACTGTTAATGCAATATAAAAACCATTTTTTTGATTTTCTAATAATTTCATTTATTATACACAATATAAAATTATATTACAAATATAAAATTATATTACAATTAATTCAACGCATATAAATCTAATAGACTTTATTACATATCTTCATTATACTTATATGTGGTACCATAAGCAGCATTAATTATGTCAATTTCTCTTTTGCTGTAGCTTTTTATAGAAAAAGAACTTTTGAATGAAATATTATTATGCCAACTAGTATTGAATACGTCTAGCAAAGATATTTTAGATTACATGGCAGGTGGTGATAAAGTTAGCGATATTACTTTTATAAATTCTTTTAAAAGTATTTTGCCTTGCTTAATTGGTTTTAATGCTATTATTGTAGACGCATATACAATTGCTCGTATATTTAAAGACTTTGATATGACTGACATGCAAAAGAAAGCATATAAAGGATCAATTGATCAACCTATAAATGCTCACAATATAATTATATACGCAGGAGACGATCACTGTTTAAGATACAGAAAATTTCTACAGAGTATTGGATTCGACGTATATGTACGATCAGGAGATTTTGGAATAACAGAAACAACATGTTTAGATATTAGTAAATTTAAGACACCTTTTTTTTCTGAACTTCCTCCTGATGAATCTAAAATGACAGAGAGAGAAAGAGAAGAGAGAGAGAAGAGAGACAAGAGAGAGAAAAGAGAGAGAGCAGTGACAGGAAGATCAGCAGAAGAAATACGCGAGTTTATGAATGAAGCAATGCTACCTACACGTTTCTCTTTAACAGCTGTTTGAAATTTTACAGAATTTTTCATACGTTCTGAGATATTTACTTTTTATATTTTAGTGCATCAAATCACCCGAAAAAATCCTTGCGAGTTCGAATCTCGTCGTGTGCATAATTTATCACTTGTATAAAATTATGCAAAAGACTATTACACCACTTGTCGGTTACACCACTTGTGGCCCAAAATAAAAATGATTTTTGATGTCAAGTAGGTAGGGTGATAAGCAGAAATCATGACTTCTCTTGTTCATAGCAAGAATATCTCCAACTTCATCTTGACGTTTCTCGAAGAGCATGGCTCTGAAGAGATGTTGGAGAAGTGGAATGACCCTTCGAATATGCAAGCTTTCAACCAAGTTATGCTCGCTGCGGCCAACGCAGTGAAGCGCAATAAGATAAAGGATCCAAACAAGCCCAAGCGGGGAAAGTCGGCATACATCTGCTTTTGCACCAAAAACCGAGAAGCGGCCAAGAAGGAACTCGGAGACGGAGCCAAAGCAACCGAAGTGACTTCTCATCTAGGAGAGATGTGGCGTGCTCTCAAGGAAAGCAAGAAGGCCTCGGACAAGAAGGCTCTCGTAGCTCTTGAACTCGAAGCAGCAGAAGACAAGGCTCGCTACAATGAAGAAATCAAGGACTACATCGTGCCAAGCGATGACGAGCTCTTGGCTTCCAAGAAGGGTAGCAAGAAGAAGAGTGACAAGGATCCAAACGCACCCAAGCGAAACAAGACGGCCTACATCTACTTCTGTAGCGACAAGCGTGCAGAAGCCAAGAGCGAGCTTGGTGACGATGCCAAGGCAACAGAGGTGACTGCACTACTCGGCAAGATGTGGAAAGAGCTCAAGGAAGACGACGATCGCTCTGAAGAAATGGAAAAGTACACCAAGATGGCTGCCGACGACAAGACTCGTTATGAAAACGAGAACAAGGATTATGTTTCTGTCTTCGGCGAAAATCAAACAAAAAAGGCTAGCAAGAAGAGTGACAAGGATTCCAACGCACCCAAGCGAAACAAGACGGCCTACATCTACTTCTGTAGCGACAAGCGTGCAGATGCCAAGAGCGAGCTTGGTGACGACGCCAAGGCAACAGAGGTAACTGCACTACTAGGTAAAATGTGGAAAGAGCTCAAGGAAGACGAAGATCGTTCCGACGAGTTAGAAAAGTATACGAAGATGGCGGTCGACGACAAGGCTCGTTATGAAAACGAGACCAAAAAGGTAGGCGACAGCGAAGACGAGTTTGTTGAAGAAGACAAGCCATCCAAGCCGGTCGGTAAGAGTAAGAAGGTGGTTGACGACACCAAGCCAGCAAAGAGTAAGACAGGTTACACTTATTTCTGCCAAAGTAATCGTGAGAGTGTCAAGGACGACAACCCGGAGATGAAAGCAACCGAAGTAACAAAAGAGCTCGCTCGCTTGTGGAGGGAGCTGAGCGACGAAGATAGAAAAGATTGGAGCGACTCGGCGAAGCAAATCTAAAAAAGAGGTACCAAGAGAATTATCAAGAGCGGTAACACGTCCATTATGGTAGAATAAAGTAGAGTATTTGGAGACACCAAGATAAAATGAGGAGGGTGTCACTGAGTAGAGCGTTGGAAGGGGCTCTATTCTTAGTAAAGTATTCGAAAACGACACCAACAAGGTGTCGTTTTCTAAATTGATTTTAGCACGTCTCTGTAGGAAAGAAACAGAAAACATGACACAGTGTGCTAGCGTCAAGTATATTACCAAGTTTGAATCGATGGACTCCATGTTTAAAATCAAAATGGACGCCGTGATCACCGAGTACAAAGAACGCCTTGCTTACGAAAAAAGATGCTTCCAATCGATGTCTAAGCATGAAAAAAGAGAGTTGCGATCTGAACGCAAAAAGTTCAACCAGTATGTAGAACATGTTATTGCAGATTGGCATCCTCCTACAAAAGCCGAAGAGACGGAGTGCGAATGGTGGAATTTGGGAATTGACCGATGGGACACACGAAATCCGCCTTCGAACATTTTTCAGATGGAACATGCGCTCGAACTGCCAGACTCGCAGAAAAAGTGGCTGATGACTCCTGTGGCGAACTAGATTTTTCAGGAAAATTGACTATGACAACAACACCAACACGGTGTTGTTTTCTTAAAGCTGGTCTGTTTAAAACGGCTTGTCAAGTGTTGTGACTTTTAGACCCAAAATAAAAATGATTTTTTAGGTCATCTGTGTAAAGAAAAGACAGAAAATGATGGAACATGTCTCTAAGATGAATATGTCCGAGTGCTATGAGCCCTCTTGCTATGAGCAACCGGAGTATGACTCCAAGTATGACTCTGAGTATGACTCGGATAATGAACGCTCAACAAGAAAGCACATGGTGCTTGGACCGGTGCAGCTGGCCCAAAAGAAGTGTAAATGCCTCCGTTGCAACTGGAAAGGAGAAGACAAAGAGTGCGAACAAAAGTGGGTAACATTTAGCCAAATGAAAGCACACTACGAAGAGCAGTCGAAACTCAAATGCTCTGAGCTTCAGGTCGAGACATCTACGAGTATTTCCAAAATGCAGGCTGCTCATACAACTGCCCTCAATGCAGTAGAAGAGCACTCTCTGATCGTTCTTTCGCAACACATCGCGTTCATGGCAACACTTCCCAAGGAGTCCAAAGCCGGACGCGAACGTCGTGAAGCCGAGAAGAAAAAGGCTCACCAAGAAAAAATGTCTAGACAGGTTCACAAAGCAGGTGGGTTTAAGAAACGCGTGCTCAAAGAAACCGAACCAGAAGTGATCAAAGCTCGGCGAGCATTGAGGCGAAAAGCGTCGAGAGACAGCAAGAAAGAAGCAGAGGCTGAAAGAGCAATGACTTTTGCCTCGGAAGTCGTCGAGGTCACGGAAGTCGTCGAGGTCACGGAGGTCGTCGAGGTCACTGAGAAGGTCGACGAGGTCACGGAGGAAGTCGACGAGGTCATGGAGGAAGTCGACGAGGTCACTGAGGAAGTGCTCGGTAAAGAGATCACAGAGGTGCAAGAGGTCGTAAAAGAAGTCGTGGAGGAGGTAAAGAAAGTAGTCGTGGAGGACGATTGGCAACAGGTCAAGAAGTCCCGACCACTTAGTTTGCAACCAGCGAATAAAGTGACTCTTCACACTCAGATGTGCGAGTCGGTTGCTTCCCAAAAGACTTGTAGACACGGTGACAAGTGCCGTTTTGCTCATAGCGTACACGAGTTGGCGTTTGCCGAATGTTCGTTTGGAAACAACTGTAACAACGTCAAGCGCAAGGAAAATGGTGTGTATAGTAGTGTTCACGGTAAGTCGTGCATCCGTTTGCATCCGGGGGAGACAAAGAAAAGCGTCTGTGCACGTGTCGGTATCATTATCCCTACAGTAATAACAAAGAGTGTACCGTTTTCCCGTGTATATATGCCTACGTTGACAGAAGCAACAGGAGTGAAGAGTTCTAGTTCGCGTGTTCAACAGACCACAACGAGTTCTGCTTGGCAAAAGCAAATCAAGGTTGAGCCTGACTCAACGACACTTGTGACTAATCAAGTTGTTGTTGTCAAGGCACCAGAAGCCAAGATTAGCGTTTCTACAAGTGAAACGATTCGAGCAGACGCTTTCGCAACTTTGGCAAACCCAAAGAGCGTTGATAGCACTCTTCTCAACACTCGTATGTGCGATTCGGTAGGTTCCAAACAGCCATGTAGGCACGGTGACAAGTGCCGATTTGCACATAGTATTTCCGAGTTGGTTTTTCCCAACTGCTTGTTTGGTGAAAGTTGTAGGCACGTAGAGTACCATAAAGGAGTATACTATAATATATCGGGTCGTACTTGCAATCGTTTGCATCCGGGGGAGACAAACGCTAGTGTTTGCGTGCGCTCCGGGCTTGTGAAGCAAGCACCTGTAGTGGTGAAGCAAGCACCTGTGGCGAAGCAAGCAACTGTAGTGGTGAAGCCAGCGGTGAAGCAAGCACCTGTAGTGGTAAAGCAAGCACCTGTGGTGGCATCTGTGACGAAGCAGACAAAAAAAGTTATATTTGACGACGAGGCTCTTGTCGAAGAGCCTCTTGACAAAATTTCTACAGGGGAAGAAACAGTTATTAGAATACCCAAAGAGTTTGTTATCCAAGCTATGGAGTTGGCGATGAAGTCGGGTAAGACGAACATTCGTGTAGAGATCATCTAGAGAGTTTAGTCGTCCACTCGGGTAGAGGTAGAGTATTTGGAGGCACCAAGATAAAAAAGGAGGGTGTCACTGAGTAGAGCGTTGGAAGGGGCTCTATTCAAATTAAGTATTAGATAACGACACCAACAAGGTTTCGTTACTCTGCACGTTCCTCAAGTAGGTGCGCATTTAAGTAGATTAAAAAACGATTTTTTAGGGCGACTATGTAGGAAAGAAATCAGAAACATGACAATGCACTGTGTGCAAAAAAGAGTTGAAAAAGGAATTTCTACAGAAATCGTTGTATCCGTTCTTTTCAGGAGAAGAATTTACACTCTTACCACCATTTGAGTTTTTAATAACATTAATCCATTTTGTAAGACCATCTTTCGATGAACAACCTACAGATTGATCGTCTTAATATGAATCATGAGTTAGAAAAAAAGTAATAATTACTATGCTTCAAAAATAAAAGAATAATCTTTTATTTTAATTCAAGACAAAAACTTATTCATATTCAACATCTTCATCATCTTCGTATTCATCTTCAAAATCTTCTTCTTCCTCTATCAACTCATCATCTGCTATTTCATCTTCAACAGGAACTTCTTCTTCTTCATCACTTTCTAATATTTCTTCATCCTCAAGTTCTTCAACTTTTGTAACAGAGACAGCCTTAAAAAAGGCAAACCCAGTCATAAGCAAGCAAGAGATGTCTAGAGAATTAGCTAGAATGTGGACACAGTTGTCAAGCTGGGAGAGAGATGAGTGGTCAAGCTCTGCAAGCGAGTTGGAGTAGGCGCATGTGTTATTTCTTATTTAATAACACCTAGTGGTGTTATTTAAAATTGATTTTTTAGGACAAGTTCCTAGTCAAAAATCAGTAATGATGTCTGTTATGTGCAATCAGAATATGGACGCATGGAAGTCCGGCAACCGATATGAAGTTATGCTCGACGATATGAGCAACGGTATGAACGAGTTCCCATCTCTATCTGATGCTTCAACAGTGAAGCAAACAAAAACTGGCGGCAAGAAAAACGTGATCAAGCTGGTTGTTCCCTTAAAGACGTACAAGGACGAGCTTCGTGAAAAGTATACCGAGTCACGACCTGTGCTTGAAAACTTCAAGACTCGAATGTGCAACAGTGTCGACACGAACCAGGTCTGTCGACACGGAGAAGAGTGCCGTTTTGCCCATTCTCTTGAAGAGCTTGTGATTCGTGATTGTCACTTTAATGACAAGTGCCGTTTCGTAAAGATCAAGAGCGGTAAGTTGGTGAATGACGGAAGCAACACGTGCAGGAACAGGCATCCACAGGAGAGTCAAGACGACTTTATCAAACGAACCGGGCTCTCACACTACAAGACGTGTGCTCCAAAGCACGAGGAGATCAATGTCGACGATGAGGAACTCACTCTCAAGGACGATGAGATCAATGTCCACGATGAGGAATCAAAGATCAAACATGACGAGATCAAGGTCGACGACGAGGAACCAAAGATCAAGCACGAGGAGATCAATGTGGAAAGTTTTGCATGTGATCGACAGACAAACTACAAGTGGGCAGCAGCTAACAGGTCTTCCCTAAGACAGGATTTTGCCTTTACAAAGGGTTCTGAGGAATCTCCAACTTTCAAGTTTGGTGGATTTCCGGCATTCAAGTTTATTAGTTCTCCTGACGAGAAACATCTACCTTCAGCGTTCAAGTTTACTAGGTCTGTTGACCAGAAACCTCTACCTTCGACGTTCAAGTTTGGTTATCCTTCTCCTGAGAAGGAAATAGTACTCCGAGTACCAAAAGTATTAGCTATGCAGGCGTTAGAGTTGGCAATGAATAGTGGCAATAGGTGCATTCGAGTAGAAGTAATCGAGTAATGTATCGTAATTGGAGGCATCAAGAAAGATAAAGGAGGGTGTCACTGAGTAGAGCGTTGGAAGGGGCTCTATTCGTACAAAAACGACACTAATATGGTGTCGTTTTAAAATTGATTTTATGATATTTTCTGTATGAGAAAATAGAAAATGACAAAGTGTGGGTGTGGGAGATCAACTGTTGCTTTTAGATCTACAAAAATAAGAAATGATCTAAAAGAATGAATTCTAAAATAAAATATGAATGAAAAATATCTTAGACCAGAAGAAGTCTCAAAAATACTCCAAGTTACTACTAGATCACTCGAAAATTGGAATAATCAAGGAATCCTTAAATGCATTAGAACAAAAGGAAACCACCGTAGATATCTCATGTCAGATGTCATCGCTTTGTCAGCTAAAGAAAGACAACAGCAACAAAATAACAAAAGAAATATCTGTTATTGCAGAGTCTCAACTTCCTCTCAAAAAGAAGATTTGGAAAGACAAATTGAGTATTTTAGATGTAAATATCCTG
>Ga0247843_1005232_pt1 | contig 18301 bp, 18 predicted proteins | sample LaCruzMarch2017__FD_192420 | JGI IMG/M metagenome (GOLD analysis project Ga0247843, IMG submission 192420) | Freshwater microbial communities from meromictic Lake La Cruz, Castile-La Mancha, Spain - LaCruzMarch2017_8m | ecosystem: Environmental > Aquatic > Freshwater > Lake | place: Spain...
TATATTTGAATTTGTATTTATTAAAATATTTTTATTTTTAAAATTTGAAAAAATATTTTTATTTAAAATAATAGTATTTTTATTTAGGTTTTCTAATTTTTCTTTTTGTAATTTTTCTTTTTGTAATTTTTCTTTTTGTAATTTTTCTTTTTGTAATTTTTCTTTTTGTAATTTTTCTTTTTGTAATTTTTGTTTTTTTAATTTTTCTTTTTCTAATTTTTCTTTTTGTAATTTTTCTTTATCTAATTTTTGTTTTTTTAATTTTTCTTTTTCTAATTTTTCTAATTGTTCTAAATTTTCTAATATATTTTTTTTTTTATAAATAATATTATTATTTGAATTATAAATAATTATATTATCAATAAAATTCCAATTTTTATTAATTATATTTAATAGAAAACTAGTTTTTAATATTATATAATTTACCATATTACTATATTTTTCAATTATATTTGATATTTCTATTTGATTTAATGTTTTATTTGGATTTATTATAGTTATTTTTGATTTATCTTTAATATTTTTTAAATATTTATTATTTACTATTTTATAGTTAGATATATATAAAATATTAAATCTATTTTGTATAATTTTGTTAAAAATATTACATATCCATATTGTATTATTATCAAATTTATTCAAATTAATCTCAGTATAAATTAATACATTTATTTTTTTCATATATATATATATATAATTATTTTATAGCTTTTACTTTGTTTTATTTTACAAAATATAATTACAATCTTAAAATATAATTATAATTTTCACATCCAATTCTAATTCCAAATATAAATATAAGAAGGGGCTACGTGGAACCTAGGTTCCCCCGAAAAAGTGAAATTTTTTTGACTTAAAACTATAACACTTATACAACAAACAACTGAAAATGATCGAAATAGACAAATTACACAAGTTTTTGAACCGAGATTCTAAACATCGTGAAAAGGAGTATGCATTTCGCATTCCTGAAAAACAATTTGAATCTGGGCATATTTATGGAAAGTATATTTTGGATGCAAAATATAGTATGATTGGCAAGCGATTCGTGGATTTACCTGAATGGGTTAATTTTGGGGAGGAAGCTCCCCAACTCCAATATATTTCCGAAAAATTAGTACCAAAAAACACATTCACAAGTGCAATTCTTAATTCACTAATGCCAGAATATCGCTTTTTTGATTTGAAAACAAAGATAACTTTCTGTAGTGATTTACATCGCCAAATTGGCTATGATATGGAGCAAAATTCATTATATAAAGACATGGGTTATGCTAGATTAAGGAAAGAAATTCGAGAAAAGTTTATTAATGCTGATGATTTGGATAATGATGAAAAGTTAAAACAAGTTATTATTGATTACTTTTCGCTAACTATCTATGAAATTTCTAAAACAAAGCAAGAAAAATTTGGCAAAAATATGGAAATATCCCGAAAAGGATTTGTTCCATTAATGTGGAGAAAAACAGAAAAGAATGAAGAATATTTAGACAAAAATATATCTTGTTTTTTGCTTCGATTGGAAGACAAATACTATTCTATTGTTAAAAGAAATACGAGTGGTCTTTTTGATTTTTTGGTAGATTTACCAGAAGATATTGAAATTTCTATTCCTCAAGAAGAAGATAAAGAAGAGTTAGAACCTGAAGATAATTTTAAGGTAAAATCTCCTACGAAAGTTCTTGAAAAGAAGAAAGTAAGCAAAAAAAAGGAGACTGAGAAGGAAACTGAGAAGGAAACTGAAATATTTATCAAAAAACAAGAAGAACCACAAGTTGAGCCCAAGGAGGAGTCCCAAGAAGAGCCCCAGGAGGAGCCAGAACCAATCCGCAAAATATTTATTCCAAAGAAAATTACTCTAAAAGAAATCCAAGATTTAGCTATTCAGCGTGATATTCCAATTCAAAAGAAATCTGAGAAAACAGGAAAGATGTTAAATAAGACAATTGAAGAATTGCGCGAAGATATTTTGGGTAAATAAATATATTTTTTTATTTTCTAGTATATGAACAAAATATTAGCAGATTATGTTTGGATAGGAGGAAATATGGAATTGCGAAGTAAAGTAATGGTTTTGAGTCTTAAGAATTTACAAGAACCAAAATTATCAGATTTCCCTGAATGGAATTATGATGGTAGTTCTACTGCACAGGCATCAGGCACTGATAGTGAAGTTATTATAAAACCCAATTCAATTTATAAATGTCCATTCCGGAAGGGTGACAATGTAATTGTTTTTTGTGATACATATTTACCAAATGGTCAGCCTCATCCAACAAATAATAGGTATTTGGCAAAACAGATTTTCGATAAAAAAATTGAACTATATCCTTGGTATGGATTGGAGCAAGAATATTTTTTAATGAACCGCGCCACTGGAAAGCCATATGGAGTTTATGAAGAGCCAATAGTTCAAGGTCAGTATTATTGTAGTGTAGGAAGTCGTAATGCATTTGGTCGTAAAATAGCAGACGCACATTTGGAAGCTTGTTTGTATGCTGGATTGAAAATAAGTGGTATTAATGCCGAAGTAGCACCAGGACAGTGGGAATTCCAAATTGGTCCAGCAGTGGGTATAGAAGCTGGAGACCATCTTTGGATGGCTAGATATTTACTGGAGAGAATCACTGAAGATTTTGAAGGTGAGGTTTATATTGATTATAATCCCAAACCGATGCAAGGAATTAATGGAAGTGGCTGTCATTGCAATTACAGCACAAATGAAATGCGAGAGGGGCGAGAAGATAAGAAAGGTATTGAATTTATTTACGAAGCAATTAAAAAACTAGAGGATAACCATGATGCACATATGAAAGTTTATGGAGCAGATAATGACAAGCGAATGACAGGATTACATGAGACATCATCATATAAGAAATTTACTTATGGAAAAGCCAATCGGGGCTGCAGTGTTCGCATTGGAAACAAAATAGTAGAAGAAGGGAGAGGATATTTTGAGGATAGAAGACCAGCAAGTAATTGTGACCCATATTTAGTCACATCTAAGATTTTCGAGACTACAATTTTATAAAAAATGAATATCAAAAAGTCGATTATAATAACTTACACTGCTGAAGATTTCAAATTAGACAAAACTATGTAAAGATAAAAAATTCTTAAAATGGATAAATCTTGAAGAATAATATTTTATTTCATTTTACACCCTTGAAGATTTAAAAATGCCGATTTTTTACTCAACAAAAAATATTAAAAGTTTGCTAGTTATATAGCGTATAAATTATGAGTTTGTTAAGGCGACAACATCAACTGATTTTTTCTATGGAATATTTAACTTATTCAGATTAAAAAATGACTTTAATTTTTTAATCTCAAGAGAAAGAAAAATTTTATTTTTCTTTCTGTTCTTTGGTTATTTTATAAGATACTGGTTTTCTATTTAATCTTTTAATTTCTTCTAACTCTTCATATCGTTCAATCTATCTTTTCAAACTTCTTTCAGAACACTTAAATATTTCACAAGTTTTTGTATAATTAGTATAATTTTCTAAATAATATTTAACCGCAGTAATTTTATAATCTTCACTTTTATGTTTAGACATTTAATATATAATTAATTATATATTAAAAAAAATCGCCATTTTAAATCTTCAAGGGTGTAAAAAACTTTCTAAAACTCCGAATTTATATAATCAATTCCATTTTCTTTGAAAAAAGTAAAATCGTTAATATAAAAATTAAATACTTTTTCTTTTATTTCTTTATTATAAAAATATTTTATGTCAATATTATAATCAATATACTCATCTATATTTAAATCATATACATATTTATCATAATATTCTTCTTTTTTTACAAAAAAAATTCTTTCATGTCCTTGTTTTTTATTCATAATATATTCGGGTATCTTTATATTAAATAAATTTTCTAAATAATTATAATCAATTTTACAGATATCATAGAATTTAAGTTGTTTTGAAAAAAAAATTTTATTATTAAAATCTTCGGTAGTTTGTGGTGTAAAGTGATGATATTCTATTGATTCCCAGTCATGAATTATAAGTTTATCTACAAATTGAGAAAATGATAAAAATGATTCTTTCCATTTATATCTGTATGGTCCACTTTTAGAGTATTTATCTAAAAATCCTGATATAATTCTTTTATATGGATTTCTACTAAATATTATTGTAGTATAATTTTCAATATCATTCGGCAGTTTTTGAATATCTTTAAATGTATGTATTGGATTTTCTAGATTACCTGTTTCAAAAAAATAAAATAAATTTTTTATATGACTACATCCACATTTAGCAGACCAACCAAATATAATTTTATTTTTATAATTAATCAAATAATACATACAATATAAAAGAAAATAATAATAATAATTTATAGTTAGGTTATAAAATATACAAAGGTATAATTATTTTACTTTATTTTTTTCAAATGATATTAACACAATTTCCATCAATAATTTTTTGTAATTGTTATTTATCTCATAAAAGTAAATCTTTAATTAAGGCGTTGTATAATATAAATGCAGACTTTAATTTTTATATATTTTTTTATATTTTGAGGATAAAAGACCAGCAAGTAATTGTGACCCATATTTAGTCACATCTTAGATTTTTGAGACTATAACGACTTGAAAATAATAGAAAAAGTGAAATTTTAAAAGACTTAAAATTTAAGTCTTTTTATATTATAATAATGGAAATAAATAATTCAGAATTTTTGACTATTTTCAAGAAATTGGGGGATAAACAACGGATAAGAATAGTATTTGACCGTAAAATTTATGGACTATCCCGTAGTTTATATACCAAAATATTGGAACGTTTTATTTTTAATGAGAAAAATGGTGGGCGTAATGTGCCCTATGAAATGATAACAATGTTAAATATTTGGAATCAAGAAACTGAAAAGAAGAAAAAGATGAATCGAATTATTGGGAAAAATGAGGTTAAACGTTATTGGCAATTTGGAACTTTACCAGAGAATTCTACTATTGAAGAAGTTGTTGTTGATACAAAACCAATTAGTAAATTTGGAATAGATGTTCAAATTGTGGAAGATAAGACGGTGAAAGAAGAGGTTGATTTATCTGGGAAAAAAATATTTCAAATATTGAATATTTATAAATTTAAGGAGCCAAAATGGGAGTTTTATACTAATTTAATAGAAGAAAAGAAGAAAGAAACTGACAAAAATTTTCGTGATAGTGCTTGCATTGGCGCACAACCAGAATTTTATTTGGAAATTGAGATAGATTTGCCAAATCATGATGATCCAGAATTCATGGATTACTTTGGAAAATATTTGCGATGGATATTTGAAGAACTCCAGCAATCAAATTTTATTCTAACAGTTAATGACCATACAAATTTGAATAAATTATATCAAAAATTAGTTAAAACAAACCAACTGTCATTTGTAGAACCGGTTGAAATATTACGCAGGAATTTTCATAGAAATGGGAATATATCTTATATTCGCGAAAATTATGGTGTTTGCTATAATCTAGATGGAGAAAAGCGCTATTTATTTATATCAGAGCATTTTAGCGGTACCATTGATGGAAATATATTTATGATAACTGAAGATGGAAAATTTATCAATACAGGTAAAAAAGTGGATGGTTTCTATAATACTCTTGCTGTCGGATATTTTAATAAGATGAATAATGTATTCTATATGACAGATATTCTATTCTATAAAGGGAATGATGTTAGGAAAATGATTTTTCATAATCCTAGAGGGGCTAATGCAAGGGAGAAGAACCGCTATGATTATTTGATACAATTTTTCAGAGAGGGTATCCAGGAAAGCAAGTATATTAATATTGAATTGAAAGATGATTCAACAAAAATTATTGTAGCAAAATATTTATTTGGCAATGGACCAATTTTTGAGGAAAATTTAATTGAGTTATTTGATAAAATAAAGGTACAGGATTTTGTGGCAAATGGATTACAATTTTTACCATTGGATAAGCCATATCCAGAACAAGGGGGGCGTTGGTATGAATATATGAAATGGACATATCCAGATTTCAGAAGAGCAGAATTTTTGGTAAGATTTGTTAAAAAAGAATCCGAGGATAAAATAAGTCCATTCCAATTGCCTTCAAGGGGAAAAGATTTGGAGGGAAAAATTATTCAGTATAAATCTTTACAATTATTTGTGGGAGGTATCCGTGAATTAGGTGGCGAACAAAATAAGAAAATAGTGACAATTGTGGATTTCTTGCCGAGAGGAACTGACCCAAGTGCAAATATTAATATTGCTAATATTCCTGTTAGTGATAATGGAAAAGTAGTTGCTCATAATATTTTGACTGAAATTACAGATGAAATTGAGGATAATTCTGTTGTAGAATTTGTTTATCAAAGAATCTATGGAGAATACACTGACATATTCAAATGGACACCAATTGGAGTTAATCATTTAAAAACAAAAATGTTTCGAGAAGGAAATACTGGTGTTTTAATGACGGAAACTTATGGTAATCATATATGGAATTATTTGACAAATGGAATAACAGAAACACAAATGAAGGAGGGAAATGTTCCGGAAGAGGATTTGAGTCATTTGTATTACGCACAGAATAATACAGTGCGTCTGAAAAAATATCCATTTCAGATTTTCCATAATCGTGTGGTAAAAGATAAGCTAATCATGAGCTCATGTCCGGCGGTCATAAAGAGGTCGAGAACAATGGAAGGTTCATTGCTGGATTTGGCAGCTGGGACAGGTGGCGATAGTTTGAAGTGGAAGCTAGGTTTGCTGAAGAATGTAGTTGGAATAGAAATCGTAAAAGAGAGTGTAGAAATTGCTAGGACGACATATATGTCACACAAGGGTGCAAAACCGAATACTACTTATATTTGGGGTGATTCTGGGAAACTTATATTCCCGGATTACGAAGCGGCTTTGGATGGGTATAATAAAGGGTTGTTGAAGAAGGTTATTATTTCTAAGAATCAATTTGATGTAGTAAGCATGCAATTTGCTATTCATTATTTATGTGAAAATGAAATAAAACTACGGACATTTTTGCAGAATGTAAGTGACAATTTGAAGATTGGAGGGTATTTTATTGGCACGTCAATGGATGGTGGGCGCGTATTTGACCTATTAAAGGGTCTAAAGAAGCCAGCAGAGGGAATTATTGGAGATGACATTTTGTGGAAAATTGAAAAGAAATACTCGGAAACTATGAAATGGGATATAAAAAAGCCAATGTTGGGGCATAAAATAGAGGTGTATATTAATACAATTGGTATTCCACATGAGGAGTATTTAGTGAATTACACATATTTAGAGGAGATTTTGAAAGAATATGGGTTTGAATTGGAGATTATCCGTGGATTTGGTGATATTTATGCTATGGGTGATGATGAATATAAAGAAGATATAAAGGCAATGTCTGAAGCTGAAAAAACATTTAGCTTTTTACATAATGAATTTAGATTCAAGAAGACCAAGAATACAAGTGATGATGTATATACAAAATTAGTTAATATGATTCAGAAAGATAGAAAGAAAAATGAAAAACTAAAATTAATGGCTGGTGGTGCAGATAGTAAGATAGTTTTGAGACTATCCTAAGCCCCTAGCCCCTTTTCGTCACTCCGTGACAAAAGGTGCTAACCCCCAAAAAACCCCTTTTCTCTTTTGACCAACTATCGTCGGTCAAAAGCAAAAGGTGCTACCCCCCAAAAAGCCCCTTTTCGTCACTCCGTGACAAAAGGTGCTAACCCCAAAAACGCATACTATATTCGCCAAGGAGTTGCAAAAGGTGCTAACCCCCAAAACGCTTACATATTGTACTAATTAAAAATTATTAAGTTAAAAGTTAAAATGATATTCATTTTAACTATTTGCTATAATTGCCAAAATGATTGCATATTAAAATCTATGTTGAAAGTATGAAGCCAGCAGAAACAGTAATGCTATCATTTTTCCAAATACAAAATAGTCTTCGTTTTGCTCATTGGAGGGCGAAGAAATATTCCACGCACAAGGCGCTGGACAAATTCTTGGACAAGTTCATGGATAAAATGGACGAATTTATTGAAATATGGCAGGGAAAATACGGGCGAATTGAATATTCCAAAGCAGTGAAAGAAAAAGACATGAAGGTATACCAAATTGATGCGGATGACCTGGACAAATACTTGGATGTTATTATTGGATTTTTATCCGGGGTGAAAGATAAAAATTGCAAGAAGTACGTGATCCATAATAAAACAGACTACTGTGGCATAACAATATTAGACATTATTGAAAAAAATGATACAGACTTGTTGAATTTAAGGGATGAAATATTGGGGATTGTAAATCGACTGAAATATTTGCTGAGTTTGTCGTAAACTTTCAATAATAATTTTATATTTTTTTGAAGGTAATAAAAGATTTATCTTTTACACCCTTGAAGATTTAAAATGCCGATTTTACGCAACAAAAAAATATTCAAGGTTTGCCCGTTGCAGAGCGTGTAAATTATGGGGTTGTTAGGGCGACAACCCTAACTGATGAGTTTTAATGTGTATCTTTTATTATTCCTACCTAATATGCTCTTTTTATAAGAGAAAAGCAGGAACTGCACGAATATAAAAGTCTGCAAAGCAGACTTTTATCTTGAGTTCAAAAGACAAAGTCTTTTGAAATGAACAAGTCATTATAGGCCTCTTACTATTCATTGTTATTATATTATAATACTTTTTCTTTAAATTGATTTATAAAAAAATCGGCATTTTAAATCTTCGGCGGTGTAAACTTTTTGTTTTACTATTTCCAGATTTTAATTTATTTTGTAAAAATCCGCCACCACTATGATTACTATTAGTATTAGTATTTAAACTAGTATTCCAATTTTTTTCAGTAATTATAATTCCATTTCTTTGTAATCCTGTTAAACTTGCTCGATTTAAATTAGCTTCTATTATACGTGCTCCTTCTAATTTTGCTCCTTCTAATTTTACTCTTTCTAATTTTGCTCCTCTTAAATCTGCTCCTCTTAAATCTGCTCCTTTTAAATCTGCTCCTCTTAAATTTGCATTTAATAAACTTGCCTCTTGTAATTGTACGCCTTGTAAATGTGCTCGTTGTAATTTAGCTCCATAAAGATCAAAGTCTATTAAATTAACACCCTCTAAATGTGCTTCTTGTAATTTTGCTCTTATTAAAGTTGCTCCTCTTAAATCTGCTCCTCTTAAATTTGCTTTTCTTAAATCTGCTTTTTCTAAATTTGCTACTCTTAAATCTGCTCCTCTTAAATTTGCTTTTCTTAAATCTGCTTTTTCTAAATTTGCTACTCTTAAATCTGCTCCTCTTAAATCTGCTCCTCTTAAATCTGCTCCCTGTAATTGCAATCTACTTAAATTTAATCCTGTAAATTCATTCTTTTTTAATTTCTTCACACTTCTAACTTTATCTAAAACTACCAATTCAAGTTTTCCTCTATCTTGTTCATCTTCTTCATTAACATTTACTAACAAAACATATTCATCTCCCCCCAATGCTAACTTATTAGCATTATTAATTCCTTTATGTGTAAGCCCATTAATAAGTTGATAGACACCGGATTCTTGAGTTACATTATAAAATACTGATTCTACATAATCACGCGAAAAGTTACGCCTATAATTTCTATATACTACTTTATAAAAAATTCCTGGAATAAATGATGCTGTAGTAATATGTTGATTATTTTTGTTACTATTACTATTACTATTACTATTACTATTACTATTACTATTACTATTACTATTACTATTAGTAATATTATAGATTCCTCTTTGATTCTTCGCACTACTCATATAATAATATTATATATTTTTTTTATATTTACAATTTTCTTCAAATTATTGAGATAAGTGTATCTGAGCTTAAGTTAGTCCAAATTTATAATATAATAATTATATTATGAATAATTTTATAAATGTTGTAAAAGATTCAATATTAACATCAATTAATATGAAAATATTTAAAAATAAAGAAGATGCAGCAATTGCACATATTTTCAAATCAAAATTAGTTAAAATTCCATTATCTATTTTTAAAAATTAACTCATTAAGATTACAGAAATCAGCAACAAAAGCATATCCCATAAATAATAGACCTCGTGGTAAAAATGATATTACTAGTGTAAAATTTTATCAAAAACAAATACAACAAAAAAAAGAAATTACACCAATATGGCTTATTCTAATTGGATGGAGCACATAGAATTGTTGCTAGTTATATAGAAGATAAATCTTTTATAAATGCATATTTAATCGTTTAAATTTATACTAAAAAATTGATAGTAAATTTTAGGTAATTTTTTATATAGATACTTTTTACGGAAAAGATTCATTTTTTAGATGAATGTTTTTTTTGCTTTTAGTAGGTCCTCACCTAATGGTCCTATAATTGATTGCCACCATCTTGATGGCATATTACCCGAACCTCGTTTTCACGAATCAATGATTCGGATTGGTGATTCAGGGGAAATTGAAATTCTGGACTACAATGACTTCAAAGAGCATGAAGATGATGCTGGTAGTGTTTGCAATATTCCAGATATCGAAGATTCTGCTGCATGTATATGTTACATTTTTCATCTCTTTGCTTATCTGAAGCACAAAAAAATGAACTGCGGGGAGTTTTTTGGATTTAGCGCCAGAGATAACATACTCTTTGAGTACTACTTGTTGTTACTCGAGCGCTATTTTGAATTACTCGCGGCTGAACAAGCTGCGGAAGGAAAACAGCCTATCAGGCTTTTCGACCTTTCAGAAGATGATGATGAAGAGTTTGAAAACATAATACAGCAAGCAAAAATCTTGTTGAACATGTTGTCAATAGCTTCCTTGGAATTCAGGGGAAATCCTGAAATTCCACCAAAACTGTTTCGTGTGATTGATTTGTTTATCAGTCAATATCGCGATGCTTTGTTCTTGGCAGCTCTCGCAAATTTTACTGAATACAATTTTCGGTGCTTAGCGCTGGGTTGTATCATATCTGAAGAATCATCTTCTTGTTCTCAAAGACTTTTTCAGTCATCGATTGAAGTTAGGTTGTTTCAACCATATTTCACCGGAGAAAGATTGAGCAGCGCTTTTGTTTTGCTTCTTAGCTACTGTCGTCAATATAGCGCACAAGAATTTTGTACAGCAATTCTGAATGTGACTGCTTTTGTCATGCAGAAGTTACCAAATGAGGCAGCAAAGGAGGCTCTTAATGACATTTTCACTGGTCTTGGGAAACAGGATGAGATTTTCCAATCTATCCTAGAAGCAATTTTGGTGATTGTAAGGGAAAATCTTGGAAGAATTCTTGAATCTCTGAAATTTCCAGTTCATCCTGATGAAATCCTGAAAAGATTTTCTGACTATCTTGCTGGAGACTTTGCCGAACAGCACAAGTTTTTTTGCAAGTGGGCTCAACAAGACTATCCAAGAGATAACTTGAAGCAGATTTTGAAAGAAAAATCAGAAAAATCTCCTGTCGCAGGAATCATTTTTGCTCGTCTCTTTTCAAAGGCTTTTATTGAGCGTGGTCAGAAACTTTCTGATGCATTTGATGAAGGTATTTCTAGAATAGTTCAAGGTGTCAATGAGCATTCAAAACTTCAAAGTATTGAATGCAAAGAATCACCAGAAGAGCTGCATAAACAGCTTAAGAAGCTTTCTGAAAGATTACCAGAAGAAGTTCTGATATCAAGTGGTTGTGGTGTTAAAACTACCATTTCTGCGGCTTTGGGACATTTGCATAAAAGAAAGCAAAAAATCCATCAAGACAGACAAGCTGAATGGAGAGATGGAGGAGTTGCTTTGCAAAGATGGGAAACAAAATTCGATAAAGACAATTTAGAATTTCATCAACAATTCCCAAAGTACCAAAGGCTCACAAGAGAACTCGATCAGATTGATGCGTTTATTGCTGTTCTTCAGGAGTATCCTAAAACCAAGCTTTTGAAAGATGTTCAGGATGAGAACAAAAAAGAGCTTGATGAGATTTTGGAAAAAATCAGACTAGTTGAAGACAAACAACGTCAATCACACTTGAAACACCAACGATTTCTCAACGAAGCAAAGAAGTCAATTCTTGACCGCCTTTTTGGCGCTTAAGAATAAATATTTGTAAAAAATTATAATATTAGTCCAATTTTGGCTTTACATATTTCTCAACCATTTGTTCGCCAAATTGTTTAGATGCGGATTCTTCTGTAACCTCTTTACGACGAACCTTTGAAATCATAAGCATCATTTGCTCAAATTGGGTGAGGTCAAACTTTTTACCATTCTCAATAATCATATTATAAAGGGCGGGATATATCATCATTAGGGGCATGTATTTTTGCTGGTATTTACCTCGCAAATCAGCATATTTTTTTGCTTCGCGCTTGCGATTGTCCTCGGGACAATCAGTTTCAGTAAGAAGTTGATATACATATGATTTAATTTGTTCTACATCAAGGTGTTCATCAAATTCTTTTTGTTGCTTAGGTGGTAGCTGGTCCTTGAAGTCTTCAAGAGACGCTGATTGATTAGTTTGGCTTGTGTTAAATGACATGACTATGGATATAATATAAAAATTGTTTTTAAACTAATATTCTTTTATAGAATATGCAGTGGAAGCATTATTTATATGTAGCAGGTTTGATATTGGTAATCATTCTAATAATTTTATACATTATTGGGAAAAGACTGCAAGTAAATATGTTAGATTTAGAAAATGCAGAAAGTTTTGATAATCCACTTGAAATAAAAAAAGATATGATTGACAGATTATATGCAAAGATTTACAATAAAGTATTTGATGAACCGGATGTATTTAAGAAAGAAGCTAAAGAAATTTTGAAGTTTATGGAAAAGCATAAAATAGAGGGTGGTGAAATATTGGAAGTTGGGACAGGAACAGGCAAACATTTTCAGAATTTAAGCTCAAGTGGTGCCAAAGTTATTGGCGTGGATAGAAGTGAAGCGATGTTGGAAATATTTTCACTTAGAAATCCACTTGGAAAATTTGTATTGGGTGATGTGAAAAATGAAGGGCTATTTACTAAGCAGAAATTCAAAATAATCTTATGTTTGAAAGAAACTTTATATCATAATAAAATAGCTGATTGGGACACAATCCTAAGTAACTTTTTTTATTGGTTAAAACCAGAAGGCTATTTAGTTATACATATTTTTGATAGGGATAAATTGGATGCTTGCCCAAAAAATATGACATTTTCTAGAAAAGATGGTGAAGGACGACAGCATGGAATTACAAATTTCCCGAATTTTACTCATGATGGATGGTGGGAAAAGAGAGGTAAAGTAATTTGCCAATATAATGAAATAATTGCTATGAGAGATAAGAATGGAGCAATTACAAAAAAGAAACATTATAAGCATAATTTAGCAATACCTGAAAAAACAAAAATTATTGAAAAAATCATGTCGAATTATTTTAAGTTAATAGAGATTGTAAAATTAGATAGTTTAGGGCTGAAAGATCACGAATTATATTTTTTTAAAAAAATTAAATAATATATGGCAGCTTTAAGTAATAAGGATTTTAAACAAGGATGGATTGATAGTTATTATCCTTATGGAGAATATACAGTTCAAAATAATCAATTAATATTAGGTGGCGACGAAATAAAAGTAAATAGAGAAATATTAACAGAACAAGTAATTAAAGAAAGCACTAGTGGTTATGATAAAAATAGTAATATTCAGCAAACAGGTGGAAGTAAAGTTAAAAAATATAAAATTAAGGCTGATAATATTGAAGGGGCTTTTAAGAAATTAGAGGGAAAAATAAAAGAAGGAAACGGAGATATTTTAATTTTAAAATTAGAAAGTTTAGATGATAAAAATAAATTAAATTTTTATAAAATTTATAGAAAAAAAATATAAGTTATAATATATAAGATGACTGGTGGTAATCAATTTCAAAAAGAGCTTACTAAACTTGAAGGTTTGCTAAAAAGCCTTAATAAAAAAAATCGTAAAATGTCAGGTGGCAATAGCGACAATGAATTAGAAAAAGAATATGAAACACAATCTGATTTAGAAGGTGGCGCAGCGGGTGATTCCCGATTTTTCAAGCTTGTTAGTGTAAATGGAAAAGAAGTTGATGGTGGAAGATATGAGCTTCCATTGAAAACTAAGTCTGGAAAGCCTCAGACTAGGGGTCCTAAGGATAAAGCATCTAGTGCATTTTCTGAAATTTGCCAGAAAAATAAAGAGAAGGGTGAATGCAGCTACAAATTTGCTATTCAGGAAACTACACGTGGAAGTGATAAGAAAGTTTATCACTATCAGGGTAAGAGGGTTAAACTGGCAAAACCAGTTGTTCTTAAATTAAAAGATAGTAAAACTGGAAAAGTTAAAGAGGTTGTAAAGAAATTTAAGAATGTAATTACTTCTCTTGGCTCTGAACATGAATAAATCAATATATATATTTTTTAATCAATTATTTAATAAAAAAATATCTAATTAAAATAGAATGTCTGTAAAATATAATTATACAATATTGGATTTTCCAGAAGAAGGACAAAAATATGGTAAATATACAGGAAAAACACCTGGGATTATTGCGAATAAAATTTTCAATAAATTGATGAAACATTATAATTTTTTTGATAATATAGATGGAAAGAAATATTTAGTGTTTGAATTTCAAAACATGGACACAGGAAAAATATATGAATATATTGGAACTCCAATTATTTTACAAAATCCAATGTCAGTTAATATTCATAACCAAAATATAAGTATAACACATCGTTCAATTGTTGTTAAATATGATGATAAAATGAAGGAAATATTTAGTCCTGAACTTAAAACTATAAAATCTATAACATAAATATGTCAAGAAAAGAACCTGAATTAAATCCAGAAGATCCCCAAAAACAAGGGAATGATTCAGTTAATTCAACTGATATGACTACTACAAATCAATTGAATGGAGAATTAAATATTGATAAATTATATCCAGAAGTAAAGGATACTCAAACTATTTTTTATGAAAATCCTTATACAATAAATGGAGGCGGTTATCTGAATCAATTTAGGTTTATATCTAAACCCGGTCAATTTTCTATTCAAGGTAGAAATCCATTAGATGCACTTAAAAATGGATTGGCAAGATTGGAGAATGAAAATCAAGATATTTATAACCAGAAGAAAAGAATAACTGTGAATTTACAGAAAATAAGTAATAATCGGGCAAATAAACATCATAAATTTATGGTGAAAATATTTAGAATAGACCATCCTGTTTATAAATATAAAATAGAAATATGGAAATTTTGAGAATTTAGAGAGAATCTTACAAAATTTTTAGAATTTTGTGAGATTAAAAAAAACTGCATACATTATGAAAATGGGAGAATATCATTGTGAGAATCATTTAGAGATTTATGGGAAATGGGAGGATTTAAAGGCTTTCACCATAAACAACTGGGGAAATCAGGGTCTTAGTTTTCGCAAATCAGCAGATGTAGAGCAACCATATATGATTGAATATGAGAAAGACTTATTTAATCGAGAAATGGACATGATATACTATACATTTTTAACAAGAAATGAGCCACCTGAGAAGTGGTTAGCAAAAATTTCAAAACAATATAGTCATCTTGAGTTTAATTTATATTATCAGAATAAAAAAATTGATAAAACTGGGGATTATATGATTAAAAACGGAGAAATTTATTATAAGGAGGAAATAGCCGCAAATTAGTAATTTAGAGAATATCTACTTGCGGCAACATAAGCATCATCAGCACCAATATATTCTTTTGATTCGGATGCAATAATTCTTTTAGAAAAACTGGCATCTTCTTTAGTTAATTTACAGACCGCATTTAATTTTGTAAATTTATCGGCAAATACAATAAGTTGGCATACTTCACCAAATGGTTGTTGTAAATAATCACCATCTAAGCCACTTGTAATAACAATTTTGCCCATTTCTTCAACCAATACTTTTATAGTTTGGAAGGCATTTTTTAGAAATTGGACTTCATCAATCATAATAACATCGTAGTCTTCTAGATTTTGTTGAATAAATATTTCATGAAGGTCAGATAAAGAGAGTATTGTTTGGAAAACTTCTTGATTATGGGAGCAAATATTACCAATTGCATCATAACGACGGTCATTACAATAATTCACAGACAATATTTTCTTGTCAATTGATTGATATTGTTTGCAAATACGGATAAGTTCAGTGGTTTTTCCAGAGAACATAGAGCCAGATATGACATGTAAGAAGCCTTTATTTTTTGTAATAAAATTTCTAGAAATAGGTAAATATTTTTCGCCCGATTTCATCGAAAAAATGGCGGGTGTTGTATCCTTTAATTGAGAACAAAGTGCTGATAATTTATATACATACTCACATTTTGGAATTATGTCTATAATATTTTCATAAGGAATACGCTGATAGTCATTATCAAGTGCTGCACAAATAAATTTTTTATTCATTTTATTAGCTAGAATATTCAAAATAAAACAATCAGCAAATAAATGTAAATTATCTATAATAATAACATTACTTTTTTGAAATAATGGACATGTTACTATATTTTCTATTGTGGATGTACTAATTATTTTCATTGTTTCTTTTGTGAATGAGTCATTACCAACGGAATCATGTAAAATAATTGCTATATCATCTTCTTTTGTTAAATGACAATAATATAGGCGTAATAATTCAGTGGTTTTTCCTGCTTTTGTAGGTCCTATATATAAAGTAATAGAGCCGGGCATAGTTTTATATAAAAGGAAATATCTTTTTAATATTTCATTTTTTACGCAGGGGCGGGGGCTTAAAGCTTTTTTGCGTAAAAGGATTTAAATATGCCTAGCAAGAAGAAAAGTGTGAGTGTGAGTGTTAGTGCTTCACAACAAGAAGATGATATTTCTAAACTTATGCCTAAGAAAAGAGGGCGTCGTCCAAAAGATAAATCATATACTGTTATAAGTAACTATAAAGACACACCAGTTGAAGTAGAGAACGATAATATTATTTTACATTTGCCAGGTGATGATAAAATTAATACTGAAAATTATAATGATATTGTTATAAATACTGATGGAATAATTAGATATGACCCTATTTTAAATGAACCAATGCCATATGAACCATTAAATCAAATGCAGAGTGATTACGCTAATGTTTTGGATAAAAATCAGGAAAAAATAGAAATAGATAATTTAGAAAACGAAAATATTGAGTCAGTTAATGATAATTCATCTATTAAAAATGATGAAGTATATATACGTTCAATTGGTTTTGAAGAAATGAATAAAAATTATTTTAATGTTTTAAAAAAGGTAAAAATATTGAAAATGATGCAAGCAGATGACACAAAAAAAGAATGGGAGTCTTCATCTGACCATGCATGCTTCTATTGTACCGAGCAATTTCAAACAATGCCTATTGGAATTCCAATACGGCATATTAGAGGTAAGTATTATTGTCGAGATAATTTTTGTTCATTTAATTGTGCAGCAGCATATATATTTTCAGGATTTGATACTAGGTACCATTTTAAAAAATGGGAATATTATGCTTTACTTTGTTTATTAGCAAAGGAAATAAATGAGAAGATTAATATTGAGAATGGTAATGATAATAAGAAAATAATTTATGTAAAATTAGCAGAAAATAGAAATTTATTAAAAAAATTTGGTGGTCCAATTACAATTGAAGAATTTAGGAGTCAATTTTATTTTCTGGACAAAAAATATTCAATGTTATATCCTCCAGTATCATGCATGTATCCACAAACTGAAGTAGCCCATTATGTAAGTGTTCATAGACAAAAAGCTATGATGTTAAATAATGAAAATCGTTTTCAAGAATTGAATGATTTACGATTAAAGAGGGATAAGCCATTACTTCAGAAGAAGAATACATTAGAGGAATATATGTCATTGAAAATTTCGTAAAAAGGTTTAAAAATAATAATATTATAATATACTACAAAGAAAATGGTTAAAAAGATTTATGCAGAGTTAGATAAAATTACATTTGACAGTATAAAAAAATCAAGGTCAGCAAATGGAATGATTGATGAAAATAAATTTTTCAGAGGATTAAAAGAAGGTGATAGTGTAATTTTTTCATGTAATCAGAGAAAAATAGAGGCTGTTTTAAAGAAAATAAAGAGATACAATAGTATATCAGAATATTTGAAAATGAATGCACACATTGGTATGATGGAAGTAAATAGTTCAAAACCGATAGATTTTTTGAATAAAATGAGTGATAAAAAAGTAAAGATATATGAAGTTGATTATTATCCTTACGGTGATGATAAAGATGATAGAGATGATGGTGGAG
>Ga0247843_1005233_pt1 | contig 18300 bp, 17 predicted proteins | sample LaCruzMarch2017__FD_192420 | JGI IMG/M metagenome (GOLD analysis project Ga0247843, IMG submission 192420) | Freshwater microbial communities from meromictic Lake La Cruz, Castile-La Mancha, Spain - LaCruzMarch2017_8m | ecosystem: Environmental > Aquatic > Freshwater > Lake | place: Spain...
CTTGCAAGAAAATGCCAGCATACAAAACTCATTTTCTCGATCCCGTCTATCATGTTTGTTAAGTAGTCGAAGCGAAATTCCCGAGTTTTATAAACCGATCTACATCTTGACCCCAAACGTACTGTAGAGCTACCTCCTCGAATAATAGCCACGATGGTGCTGGGGTCGTCAGACGATGATGAATATGATGATGATACGATAGCGATTCATCGTGATGATGATGATGATAGCGATGACCTGTCGTATGAATCCACGGAGAGCGAACAATTTCTTGAAAAATTGGAATTCCTCGATATGGTATTGGGAAAGATCGAGAGCAACGACCCTGCTTTGACCAAGCTAATAATTCATCCCTTTTTTGAGGGATATCGTCTACTCACAGACAATGAATGGGAACGCCTCGGTGAGGCCATAGGCAGGTCTACACACTTACAGGATGTTTTTATCAATGATTTTCGTGGTCCTTACAGAAATCGGTTCTTACAAATCCTGCCTGGCTTTGCTCGCAATCGATCCATACAAAAATTGAAAATTCAACATCTTTATCTCTGTCGAGAGGTGTGCAGCTTTTTAGATCAGCTTCTCGCCAACAATCGAGTAATTGAATGCCTGCATGTGATTTTATGTCTGCGTGAGGAACATAATTTGGGGCTTGAGGGGGGACTTTGTGCTTTGGCGTCAGCTCTAAGAATGTGTCATTCTCTAAAAGAAGTTGAAATATACACTGAAGATGCAGAAGATGACCACTGGTTCTGTGTAGATAGTGTTTTGCGGTCACTGACTGGCAATATTGGTTTGGAGACTCTCTCACTTTTTGGTGTCTCAATTGAGGACTGTTCCGCAGTGCGTACGATTGCAATGATGAATATCAGAGCGATTGACCTGGGTAATGTCTTAATTGATGACGAGGTAGCAACCGCATTCGCTGATGGTATTGCATGCAACTCTACACTCCAAGAATTGGTTTTCAATAGCGCAATAGAATTTCATGATAATGGATGGCAGGCAATTATTGACGCTTTGCAGAGGTCGAGGTTCAGGTTGGATAAGCTCAGCATGGCGTGCAATATTATGCCAGACAACAGAGCGCTATCACTGGCAAATTCCCTTTTGCATCACAGCGCAACCCTTAAGTTCTTGAATCTCAGCGAACTTCTTAGTAACCCTGATGGGAATGACATCACGATAGTAGGCTGGCGGTCTCTATTTCAGCTTCTACGGGAACCCAATTCTGTATTAGAGGAGCTCGATCTGGGTACAAATCTATTTGGCGATGAAGTAGTAGACGCTCTCACAAATGCACTCGTCGGCAATGATAAGCTGAGAAAACTGAAGCTCAGCGACAATTTGCATGTATCTGCGGCAGCATGGGCTGGTTTATCGGCTATTCTTCGTAATCCAAAGTCAGCATTGGATATACTTGATCTCAATGAGGGCTACATCAATGGAGATGGGAATCTCATCAACGATGATACTATATTTGCTTTTGCAGACGCGTTGGCTAGTAACCGCAAGCTAACAGAATTGATTCTTTGCTTAAATCCAGACCTTGTCAACTACAGAGTCACCCCCAATGGATATGGCGCTTTAATCAACAGTTTGTGCAATAAAACAAGCATCATGAGCACATACCACTCCAACCACACGCTTCAGAAAATATGTTGTGAATCCGTCGTGAAATTGATGCCCAACGAGCTCACATATCTTTTGAATATCAATAAATTCAACAGCCAAAGCCAAGCTGCACGTTTGAAGATTATCAAGACGCACTTTAGTGGACCCACTATCAACATGCAACCGTTCGGGGAAATGGATGTGCGTGTGCGGCCTCATGCAATGGCATGGATGGCAAAAGAGTATAATCTCTACCAGTATTTACGGACCATGCCATTGTTACTAGAAAAGTTCATGAATAAGGGAAAAATTGTACTGGGGAAAAGAAAGCTTGATCTCTAAACTGTTTGCTAATGAAGTTGTTTGTGATCACCAAAATTTACATACTAAATATTTTTCTAGCGGGACTTTTATCAGATCATAAGTTATAATTCACCGTCGTAAGACTACGACCGTTTCGACATGATTACTTCCCGGAAATAATACATACCCCGTAGCACTATCCAATTTCCATCCAGCATTCGACGTCAATAATCCATCCAAGTCTCGTGCCAAGGCATCAAAGCCACAACTAACATAAATCAATGTACGTACATCATTCGTCCAATTAATTGTATGTCGTGGTAAGTGCGCTATCAATGTTGGTTTCTCGGCATATAATTGTTTACCATTAATCTTTTGACACAATTGTTGAAGTACGACCTCATCAAGACCCTTACGAGGTGGGTCTACAATGAGCACATCTGCGCCTAATGCCTGACCACGATATAGGGCTAATGCTGCATTGGCTTGGAGGTAGGTAACACGATCTGTTGGATTAGTCTCGGGCATAATATCACTGCCATTCTCCGAGGACAGCATCGAATCCATCAAGTCTTTAATAGATGACATATCACCACTATCAGTAGTACATCCTCCTCTTCCACCCCTACCACCACGTCCTCCTCTACCTCGCCCACCTCTTCCACCACCTCCTCGCCCTCCTTTACTATTGTTATTTGAAGAAAACCTGCTCAACCTAGTTTCACGTCCAGTGATACTTGATGGCATACTATTCACACTCCGTTCAAAGCATTTGACATTCTCTGGATTTTCATCACTACATCGTAACCACCCCAATGCACGCTGTTCTCCTCCTACTTCTTCTTCTCCTCCATTGCCTTTGCCATGATGAAGCAATGCTGATAAACCAAGGTAGCCCACACCAGCATATAATTCACAAACTTTACTCCCCGGTGGTATTGCTTTACATACCTCTCTGGCAATTGTGGCAAATCCGTCCAGATTGGCTTGACGGAAAACATGTGGTGCAAAGTATAAATACCCTCCATTATCCTCATCATCATCATCGTCATCATCATCATCGTCATCATCATTACTACTACTACCAGGGATACGTTCGCGAACATAGGGTAAACCATCGACCGGATGCCATCGTGTAACATCTCTACTAAATATAGCATTGCCCTTGGAATCATTACAATGACACCATATAGAATGAAATAATGTATTATTAACATCCAATCGTCGAAGTTCCTTGGCCAAGTATGATAATTGGGGTTGGGTATCCTTATACCGTTCGGCATTCATTACTAGTGTCAAACATACCTTGTTGGTTATTGTGTCAACACGTAACTGGGCATGTCGTAATAGTCCCTCACCTGTATTTTCATTATAGGCCGAGGTACGTACATTCTGCGTTGCCTTGGTGAGTAGTTCAATGGCGGCGTTGATACTTGGATGATGGACTTTACATTCGGGTATGGGTAATACGTCATGCGAATTGCGTTGATAGAGACCAATTATACAGCCGGACGAACGTGACCATGTATTCTTAGGCGCGATTGCCAATTTGGCCTGTGTTCGCCATTGTGTAATGGGAGAGGGTACAACAATCTTGAAGAAATCTTCTTCATCATCATCATCGTCGTCGTTAAAGTAGTAGTTGTTGTTGTTATTGTATTTTGAGGAGGAGGAGGATGTTCGATACTTGCGTATCGATGAACTAGCAAAGAACATTTTAGCCGAGTTAACAATATCAATATTTGCCACGTCTTCCATCCGTACACAACCGGGACATGTACCAAAGTGTGGACAGTCTATTGAGGATGTTTGTCGTTCATTCTGCTCTATTTTATTTTGTTGCTGTTGCTGTTGCTGTTTGACGTTTGAAATGTTGTCATCGTAGTCACGAGTTGGCTGAGGTCGTCTTCTTTGCTGTTGTGACGACTGATCGTTTTCATCACGACGTGCTTGCTGCTGGTAACTGAAATTATTATCTCCTCTCCTTGTTGTATCTAACGATGTTGATGTGGGCCGACTTCTCGAGTCATGCTCCTCCCATCGTCGTCGTCGTCGTTGCAGACCAGAAGAAGATAACGGTGAATTCTTCTTCTTTGGTAGAATCAACGATCCACTAATAAATCCACTAACGACGAAGCGGCTACCATTATTGACAACACTGTCACCACCAAGATGGACGGATTTATCATCGATGATCGAGTAGCATATGGATAAGGCGATTACAGCTACCGTGACGGCCTTCGACATGACGAACTGAAACGATGAAATGATTGGACGGAGAGTCGTTTTAGACTCAACACGTCTCGGCGGGAAGCCAAAAAAGGGCCATCCAGAACCGGGAGGGAGAAATGAGTCGTGCTTCGCGTTAAAATTGAAAAGAAATTTAGACGTCATCTGCACGTCACTATCGTTAAGTATTTTGTCACTATTTGGACAAACACTGTCACTATTTGGACAAACAATCTGTCCGGGCCTTCGGACGTTGTGTCTAAGGCGACTACGGAGGAGGATATTAAACGCCGAGATGAAACCAAGTTACTTGTGCAAGTAACGATCGAGCAGAAGAATGTATTCACATTCCCTCGTCAATAGACACGAGCAAAATGTGGATGTCGGCCATTCTGGTCTTGTGTTATGCTTTGTGTACCCAGCTGCCTTGATTGGCCAAGAGAGAGTGTGCTAGGAGCATTTAATAATCTGGGGAAGAAGGGATCGGTGGTGCTCAATATTGTCTGCACTAAACTAATGATAGTAGAAAGTGCAGGGGTAAACAATTACTTAGATCTGTACAGAACATCATTTTATGATCTACCATTCTTCTTTGAGGTAAAGCAACTTTGATTCGGCCTTTTCCTTGTTTGACTTCATTTTTTTTAGATTTGTCAGCAACTTCTTCTCGCGACCTACATATTCAGCCAACATCTCGTCCACTTTGTTCGGTAATCGAGCTCTTCAAAAAGATTTACAATTTTCGTCTTAATCACTGCATCCTCATCTCTCTTGGATTTCATCTTACAGAGGTTCTTCAACAATCCTCCCTCACGTCCTGCATAGGTGACGAGCATTTCATCGGCAGTCTTGGGAAGGCCCATGGCATCAATAAGCGTGCGTATTTCAGCTATGGTTGCAGCTTTTTTCTCCTTCTTGATCTTTATTATCTTGAGATTCTTTAGCAACTCGTCGTCTCTTCCGTCGTACGTGGCCAGTAACTCATCTGGACTCTTGGGAAGATCCAATTCCTCGACGAGGCCGATTATCTCGAGGCGCATTGCCTTCTTCTCCTCATCAGACTGTGAGAGAATGACATTGCATTAGAATAGTTGTTATGATGTGTAAACCATGAAATGAAGATCAACAAAGACCACTGACCTGTTGCTTGAATGCAAGCTTTCGGAGATATATCAACAGCTCTTTCTCACGACCCTGGTATGACGTTAACAATTCGTCAGGAGATTTAGTAGAATAGACTTTGGCGCTGAGCTCGGTCACTTCAGCACCAAAGATGGCTACAAACTCCTCGTGGTTGGTCTTCATGGTATTCATATTCTCTGGCTGGATGGGCTTGTGGTTCTCCAAGCTTGTTGTGGTTAGGTAGGTTAGTTCCACGACAAAAATAAACTGATCAGAGCCACGCCCGTAAAATGCATCTTCATTCATCCCACGACGTTTATGAACCGAAATAAAAAAACGTGTTTCATACAAAGGCAGATTCGTCAAGATCCACCAGACACGCTCATATCTGCATGATAGGGCATGATAAGTAGTGTAGCAATTCAACCATGAATAACGATGAGGTAAGTCTTGTCATTGAATAGCCCTGTTCTTGGCATAGTGAGCTTCACTTCGACTCATTCTTTTTTCAATTTGCAACATCACGCTTTAAGGAAAACCCCAAAGGCACAACAGCAGCTGGCCTCCACGTTGATGATGTTGCAATATACGCGTCATGTCCAGCGGAGAAAACTGCGCTGATCACTCCACCCAAAGATATTAAGGACCAGACGTCGTCTCCACCCGCTTCTCCTGTTCGTCAAGAACCTCCAATCTTAGATGCACCTTTTTCTCCAATCAGGACTGACACCCTCGAGTGCGGACATGATTATGAACCATTGCCCTACAGAGTTAACATCTTTGAAGGGTCCTCGTCACAGTTTACCCCAAGTTCTTGGAGACATGTCTACTCTCCACTTCAGAGTTCACTTAACGAGACTAAGCATCCTCCTTTCATTGACTTGAGCAATGAAGAAACCACCCCAAAGACTAATGTCGATGATGAGAGCAATGAAGAAATCACCCCCAAGGCGAATTCTCATGTCGATGATGAGACGAATGAACTCATTTCAGCATCTGATGTTACGTCATCGTCTCCTCGTCCTCCATACAACCAGCAGTGGTCCATGCTCCCACCACCGTCAAATTACTGGTATCATCAACCCTACCAGTACGTTTATCCTCCCCATCCTCATCATCCTCCTCATTCTGGGGCTGCTCGTGAGGACCAGAAACATCGGCTTGCATACCCGACATTGTACCCGAAACCACCACGGAATGGAGGAGGGCATGATCCATATCCACACGCATTCCTGAATCCCTCGATGCCATATGGTCACCACTGTGGATCAGCTGTTCAAATTCCATATCACCCGGTGGAGTATATTGCCGAAAAGGATGTGACCATTAATGATGTGATTTGTGGACGTGGTGGAGCTGTGAATAACCATCCGGGCAATATGCGATTCCGTCAACTTATTTCTAAATTCAAGCATCAATACATGACCGAAAGTAAACAAAGCAAACCGTATGTTGCAGTTCGTGTACTTGAGGCAGTCAAGAGCTCAACCCCTCCCGGTCGTTTCCTAGTCAAGTATCCTGGTGGATATTTGGAATGTGGTGATGATCGTGCACGTGAAAAGGCCAAACAAGCCCTACGAGAGGGTGCCGCTAAGATGAGGAAACAAGGATATGGTGGTGGTACAGAAAGTGTTGGATCAGATGACACAGCGTCATTATTTGATATTAATAATGAAAAACGTGGAATGTCGAGAATCTTACTTCCGAATGAGAGATCACGTGGTGGTATTGGTGGTATTGGTAGTATTGAGGAAGAAGAGATGGAATATCAACTTGATCCCAAATATTCTATTGTTTTTGAACCTCCTCGTAACAAGCAAGACGATGACAAACCTCCCCGCAAGAGAGACGGCGATGACGACTTGGAGCCTGCAAGCAAGAAGATGAAGTTAGAAGCGCAGGTGTGAGGCTACCGAAAATGCTGTTTCGTTTGATAAAAAAATGCATCTAAATGATGTTAGAAGGCCGAGGGATTTCGGAAAAGTAAAAAAGGTTATTTGCTAGCGTCACTTTTTTCTTTCTTCATTTTCATTTTTTGGAGGGAAGGATCCGGGACGATTTTGGCGAAAACAAGAAAAGGGTACCTTCTCTTGGCGAGTAAACTCACTTGCCTCCAACTCTTGTCGGCTCAACGTCTTCATTTCATATTATAGTATCAACAATGGTGGCCTCGATCACTGCCGCAACCCTCCTCGTAGTACTCGCGGCGCAGGATGGTACCTCTGCCTCCCCCAGGCCTGCTACGAAGATTGATTTCCTCCGTGCGATGGATCAGCACAAGAAAGCTAACAGTAGCAGTCGCAGGTCACTGAAGAGTGAGGCCGAGTTTAAGAAGGTACTACATGGTACGTCCGAGGAATCGACCAAGCTACGTAAGAAGCTCATTGCCAAGAGCATAGTAACCAAACATCCTGGTATTAGTAGTAGCAAAGTGGACGTCGACATGAGTGGCCGTAAACTGACCTACATGTACAACGAAGATCAAGACGGTACTGATGACTATTTCAACGCCTACGGTGAGTGGGAGAATGGTATCGGATTTGACATATCTCAGTATTCGGCATCCTACCATCGCTGCGCTGAGGTGAAGCAATTCGATGACGTCCTTGCCGCTACTGAGGATAGCACAAGTGTCTTCGCTACCAAGCACTTTGCCGTCTTCCGACTATGTCCCGAGGCCACATGCATGGGATTTAGTAATGATGTAAGCGCGATTCAGGTTACTGACTGTGGCTGTAAGGATCAGTGCTCGGCAGCCATTACGGCTGGTGTGGGTACAGACTTGGCTGCATGTGTGACGTCATGTGCTACACAGTGTTCGATTTGGCAACAGCAACAGTACATTGCCGTTCGGTCGTCATATAGTAGTAATAGAGGCAGTAGTGCACGTAAACTACAGAACTATAACTACAATAACAACTACCAAAGCTCGTGGGACAACTTTGAGTTCGACCCTGAGTATGATGATGGCAAGTACACCGCAGTTACGGGCTCACGTGGTTCGGGATGTCAATCCAACTACGGTGAGTACATGATTGAGGTTGCCGACTACCTTGGTATCATGCTCGAGTGGCAAGCAAATCGCTTTGCTGAGTATGAGTTATACTGCGAGACGTGCATGTACGATGTGTACATGCAATGGCTAGAAGATGGAGGTGACGCACGTGAGCGTCGCTTGACCTTTGAAGACTTCAAGGAATGGGACCGTGAACTATCGGACCGTCAACTTGGTAACAACAATAACAAACAAGGGATTGATTGTTATAAGTACCCCAACGCTGAGGGATGTGATTACATGGCTAATGGGCATGACTACTCTCTCTGTCCTGATAGCGCGTATTACGATGAAGACCTTGCAGCCAAGTACCAAATCAAGATGGAAGAGAAGGGCAATATCAACTTCCAGAATGGCAAGTACCTCCAACCGTACTACTGTCAGACCTATTACACTGCCTGTGCAGAGTATGACACCTGTGCTCAGTACCAGAAGATCCAACAGATTGACTATTACTCGACATACTTTGAGTGTACTCAAGTTACGAAGAATAATGGTCAGACTGCCTATGTCGGCCCTCACTGTGCCAGTGATGGATTTACCATCACCATTGGTGTCTACTCTGACCAGTACTGCTATGACTACATTGGTAGCGGTGTCGATATTAGTAGCTTTGGCATTGACTTTGGCGATGATGAAGATCCACTAAGGTCATACTACAACTCGGCCATGGGTGCAACATTTGAGCAGTTGAAGTATGTTGAATCGGAGAACAATGAGTGCATTCCATGCAAAAAGTCGGTAAGTTTTGATTATAGATTGATTTTGCGTAATGATTTTTTCATTGTCATAAGACTAAATATTAATCTGTACGGATTCATTTTCTTTCATCTCCCAGGATAACATGTGGAACTACATTGACCCTGATGAGGAGTATGATGAGTCTGACATCAACGAATTGTGTGTGGCCCTATACGAATATTCCGCTCGGTGCGACAAGCACTTTCGTGTGTACAATACCAAGACAAGCACTGCCAAGTATGCCGATTCAAAGGAAGCAGAAGATCTATCGTGCGACTTTATCGATAGTGTCATCATGGGCAACTATAATGAGTTGGGCTTTGTGAACATTGGTACTGAATGGACCGTCGAGGGCTCGTCTGGGTTCATGGCTGACAATCCAACAATGCAAAAGATCAACCAGGAAGTAAACAAGGTTTCACCTATGCAAGTGTTTGGTCTAGTCGCAAGTCTCATGGCCTGTGCCGTCCTTGGTGTTTGGGCAGCAACGTTACACCAATCATTGACCAAGGCTGGACCATGGAGGCCAAGACGTGGTTTCCGAGCGGCAACTCCTGCACAGGAAATTGATCGTCAGAATTCGGGTATCGTCGTCGGACGATCGGCGAGTAATACCTCGTACTACATGTCATAAATGACACACACCCAATCGAAGACCCTGCCAAGCGAGCATATCGCGGGCTGTATTATTAACCATTTTTATCTCGATGTTATTATGTTTTAGACAGTTTTGTACAGTGAGATTCGTGTTATAAAGATAAAGATCGTTAACTATTATATTATCTCCACCTCTTTTTCTCTCCGTTTCTGGTTTTCCTCACGACTATCAATGACCATTGTCACAGGTCCATCATTCAACAAAGCAACGTCCATAATCTTACCAAATGCACCATCCAATATCTTACAATTATCAGTAGTGGTAGGGTACCCCTCGCGTAGTAAATCTAAAAAGTTGTTATACATACAACGTGCCTGTTCAGTCTTCATTGCTAATTTATAATCTGGTTGATACTTTGTTGATACTGTGCCGTAGAGTGTAAATTGACTAACACATAATATCTCATTGTTTAATTGACGTATATTTCTTCGCCAGGCTTCGCCAAAAGAGGACAATCCACGAACCGGAAGGGAGAAATGAGTCGCGCTTCTCATCAATAAGCAAAAAATAGTAAAAGAAATCTAAACGTCACTACCGTTAAGTATTTTTTGTCAGTATTTGGACGAATCGTGTTTCTATTTGGACAAATTGGACAAACAAACTGTGTGGGCCTTCGGACGCTGTGTCCAAAACAGGAGGTCTGACTCCGCCACGCTGAACTCCGCCACGATTTCTACGCAGCCCGCCACCCATTTTCAGGTCGGAATTAGTACCCCTGAGTTCCGCCACGACGATGCGACCCTGCGATATGAGCGATATGACGTCACACTGCGTCACGCTGCACCCCTATCCCTATCCTAACCCTAGCCGCGCCATCTCTTGCTTGGACCATCATTCATCCTCGTTGCTTAACGGGTGGGAATATTGCTCGGGTGGTGGCGGTCATTTAATCGCGTGGGGTGGGAGTATCGCCAATCTAAGGTGACGCCGAAGAGGTGATACTCCTGCCTGCAGGAGTGGCGCAGGAGGGGCCGAAAAGTACCCTTTTGTGCTATTGATTTGACCGTAGCAATTATACGACAACCTCTTTTTATGAAACCATAATTGCCCAAATCCAGGCGCGATATGGCCTCATCGGTGCGAGGGCGCGATCTACCATCGTCCCGTAAAGATAGCAAAAGTCGAAGGCATCCTGTCACGCAACCTGAGTTGGAGAACGTCTTCCTTGTTTACCGGCAATATCACTTCCGGCCCGTTGCCGATTGTAATGAGTTCTTCATCATGAGTGCGAGAGAAGACCCATTGCCATGCACCTGTTCTCAAAGTGTTCGATAAATGAGGGCCTTGATGATGATAGGATGATATGTATCGTCTGCAAAACAGCTCCACCGAGACATTCACCATCATCTGACAGTTTGCAATCGATGATGGGTATGCAATCCACTAGAAACAGGAGTACATTCGACCGTACGTCGTAGGCGAACGACGTTGCCACATTCGAATCAGGGAGTAAGACCATCGACACGACAAAGTTCGACAGAGCAGAGGAGCACGATGCACTTAGATTTTGGTAAAGCAACCACTTCCCTCGGTTGGAAGTATTACTGTGATCAAATGCACGTCCTTGGTCGCCAAAGGTGCGTGAGGTCAGTTGACACCTCACTGCCTCTACCGCCATCAATGCCGGATCGATCCTCCTACTCGAGGGGACATCGGACATACAGATTATGTTTTCGTTCGCCTAACCCTAATAAACATGAGTACTCCTACAATCGCTATGTACATGCGTAGCTCGAGGAGAGTATGAACCTGCACAGTCTCGGACGAGTAAATCCACGAAGACGGCATTAACGATTCCTCCTCCATAATCGAATCGACAGCACTGGTTGGCGAAGTCATCGCTGGTGACACCACTGATCGGACAGTTGAGTAAAGAGTCATGTTACGTGCAGACAACAGCAGTGCATCAACAAGTTCCATTCGTTGACGTCGTCGTTAACACGCCGCTATTCTAACATCGTCAGTTGTGAATAATGATAGCAATGATGCAATAGTCTATCCACCTGAATAGAACATTACTAAGCTACAATAATTTATATTTATAAAAGATTTGAGTTTCATGTAGTCTAATTTAGTCTATTATAAGAAATAAATAATACCGACAAGGGTCTGTCCTGATGCTGTTGTTGTTGTTGTCGCTCCTCCTCCTCTTCCTACTCCTACTCCGTGGACGATAGTTTCATTTGCGTTTTAAATGTCAAATTATGTTGTACGACGGGTGGTTGTTGTTGTAACTATAACTGCTGCTGCTGTTGGGATGACCACCACCCCGCAGGATCTGTTGTTGTTGTTGTCGTCGATACTTTTGATGCCACTGAATTACCGACAATGGCAGATACCCCCTTAATGTCCGCGCCAAAGGTAAATTGCTCCTCAATGTCGTCGTGCGCAACGACAAGGTGTTGGTCGACAACGAGGAAACATTGGCGGAGCTGCCCAAGCATATGCCGATTTTAACGATGATTGTGCATAACCTGTCATACGACCAGAGTTGATACCATTGTGACTGAGAGGTGGAGGTTATGGTTTCATAAAAAGAGGTTGTCGTATAATCGTCGTACCGTTGTACCTCACTCTCAAGCGATAATGATGTTGTTGTTGTTGCTGCCTGTATTATTGGTCGTGGTCGTACCGTCGTACTCTCCTCTATTGATAATTGTTTGTTGTTGCTGCTTGGTTGACCTCGATTGGATCTTTATTGGCATATAAAAGTAATGGGTATGATTGTTTAATCGCTACGGTCAAATCAATAGCGCAGAAGGGTACTTTTCGGCCCCTCCTGCGCCCCTCCTGCAGGAGTATCACCTCTTCGGCGTCACCGAAGAGGGTGGCGATACTCCCACCCCACGCGATTAAACGACCGCCACCACCCGAGCAATAATCCCACCCCCCGCGACACGAACGTTAAGCAACGAGGATGAATGATGGTCCAAGCTAGAGATGGCGCGGCTAGGGTTAGGATAGGGATAGGGATAGGTGTCGCAGCGTGACGTCATATCTCAGTGTCGCATCGTCGTGGCGGAACTCAGGGGTACTAATTCCGACCTGGAAATGGGTGGCGGGCTGCGTAGAAATCGTGGCGGAGTTCAGCGTGGCGGAGTCAGACTCCTGGCGCCGAGTGCGGCAATGAGGAGGTGGGGAGGCGTCGTCAGTCTCAAGACGGTGTAAATCGTGTAAGCTCGTCAAGTTCAAGTACTGCAAGTTCCAAATGTCACCCGCCTTATTTTACTCCGGACTCCGGACCCGGAGGTCTTCCGGAGGGAGGAGCTCTTCCGGTGGTCCGACGCCTGCGGCGGCGTGGCGATAACTAATAAAGGAGAGACATACATCTTCAACACGTTAAATAACAATGAAGCTTTCCATCGTCGCACTCCTACTCACGACCGCCGTTGGCGCAACATCGGCATTTGCGCCCATCGCTCGCCACGATGGTGATGGTCCTTCTTCGTCCTCCGCCCTGCGCATGGCGAATCACCTCGAAATACGAACCGGCAGGTCGCAACTCGATACGGACGTCGTATCGCGGTTCAACTCGCTGCCCTACCCCTCCGATAAATTCCTCGCCGAGTACGTTTGGGTCGATTCCGAGGGCGAGTGTCGATCGAAGACGCGTACGCTCCCGGTAGCAGCGCGCGACGGCACGAGCAGCGTCGATGCATTGCCCAAATGGAACTTCGATGGCAGTTCGACCGGACAAGCGCCCGGCGATGACAGCGAGGTCATACTGCGTCCCCGTCGCATCTTCAAGGACCCATTCCGACCGCGTAATGATGGAGTGCATAACATATTGGTCATGTGCGATTGTTATACGCCCGCCGGAACGGCCATCCCGTCCAACACCAGGGCCATTGGTGAGTAAATAATGATGATGATGATTAGAAAGTTTGTATTTTATATTCACCCTCCACCCTTTACGTTGGGTTCGACATATACATGACTCAACTCCTTAAACGCACAGCTGCCAAGGCCTTTGAGGGCAAGGAAGATGAGGAGATATGGTTTGGTTTGGAACAGGAGTTTACTCTATTCAATCTTGATCAACGCACTCCTCTAGGCTGGCCACTCGGCGGTGTTCCTAATCGTCCTCAAGGACCGTACTATTGCAGTGCCGGACCAGAGAATAGCTACGGACGCGCAATTACTGATGCCATGTACCGTGCCTGTCTGTATGCTGGACTCGAAATTAGCGGAACTAACGGCGAGGTTATGCCTGGACAACAGGAGTATCAGATAGGGCCGTGCGTTGGTATTGATGCCGGTGATCAGTTACAAATGAGTCGATACATATTGCAACGTGTATGTGAAGAGTTCCAAGTTTACTGCAGTCTGCATCCCAAGCCTATAACCGAGGGCGATTGGAATGGAGCGGGCATGCACACGAATGTCTCGACAAAATCTATGCGCGAGGCTGGTGGACTTGAGCATATCAAGAAGGCTATTTATAAACTCGGAGCAAAGCATGCCGAGCACATTGCCATCTACGGCGAAGGCAACGAACTGCGCTTGACGGGTAAGTTCGAAACGGCCAGCATCGATAAGTTTTCGTACGGCGTGGCCAATCGTGGTGCCTCCATACGCATTGGACGGGATACCGAGGCAGAGGGATGTGGATACTTCGAGGATCGTAGGCCAAGCTCAAATGCCGATCCTTACCTAGTGACGGGGAAGATTATGTCCACGATCATGGAGGATGTGGTCGTACCAGAGATCAAGGCGATGAATCGCGCTGAGGCCTAGAGAGAGAGAGTAAACGCTAGCTATTACGTACTGAATTGCAATAAATTTGGTGTTTGTGTGATGTAGATGTCTGTTCATGCCAATGGGTTACTAGGAATTACTAGTTGCGGCTAATTAATTGGTATGACTATCATTGGAGTTTACTCTAGCATCTGTGTCTGTGTATCTATTTTACATTTCTACAAGCCGATCGGGGCTTTGCCGCGCAGGTGGTTTAATTCATCTTGAGGTAGTATCTACAGAGTGGATATTTCGTACAATGGCTCCGGGATTATGGTGTAGAAGAATAAATCCCTCCGCAAGCTAAAGATGTTATGTAAAACAGCATTAATCACTAGTTTAATTTGTTTGCGTACGTTTATCCTAGGAAGGTCTCCTATGGTTATGGTGGTTGTTGTTGGTTTTTGGCCAACTCACAAGCGATGAAACGTTTCATCTTTTAAACGCTGCACGGGATTCGAACTTGGGACTACACAATTACACAAAACAACAAGCAACCACCCCATCTGCTTTCTACCAATGCCAACAGAATTGATCTGTTGTGTGTCTATTCCCACCCGCGACTATATCATCAGTGCTTATTTACGACTTTGGGAAAGCAAATAATGGGACTGGAAGATAAGGCTATGTAAGATTAAGATTATTATTCCCTGTTGCGGAAAAAGACTTTGTAAAGGGTGCATTTATTCCTTCTGTAAGTCTGGAAACGCTAAAGGAAGTGTCCATTTTGCAATTCCGACCGAAGTAACAAAACAGATGACGATATTCTTGAAGAAATAAATCATCCCGCTTCGATTTGTGTGCTAGCTGATTCTTATTACCATGGATATTAAACGGTGTTCAACAGGATCATGCGAAGGCAATGGAACTATATGCTGCTAGGGCAGCAGACCTCGGCAACCATAGTAAGGCGCATCATAACATGGCTGAAGTTTATTAACGGGAAAGATTTAAAGAAGGCCAAATCTTGGTTCCAATCAGGCGCATTTTGGCCTAGGTGACATTTATGATAGGAGGAGATCTGAAGAAAGCCAAGTTCCACTATGAGGCCACAGCTATGGCAGGAGATGAAAATGCAAGGTACAACCTTGGAGGATTGGAGGCACAGTCCGGAAACATGGAAAGAGCTGTTAAGCATTGGACAATTGCAGCATCCGCTGGGTCTTATAATGCCATGCATGATGTGAGAACAGGTTTTGAACAAGGTTGTGTTTGTAGAGAATTAATCGACTCAACAAACTTTGGCAGCGTACGATAATTCTTGCGCTGAGATGAGAAGTGAAGCACTAGACGCTTATATCCGAATCGAAATGAACATATTGCAAACAATGAATAACACCTAGAAGTAATAGAATACTAAATACATTGTTACCTACACTATATTACAGTACACTACTAAGTATGCCCAATTGAAATAAATCAATGCCTTCGCCCATTTGTATCGCAAAAAAAGTCAAAGGAATAATTTGTCAACACACAAAAGCAGAGTCAAACACCAATTGACAGTCGCAGTGGGAGTACATGAGAAAATTACATGACTTATAGTTTTAAATTCACGGTTGTGACCACGATCGTAGATGAGCTATTGCAACACAGCACATCCTTCATTCTTCGTTCTCCCAACTGCTTCCCTGTCCTTCCGCCAATTTGCAGCAATTACTTATTCTTCCATCGTTGTTGTTGTCGTCGTCGTCGATAATCGTCGTGCCTGGTGTTTAATCTTATCCTGTCCCAACCAAACACCACATGTGGTACTATAAGAAGACAAAGAAGAGGATACAACTTGATGAAATAAGAGTATTCGTAGAATTTAGCGAGAGCTTGTAGTATTAGTAGTTAGGAAATAGAAGATTGATACCTGCTCCTTCACTCTTCTGCTTTTTGTCTTACACATCTGCTGCATATTAATTATCATGTGATGGTGTGTATGATGATTTTTCTCCATCGCTATCAAAATTTTTGCAATGGTTGGTTATTGCCGTTGTTGCTGCTGCTGCCGACAATTCCTTCGTTTATGACGACGAATAGCACGTTGGAGATCACCCTTATTCGACTGAGCCATAGTAAGAGGACTGATGTTGTTGGTGTTGTTGTTAACTGTTGGAGTAGTGGTAGTCACAGTAGTAGTATTGTTATGAAGTGGTAATAGACAAGATCCGTGGTGTGTTGATTTTTCGTTTCTTCTTACTATTGTCGATTGGTGTATTATTGATGCAGTTGCGGATGATTGTTTTGTTGTGTGATGATTCTTCTTTGTCTTCATTCGCGCATGTACCATTTGGCGCAATTGGGTATGAATTGGTGTAGTAGTAGTAGTAGTAGTCGAAGGTTTTGTCATTTCCTTTATACCAATAATATTATTCGAATGAATAACGAAGCTTTCACATAACTTTCGTGATAGTATCATTCTGGTATTACATTCTTGATCTAAGTTGTTGTTGTACATCATGAATCCAACGTCAGTATTATCCAAATTATCATTGTGGAAGCACGACATGGGAGCTATACCAATTATACCAATATTGTCTATAAGGCTAGAGTTTATGGATATGCTATCATTATCATTACTACGACCTTCGCTGGTACGTTCCACTGCAATAGTTTCAGTTGATTCTAATTCCTCCATTGGCAATAATCGTAACGACGTAGATAAGGAGGACGACAATTCATTCTCCGGTTGCTTGATATTGTCAACAGATTGACATTGTTGCTGCTGTGTCGAAGCAACATTGACATGTTTTGTTGTGAATGATTCGACATTAGTTGTACTATTATTACTTCTATTCGACGATCCACTATTATTATTGTGCTCCTCCTCTTCTTCTTCCTCTTCAATGTCAGTAGTAGCTAATGGTGTATCTAAATCTAACAATGATCCCCATGTTGATAATCCCGATTCATATGATTGTTTATCGGATGATATCTCGTCAGACTGTGTTGATGATAGGACTTGTGCAATGTAATATTGTTGTTGTTGTTGTTCGTGTTCGTCATCATTGGTATCAAAGCTGTCGTCTCCTTCTCGTCGACGAGATCGTGGTGCTATATTATCAGTATCACGACGTGTGGATATAATATAATTATCATTCTTAAAATATCCCACAATTGGTAGTCCTAATATTGGCAATTCATTGACATGATTCGTTGTTGTTGTTGTTGCTGCTGCAGTAGCAGTAGCAGAGGAACATGAAATAAAATTGATACACCAATCAACATTCATATACATGTAATCCAACAATGTTTTGTCATTTTGTCTTTCGTCAACTTCTACTACGTCGTAATCATAATCATCATCATCATTCTCGGTAAAGTAATGAAACAGCTCTGACATGGTAACTGCCTTGGTAGTAGTATTTGGCACATGGCGTGGAGAAATGTAATAATTGCTCTTCTTCGTCTTCGTTTCCTTCTTCCTTTTCTCCTCCTTCTTGTATCGAAATAACGAATCTACTACTGCTACTGCCCCTCCTTCCCTGCGCGACGACGGCAATTGTTGTGATACTGCCTCCTCATTATTTGATATCAATCGTATCGTTGGCGACGGTGTGTCGAGAATTCGCGACCATAATGATCCAGAGAGTGGCGAGTCCACTCCTTCGTCGTCGTCGTCGTCTAATGATAATCCCAATGAACCCAATGACGTCGTGGGCGTCGCTGCTCCCTCTCTCGACGCTTCGATATTAGCGCCGCATTGCCGTCGTTGATCGTTACCGCCACCACCACCGCCACGACTGTACCATTTTGCAAACGCCCTCTTTTTCTTCGAAGGAGAAATCATCGTACCATCGTCATTATCCGAAATTACTCCATCGGTCGATGACGACGACGCCGCCGATGGAGT
>Ga0247843_1005234_pt1 | contig 18297 bp, 14 predicted proteins | sample LaCruzMarch2017__FD_192420 | JGI IMG/M metagenome (GOLD analysis project Ga0247843, IMG submission 192420) | Freshwater microbial communities from meromictic Lake La Cruz, Castile-La Mancha, Spain - LaCruzMarch2017_8m | ecosystem: Environmental > Aquatic > Freshwater > Lake | place: Spain...
TTTGACCTCAAAAAACAACTTTTTTATTTGGTGTTTTTAGAACCTGTCTGAAGAATCTCTACCCTGGTAGACACAGAAAGGTCTTCGGCGGTCGGTCAAATTGCTGACTTTCTACCCTGGTAGGAGACTGGTCCAAAGTCCAAAAAATGATGCCTGCGTTGAGAAGATAGATTCTGCATGCAGGGCGGTAGAAAAGTCGCATGATGCGAGCAGACGGCATGTAATTCCATTTAGGCGCCCACAGGCGTCGCACCTGGCGCCGCATAAAATCATCTGGCTATGAAAACTGAAGAGGGCTATGCTTTGGATGTTAGTGGTGGTACTATTGCTGCCGCCGAGGTTCGTCATCTTCTAACAAGAACGTGGTTAGGTGTTGATGTTCGGGCATGCACGTACGATGAGCTAATAAACGACAACAATGTTGACACTGTTTACATCCCATTACCAACTACTACACATAAAGAATGGGTGATCAAGACTGCACGTGCCAAGAAGCATATACTAGATAGGATCGGACCGCCCGAATTCTGTCTCTGTAGGATACTTGACCGTGCGTAGAACCAGAAAAGGACAAGGATTAGGAATACGAACGTCTCCATTATCCATTCGACGGCTCCCTCGAGGAATAATCCTTCTAACACGTTGAACAGTGTTCAGCACCAAACCGTACGACTGCAATTTTTTAAGTGCCGGCAATGCTGCTTCATTGACTGGGCATGAGCTGGTATTTGTGGATAACAGACTGAGGATAGAAACGGTGAGACTGGCAGCGGGGTGCCAGGCGGTTTGTGCATTTGTGAATGATCATTTGGACGGTCCAGTATTGCGTGCGCTGCATGCCTCTGGCATCCGATATATAGCGATGCGCTGTGCGGGATATAACAATGTCGACATGGCCGTGGTGCGGGAGCTAGGTATGAGAGTGGCCCGGGTCACTGCGTATTCTCCCTACGCTGTGGCAGAGCATACCGTGGCGCTGCTACTGTCAGTCAATCGCCATGTGCCTAGGGCGGTTGCCAGGGTACGGGACGGGAATTTCTCGATAAATGGGCTGATGGGAACAGATCTGCACAGCAAGACAGTTGGCGTCGTAGGAACGGGAATCATCGGCAGCATTTTTGCACGCATCATGCTAGGATTTGGTTGCCAGGTCCTGGCTTATGATATCAAGCATGATGCGGGTTTGGAGGCTGCCGGGGTGAAGTATGTGACCATGTCTGAATTCCTTCCGCAAGCTCACATTCTGAGCCTCCACTGTCCTCTGCTGCCGTCCACCCGGCATCTGTTGAATGCAGATACCTTTCCAATGCTTCCGGCCGGTGCAATTGTCGTCAATACCAGTCGGGGTGCCCTGATTGATGCCAAAGCCGCCATTCAGTCAATTAAGTGCGGTCACCTTGGGGGACTGGCATTGGATGTTTACGAGGAGGAGGCGGAGCTCTTTTTTGATGATCACTCATCCGACAACATTCAGGACGATACATTCATGCGGCTGATTAGTTTTCCCAACTTTTGGTGACCAGCCACCAAGCCTTCTTCACCCGGGAGGCCATGGAAAACATTGCATCGTCGACGCTGGGGAATCTAACAGATTTTGGGACGGGCCACATGGGGGATAACGAGGTGGTTTGATTGAGACCAAGTCTCCTGCCAATGTCTAGGTGAACTATTTTTTTGATTATTTGAGATTGATGTCCTGCGAGGTCTGCTGTGTTGTTAAGGGAATGAGAGTGGCTTGATATAGATAAATAAATGGGAGCAGATTTTACTATCGCATCTGCGGTAAAAAAAATCAAGAATATGCTCAGGTGTAATAGTAATAGGCTAAATGGAATTTCCAGTCTAACCCAAATGCTGCGCCCAGATGTCTCTGCACTAGCAGTGTCGAGCTAGCATTCATCACTCACAGTTCATTCGAATCATAATCTTCACTGACTTAGTATCAATTTGGCTTCACTCGGATGATTTGAGATTTTGTAACACAACCAACAGATAGTCCTTATCTGGCGAAATCTTGGATAATGGGAGGAACAATGAAAATGATGACACCACAATGAATACCATGTTGACAAATAATCGCCTCATGAGAAAAAAACAAATATTAAGCATAATACTCATAATACTCAATTCATACACGAGTACATACCATTATTTCACGCTGTTTGGAGCGTATCCTAAGGAAAGTTAATTCATCGTTGTCTTGATTATTATTTAGTAATCCGACAATGTGTGAAGCCTTCGCTGTTATTTCTGACAATGCCATGGCGTGTGTCGAAGTTTGTTCGTCGTCCAATGTAGATTGAATTATTGCCCCTAAGTTAATGATGATGAGTATAAGTAGTAGAAGATAGTTAGTTGTATAGTTTTGCATCGTGGCGTTGACATACAGTTTGTCGGAACTAGATGATGATATTCACAAATTCGAGAATATATGACCATACCTCTACGGTCCATGATTAATACCCCTTCGACGCCTTTGTGTGAGGAGATTCGAGCAATCGTATCTTCCATTTCAGCAGCGGTGGATGACTCTACGGCGGCATCGGAAGAACTCATCTGCTACCACACTCGGGTACGAGGTGAAATGCCAGAGCGTGAGACCGGACAATGACGGAGCGCCCATCATGGCTGCTGTTGCTCGTTGCTCCTCGTAACTTGAGCAGTCGTAGTCATAATATCGTAGCCGTGGGACTACCACCTGGTGCGTTAGTATAACGATTGATCGCTTGAACACGCAAACGAATAAAAAAACACCATGTCGAAGAGACAAAGCTTCACAACAAGCAAGGGCTTCCAAGCCAATGTTGTTACTGCATTACAGGTTGCAAAAAATGAGCTTGAAAGGAAGAATGAAAAGGCTAACTTTATGTGAGTTTTTCCATTTCATTTTTAATTTTTCTGTAAATGCAATGCCATCTGATTTGATGTCACTGTCCTTCTATTCCAACAGACGTATTATCATGCGTTTTCCTAAAATTAAATCAGTATTTGATAGATTACGTGCAATATATGTCCGATGTGACAAGGATAGTGATGGTGAAGTCGACCTTGATGATTTGTATGATGCCATGACAGAATTATTCAACGAAGGACGGGGGGACGGTACCGACGGACGACGGGGGTCTATTGAGAAGAGGGTGTTACAGCGGACATTTTCAAGCTGTCGCACCCTGGAGGATGACGAGAGCAATACTAGCATCAAGGTGAATCAGTTCATTGTCATGGTTGTTATAGGGTTCATCTTAGCTGAGGAAGATAAGGATCTATCCACATTCGGGGGAGTATTAGCAAGTGGCGATGATGCGATGCGTGGGGCGTTAACGGATTTAGTCACGGCTTACCTATCGTTTGATAAAACGGCAAAGGGGTACTTCACTTCTGATGAGTTTACAGAATTCATGACAACAAGTACAAGGGCAGAAGAGGCCAAGTTATTCTTCACTGATGAACGATTTCAGGCCATGGATAAGTCGACCGATGGTAAGGTTACGTTTGAAGAGTTCGTTTATGCCTTATCAAAGTGGGTGTCAGATGACGAGGATGATGATGACGAGGACGACACAACCAATCGTGTTAAGAATCCACTTACTCCGCGTATTACATTGGCACTCCAACTGAGCAAGTCTGTATTGGATAAACAAAAGAAGGAAATCAACTTTACGAGGATTATTATGCGTTTTCCAAAGATACATAATGTGTTTGATCGGATTATAAAAGTTCATGACAAGTATGACCTGAACAAGGATGGTCGCGTTCAGTTGCCTGAATTAACTGACGCAATTAAAGAGTTAATGGCTAATAGTAAAGGCGAGGCACAGGATTCGGACTTTACAAAGCAGGTAGAGAATATCTTCATGCTTAGTGATTTGGACCATCACGGTCTTCAGGAAGGGTTAGATGTAAAGGAATTCATTGTCTTTTGTGCCGTGGGCTTTATCCTGGCCGAGGCGGGGGGTAAAAGTGTCAAGCTATTGACTGGACAGGTATCAGATGTTGATAAGGAATATCGTAATGCAATGATGGATATTGTTGGTGCCTACCTTACATTTGATACGGATGGAAAAGGCTACTTCACAAGCGATGAGATGCATGCTGCAAAATCAGACGGGGGAAGCAAGGATGCTGGTAATCTATTAACACCTGATCGATGGAAAGAGTTGGATATTGATCGAACTGGGAGGATTGACTTTGAAGAATTTGTCCATGCATTCTCAACTTGGGTAACAGCGGGGGACAATGATGATGAATAGACAGAGTGAAAAAGGGAAATTATGTGTGTTTGTTGGCAGCTTAGTCATTTCACAGTTCGTTACTTATATCATCTTAAAAAGAATGAATAGACATGAATTAGCATTATTCATATTTCTATTGCATCATTTCCTTATAATTTCCCCATCCCCAAGGTTGAAACTGCACACCAGTCATCAATAGCCTGACTTTCGCAAGTTATATAATCTAATTTTCTTATGACAGCGCTTTCTGAAGTTGTTCAATTACCGCCTGTTGTTCAGCCTTCTGTTCCTCTAGCTTATAAATATCATTATAGTATTGAGTATATAATGCTTTTTGATCTTTTAGATGCTTCATTTTCATTTTCTTCGTAACTCGTCCTGAGTGGACTTTGGCACCGATAAGATACGATAAACCAAATGCTCCTACTAATTTGCCCATTCCATTCCTATAAGTTACGCACGTGTGTTGGTTATTGCACAATAATATGTTAATAATCAACGATTTAGGAATTGACATTCGATTTCCATTCCCACAATAAATAGAATGCACATTGCAATTAATTCTGCACACATAAATTGAAACATGAACATGTACAGAGATATAATGCTTTACTTACCCCCCTCCTCCACCTTCAACTTTTTCTTGTTGCCTCATGGCGTAGTCTTGATAAAGATTATCCTGCTCATAGCCTTCGGCGTAATCTTGATACTGCTGCGCATTAGAAACACTTGCGAATGATAGTATGAATGACAAAAACAACAAAGTTATGGATCTCCACATTATTTCTTCTCGGATGATAATTGTACTTCCTGGTAATATACGTGGTTGGTCCGCCCCTTGCCGCTGCCGGTTGAAGCTAAGTGACAACGTGAGGAGAGGAGAGAGTAGATACAGGAGGAAGCTGTGATATGTGTTCCACGTGTCCACATCACAGTATCAGGTCCCCACACACAACACCAAAAGCCGTCGTCAACATGAGGACCTTAACATTGCTCCTCGCCATTGCTGCGATTGTTGTTAACCGAAGCGCAGCTCAAGATAATTATCAAGACTATGCTGGAGGATACGATAATCTGTACCAGGATTACGCCGCAAAGAATGCTGTGGGAGGAGGAGGATTTGGCTTTGGTCATTTAGCGCTTGCATCAACTGCATCCTACATCCTAGGGGCCAAGATACATTCACGACGTATAACTAAAAAGTTAAAGAAGAAACATCAGGTTGATCAAAAGAAATTATACACACAGTATTACAATGATGTATACAAACTAGAAGAACAAAAGTTAGAACAAAGTATGGTAATTGATGAACTTAAGAAGGCAATCAAACAAGCGAATGAAGATTATGAGATGGAAAATTTACAACGCGAGTATGATGAATTCAAACAACCAGACGTGGATGGAGATGATCGAATTTCACGGACTGAGTTTAATATGTATGTGAAGAATTATTTAGTAAATTATCCTGGATTAACCGAGAAGGATTATCCAACATTTGAGGCATTTGATCACGACAAGGATGGGTATGTATCATTTACGGAGTATGCTCAACAGATGGCAGTGCAAGCACAACAGGCAGAGTTAGACAAGTATTATGCACAGAGTAAGGGTGGCTCGGGGAAGAAGGAGGCACAGAAGGCGAATGCGCTGTATGATCTATACGGAAGTGCAGCGGAATCTGACGGGTTTCAGGATTTGTATGCACAAATTAGGCGCTAGTAGGGGATGATTATACTAAATTGTATTACAATAATTGATACTGCATGCAGCTGAAATATGATGATGCTATCAGTTTTTCATGAATGGTTCTGAAGCAATCTCTCAGGTTGTCTATCGCTGTATCCAGCATTTTTCTATTCTACTCATTCGTGGAAAAAGTCGCTTTACTTCATCATCTCCAATTTTCAGGGCTTTCACTTGGCCTAATCCCTCCTTGTAGGAATAAATGGAATCTATAATTTTCATGCTTCTTTCATCTAGCGTCGCAAATGGCAATGATCCTGGCTCATTGTCGAGATGCAAATTGGTACCTCTATTTACGTATACTTGACCAGTTGCTGAATTGCCCCCAGCAAAATTCAAAGCTCCTCGTACATTCGATCGAAGGATATTATTATTGCCAGTATCATCTGCGGAATTTGGTGGTGGATCTATGTCTACCTTTGGAAATTTCTTTCCTTCTCTATTATTTCCGATCGTTGTCGGAGATTCAATACCCCATTGAACAATGAATCCGTCTACTGCACGAAAAATATAATTGTTATCAAAATGCTTCGAAGATACTAATTCCAAGAATGCTTTGGATACAAGCGGAGCAAGACCTGTATGAGCTGTAATGTCTATTGTACCATGAGCAGCCAGTGCATTACCCCGTTTAACGACGTTAAACGGGGTAATGATCTCACATTTCACGTGAACATCTCCTTCTACCAATGCATCATTCTTGGGTGTGGACAATGATAATCTTTCGTTACTATCCGACGGTGGTTTAACGCAAACAATAAGGAATGCAAATATGCTGATTGAGATAAACCAACCCATCCATGGTCTTGGTGGTCGGTGAGAAGGATTGAAATGCATTCTTACCATCATCACGAACTAGATACTGCGCCAATGATCCAATGATTCTTCCGCATCTCTCCGGTCGGTTTGGTGAAAAATCACGAGAATATGTATTTCGGAAGTTTTCCTTGCAGGAAAAACTTGTTGCGCCTTTGATTGCTACACATGTGGTAGACTAGGCGGTGTGAGACAAAAGAGAAAGGCAAAAAGCTACGCTACGTAATTACATGCAAAGAAAACGTGATTTGCATAATAACTTGGACATTGTCCTAGTATTGAATTACGCTAAAACAAGGTAAAAAAGTAAAAGATAATCCGAAATAGAATTGCCTCTTTTACCTGAAAAAACGCCAAGGGTGTGGAGGGTGGGTAAGATTTTTTGGATTAGGGGGTCGGCAAGTTGGTCAATATCGTCACCGTGATTTGTTGTTGTAGACGACGAAATCACGAATTTGTGAGGAACGCTTAAAGCGAAGCTAAGTTTGTCGCGCCATCTTTGGACGGGACAAACGAAGCTAAGAGTGAAAGACTTTGAGATGAGATAGCGAATCCTACTAGGGCTAACGCAAAAGTATTTTCCCTTCAAGTCAACAGCAACAGTAGCCTTCACGGCTGCCAGCGCAAGACGAATAGGTCTCACAAAATTACCAACTCAATATGGCCAAATTACCAAGTAAATCAACTCGTGTACCCACATACAATGTACAATGCGAGTATCTACGTAAATATAGTAAAAAGAGTTGGTAAAGAGGGGACTGGATGGCAAAATTTACGAACCCGCAATTCCACAGAATCAAGTATTTTGGAGATAAGAGCTTCGCCTTGTTTCGACGATCCCGCCTCATTTTTTCCCTTGTGTTTGTGTGGGAGAGGTGAACCGACGTTGCTTCCGTAGGCAGTACTATGGCCGGATTTTCGCGATGCAGTATCGTCGTGAATGTATGCGGCCACGGGACCGGTCGAGATTTCACACGCCCCCCACCTTTAGGTACCTGCACACACCGTTGAATTTTTCCATATAGCCATTTCGGCCTGTCGGTGCATCTATTGCAATAGAGGCATAAAGTGGTGTTACGTCCCGTTCAGGTGCTCGGAGAGAGTCTAACACGTCAGGGTGTCGATGACCTTATTGGGTGGGGTCATCGTACGACGAGTATGACTCCGTACTACCATATTTGTACGGTGTGATTGGTGACATGGATCAACAACAACGGCAACATCCATCATCATCATCGTCGTCAGTAGTGGGGAGTATTATTGGATATGACACAAATCTAGGCGCACATGGAACATTCACATTACTTGCACTGCGTGCATCATTCGTATTATTCATTTGGTATGCTCTATTCGTCTTTATTATTATTGCCACGCACGTTATATAAATAATACGAATATGTTACTGACGGTAGTTAACGATGATGATGACAATGACGATAATGATAACGGTTACCGCTACACTACTGCTGTTGTTGCATTATATAATATGATTCGGAATAATATAATGTCTCTAGTTATATCGTTGAATTACAATATACTTTTTCGTCACGTTAGTTTCTGTGTCGAGAAGGGACGGTATAAGAAAAAGGATATGCTGCGAAACATGGAGAAGCAATATATTATTTTGACGACATGACACAACAATCAACCAATATAAATACACAGGTGGTGGTGGGAGTGGTGATGGTGGTGGTGGTGGGAGTGGTGATATTAAAGTAGAGAGGTGGTATGTACGACATTTAACGAATATTTAAAGATGAAATTATATGTATATATCTACTCGTTCTATTTATGATAAAAACCCCGATTTTAATGGTAAGACCACCATTCGAACCGCCTTGACATAGTGATTCCAACTATCATGTAAATTGATAAATTAATGATTTGACCACCATTAGAACCGTCTCGACGAGAGGATTACAATGGTAATAATGTCAATATTTTGACATCAACTGCAACACACACACAGTCTCACTTCGTTCGACGAACAATTTTAAACAAGAGATAATGAAGGTGATACAACATGCAACTATTCAAACCATAATAATAACGTCAATTGCAACACAAACACAGTCTCACTTCGTTCGACGTTCGTTCCGTTCGTGTCCAGTATCAACAAATAATAACGTCCTCCAGACCGGAGATGCATGAACTGCAACACACACGCACAGTCTCACTTCGTTAGACGATTAATGAGAAGATACTGACGACTGACGATGATACAACTCTTCAAACCGCACGACAGCCAGCCTCACTCCGCCAATGCTGCGTTCGACAATCAATAACGGCCTCACTCCACTCCGTTCCGTTCGAAAAGAGTAGCCATCATCATTATTGTCAACATAATATTAAGATATCCACAACACACACACACACAGTCTCACTTCGTTCGACAATACAGGACTATTGTTATCATCATCGTCAATAATACACACACAGTCTCACTTCGTTTGACGATGCACGACGACGTCATTGATACTATCATCATTACATCACCGGTCACCGGCGTATTCGGTCCGACAGGACATGATATCTGTTACTCTTGTTGCTCCTACTCTTGTTGCGGTTACTCTTGTTGCTACTCTTGCTGCCACCGGAGGTGGCATTAGTAGTCAGAGGATGGACAAGAGTAGCAACAAGAGTATTGATAGTACCACCTGAGGTGGTACTGTGGGATTAGTCAGTAGCACTTCGTCGAGCGTAGCGAGACTGTAATTGTCGTCATCTTTATCGTCATCATTATCTTCATCATTATCACCATATATATTATTGTGATGTATTAATGAATGACGTCTAGGATACGTCGAACGAAGTGAGACTGTAATCGTCTTTGTCATCGTCGAACGAAGTGAGACTGTAGATTTTCCTCAAATTGACGTCGTCAAAATTGTTGATTGTCACATAATACCACTAATCGATAGAGCTCATCATCAAGAGCTATCCAACGGTGGCGTCATTGAAATTTCGACCCTCATTTTTTGACCGCTGCTGGTCATAGACGACCTCTTTTTAGCCCTGCAAATGGTCAATTTTTCATCTCTACACAACGAGGGAAGGCCTGTCGAGGCCTTGCACCAGTTCCATCCAATACTTATTAACTCAGTACCATTGAGCAATCCTCAACAAGGTCGTTGAATTTGCAATAGACGCCATTATCAATGCCCGGACATAACATAAGGCGCACAACAGCCGTTCGCAGCGGCGCAAATCTCTGCGCCCATACCATTCTTTAAGGCTCAACCTTATCACTCGCCGGAAGCTACACACGCCCAACCCACGAAGTCGACCCCACGACACGTTTGTTGCCTCTATTGCAACAGATGCACCGACAGGCCGAAATGGCTATATGGAAAAATTCAACGGTGTGTGCAGGTACCTAAAGGTGGGGGGCGTGTGAAAACTCGACCGGTCCCATGGCCGCATATACATTCACGACGATGCTGCATCGCGACATTCTCAGAATTTCTCTGCCTACGGACGAGAGCTAACAAATCTCCGCCACACGTTTTTGTGTGGGAAATCGATCCCGCGCAAAAAAGGCGAAAAATACTTGATTCTGTGGAATTGCGGGTTCGTAATTTATTACCAAATGGTAATTTTGAAGAAGACGACCTTTCACGCTACGAGCTACGAACGATGGCATCTTCCGCGCCGTCAACGCCAAGGAGGCGATTCTCTTCGCGAGAGTATATCGACATCAATGACGAACTCACTACAGGCGTGCGAAATTCTTCTTCTACGTCACCACCGCGACGTTCACGTCTCAACTCGAAAGAAATCCCTCGAACATATTCCGGTCTGTACGGAGTTGGGGCACCACCTATTCCTGAGATTGGTAATGACGATTTCAATAGTAGTGGTGGTGATGATGTAAGCTCTCCACCACGAGTCAAGTCATCGGTCCATCATACAAATCATACACATCATCATCATACGCATCAAAATCAATCGAACCTTTTACCCTTTGAACTAACACGGAATCGTAATACCGATTGGATCGCTGCCGGTGGCCCGGCACTCCTCGTGACCTACATATCCATCATACTTATATTCCTATTAACATTTTTAGCATACATACCTGAACCAAAGCTTGCCTGGGCCATGACAAATGTAGCACACGCACTAGTAAGTATGGTCTACCTGCATTGGATTAAAGGCAACCCGGCTGACTATATGGATGGCACGCAAGGCGAAATGAATGGTATGACAACATGGGAACAAATTGTTAGTAAGCCTCAAACAATACTACTCAATCCCAGGCAACGAAAACGTAGTTTGCGGTCCAGAGTGACATTGGCAATAAAAAAATTACGTAGTCGGGATGTATTATGTGTCGTTCCAACACTGCTAGCGCATGCCTCTTGTCATATTGCCAAATATCGATTTGAATATGTGGTAATTAATGTAGGTGTTTGGTTTATAGTTATGCTGCCGAAAATGCCAATGATGAATGGTGTACGATTATTGGGTATTAATCGTACAGCGGGGATTGATGATGGTACTGATTCCTCCTGTCAGGATGATGACGAGGAGGAGGAAGATGATGATGATGTTACAGAAAAAGACTTGTTATTATTAGAAGAGGATGATTCAAAGGAATGTGATGATGAACCAAAGAAGAATCGTTAGAGCACTACTAATTTGTGAATGCTGATATTGTCTTGTCTTGGTAGCGATGACAAATGAATGAATTATTTCCTTGAGCAAAATTCTTCAACACTGCAGTGCCACGGTTTGTCTTTGGTCACTGTATTAGACAACAAATCATGAGGGGTCATTCAAAGAACCTTATTATACTTACTTGATTGGATGAAGGTGTTCAGTATGTGATTAGATTTGAATGAGGTGCAGTCTTACTTCTATTGAAGATAGAGTCAGCTGAGAAAAATGGAACATTTGTTCTTATTTGTTATTACATTAAGAGCACAACTCTTCACCACTTTTTCTCTCTCCTCTGTCCTCAAAGCAAATGCTCCAAATTCAACTCCATGGCACTGGTTGGATAGAGAATGTCAAATGCCCCCAACACTTCGGGGTGGAGCACGCCAAAGGTTCCAATAGTTTTCATCACACCGCCTGTCCTTGGACTAGAGAGCAGTATCTCCGCGGCTCTACCCGGAAAGTACGCTCCCTCTGATCCATCCCCACAACCACTGCCGTCGGAACTTAATTGACATATTTCATAGAACCATCCCTCCCGACAATGTACCTTAATATATGCACTTCCACTGGAACTGACATAGCTTTCTGTTGGACTAACCTCACACAATGTCATGATCCGATCAACTAAACCATGTATAACCTCAAAGCCACTCGTTGGGCCAGAGTATGTGGCACATACTCTACGTGAATTCCGTGCCCCAACGATGGTCTCGGTGACAACATGTTCATTATCGGGTAAGACGACATCGCTAACTTCAAAGAGTTTAAAACCTGATGCGAATGATGATGCCTTATTATGTTGAAGACATTTGAGCAGTCCAGGTAACAGTGTCGTACGGACTACCTCATACTCAACATTGGCTGGATTGCTAAGACTCACAGCAGCCGTGACTGGACGACGTAATGCCGTAAAGTTATCATGTCGACTTGATAAGCCATGTGTTAATACCTCGACATATCCCGCACGACCAATCTCCTCTCGCAACAAGTCACCCAATTGATTCAATGGCTGTTCCCGACCAACGGTACATGTCTGTGGTACAGTCCGTTTTATATTGTTATATCCATATGCTATCCCCACATCCTCGGCAACATCGACGGCATGGAGAATGTCTGACCGTGTGGGTGGGACAGTCACCTCGAGGACTGGCCCATCCTCGGTATCATAGAGGATACGAGCTGGTCCTAGTTGGATCTTGTTACATAATGTTGCCATATCAGTGGGATCAACTTTAATCCCAATCAAACTATTCACAAAGTCAACACTTGCAGTTTCCTTCCGTGTGTACATTTGTGGTGTAATGTATGACTCCACGACATTATCCCCCCCTTCTTCTAAAGTGACGTAGTTCACAGTTACAGACTCAACAGTAAAGGGCACAGCGGAATATTCAGAGAACATGGCCACGACTGTATCTAGTACAATATTTGCCTTTGTCAAGTCCGTGGCTGTACATTCAATGAATACATTCTTCGTTTGTAATGTAATACGACTTTTCGAACCATTGATAATGGGTGGGAGTGACATGACAGTCCCCTGTGAATCTAGTACTACTGGATACAATGACGAATGCTCGATAATGGGAACGTATGGTTTAAGATGCTTACATGTCGGGTCAGTCTCATAGTGCTCCATTAATGATTCGCCATCAAATTCTCGATTCTCCGTCGAATGTGTTAATGGGACAAAATGTATGTCCGTGGGTGGACGTGCATCATATGTAAAGGGACCGACGACAGTATCCAGGTCGTGTGTACCAATAGCAACTAATGTCCGGTTACGACAAACATTACGATGGAGATGGTCCTGTAATTCAATGAAGGAATTGTACCGTGCCTCGTCGAAGGTCACATTACGCAATATTGCACATACGACGTAGGGTCGGATTGTGTCAACGTTACTCTTGATTACTGTCATTGACGTTGTCGCTGCCGTATCACCGGACTTGACAACGCGATAGGTTGGTGCATCCATATCACCCAAAAACACCTTCAAACTACGACTAATTCCCTCAATACAAAGTAAATCGTATCGATTCGCTGGGACGTCAATTTTATATATCACCTCCTCGGACAATGCCGCAATTTGGGCTGGCGTTAATTTGCACGTGTCCGAGGCGATGGCCATGGACCGTTCAGATGTTACATCATCAAGCTCGACGCCAAATTCGAAGCATAGTTCATCAAACTCATGATCGGTGTAGGTCCGACCAAGATGGGCGAATAGTGCATCACGTGATACGGATACTGTCGGCATTGTTATTTGTTATTTATTAGTGTTTGGGAGTGATGAGAGGGTGTAGGAGAACCGTCCGTTTTAGCGGGAACAATGTTGAAGTCTCTCCCCGACCCTATCCGCGACCATGAACTTCTCCGCTGCCGCTACGTTCGCCGCGCTTGTTGCCTTGACGACTACATCAGTAGTAGTCCATGCGTTCTCAGCTCCAGCCAAGCTCGTCGTAACGCCAATGCCTCAAGCCAACGTCGACGCATCTGGCGCGACCGTAGATCCTCTTCTCATACGTGCGGCACGGGGTGAAAAGACAGAACGTGTTCCAGTATGGATGATGCGTCAGGCCGGTCGTCATATTGCCGAATATCGTGAATTATGTAAAAAGTACCCGACGTTCCGTCAAAGATCTGAAATACCTGATGTGGCAGTCGAGGTATCTTTGCAGCCTTATCGTAACTACAATACCGATGGGTGTATACTATTTAGTGATATCCTCACACCATTGCCAGGATTGGGTGTCGAGTTTGATATTGATGAGAAGGTTGGGCCGGTAGTATCGCCAATGCGATCATATGATGATTTAAGGAGGATGCACCCCATTGATCCAAGTACTGCAGCACCATTCGTAGCAGAAGCGCTTCGGACATTGCGAGCAGAGGTAAAGCCAGAAACGGCAGTCTTGGGCTTTGTGGGATGTCCATACACATTGGCAACCTACCTCGTGGAGGGTAAAACATCGAAGGAATACCTCGAAATTAAGAAGATGATGTACATGGAACCGAAATTGCTACACGCGATACTTAAGAATTTGGCCGAGGGTATTGGAGAGTATGCACTATTCCAAATTGAGAATGGAGCACAATTAATCCAAATCTTTGATAGTTGGGCTGGACATTTAAGTCCACGCGACTACGATGAATTCGCAGCACCGTATCAAAAGATGATACTGGACAAAATTAAGGCCAAGTATCCAACTGTGCCCACAGTCGTGTACATAAAACACTCCGGTGCACTCGTCGAACGTATGGCCGCGACGGGTGTGGATGTCGTCTCTCTCGATTGGACAGTGGATATGGCCGAAGGACGGGAACGCATCGCCGCTGGACGGGCCAAGGCTGGCATTCAAGGACGTGGTGGAGTACAGGGTAATCTTGATCCTGCCGTACTCTTTGGTGACTTTGCAACGATTAAGGAACGTGCCGAGGAGATACTACGAAAGGCTGGACCGGTGGGGCATGTAATGAATTTAGGACATGGCATTGAGGCTGCAACGTCCGAGGAGAATGCAGGATACTTTATCGAGACTGTGAGAAATTTTCGTCACGACTGAGGGCAGGCAGGACTAGTATTCAAATGAAAATATAAATGATGATGCAACGATTCGTTAAGCATTCGTTACACTCCATCCTGAGGAGCATGTCCCTTGTACTCAGCAGAAAACGCCCCTTCGCCGCCAGTTAGACTCCTTAAGCTATTCGCGTAGCCCAAAATCTCTACTAGCGGCACCTCAGACCGTACCATTGATTTGACGTGATCCCCACCGCCAGCACCGCATTCGTCTGCCATCGTGACATCATCTATAGTCCCTCTTCTTCCCGTCAGATCAGACAGCACATCACCCACCCTGCTAGTGGGGACCCATATTTCTACATTCATTTTGGGTTCGAGTATTGTCATTCTGCCTTCTTTAGCAAGCTTCTCCAGCATCGTCGTGACTGCATTGGCTGATGCGGCACGCATAGCCCCTGGCAGTGTTTCGGTACTTGAAAGCTCTGAATCTACTTGCACGATGTGACATTCTAAATTAGCAAGAGGGTATGGACCTAATCGTCCACGTTTCATTGACCCTCGTACACCTGAAAGGAGTGCTCGTAGGGCTGGTGGATACTTCTGCTCTAACTCATCCGTGTCAGGATGAGGATCAAGACTGAAGAATAATCGAGTTTCTGCCGAGAGTGTAACAACCGGATCTTCAGGTGGTCGACATATCATCTCATTACCAGATGCGCTATTTGGTCTTAGCTGTAATTGTACGGCACCCTGTAGTCGAACACCTCCCACGGTACGATCGTACTCTATCAGTCCATCAGTTTCTATATTCTCTCCGTCCTTCATCAACACTGTTTCTCTATATGTAACTGCTGGCTTCCCAGTGCGGACCTCTAGACCAAACTCTCGCCGTAAGCGATCTAATACAATCTCCATGTGCAATTCGCCGAGTCCAGACAATAATGTAGTTGTGGTTGTTTCTTCAACGACTAGGCTCGGATCCTCTACGACGAGTAAGGCAAGTGCAGTTGAGAGACGAGACTGCTCTGACGTCGAGTAAGCTTCGACTCGTAGTGTCAGGACGGGTTTTGGACTTGTCAGCCCTGCCAGGTGGACGCCATCCATATATTGCTTCATATGTACATCGTTGTGTTTCTTCTTCTTCATTGATTTCTTCTTACCATCATCGTCGCCATTAACACCATCGCCAGTAGTAGACAGGAGAGTGTCGCCTGTCACGACTTTCTTTAGTCCGACAAGAGCACAGACGTCACCAGCATGACACAATCCCTCGGGTAGATTTCCAAATTGACCACCAGACAGCTCAAGCATCCCACCTATCCGTTCTACTGGATGCTTAAGCGTTTTGCTGCTGTTACTCCTGCCCTCACTGTCGTCACTCAGACTGCCGATATTGAAAGGTGAAATGACACGCACGCTATCTCTGGATCTGAGGGTGCCAGAATAGACTCGTGCGAAGGCCACACGACCATCACCGGATCCACCCCGTCCCTTCATATGCAATACCTTGAAAACGTATGCCAATGTCGACGAATGGAGTGGATGGCCAAGGGATATTATTCCGTCTTCATCAATATCTGAGGTGTTCAATTCTTTCTTTTGTGATTGTGGTAGTAGCTGTAATGCCGAATTATTGTTCCCCACAAGTCGTAGCCGTGGAGGCAACCGGTCCATGGGACATGGTAGATATTCAGCGACACTGTCAAGGACAGGCTCAACACCTACACCACGCAATGCAGCGCCACACATCGTAGGCATGACTTTACGTGCCAATGTCATCCGTCGCAATGATGATTGTATCTCCTCCGTGGATATGTCCACTCCATCAACCTCTTCATCATCTTCTTCCATCATGGCATTAAGGTACAGGTCTTCCATGACTTCGTCAACATCAGCGAGTTTTGATACCAGCTCTCGCCGTCCAAGTAAGGCCGACTTCAGTAAAGACGAGGATTTATGGTTCTGAGATGACAAGTTGATCACTGACGGTGCCGCGTCCTCCATACTCAAATCTTCGGAATCGTCTGGATAGACAATCACTCTCATATGCACTAGGTCGAGCACACCAACGAATTCACCATGATCATCCCCACCTCCTCCTACCTCAATGCCATCAAGAGTATCTAGATTCGTGTTTGATGAACCACGACGAAACAAAGGGAGTTGCAAAACAATAGGATTACTTCCACCCAACTTCCGTTTGACAGTATCCATCGCACGACGGTAATCGGCACCCTCTCTATCCATCTTATTTACAAACATGAGCGTTGGGAGTGGTTCATGTGCATGCGAGCCATAGTGTGACGACGTCCCCCCTCCTCCACCATATCTTTGAGTATTGCTGTTAATGCTGCGACTGTCAACATTCCGTATCGCACGCCATACAGTTTCAGTCTGTGCCTGTACTCCTGCTACAGCATCAACGACCAGTACTGCACCATCCAGTACTGCAACCGATCGATGAACCTCGACACTAAAATCTACATGTCCCGGAGTGTCAATAAGGTTGACATTTACCACTTTATTCATCCCTCCCGTCGTTCGAGATGGGACGACCCAACCAAAGCCCACGGCAGCACTTTGTATCGTAATCCCTCGTTCACGTTCCTGCGGTAGGTAGTCTGTGACTGTATCACCATCATCCACACTTCCCGGAGATCGAACAACACCTGATAAAGCAAGCATTCTTTCAGTCACCGTCGTCTTGCCAGCGTCGACGTGTGCAAAGATACCCACATTCCGTATTGACGAAAGTCGCTCGAAAGAATGTTTGTACTTATCACTACTATTGAAATTACCTAGTTCGACATCGCTGTCATAGGTAGAATCCGACGTTAGCGTTGAAAGCTTTCGTCGTCGATGAAGATCATGATAATGTATCTGATGATACACCGTAAAGAAGTATCGATGAAAAGAATTCACCGACGATACCCGAGTACACACCAGTCCTCCTCGAGGAAACGATGTAGATGATCTGGAAAGACAGCGAGCGAATCCCGTCATTGTCTGGGTCACGCGCGACGATGGAAGCTAGCTGGGGGCTCACAAAATTACCAACTCAATATGGCCAAATTTGAGGCGGTGGTTGCTATTGTTGGGGATGGGTGCATAGACTTGGCGCGTCCCCCAAAAAGTTGTCCGAATACAAAATGTAGAAGGAGGAGGGAGTGAAACTGTTCATGTACACTTCTAGTAGATGTTCAACAAATTTAATACAATTTGATTGCAGTCCTTGCATGGTGACTGCAGCTTAAGTAGTGCATCAAAATACATTCAGCATTCTTACAAGATGCAGCATTCTTTATATTTTAAGTGTACTGC
>Ga0247843_1005235_pt1 | contig 18295 bp, 13 predicted proteins | sample LaCruzMarch2017__FD_192420 | JGI IMG/M metagenome (GOLD analysis project Ga0247843, IMG submission 192420) | Freshwater microbial communities from meromictic Lake La Cruz, Castile-La Mancha, Spain - LaCruzMarch2017_8m | ecosystem: Environmental > Aquatic > Freshwater > Lake | place: Spain...
GGGGCGGCCGCGGTGCCGGCGGGCCATTGCCCCCCTCCCGCGGTGCCACCGGGCCGCTGCGCGGCTTCTGCATGGGCTGTTGCGCCATCGTCGTTCCACACCTTGGCGGCCGGCCCTTGCCACCGGATCCACCAGAAAATGCCCAATTGCGCGCCAGCCGCTCCCCAGCGGTGGCGCCGGGGCCATCACCTCCCGTCGCGTTGCCGCAAGGAGATGGTGGCGCCGGGGATGGGCGAGGTGCATCCTCATCCCATATCCCGAGGCGCATATAGGGAGCCTGACCCGCATGGTTGAAGTGGCCGACGCTCGACAGGCCGAAACTCTTCTGGCTGAGGCCGAAGCGCTGGCGGCGCGCCTGACCCAGGTGCGCGCCGCGGTGGGCCGCGTGATCTTCGGCCAGGAGCAGGTCGTGGAGCGCACGCTGATCACGCTGCTGTCCGGCGGCCATGTGCTGCTGGTGGGCGTGCCGGGCCTGGGCAAGACCAAGCTGGTCGACACGCTGGGCACCGTGCTCGGGCTGGATGCCAAGCGGGTGCAGTTCACGCCCGACCTGATGCCCTCCGACATTCTGGGCAGCGAGGTGCTGGAAGAAGATGGCCATGGCCGCCGGGCCTTCCGCTTCCTCAAGGGCCCGATCTTCTGCCAGCTGCTGATGGCGGACGAGATCAACCGCGCCAGCCCGCGCACCCAATCCGCCCTGCTGCAGGCCATGCAGGAGCAGAAGGTGGCGATCGCCGGCGAAATCCACACGCTGCCCGCCCCCTTCCATGTGCTGGCGACGCAGAACCCGATCGAGCAGGAAGGCACCTATCCGCTGCCGGAAGCGCAGCTCGACCGCTTCCTGCTGGAAATCGACGTCACCTACCCGGACCTGGCCGCCGAGCGCGCCATGCTGCTGGCCACGACGGGCGCTTATGAGGCGAAGCCGATCCAGGCGATGAGCGGCGCCGAGCTGATTGCCGCGCAGCAGCTGATCCGCCGCCTGCCGGTGGGCGAAAGCGTGCTGGAAGCGATCCTCAAGCTGGTCCGCCACGCCCGCCCGCAGACCAGCCCGATCGAGACCGTGCAGCGCAACCTGGCCTATGGGCCCGGCCCCCGCGCGGCGCAGGCGCTGATGCTGGCGACGCGCGCGCGCGCGGTGCTCGATGGCCGCCTGTCGCCCAGCATCGAGGATGTGCTGGCGCTGGCCGAACCCGTGCTGCGCCACCGCATGGCACTCAATTTTTCCGCCCGCGCCGACGGCGTTCGGCTGTCCGAGGTGCTCGACGCGCTGAAGGCCGATCTTGGCTAGGGCGCCCGCCAGCCCAGTCGTCTCGCGGGCCACGATCCCCTGGGCGGAGCAGATCGGCGCGCGCCTGCCGCCTTTGCTGGTCGAGGCCGAACGTGTGGCCGCGACGGTAATGCCGGGCGTGCATGGCCGCCGCCGGGCAGGGCCGGGCGAGAGTTTCTGGCAGTTCCGCCCCTATGTGGCGGGCGATCCTTCGGCGCGCATCGACTGGCGGCAATCGGGCAAGTCCGACCGGCTGTTCGTGCGCGAGACGGAATGGGAAGCGGCGCAGACGGTGGCGCTCTGGTGCCAGGCGGATGCCGGCATGGCGTGGCGGAGCGGGCCCGAATTGCCCGCCAAGTCGCTGCGCGCCGGGCTGCTGCTGCTGGCACTCGCCTCGCTGCTGCTGCGCGGCGGCGAAAGGGTGCGGCTGTTCGGCCTGCCCCGCCCTTTTGCCGGCCGCGGCGCGCTGCCCAACCTGGCCGCCGGGCTGGCGCAAATGGCCTCGGAACCGGGGGACCTGCGCCTCGCGCGGCATTCGCGGGCGGTGCTGTTCGGGGATTTCTGGGCGCCGCTGGAAGAAACCCGCCGGGCGGTGGCGCGGCTGGCCGGCCAGGGCGTGCGGGGCCATCTGTTGCAGGTGATCGACCCGGCCGAGGAAAGCCTGCCCTATGCCGGGCGGGTCCGCTTCGAGGAGCTGGCCGGCGGCGCTGGCCCGGCCCTGGTGCCGCGGGTCGAGACGGTGCGCGCCCTTTACGCGGAACGCGTGGCGCGGCACCGCGCCGGGATCGCCGCGCTGGCCCAGGCCGCCGGCTGGAGCTTCGCCACCCATCGCACCGACGCGCCGCCCGAAGCCGCGCTGCTGGCGCTGCACCAGATCCTCAGGCCTGCCTGATGCTGACCCTCGGCCCCATCATCTTCGCCGCCCCCTGGCTGCTGCTGGCGCTGCCCGCGCTGCCGGTGCTGGCCTGGCTGCTGCGCGTGACGCCGCCGGCGCCGCGCCGCCAGGCCTTCCCTGCCATCGGCCTGCTGCGCGACCTGCCGACGCCCGAGGAAACCCCGGCGCGCACCCCCTGGTGGCTGCTGGCGCTGCGCCTGCTGGCGGCGGCGCTGGTGATTCTGGGCCTCGCCCGCCCGGTCTGGGGCCCGGGCAGTGCGGGTGGCGGCGGCGCGCCGCTGCTGCTGGTGATTGATGATGGCTGGGCCTCGGGCGCTGAATGGCCGGCCCGCATCGCCGCCGCCGAAGCCGCGCTGGACGCCGCCGGGCGCGAGGGCCGCCGCGCCGCGCTGCTGCTGACCGCGCCACCCGACCTGACCGAGACGCCGCGCATCACCGCCTTGATGCCGGCCGAGGAAATGCGGGCGCGCCTCGCGGCGCTCCGCCCGAAACCCTGGTCGCCCGACCATGCCGGCGCCGCCCAGGCGCTGGCCGAATGGCGCGGCCGCAATCCCGGTGCGCTGGCCAGCCTGTTCGTGGCCGATGGGCTGGAACATGCGGCGGGGGAGGGCGATTTCGCGCCGCTCGCCCGCGCCCTGGCCGAGGCCGGACCGCTGACGGTCGCGCGCGCCGAAGGCCGGCCCACGCGCCTGCTGACGCCCCCGCGCGCCGAGGCCGATCGGCTGATCCTGACGCTGGCCACCACCCCCTTGCCGGTGGCGACCGAAGCCACCGTGCTGGCCCGCACCCAGGATGGGCGTACGCTGGACCGGGGCATCATCGCCATTCCGGCCGGCGCCACCCGCGCGGAAGCGGCGCTGCCGCTGCCCGTCGAGATCCGCAACCAGCTGGTCCGCCTGGATCTGGATGGCGAAGCCGGGGCCAATGGCACCATCCTGCTGGATGAGCGTTTCCGCCGCCGCCCCGTGGGCCTGATTGCCGGCGGCGAGGAGGCTGGCGTCGACGTGCCGCTGATCGGCGAGCTGTTCTACCTCGACCGCGCCCTCGCGCCACATGCCGAACTTCGCCGCGGCAGCGTGGAGGCCTTGTTGGCGCGCCGCCTTTCCGTGCTGGTCCTGGCCGACCGGCCGGTGGCGCCGGGCCGCGAACAGGAAGCGCTGACCCGCTGGATCGAGGCGGGCGGCACGCTGGTGCGATTCGCCGGTCCCCGCCTGGCCGAGGCACCCGACCCGCTGCTGCCGGTGCCCTTGCGCGCCGGTGAACGGCAGATCGGCGGCGCGCTGTCCTGGGAAAGGCCGCAGACGCTCGCACCCTTCCCCGAGGGTTCGCCCTTCGCCGGCCTGCTGCCCCCGCCCGAAGTGACGGTGGAGCGGCAGGTGCTGGCCGAGCCCTCGGCGCGGCTGACCGGGCGAAGCTGGGCGCGGCTGGCCGATGGCACGCCGCTGGTCACCCAGGAGGCGCGCGGCGCCGGGCGCATCGTGCTGTTCCACATCACCGCCAATGCCGAATGGTCCAGCCTGCCGCTGTCCGGCCTGTTCGTGGAGATGCTGCGGCGGATCGTGGCGCTCTCGGCCGGGGTGGCCGGCGCCGAGGGCGAGACGCCGCTGGCACCCATCGAAAGCCTGGACGGGTTCGGCCGCCTGGGACCGCCGCCGCCCGGCGCGCAGCCGGTGATCGCGGCAAGGATCGAGCAGGAGCTGGTGTCCCCCCGGGCACCCCCTGGCTGGTACGGGCCGCCGAGCGCCGAGGGCGCGCAGCGCCGCGCGCTGAACCTGGGCGCGTCCCTGCCGCCGCCACGCCTGGCCGCCGCGCCACCCCCCGGCACGGCCCTGATCGCGATCGGTGGCGTGCCGGCCGAGCGCGACCTTGGCCCCTGGCTGCTGGCCGCGGCGCTGATGCTGTTGGCGGTTGACCTGCTGGTGTCGCTGGCCCTGCGCGGGGCGCTTGGCCGGGTGGCCTTTGCGGGCTGCCTGGCGCTGGCGCTGCTGCTGCCGCCCGCGGCCCAGGCCCAGGCCCAGACCCAGGACGGTGCGGCGGCCACGGCGACGCGGCTGGCCTATGTCGTGACCGGCGATTCGCAGGTGGACGAGGTGAGCCGCACGGGGCTGGTCGGCCTGTCGGATTTCGTCAATCGCCGCACCGCCGCGGCCCTGGCCGAGCCGGTGGCGGTGACGCCGGGCGTCGATGATCTCAGCTTTTTTCCGCTGCTCTATTGGCCCGTGCTGCCCGAGGCCGTGGTGCTGCCCGCGGCCACGGCGGCGGCGGTGAACGGCTTCATGCGGGGTGGCGGCATCATCCTGTTCGACACGCGCGACGAGGGCTCGGGCGAGGGCTTCTCCCCCGGCGCCCGGGCGGCGCTGCGGCGGGTCACCCGCGATCTGTCGGTGCCGCCGCTGATGCCGGTGCCCGAGGATCATGTGCTCAAGCGCGCCTTCTACCTGCTGCAGGAACTGCCCGGGCGGTTCGCGGGCGGCCAGGTCTGGGTGGCGCGCGACCAGGACCGGGCCAATGACAGCGTCAGCCCGGTGATCATTGGCGGGCATGATTGGGCGGCGGCCTGGGCGATCGATGCGCGCGGCAACAACCCCTATGCCACCATCCCCGGGGGCGCGCGGCAGCGGATCCTGGCGTATCGGTTCGGGGTCAACCTGATCATGTATGCCCTGACCGGCAACTATAAGGGCGACCAGGTGCATGTGCCGGCCATCCTGGAGAGGCTCGGCAACTGATGCGCCAATCCTTCGCCGGCCTCGATTTCGCGCCGATCCTCCCACCCTGGCTGCTGCTGGCGCTGGCGGCGCTGGCGCTGCTGGTGCTGCTGCCGGCCTTCGTAAGGCCCGCGCGCCTGCCCGATGGCAGAAGGCGGCTCGGGCGGCCTGCCCGCGGCGCCCTGCTGCGCGCTGCCGCCTTCGCCGCCCTGCTGCTGGCGCTGGCCAACCCCAGGCTGGTCGAGGAAACCCGCGAAACCCGGCCGGACATCGCGCTGCTGCTGGTGGATGAAAGCGACAGCGCCCGCATCGGCGGGCGCGCCGCGCAGATCGCCGCCGCGCGGGCCGAGATCGAGGCCCGCGCCGCCCGGCTGCCCGATCTTGAACTGCGCACCGTGACCGTGCCCGAGGGCGGCAGCCAGGGCACGCGCCTGCACGCCGCCATGGAACGCGCGCTGGCCGAGATTCCCCGCGCGCGGCTGGCCGGCGTGATCTCGCTGACCGACGGGCAGGTGCATGACATGCCGCCCACCGCGTCACTCGATGCGCCCGTTCACGCCCTGCTGCCCGGCCGCCCGGGCGAGGTGGATCGGCGCATCCGCGTGGTGGAGGCGCCAGGATTCGGCATTGTCGGCCGCCCCGTCGAGATCCGGCTGATGATCGAGGATCTCGGCGCGCCGCAAGCCAGCGGCGCCGCGCGGCTGACCATCCGGCGCGACGGCCAGCCGCCGCGCAGCGAAACCGTGCCGGTCGGGCGCGAGCATCGCCTGTCCATCCCGATCGAGCGCGGTGGCCCGACGGTGATCGAATTCGACGCCGAGGAACGGCGCGGCGAGGTCTCGGCGCTGAACAACCGCACCGTCGTCGCCATCAATGGCGTGCGCGACCGGCTGCGGGTGCTGTTGGTCAGCGGTGAGCCGCATGCCGGCCAGCGCACCTGGCGGCGGCTGCTGAAGGCCGATCCGAATGTGGATCTGGTGCATTTCACCATTCTTCGCCCGCCGGAGAAGGATGACCTGACGCCGCTGCAGGAGCTGGCGCTGATCGCCTTCCCGGTGCGCGAGCTGTTCCAGGTGAAGCTGCGCGAATTCGACCTGATCGTGTTCGACCGCTTCGCCAATCGCGGCCTGCTGCCGCCCGCCTATCTGCGCAACATCGCCGATCATGTGCGCGGTGGCGGGGCGCTGCTGCTCAGCGTCGGGCCGGAATTTGTGGGGCCCGCCAGCCTGGCCGCGACACCGCTGGGCCAGGTGCTGCCCGCACGCCCGCCAACCGGCCCGCAGGCGGCCGCACTCGGCGTCATCGAACAGCCCTTCCGCCCGCTGGTGACCGCCGCCGGCGCCCGCCACCCCGTCACCGAGAACCTGCCCGGCGCCAACAGTTTCGACGCCGCCGGCAATGCTGTGGCCGAGGCCAGCTGGGGCCGCTGGTACCGGGCGCTGCGCGCCGATGCGCGGGCCGGCACCACGCTGATGTCGGGGCCCGGCGGCGTGCCGCTGATGCAGCTGGATCGTGTGGGGGAGGGGCGCGTCGCGCTGCTGCTCTCCGACCAGATCTGGCTCTGGTCCCGCACGCATGAAGGCGGCGGGCCGCAAGGCGAATTGCTGCGCCGCATCGCCCATTGGACGATGAAGGAGCCGGAGCTGGAGGAGGAGGATCTGACGGCGCGCATCGCCCAGGGCCGCCTTTCCGTCCTCCGCCGCAGCCTGGATGCCGGGCCGCCGCCCGAGATCACGGTGACCGCCCCCGATGGCACCGCCACGCGCCATCGCCCCGAGGGGGGCGCCGGCCGCGCCACGCTCGACCTGCCGGCCACCCAGCCCGGCGTCTGGCGCGTCACCGATGGGCGGCGCACCGCTTTTGCGGCCGCCGAGGCGACGAATCCGCTGGAATTCGCCGATCTGCGCGCCGATGCGGCGGCCATGATGCCGCTGGTCCGCGCCTCCGGCGGCGCGCTGCGCTGGATGGGCGCCGAGGCAGCGCCGGCCCTGCCCGAATTGCGCCGGGTTGCCGCGGGCCGCGACGCCGAAGGACCCGGCTGGATCGGGCTGCGCCGCAATGGTGACCATACCGTCACCGGCATCGCCGCCACGCCGCTGCTGCCGCCGGCCCTGGCGCTGGCACTGGTGCTGGGCCTCGCGCTGCTGGCTTGGCGGCGTGAGGGCAGCTAAGTGCCGCGCCTTCTGCTGCACCGGCTGTCCATGGCGCATCCGGGGGACGTCTCGGCGCTGGGCGCGCTGATGGCGTCGGGCCAGGTCGATCCGCGCGGCATCCGTGCGGTGATCGGCAAGACCGAGGGCAATGGCGGGATCAACGACTTCACCCGCGGCTTCTTCACCCAATCCCTGATGCTGCTGCTGGCCGAGAAAACGGGTGAGGATCGGGCCACCCTGACCGCCCACATCCCCTGCGTGCTGTCCGGTGGCACCGAGGGCGCGCTGAGCCCGCACTACCTGGTGTTCAGCGTGGCACCCGGCGAGGGGGCGCGCGGCCTGGCGCTGGGCACCGCCTTCAGCGCCCCCGTGCCCAATGCCGCCATCGGCCGCGCGGCGCAGGTGGCGTCGGTGGCCGATGCGGTGCGCGCCGCGATGGAGCAGGCCGGCATCGCCGACCCGGAAGATGTGGCGCTGGTGCAGGTGAAGGCGCCGGCGGGCCAGGGCGGCGATGCGGCGGCGCGCACGCCGGATGGGCGGCGGCTGATGGCGCTGTCCCGCGCGGCGGCGGCCTTTGGCGTCGGCGTGGCGCTCGGCGATATCGACCCGGACGCGGCGACCGAGGCGGCGATGCTGACAGACCTCGCCCTGTTCACCCATCGCGCCAGCATCTCCTCGGGCGTCGAAGTGGTGGCGAATGAGGTGGTGGTGTTCGGCCATGCGCCGGGCTGGGCGGCTGGCCTTTCGATCGGCGTCGCGCCGATGCGCGACCTGCTGGACCTGGAAGGCGCAGCCGCCGCCTTCCGGGCTGCCGGCGGGCGCGTCGCGGGGGTGATCGCCAAGGGCGAGCCCGACATGTCAGGCCGCATCCGCGGCCAGCGCCACACCATGCTGGGTGATACGGACATCGACGCGCAGCGCCATCTGCGCGGCGCGCTGGGTGCCATCGTGTCGGCGCTGGCCGGCGATGGGCGGGTATTCGTCTCGGGCGGTGCTGAGCATCAGGGGCCGCCGGGTGGCGGCTTGGTCTGCGTGTTCGCCGAGTCTAGCTGAACGCGGCGGCCAGCGCGGCGGCCAGCGCCGGGGCCGGCACGAAGGCCGAGGCCGCCTGCCATTGCTCCAGCCAGAGCTGCGCGGTGGGCCCGGTATGCATCGGGTCCCAGGGCTTCGGCCGATCCAGGAAATGCACCACGCCGGCGGTGGCGAAGGCCGTGTCCAGCCCCGCCTCGGGCGCGTCGGGGGCCAGGAAGCGGTTGAACGCCTCGTCCAGCGGCGCGCTGGCGCCGGCGAAGGCGATGTTCAGCGCGCACTGGTCCTGGAAGACCAACCGCTCGGGCTCAGTCTCGGCGATGCGGATGGCGGCTTCAAGCCGCGGCAGCGTCTCGGGATGGTGCAGGTCCAGCATCAGCACGCCGGAGTTGAAGTAGCTGCCCTGCGGCAGGCCATGCTTGTCGGCGGCGTGGCGCACCTCGGCGCGGTCCACCTCGGGCCGCGCCAGCAGGCAGGCATGGGGCGGCATCGGCTGGTCCAGCAGGTCGAGGAAGCGCGGCCCCACCGCGACGTCGCTATCGAGGTAGATGGCGTAGCGGTGCCAGCGCTCGCGCGCCAAATGGCGGGCGACATAGATGCGCCAATAGGCTTCGACGGCCAGCGCATGGCCGCCGGTGAACAGCCCGTAGCGGGATTCCAGCGGCGCCTCGCCCACCAGCGCCCCGGCATCCAGCGGCGCCAGCCGCGCGCCCAGCGCCGTCACGGCCGGCCCGATCAGCGCGGTGGCCAGCGGCAGCGTGGCGGTATCGGCGCAGAGCACGATCTCGGCGCGCGCTGCCAGTTCCGGGTTGCGCATCAGCAGGCTGGTCACCGCCACCAGCGTGCCGGGCAGATAGGGGCGGTTGGCGCAGAGGAAGATCGCCACCGGGTCGGCGACCGTCAGCGCGTGCGGCACCGGCAGGGTGCGGCGGAAGGCGTCCAGGCGGCGCAGATCGGTGGGCTCGGCCAGGTCGGCGATGCGGCCGAGCAGCGCGAGCGCGGCCTCGCCCTCGGTGGCGCCGGACAGAAGCTGCTCGATGCCGAGCTTCACGAATAGCCGCGCCAGGCCGGGCTGACCCGCCAGGTCGGAACCGGACAGCGCGGCCAGCGCTTCGGCGCGGCGGCCGGAATTGCGGGCGGCGCGCACCACCAGGTCGCCCAGGGTGGCGAAGTTGAAGGGCTGGTCGAGCCGCGCCAGCGCATCCTCCAGGATCACGCCCCAGGCGCGATCCTCGGCATGGAACCGATAGAGCGAGGGCAGCGCCTCGGCCGGCGCATCGGCCAGCGGGCCAAGATCGGCGGCGAGCAGGCGGGCCGCCGGCATGTCGTTGCGGTAGCACGCCAGTTCGAAGCGCTTCAGCTTCACGACGGCGCTGCGATCCTGGCCGGGCAGGCTGGCGAGGCAGCCGACCAGGCGGAGCGCCGCGTCGAAGTCGCGCCGCATCATCGCGCGGTTGACCAGCGCCTCCAGCGCGTCGGGGTCGGTGCAATGGTCGCTGGTCAGCAGGCTGGCGACCAGCTCCTGCAAGTCGGCGTCGCCATTGTCCAGGGCGAGGTAGAGCAGGTCGACCAGCTGCCACTTGCCGGGCACGGCGCCATCGGCCAGCAGCTGGTCGAGCACGAGGCGTGCCGCCGGCAGGTCGCGCATCAGCAGGGCCAGACGCAGGCCGAGCGCATGGGCGCGATCCGCCGGCAGGTCCAGCTCCGCGATGCGGCGACGCAGGCGTTCGATGCGCGGCGCTTCCGGGCGGCGCGACAGCACGCAATCGATATATTGCTCGACGAACAGCGCGGCGTGCGGCCCGGCGATCAGGGCCTCGAACATCTCCGCCGCTTCGCCCAACCGGCCAAGGCCCGCTTCGACGCGGGCCAGCGTGGCGCTGCCCCAATGGTCCAGCCGTCCACGAACGCCATCCAGGCGCGCGGCAGCGCGCGGCAGATCGCCCACCGCCTCGTCAGCCTCGGCCAGGCGAAGTTCGACCAGGTAATCGTCGAGACCGAGCAGGCTGGCCCGCCGATAGAAGGGCATGATGGAAGCCGGCTGATCCAGATAGGCGAGGTGGGCGGCGGGGAGCAGGGCGTCGATCTCGGGCGCCGCCATGTCCGGGCGGACCGCGATCATGCCGAGCAGCGCATCGCGCATCACCGGGATTTGGTTGGTCTCGGCCAGCGCCTGCACGGTTTCGATCGCCAGGAGCAGGCTGGTATCGCCGGCATCGAGCGCGGCGCTGAAGCTGACAAGGGCGAGATCCGGCCTGCCCTCGCGCCGGGCGACGCGGCCGAGCATGGTCAGGGCGGCGGCGCGGTGGGCCGGGGCGTCGGCCAGATCCTCGAACAGGGTGGCGGCGGCCCGCCAGGCGCCGCGGGCGAAGGCGGCGTGGGCGGCGGCGGCCTGGGCGGCCAGCAGCGCGTCGGATGCCGCCTCGGTGGCGAGGATCGGTTGGGTGGCGGGGGCGGAGAGGGTACCGTCCATCATCGCGCGGCCTTTGCGTGTGTCGTTGGATGAGATTAGGCAGTTTGATTTCATTCGACAAGTATTATTTTATAGACAATCGTGCCCTGGCGCACCCGCCATCGCTCCGGCATCATGCAGCGCCCATCGGGGAATCCAGGCACCATGGCCCCAAGAGACCGTTTGAGAACACCGGACGGGTCGGCTCCGCGGGGCTTTTCCGCGCCTGCTTCGTTGCCGGGCTTGCCGATGCAACCAGCATCGGCGGCGCCCGGCGCCTGGCAGGCACGAAAAACGCCCGGCGGATCCTCAGCCGCCGGCATTCCCAAACGGTCTCCAAAGCCACGCGCCATCCTGCATATCGGCCTGGAGAAGACCGGCACCACCAGCGTCCAGGCCTTCCTGGCCCTGAACCGGGCCGCCCTGGCCGCGCGCGGCTTTCGCGTGCCGATCCTGGTCGACCCGGTCTTCCAGCACGACCTTTGCCTGCTGGCGCAGGATGATGAGCCGGCCTTCGCGACGCTGCGCGCCGTGACCGGCACCCTCGACCCTGGCGCTCTCGCGGCCCGCCGCGCCGCGGTGGCTGCCGCGCTCACCGCCGCCACGACCGCGCCGGGCGCTGACGAGGCGATCTTCCTGCTATCGTCGGAATTCGCCCACTCCAACCTGGTGACCGCCACCGAGGTTGCGCGGCTGGCGGCCGTGCTCGGCGGCTGGTTCGCCTCGGTCCGTATCCTGGTCTATCTGCGGCGACAGGACCGGCTGGCGATCAGCCTGCTCTCCTCACGGCTTGGCGGCGGTGAGGTGCTGCCGCCCGGCGCGACGCTCGCCGAGGCCATCTTCCCCTACGAGGCGGCGACCCTGCCCTATTATTTCAACTATGCCGAGATCCTGGCCAACTACGCCGCCGCCTTCGGCCCCGGGGCGCTGATCGTGCGGGAACATGCCCGGCCGAGGCTGATCGGCGGCGATGTGGTGGCGGATGTCTGCGCCAGTTGCGCAATCCCGCCGGGCGGGTTGCTGCGGGAGCCGGCCCAGAACACCGCCTTCACCCCCGCCGTGCTGGAGATGCTGGCGGCGGTGAACCCGCTGCTGCCGCCCGGCCCCGCGCGCGATTGGCTCATGGCGCTGCTGGTGCGCGACGGCACCGGGGCGGCGGGCCCGCTGATCGGGCGCGCTGAGGCGGCGCGCATCCTGGCCGTCTGCGCCGAGGCGAATGCCGCGCTGCCCGACATTCTCGGCCAGCCCTTCGCCTTCGATGGCGACCTGTCTTCCTATCCGCCCGAGCCGCCGCGCCCGTCGCCGCTCGACCCCGCCCATGCCGCCATCCTGGCCGCCATGGCGCGGGAGGCAGTCAGCGTCTTCGCGCCATAACAAGATAGTTCACGCCAAGGTCGCGGCTGGCCCGCCAATCGCCACCCAGCGGGTCCATGCTCATCCCCGTCAGGTCGGCCACCGTGAATCCGGCCCGGCCGAGCCCGGCCCCAAGCTCGCCCGGGGTCACGAACATGCGCCAATCATGCGTGCCGACCGGCAGCAGTCGCAGCACATATTCGGCGCCGAGCTTGGCCATCAGGAAGGATCGCGGCGTGCGGTTCAGCGTGGACAGGAAGATCAGCCCGCCTTGCCGCGTCAGCGCCGCCAGCGCGCCGAGGAAGGCGGCATGGTCGGCCACATGCTCGATCACCTCCAGCGCCACCACCGCGTCATAGGCCAGGCCCTCGGCCTGCAATTCCTCGGGCGCGGCGGCGCGGTAATCGATCGCGAGCCCCCCCTCGGCGGCATGGGCGCGCGCCGCCGCCAGCGCGTCCGGCGCGGCGTCGATGCCGGTCACGCGGGCGCCAAGCCGGGCAAAAGCCTCGCTGGCCAGGCCGGCGCCGCAGCCGACATCCAGGATGGTCAGGCCAGCCAGGTCGCGGCCGGCCTGCCCCCGCCCGGGCCGCCCATGGGCGCGTGCCAGCCGGTCCGCGATCCAGCCGGTGCGCAGGGGATTCATCCGGTGCAGCGGGCGCATCGGGCCCGTCGGATCCCACCAGCGCGCCGCCAGCGCGTTGAACTTTGTCACTTCCGCAGGCAGCGCCGTGCCATTCATCGCGAAAATCCCCGAGGACGCCCGATTGCCGGGCGCGCCGCCGCCCTTTATCTGTCCCGGCCCGCGCGCCGGGCAACCGGGGGCGCGCCTCTGGTTCAACCGACAGGCATCCATGGCCCGCATTGTCATGAAGTTCGGCGGCACCTCGGTGGCCGACCTGGAGCGTATCCGCAACGTCGCCCGCCGCGTGAAGCGCGAGGTGGAGGCCGGCCATGAGGTGGCGGTCGTCGTCTCGGCGATGGCCGGCGTCACCAACCAGCTGGTGAAATGGTGCCAGGACCTCTCGCCGCTGCACGATGCCCGCGAATATGACACGGTGGTCGCCACCGGCGAGCAGGTGACCATTGGGCTGCTGGCCATCGCCCTGCAGGCCGAGGGCGTCGATGCCCGGTCCTGGCAGGGCTGGCAGGTGCCGATCCGCACCGACCAGGCGCATGGCAAGGCCCGCGTCGAGAGCATCGACGGCACCTTGCTGATCGAGCGCATGCGCCAGGGCCAGGTGCCGGTGGTGGCGGGCTTCCAGGGCGTGGCGCCCGACAATCGCGTGGCGACGCTGGGCCGCGGCGGGTCCGACCTGTCGGCGGTGGCGGTGGCGGCGGCGGTGCAGGCCGATCGCTGCGACATCTACACCGATGTGGACGGCATCTACACGACCGACCCGCGCATCGTGCCGCGCGCCCGCAAGCTCGACCGCATTTCCTATGAGGAGATGCTGGAACTGGCCTCGGTCGGCGCCAAGGTGTTGCAGACCCGCTCGGTCGAGCTGGCGATGAAGGCGCGCGTGCGCGTGCAGGTTCTGTCGAGCTTCGCCGACCTTCCCGGCTCGCTCGTCGTGGATGAGGATGAAATCGTGGAACAGCCCATCGTCTCCGGCATCGCCTATTCGCGGGATGAGGCGAAGGTCACGCTGCGTCGCCTGCCGGATCGGCCGGGCATCGCGGCCGCCATCTTCGGCCCGCTCTCGGCGGCCAACGTCAATGTCGACATGATCGTGCAGAATCTGGGCGCCGACGGCACCACCGACATGACCTTCACCCTGTCGCGCGCCGACCTGCCCCGCGCGCGCGACGCGCTGGACAAGGCCCGGCCGCAGATCGGCTTCGAGGCGCTGCTGGCCGACCCCGAGGTGGCCAAGATCAGCGTGGTCGGGATTGGCATGCGCACCCATGCCGGCGTCGCCGCCACCATGTTCCGCACCCTGTCGGAGAAGGGCATCAACATCCAGGTGATCTCCACCAGCGAGATCAAGGTGTCGGTCCTGGTCGGCGCCGACTATACGGAGCTCGCCGTGCGCGCGCTGCACACCGCCTATGGCCTCGACGGGCCGGAACCTGCGCGCCGGGCGGAGAGCTGACCCATGGATGCGCTGCCCCCCGCCGCCGCCCCCCCGCCCGAGGCCTTCGCGCGGCTTGATGCGCTGATGGCGCGTGGCGCCGCCTTCCTCGGCGCGCGCACCGCGCTCATGGGGGGGGCGATGTCCTGGGTCAGCGAGCGCAACCTGGTGGCCGCCCTGTCCAATGCCGGGGCGTTTGGCGTCATCGCCTGCGGCGCCATGCAGCCGGCCCGCCTGGCCGAGGAGATCGCCGCCACCCAGGCGCTGACCCAAAGACCCTTTGGCGTGAACCTGATCACCATGCATCCGGCGCTGGATGCGCTGGTGCAGGTCTGCCTGGACCATCGCGTCGGGCACATCGTGTTCGCCGGCGGCATTCCGCCGGGCAGCGCGATCAAGGCGGCCAAGGATGGCGGCGCCCGCGTGATCTGCTTCGCCCCCGCGCTGGCGCTGGCCAAGAAGCTGGTGCGATCGGGCGCCGATGCGCTGGTGATCGAGGGCGCCGAGGCGGGCGGGCATATCGGCCCGGTTTCGCTGACCGTGCTGGCGCAGGAAATCCTGCCCTTCATGCGCGACGTGCCGGTCTTCGTGGCCGGCGGGCTCGGCCGGGGCGAGGCGATCCTGTCCTACCTGGAGATGGGCGCGGCCGGCGCGCAGCTTGGCACGCGCTTCGTGTGCGCCGCCGAAAGCATCGCGCATGCCAACTTCAAGCGCGCCTTCATCCGCGCCGCGGCGCGCGATGCGCTGCCGACGGTGCAGCTGGATGAACGCTTCCCCGTGATCCCGGTGCGCGCCCTGCAGAATGAGGGGACGAAGCGCTTCCTGGAGCATCAGGCGGCCACGATCCGCCGCTGGCAGTCGGGCGAGTTGGACAAGGCGGCGGCGCAGCTCGACATCGAGCATTACTGGGCCGGCGCGTTGCGCCGCGCGGTGGTCGATGGCGATGTCGAGAATGGCTCGCTGATGGCGGGCCAGAGCGTTGGCATGGTGACGCGCGAGCAGCCGGCCACCGACATCGTGCAGGAGTTGATGACCCAGGCCGCCGCGGCCCTGGCCATGCGCGGCGATCTGGCACGCGCATGACATACGCGGAAAACGGCGCAAATCGGTTTGCCGCCGCGCGACCTGCGCGGTAGGTGTAGCGCTGTGCCGAATGAGCTGAAACGCCTGTCCCGTCAGGGCGATTATGACCGCGCCGATGCCGCGCGCGTCGGCGAAGAATTGCGCGACGCGCGCCAGGCGCTGGGCATGACGCTCGATGAGGTGTCGCAGCGGCTGCGCATCCGTCGCCCCTATCTGGAAGCGCTGGAAGAAGGGCGCGTCAGCGATCTGCCGGGCATGGCCTATGCGGTCGGCTTCGTGCGCACCTATGCGGGCGGGCTCGGGCTCAACGCCGATGACCTGGTGCGCCGCTTCCGCGACGTCTCGGGTGCCGGCGCCGCGCGCAAGCCGAAGCTGGTCTTCCCCGAACCGGTCAGCGAACGCGGCATGCCCGCCGGGATCATCGTGGTGGCCGGCGCGGTCTGCGCGATCGGGGCCTATGTCGCCTGGTTCAACTGGGCGGGCAATGGCAGCCGCGTGGTGGACGTGGTGCCGCCGGTGCCGCCCCGCCTGGAGCAGGCGGTGGAACAGGGCCGCAGCCAGCTTCCCGCGCGGGAGGCATTGCTGCGGCCCGAACCCGGAAACCTGCCGCTTGCCGCGCTGCCGCCGCCGGGTGGTTTCGCCCCTGTCGGAAGCCCGCCACCGGCCAATGCCGCGGCCCAGGCCGCCACCCTGCCCACGGCCCCGCCCCCGTCTGCGCCCGTGTCCGAGGCGCCGCCGCCGGCCCCCCCCTTCGCCGATATTCAGGGCATCCCGGCTGGCACGCGCGTGGTGCTGCGGCCGCGCGCCACCACGCGCGAGGGCGCCTGGGTGCAGGTGCGCGACCCGCGCGCCGGCCAGGTGGTGCTGAACCGCGTGTTGCGCCCGGGCGAGGCCTGGCCCGTGCCGGTGCGCGACGGGCTGGTGATGGATACCGGCAAGGCCGACAGCCTGGAGATCCTGGTGGATGGCGCGGCCTCGCCCGTCCTGACCGGGGCGGTCGGCGTGCGGCGGAACATCTCGCTCGATCCGCAGCGGCTGATGCAGCCCCTGCCCACGCCCACCGCCGCCGCCCCGGCCCCGACCCGGAACTGACCGGCGTCTGGCAAAGGGGGCGTCTGGCAAAGGGGCGTCTGGGAATAAGCTCGGCGCAAGGCTATCTTCGCACCGGCCGGGTTCGTCGCCCATCGCCGTGCAGGGGAAGCGCATGTCCTACCGCCCGTATCAGCAGATCCTCCGTCGCAAGTCCCGCCGCATCATGGTGGGCAAGGTGCCGGTCGGCGGCGACGCGCCGATCAGCGTGCAGACCATGACCAACACGCCGACCGAGGATGCGGCGGCCACCATCGCGCAGATCCGCCGCGCGGAGGTGGCGGGCGTCGATATCGTCCGCGTGTCGGTCCCCACCGAGGAATCCACCGCCGCGCTGCACGAGATCGTGCGCGAGGTGAATGTGCCCGTCGTGGCGGACGTGCATTTCCACTACAAGCGCGCGATCGAGGCCGCCCAGGCCGGCGCCGCCTGCCTGCGCATCAATCCCGGCAATATCGGGTCGAAAGACCGGGTGAAGGAGGTGGTGAAGGCCGCCCGCGACCATGGCTGCTCGATCCGCATCGGCGTGAATGCCGGCAGCCTGGAGAAGCACCTGCTGGAAAAATACGGCGAGCCCAACCCCGAGGCGCTGGTCGAATCCGCGCTGTGGCACGCCGCCCATTTGCTCGATGAGGGTTTTGACAATTTCAAGATCAGCGTGAAGGCCAGCGACGTCTTCCTGGCCGTCGCCGCCTATCAGCAGCTTGCCGAGGTGTGCGACCACCCGCTGCATATCGGGATCACCGAAGCCGGCGGGAAGCGCGCGGGCACGGTGAAGTCGGCGATCGGGCTGGGCTCGCTGCTCTGGGCCGGCATCGGCGACACGCTGCGCGTCAGCCTTTCCGCCGAGCCGGAGGAGGAGGTCAGCGTCGGGTGGGAGATGCTGAAGTCGCTGCATCTGCGCCATCGCGGGGTGAAGGTGATCTCCTGCCCATCCTGCGCACGGCAGGGCTTTGACGTGATCCGCACGGTGGAAAAGCTGGAAGACCGGCTCGCGCACATCACCCAGCCGATCAGCCTGTCGATCATCGGCTGCGTGGTGAACGGCCCGGGCGAGGCGCTGATGACCGATATCGGCCTGACCGGCGGCGGGGCGGGCACGCACATGATCTACGGCATGGGCAAGCAGAGCCACACCATCAAGACCGAGGAGATGGTGGAGCATATTGTCGGGCTGGTGGAACGCCGCGCCGCCGAGATGCAGGCGGCGAAGGATGCCGAGGCGGCGGAGGTGGCGCGGCAGGCGGCGGCGTAGCGCCAGGGACGTTCCCCCCGCCTGGTCGACCTCTGCCTTGGCCTGACGCGCACCTTGTTATTGAAGAGCAAGGCGGCGCGTCAGGCCAGGCCTCGCGGATCGTGACCGATCCCACCTCTCACATGATGTGCTGAAGGCACGCCTCCGGCGTGATAAACCTCGGCGCCGTGGAAATCTGTTCTTGTTACGCTTCGATGAAGTGGAAGCGGTTGGTGATGAGGGAGGTGATTTCCGCCTTCCACTGTTCTTGGTGGCTGAAGAAGTCGCGTATGGCGGTCTTGAAGTCGGCCAGCGTCGGGTAGTGGGTGTTCCACAAGGTCTTCTTCGTGAAGAACCACCACAGCCGCTCGATCAGGTTCAGGTTTGGCGCGTAGGGCGGCAGGTAGAACAACTTGATGCGGCAGCCCTCGGCTGCCAGCCATTCGCGCACGCTGGCGGCGCGGTTGTAGGTGGCGTTGTCGAGCACGACGCCGATCGTTTCGGCCTGCGGGTGACGTGCGGCGAGGCCCTGGAACAGCGCGATCATCTCGGCGCCGGTGATGCGATCTGCCTCGCGCGTCACCACCTCCCGGCCGGACCAACTGAGCGCGCCGTTCATGGTCACGTTGACCCGTCCGTGTCATCGGACGCTGCTACCCGAAGCACCGCTCCAGCGAGTTCCGCCGCTTTCTGGACCAGGTCGAGGCTGCCGTGCCCTCTGGCCTCGATGTCCACTTGGTGATGGACCACTACGCCACCCGCAAGACCAAGCCGGTCCGCGACTGGCTGGCCAAGCGACCCCGCTGGCACGTCCACTTCACGCCCACGGGCGCGTCCTGGATCAATCAAGTCGAGCGCTTCTTCGCCAACCTGACCGAAAAGCAGCTCCGCCGCGGCGTACATCGCTCCACCGCACAGCTCGAGGCCGACATCCGCGCCTTCATCGACGCACACAAT
>Ga0247843_1005238_pt1 | contig 18269 bp, 13 predicted proteins | sample LaCruzMarch2017__FD_192420 | JGI IMG/M metagenome (GOLD analysis project Ga0247843, IMG submission 192420) | Freshwater microbial communities from meromictic Lake La Cruz, Castile-La Mancha, Spain - LaCruzMarch2017_8m | ecosystem: Environmental > Aquatic > Freshwater > Lake | place: Spain...
ACACCAACTCCAACACCAACACCGACTGCGAGTGCCGTGCAATCTAGATTCACTTTGGATGAAGTTAAGAAGCACAGCAAAGCCGCCGACTGCTGGACTGTAGTAGACGGCGGTGTTTATGACTTAACTAAATGGGCGGCATTGCACCCAGGCGGGCCAGCGTTTATTCAATCGCTCTGTGGGCGAGATGGCACTGCTGACTTTCTTGGTCGTCACGCAAATCAACCTGACCCAATGCGTACGTTGATGGGTTATTTTCTTGGAAAAATTGGCGACTTAGTAAAACCCTAGGTTCATAGAGTAGCAAAGGTTATTTCGCCTGCTCCGAAGATGTTTGCCCTTAAAGTTAAATGGAAGGTCAATTATCTATAGAAATCTGTATTCAATATTTACTCATTAGTCATCTGGAATAAGCAGACTTTTGGTGATCTGTTTACCGGCAAAACCCTACAGTCTGCACACCTAACAAATTTGGGTCACTGTGTAATTAAGACTAATCGGAGGTTCACCTTGTTTAAGAATCTACTCAAGAAGAAGATAGTTAGCGCCCTAGCGCTGACAACTGTTGCAACTCTGAGCTTAGGTGTTGTCGCACCTAGCAGCCAAGCTGCATCTACAACAATCAGAATTTACGTCTCAGCAGATACAAATATTCTAGATCTATGGGAAAAAACTTTAGTTCCTGCCTTTAACAAGGAATATCCACAATACGATGTAAAGGTAACTTTCGATCGTAATGGTGCAAATGATGCACAAACTCTTGCAAAGATCACAGCCGCTGTTGCGAAGAAGCGCGACCCAGGCATGGACCTAATTGATGGTGGAATCACAACAACGCTAGGTTCAGCCGGACTACTTTTCCCTCTTTACACTGGTCTGGTTCCAAACTTAAAGATGGTTCCAAAAGTTCTAGTTACAAATGGCAAGGGTGGCATTCCATACCGTGCTTCAACAGTATTGATGGCCTATAACTCAAAGAACGTTAAAACACCTCCCAAGACACTAACCGACGTTCTTACTTGGATTAAAGCTAATCCAGGAAAGTTCACTTATAACGCGCCATCTGGCGGCGGGTCTGGTTATTCATTCGTGCAAACTGTTCTAGATAGCCAACTATCAGCATCTGACATTCTAAAGTTGCAGACCGGTGCTGACAAGGAAACTCAAGTCAAGTGGGCAAAGGGTTGGGATATTTTACGTGGTCTTAACAAGTTCGCATATGGTCAAAATGGAACTTACCCAACAAACAATGCGGGAACTCTTGATCTACTTGCGAAGGGTTTAGTTGACCTTGCACCAGTTTGGTCAGATCAGATTGCATCAGCAATCAAAGCTGGAACTATGCCAAAGGATGTTAAGTACTACGGCATCTCTGGTCCATCACTAACTGGTGGTCCAGCGTTTCTAGGTATCCCATCAACCGCTAAGAACCGTTCAGCGGCACGCTATTTAGTTAATTGGGTCCTTTCTCCAACAGCACAGAACCTTATTGTTGCTGGAAATATGAATGGTATCCCTGTTATTCCAGCCTCAAAGTTGGATCCAGTAATTGGCGCAACCGTTTCTGACATAAACATCGCAGCTATCCGGGCAGGCTACATCTCAGCAAATGCGGCTGATTTGAGAACTGCATGGGCCGCTGAAGTTCCAGGAAAGTAATTAAGTAAAAAAACTTAATGACCAAAAGTAAAGAAGTCTCAGCAAGCGATAACCTTGTGGTGAAAAAAACCGCAAGGTTATCGCTTCTGGGCTTTTTTATGGCACTTCCGCCAGTTCTGGTGATCTTATTCTTTATTGGCGGACCGATACTGCTTGCTTTTTCATTCACCTTAGGATTCACAACGGGGCCAAACGAGATTGTCGCTCTGATAGGGCAAGAGATTTACACCAAGACAAATTGGTGGGGAACGCTAGAAGCTTACAAGAGTGTTTTTTCCGACTCCCGCTTCCCTGGTAACTTGAAAGCAACCATAGAAATCACCTTCATAGCTACCACTTTAGTAATTCTCTTGGCCCTTGGTATGGCCATTTATCAACGAATTATTGGTGGCCGCTTAGCCTCGATATTAGTTGCACTTTCATTAGTGCCATTGTTTGTGCCAGTCGTTATCTCTGCTTTTGCGATTAGAACTTTCTATGACGGAACTGGTTTTTTCAAAACAATTTTTTATCATTTTGGAATAACTTTTCCAACCTTAACTATGACAAATAATGCCGTGACTATCGGCGTTATTTGGACTTCTTTGCCTTTTGCGATTCTGATGATTTCATCCGGATTGCAATCAGTGCCAGATGCACTAATTGAGGCTGCTCAAGATGCAGGTGCCGGGTTTATGCGAATTATTGCAACAGTGATGATCCCATTGGCTTTTGTGCCAATTGTTATCGCGACAACTTTTACGGCAATTGGAATTATGGGGTCATTTACAATTCCATATTTCCTAGGAGCTAATCAGCCAACTATGCTAGGAGTTGAGATTTCGAATTTCTTTGGTCCGTATAACCGACCACAACACTCAATAGTTATGGCCTTCGTAATATTTGTAGCTGCCTCAGGAATTGGGTTTTTCTATATCTGGGCAAATGTTAGAAGCGCTAAACAGAGCGGAAGAATTTAATGAGTCGTTCAGCCAATAAACTAAACATCCAAACTAATTCTTGGCTGGTTAGACTCTTCCTTTCAGCTTTTATTGGGTTCATGGGACTTTTTATCCTAGGCCCATTATTTTGGTTGGCTATTCGCGCATTTGTGACCGAATGGACTTTTCCCAACCTACTGCCAGAAGGTCTAACCATGCGTTGGTGGCGAGTGATTGCTGACGATGGATCGCTTTTGGAGGCAATCAAAAACTCACTAATAATTAGCCCTATTGTTGTGCTCATCTCTGCCGCAATCTGCTTACCAGCTGCATATGCTTTCTCACGTTATGAGTTTTTGGGCCGAAAGACTTTTCTCATCGGTATTTTCGCAGCGAATGCTTTTCCCAAGATTGGTTTATTTGCTTCAATCGCAACTCTTTTTTACACACTGAATTTAATGGGTACTATTCTTGGAATTATCATTATTCAGGTTCTAGGAACAGTTATCTTCATGACCTGGATTCCAGCCGCAGCATTTAGCGCCGTCCCTCGTAATCTCGAAGATGCCGCGAGAGATGCTGGCGCATCTAAGCTACGTGTTTTTTGGGATATCACACTTCGCTTGGCAATGCCGGGGATTCTAGTAGCACTTGTGATGTCATTCTTGGCCGCATTCGATGAAGCACAGGGCACTTACTTAGTAGGAGTTCCAACAATCTACACAATGCCAACAAAGATGTATGCCCTAGTGCTGAATTATCCAGTACAAATCTCAGCGGTTTTTTCACTACTTCTGGCAATTCCTTCAGTGATTCTCATTTCGCTAGCTAGAAAGCAAATTATTGGTGGGCAACTAGCAGAAGGTTTCCAAATAAAATGATAAATCTGAAAGAGGTTAATTAATGTCTATTGCAAAAGATAGCGTTGGGCTGGAACTTATCGGCCTAAACAAGATTCTCGGTGGTCGCACCATCATTGAAAATCTAGACCTCAGCGTCAAAAAAGGCGAAATGGTCTCATTGCTGGGTCCATCGGGTTGTGGAAAGACAACAACCTTAAGAATGATAGCCGGTTTCTTGATTCCCGAGGCTGGCAAAGTAATTCTGGCGGGTAAAGATGTAACAACTCTTGGCCCAGACAAACGCCCGAGCGCCATGGTATTTCAGAACTATGCATTGTGGCCACATATGACAGTCTTTAAAAACATCGCTTATCCGCTGAAAATTCGTAAACTCGCAAAGAGTGAAATCGAAAAGCGAGTTCATGACGCTTTAGGTCTCGTAAATCTAATGCATCACAAAGATTCTCGCCCAAGCCAGATATCTGGTGGAGAGCAACAGCGAGTGGCATTAGCGCGTGCACTTGTACAAGAGCCTGACATACTCTTACTTGATGAGCCGCTGAGCAATCTAGACGCGAAATTACGAGTGAAAGTACGCGAAGATATCAGAGACCTACAGCGCCGTTTAGGCATAACCACAGTGATTGTTACTCACGATCAAGATGAGGCACTTTCAATCTCTGATCGCATTGCGGTTATGAACGATGGCCGCATTGAACAATTTAGTACACCGCAAGCTCTCTATGACGAGCCAGCAACCGAGTATGTTGCAAACTTTATTGGCAGCCTAAATCGTTTCAATGGCAACTTTGCTGAAGGCCGAATTCAAATCGGTGATAATGTCGTCGGAATCCGTCCAGAAGATGTTTATTTCTCTTCGCATCAAGTACCTGGAAGCCATGCAGCAACTGTTGACCTTGTAGTGCCGCGCGGCCACTTCTTTGAAGTGTATTTATCCAGCAACGATCAGAAGATCCGCGCATTTATGTCAGCAGATATTCCACAAGTTGGCGATGCAGGATTCGTAAGAATTTCTAAAGCGCTGATCTATAAAGATGGTAAGTTAGTCAAAGTTGCCTAAGGATTCGTCGGTGACTTTGGCTTGTGCGCACCGCGGCGATTCAAGCCTGCTACGCGAGAACACCTTGGTTGCAATTAAGTCTGCAATCGCAGCCGGCGCGGACATAATTGAAGTAGATGTGCGCATCACAAAAGATAAAAAGGTTGTGGTTATTCACGACTCAACACTCGAGCGGCTATGGGGAATTTCAGCTCCAGTTGACCAGCGCGACTGGACCTTTATCTCGCAACTTGGCGAGGGAGATGACCGAATTCCGCTTTTAAGTGATGTCTTGCCACTCTTTATCGGTACCCAATCAATCTTGATGATTGATATGGAAGAAGCTGATCCAGCTCAGCTTGCATATGAGGTAACTGCCGCCAGTGAATTAGATTCAAATCAAATCTTCTGGTGCGGAAATCTAATTGGGATGAAACAAATTCGATCGCTCTCAAAAAAGGCAATAATTTGGTTACCTTGGGATCAATTAGCTCTACCGACACAAGAGCTAGTAACTGAGCTGGCGCCAGAATTTATTAACTTGCACTACTCATTTGTTAATCGCAAACGGGTTGAAGAGTTTCATAATATGGGTCTAAAAGTTGCTGTGTGGACTGTCGATGACGAAGCAACGATGCGCTGGGCACGTGCAATTGGCGTGGATTCAATCACTACCAATCAACTAGCACTGTTGCAGTCAATACTTTCGCAACCTACCAATGGCATCGAGTCAGTAGTCACCAGTTCAATTTCCGAGATAGACATTGATAAAGCTTTGGTGATTGCACGTGACTTAGGGAAATGGGCAATTTTGGTTGCAAGTTCGATGGACCCAGGAACTATGAATATAAAAATTAATCCAGCCGATATCGTGACTCAGGTTGATCTAATGATCGAAATTCATGTGCGAGAAGTAATTATTGCGAATTTCCCTAATCACAATTTTGTTGGCGAGGAAATGGGTGGACTATTTATCAACAACAAACCAACTTGGTATCTAGACCCGGTTGATGGAACAACAAACTTTGCAAATCGCCTACCCTGGAGTTCATTTTCGCTAGCTCTTGCTTTCAACCGAATTCCAATAGTTGCAGTGGTGATTGACCCATGGCGTAATTCATTATTTGAAGCAGTTAAAGATCGTGGTGCAAAACTAAACGGTCGCGAATTGAAAGTTGAAGATCAAAGTGATGTTGAGAATCCATTAAGCAGTCGAATTGTCTCTACTGAACTAGCTGCACATAGGCCTTGGCCTGGAATGCTAGAACTACTTGATTCACTTGCTGAAAACTACTGCACTATGCGCATAATGGGATCTGGTACTTTGACTTTGGTTGGTATTGCAGCAAAGCGTGGCGTTGGCTCGATTATCGGTCAATACAGCCCCATTGATCATTTAGCCGCAGCGTTAATAGTGCACGAAGCAGGGGGAGCGGTCTGGGATGAGACAGGATCTGTAAATTTGTTTCCGGATTCGGGTGGAATAATGGCTGCAACTCAGAGCGCAGCCGCTCCGCTTTTTAAAATTTGGCAAGAAAGTACTGGTCGGATTCTAGATTAGCGATCCTTTAAGAATCTTGCTGACCTTCGAGAATTTCCAGAAACCCACTACTTTTATTGATTTATTCGCCGGTGTAGTACTTGGCGATTTCAATGAGTGACTTATCTAAAATCTCAAGACCGAGCTGCGCATCTTCTACCGAAATATTGCACGGTGGGCATAAGTGAATGCGGTTGAAGTTGTTAAATGGCATCAAGCCATTCTTCTTACAAGCTGCAACTAACTCATTCATGGCAGGGCTAGAGGCTCCGTATGGTGCAAGTGGCTCGTGTGTAGCGCGATCAGTAACTAGATCAACGCCCCAGAAGACACCGGCGCCACGAATATCACCAATCACCTTATGTTTCTTGGCTAATTCGCGTAGCCCTGGCCCTAAGACTGTCTCACCAATCATGGTGGCGTTTTCCAACATCTTCTCTTCTTTCATAACATCGATCGTTGCAACCGCAGTTGCGCATGCCAATGGGTGACCCATGTAGGTCAGGCCGCCGGCAAATACTCGCTCATCAAATGTTTTTGATACTGGTTCACTGATGACAACACCACCAAGTTGGATATAACCCGAGGTAACGCCTTTAGCAAAGGTGATCAGATCTGGCACAACTTGGCTGTGTTGGTAGGCAAACCATTTACCGGTGCGACCAAAGCCCGACATAACTTCATCGGCAATCCACAAAATATTGTATTTATCGCACAGCGCACGAACGCCTTCGAGATAACCCTTAGGTGGCATTAAGACACCTGCAGTGCCAGGAACTGATTCAAGCAAAACAGCTGCGATGGTATTTGGACCTTCGAAGATGATTGTTTGCTCTAGATGCTCAAGTGCGCGCTTGCATTCTTCGGCTTCATCTTTAGCCCAGAAAGAGGTGCGATAAAGATAAGGTCCCCAGAAGTGCACATGTCCAAAAGCGAATTCATTTGGGAATCTACGTGGATCACCAGTTGCATTTATCGCAGCGCCGGTGTTGCCGTGATACGAACGATAAGTCGAAAGCACTTTGTGTTTGTGAGTATGCATGCGAGCCATGCGAATGGCATTCTCAATTGCATCGGCGCCACCGTTGGTAAAGAAAATTTTGGCAAAGTTAGATCCAGCTAGTTCGACAATGCGCTGGGCAGCTTCGTTACGCGCATCATTGGCATGTTGTGGGGCAATAGTTGTTAAGACTTCGGCCTGGTCTTGAATAGCTTTAATGACCTTTGGGTGTTGATGTCCGATATTTGTGAAGACTAATTGAGATGAAAAATCTAAATAAACCTTGCCGGCATGATCCCAAAACCTTGAACCTGAACCACTAGCAATTGGCATCGGACTGATTGCGCCTTGAGCTGACCAGGAATGAAAGACATATTTATGGTCTGCTGCACTTACTGCGGCTTGCTTATCTGGATCATTAATCGGAGTCGTCATGACTATGGCCTTTTAGCTAGTAGGTAGCGCCATCTTAATGCTCTGAAGTAGATTGCGGGTATGAATCAGATTACGCATTGGATCAATGGCGCTTTAGATACTTCTAAACCAGAGCGAAGTGGTGATGTCTACAACCCAGCCACTGGCAAAGTCTCAAAGACTGTCGCATTTGGTAACGCCGCAACTGTTGATTCTGCCGTAGCTGCTGCAACCAGTGCCTTTGCCGAATGGCGCCATAGCTCATTGACCAAGCGCACCCAAGTTCTATTTGCTTTCCGCGAGTTAGTGCTACAAAACAAAGAAAAGATTGCTGCCCTTATTACTGATGAGCACGGCAAAGTATTAAGTGATGCTGCTGGTGAAGTTACCCGGGGTCTTGAAGTTGTTGAATTTGCGTGCGGCATCCCGCACCTATTAAAAGGCGGATTTTCCGAAGAAGTTTCAACTGGAGTTGATGTTTATTCAATTCGCCAGGCAGTTGGCCCAGTTGCAATTATTTCGCCCTTTAACTTTCCAGCCATGGTGCCAATGTGGTTCTTCCCGGTGGCAATTGCTTGCGGTAATACCGTAGTCGTTAAGCCTTCTGAAAAAGATCCAAGTGCTGCGATGTTCATGGCCCAGCTTTGGAAAGAGGCAGGGCTACCTGATGGTGTCTTTAACGTAGTTCATGGTGACAAGGAAGTTGTTGACGCGCTACTTACACATAAAGGAATTAAGTCAGTTTCATTTGTGGGCTCAACACCGATCGCGCGTTATGTATATGAAACAGGCACGAAATCTGGCAAGCGCGTTCAAGCTTTAGGTGGCGCAAAAAATCACATGGTAGTTCTGCCTGATGCTGATTTAGAGCTTGCTGCCGATGCTGCGATAAACGCAGGATTTGGTTCAGCTGGTGAACGTTGCATGGCGATTTCCGCAATTGTGGCAGTTGAACCAATTGCTAGCGCACTCGTTGCGCGCATTAAATCTCGAATGGCTAACATCAAAACTGGTGATGGCACCCAAGGCTCTGACATGGGCCCACTAGTTAGCGCAGTTCATCGCGACAAAGTTGCTTCATATATCGAAGCTGGCGCAAAGGCTGGCGCAACCGTTGTTGTTGATGGCCGCGATCTAAAGGTCGATGGCGATGGCTTTTTCCTTGGACCAACTCTGCTTGATAACGTAACTCCTGAGATGTCGGTCTATACCGATGAAATCTTTGGTCCAGTTTTAAGCATTCTGCGTGTAAACACCTACGACGAAGCGCTAGCCCTGGTCAATAGCCATGAATATGGAAATGGCACTGCCATCTTTACTAACGATGGTGGCGCAGCTCGCCGATTCCAGAATGAAGTTGAAGTCGGCATGGTCGGCATCAACGTACCGATCCCGGTTCCAATGGCTTACTACTCATTCGGCGGCTGGAAGAACTCCCTCTTTGGTGACTCACATGCACATGGCACTGAGGGTGTTCACTTCTTCACGCGAGGCAAAGTAATTACTAGCCGCTGGCTAGATCCAAGTCATGGTGGAATCAACTTAGGTTTCCCGCAAAACGATTAATCGAGAGCACAAAATAAGAAGTTCACCTGTACCGTTTTCCCATGAAGAAGGTACTAGCGCTTATTACCGCGTTGGTCACTCTTGCCTCCGGGGTCGCTGTTGCGCATCAGCCAGTAGTACTTCTTAATACAGACACAACAGCAGCCAAAGGCCCCTTGCTAGTTGATGGAACAGTTTCATTTGCGATTCGAGCAGCATTTAACAAAGCAGGAGAGAAGAAAGCATTCCGCGCTCAATTCAAAGAGGGCGAAGCTCTTTCAGTTCAGTATTTGATCGTTGATAAGAAGCCTGAAAATACATTAAAGAACTCGCAGCTTCCGACAGTTGTAATTACCGGCCCTGGCGGATTTAAAACAACGATGAAGATTAATGAGCGATCAGCGTTCTACGAGCCTTACGGCAGAACCAACTACTTGTATTTGGCTCGCTTTAGCACTGTGGCTAAAGCTGGTATCTATAGCTTTGTAATTACCGCTAAAACTAAATCAGCGATAACTGTTGCTGTGGGCGAGAAAGAGGTTAAGGGCGAAGTTGTTCGTGGGCCCTATGTTGCTCCGACGCCAACACCGACTCCAAATCCAACTCCAGTTGTTACCCCAACGCCAACGCCTTCTCCAACCTCAACACCGACACTGACTCCATCACCAGTGGTTACTCCAACCCCAACGCCTACTCCAACACCGATAGAGCTAACATTCTCTAATATTGCCGAAAATGTCGATGCGATTGCACTCAATGTTTATAGCAAGTACCAAAAACTAATGGCTACAAATTATCAAAGTTCAATCAAAGTAAACACAATAATTGGGCCCAATACGGTTCCCGTCAACAAGAATTCAGCGTCCGCTTACCAAATAGCGTCAAAGATTTTTCAGAATTTCAAACAGCCCGATGAAGTCTTTGCTATCTATTACAACTTTGCCGATAAAGAGTGGGCCCGGAATGAAGTTGCAATTAGGGCTGGCAAATTTATTGCTGATTTTCAATTCGGGTATTCATGTCCAAACGCCAAGCTCTGCTGGGGCGCTAGTGCCTCTATAACTGAAGATTGGCAGGCGATAGCTCACTTTGGCGCATCTGACCCTGGTGGCGCTATTCACGGAGCTGAGTTCAACGGTGAAATTCAGATTCACGAGTACACACATTCAGTTTCTTTTTATCAACTAAAGCCAATTAAAGGAAACTACTACAACCTAACACCGGACTGGTTTGGCGAGGGTCACGCATCTGTAACTGGCAAACTGGGTGCATCGACTTCCTTTGCAGATTACACGGTACTAAGAAGCGAAGCGATTCGGAGAAATCGCCCTCAACCAGATATAAAAGATTATCGACCTGAAAATATCTTGCGTTTTTACGATGCTTTTAGCAAGGCCCCAGAGCCTTCAACAATTGAGCGTTTTTATCTTTACACATTGGGTTGGTCAACTGTTGAAGCACTAGCCGCAATAGGCGGAATTGATTCACCAATGAACCTCTTCCTTGAAACCGTTAATGGCTCAACCTTTAAGCAGGCATTCAAAAAGGTTTATGGGCTTGAATGGGACATCGCCGCTCCAATTTTGGCGGAAGTGGTTTCAAAGCAATATCGAACCTTCTATCCCTGATACCTAAGTGTGTGTCTGTAAAGATAGTTGAGGATATTCTTTGCCTCGTGCCCACACTTCGCGCTCTCTTAGACTCGCCTGATCAATCGGTACGTCTAAAGGCGGCGCTTGCAGCAGGAACTTATCCCGAAGAAGATTTCATCGAAGTTCTTATTTCGCAGTGTGCAATTGAGTCAGACTTCTTCGTCAGAGATACGCTCTCTTGGGCGCTGATGAGAAATGATGTTTCAAAAGTAGTTAAGCGTTTAGAAACTGAGTTGCAATCATCGAATCTTCAAGCAAAGAGTCAAGCAATTCATACGCTTTCAAAGATCGGCGATAAAGCCAATTACCAGTTAATTACCGATGAGATGCTCTTTGATTCTGATGATTTCATAGCTTCAACTGCCTGGAGAGTTGCCTCAGTTCTGGTTCCGGATGATCAGAAGCCAGATCTCGTAGCTAAGCTGATGACTCAACTTGGTCGAGGCGATTCGGATGTTCAGTTTGGACTAACCAGATTCCTTTGCGCGCTGGGGGAGTGCATTGTTAAACCGTTGACCGAGGCTTTGAAGTCTGAAGATGAAGCCGTAAGCAATCAAGCAAAATTCACCTTATTGAGATTCAGAGAAATGCAATTAGAAAGCGCTAAGGCCCCTAGAATTTAGATTATGGCGCAGAGTTCTCGAAGAATCTTTCTGTTACTTACAGGCGTAATGCTCATCGGCGCAATCGCTCAAAAAACTGAAGTTTTGAAGAAGGCGGATACATCGCCCACGCCAAAGCCAACGCCGAATCCAAAGAGTCTTTCGCCCAGTCCAACTAAGTCGAATGCTGTTCAATCGCCCACGCCAAAACCAAGCAAGAAAACAACTTCGCCAACACCCACGACTAGTCCAACTGAAGCTCCGAGTCCGCAAGTCACGCAAACTGAAATTCTCGAAGGCGTGTTTATTGCAAAAAGTGATGAGTTAATTCTGCGTCAAACAAAAGTTTTCACGCTAAAGGATTTATTCGGAATCTCGACCAGCTATTCGCTAACTCGCACTTCTCGCGGAATTGTCGCCTTCGATACTAAATGTACTCACGCATTTGCACCTTGCGTTTTGAGTGAGTCACTATTGCAATGCCCGGCACATGGTTCGGTATTCGATCCAGAAAATGGGGAAGTATTACGAGGACCTGCTGTCGAACCGCTAAAGAGTTATCGCACCCTTGAAGTTAACGGCGAAGTAAGAATTATTCTTTAATTTTGTAACCTGTCGGACACTTCGGATTTGTTCCGGTGACTTTGATGGTTCTGCCATTCTTAACGCAGGTAATGGTCTTTCGCACTTTTTTAGCTGCAGGAGTTGGGGAAGCAACAGGTGAGTTTGAAGGTGTCGGTGTGGGCGCAGCAGGTGAGGCTGACGGCGTTGGGGTTGGTGCAACAGTTGCAACCGCACCAGCTATCGGTAACTTACTCATGTCGTAAGAAACATTTCCGAGTGCGGTCTGAACTCTAGTTGGGAAATTATCTGGCAGAGGAGTTTCCGAAAGATGCTTCATAACTGAAAGAACTTCTGGTTTGAAGTTTGGGAATACTTGCGATGCACCTTCTGCAGTAATTCCTGCTCGACGTGTGAGAATTTCAGTTAAAAGACTTCGGTAATCTGCGGTAACAACTAAATCGCCATCTTTGAGAACTTTTTCATCTAGTCCCGGGAACTTTCCATGAATTTTTCCGCCATTGACGCCGCCACCAGCAACAAATGTGCTTGAACCCCAGCCATGTTCTGTTCCCGATGATTGATTCTGGCTCACTCTTCGACCAAATTCGGTAACAGTTACAACTGTAACTCTGGACCAGACAGCGCCAAGGTCTTCTCTAAATGCAGAAATTGATCCGGCAATATCTGCCAGGCTTGAAGTTAGCCAACCTTGATCAAGTGTTCCCATATTTGCATGCATATCCCAGTCACCTTGATATTCAAGATCAACTGCGCGCACTCCGATGCCTGCTTTAAGCAACGCTGCCACATCTCTAAATCGCTGACCTGTTCCGGTATTTGGATAAGTCACGGTACTTTTTTGCGCAGTCGCCAGCGCAACTTGATCTAGGGCTTGAATAGTGGACTTCGCTTGCGTTGCCCAGATATTTGTCCATCGACCGTGTGTCTCATCGATAAAGCCAGCCAAGTCTTCTGCCTTATACCCAAAAATAGAATCTAACTTAAAATTATTGATTGACTCTAGATTTACTGGAGCTGCTTTGCCGCCGATAAGTTGTCTAGTGGTTGATCCAATTCCAACAGATTGCACCACTGAACCGCTACCGGCTACATCTAAGAAGCGGGCAATCCAGCCGCTGCGCTTGTCTTTTTCACCATAGGCCGCGTATGCCACATCTGAAATTTCATCAAAGTGACTACGCGAATGAGTAGGTGCGCCAAGGGTATTTACAATGGCCAGTTCTTTGGCTTCCCAAAGCGGAAGTAACTTCTTTAGAGAAGGGTGTAAGCCAAACTCTCGATCAAGGGGCAACAAACTGGCATTAGGAATAAAGATATCTTTTCGAATTTTTCGCATCAAGTTTTCATCTGTAGGAACAACAGCGCTCAGCGAATCAAAACCGCCACGAAGTACAAGAGTAATTACCACATCAGGAACTTCGGTAGTAGATGCTGCAAATGTATATCTAATTCCATTTGCAGAAAGAATTGTCATGCCACCAAATAAAGTCGCTCCACGCAGGAACTGTCGACGAGAAAATCCCTCGCGTCCTTCAGGGCAATTATTTATTGCATCTTCAGTAATCATCGCAGGCTCCAGACAGGCAACTGAAATATCAAGCGAGTAATCAGAGCAGTAATGTCATTGTAAGAACTATTCATATCCGGATTTGAGCCGAAGACTTTGGTAACCGCATTTCGAACCGAAACAAGATCAGCACTACCTAGCTCTTTAAAGAGCAGAAGCTGAGCAATCTGATCTATCTGCTTATCCAAGTTTGTTTCACGGCTAGGTAATAGCTTCTCCATGGAAGGCTCATCCCAAGTATTTCCCTTGATGAAGTGCCCGTAGATATTCCAACGCAGTAATTGATAATTTGCATTTACCCAACTGGCTGCGACATCTGGATACCCATCAGGAAATGGCCATGACAAAGGCGCGTGACCCATTCGCTTTAACTCATCAGGCACTACTGCCGGATACCCAAACTCTTTGGTAACACCTTTCCATTTTTGCGCTCTTGTGAAGTTTGGCCACACATTTAAGGTGCGAGCAACTGAAACGTAATCTTCGCCCGGACGCTTTAACTTCCTACCCACCGCATTTTTAAAATCTGGATGTTTGTAAACGGCTCTTAAAACGGTCTTTATATCGCCACCGCTTGCTGTGTATGAAGCTGCAATATCTTTAATGAATTGTTGTGAGGGCACATCCTCGACAAAGCGCCGCCCAAGTTTTAGCGCAATCGTTTTCGCTGTTTCAGGATGAGCAGCTAAGTGGCTCAGAAGTGATTTGATTGCTGGCATAACTTGATCAATTGAGGTGACAGTTCTCTGCCAGCCCATAATTTTGAATGTGCCATAGTTTTGGCGTTCCTCATGAAGCATTGTTGCGAAAGGTAAAACGTCAATTAATTTGTTCGTACCTTTAAGAGGATCTTTCTTTCCCCTTTGGTAATAGCGCTCAGGCCACTTCACTCTTAGGCCTGAAAATAGCTTTGAAGCATCATTGATCTCCGCTTGGGTATAGCCAGATTTTGGAGTCACAGTGTGTAGCTCTAGTAACTCGCGACCGTAATTCTCATTAGGAAGCTCCTTAGTACTCAGCTCGCCATCTAAATAGATAATCATTGCTGGATGAAGTGCAGTGGCTTGTAATAAATCTTCAAACTTACCTAAAGCATGTTGGCGAATTACCCGCTTATTCCAATCATTGGTATGCCAATCAAGATGGCCATCCTTAGTTTCGTCTCCCAATGTCGTAATATTGAAATGGTCATGCCAAAACTCGACCATCATTTCAAATATTTGCCGATCGGAATGAGTTTGCTGAATAAGAGTGTAGAGATGCAGTACTCGGCCAGAAAGGTGGTTTGAATTAAATATTTGACCTTTAGCGATATCGCCTTCGGATTCAGCTAAAGGCCATAAGTAGTTCATATCTTTGTGGACGAGATTGAAAATATCCCACTTGGCAATATAGGAATTAACTTCAGTATCAGAAATCTTCAGATGATCTAGCTGTTTTTCAAACCAAGCATCTGCGCCAATCTTGGAAACCTCTGATACGAGATCTTTTGTTGGCCCGTAGGTAAATCTACGTAACAAGTGAACAATTGGATCTTTTGAAGGCGCTGTGGCACCTAAGCCCCAAACAGATTCCATGGAAAGAGACTACGCAGAAGAATTCTCAATCTCAAGGTTCGTAAGAGATTTTCTCGACGTTGCGCAGATTTATAGTTCAAAAACCTGCCCGGTAGATCAATTCCCTTAGTTTTTGGTTATTTTCACTTTATCGTAATCACCGTGGGCAACCATCTCGATGGTGACCCCCTCGTAGGTGACTTTATCGCCCTGGTGTAGCAAGAAATCTATGGTTCGGCTGGCATAACAAGAGTAGTTCTCTATTGATCTGCCACTTGGCGCAATTGCCTTGAAGTATTCGTCCTGATGACCAAGAGTGGAGTCAAAGATGTATGCCAGGACACCACTTCTCTCAGTGTTCGTTGTGCATGCGAACTTAGTGACCCGCCTGGACTCCAGCACTAAAGCTTTCGTTTCCGAGAGTGGAATAACTGCAAGTTTGATTCCTTGAGATTTGTTGTCGGTTAAAGGAACCAGAGTTACATCAACTTTGGACAGGTTTGCTGCTGTCCGGCAATAGACACGATTTTCAGGCATCCATCCAATTAGGAATCTAATCCATCCGCTTAAATCACGTTCGCCTTCGGTGCTTCCTTGAATTAGATATGAGTGCAAGGGCGTTGCTGTCGAGCCACCATATTTCGGAACTCCTAGGCCTCCCACAAAGTGATACATCCACCAAGACCAATAGTTGCGCCCAGAGTTTGGCTCTTCGTTGAATGTGCTGGGAAGTGAGAAAAGATCTATTCGTGTACCTTCGCCCGTTACATAGTTCCTTACAACATCAAAGCCAATATTTGATTTAACTCCGTATTCAATTATTGATTGTCCCGAAGGAAGTATAAATTGCACAGCTTGGATACCAGTGAAGTCTACGTACTTATCTGCTTCGGCAATCGCTCTCAGCCAGACGCTGTGCTGCGTGGGAGATTTATTCCAATTGTTGTCAGACTTTGCAATTGCGTAATCACGCGAGATTCCAGGCATACGTATCCAATTTTTATGAACCATCCACTCAATCTTTAATTGACCTTCACTTGTATTTTCTGCCCAATCTGATGCAAAATCCATGTCCTTCTGCACGCGAGCAATAAAGTTTGCTTCGCCAGGTAGATCGGTGAAATCCAGTGGAACTAGCGCCCATTTGACTACGCCAGTTCCTCTATACAAAGGAGTCGGTGCTGGAAAACCGGACCTTGGTCCGTCGACACCGACGTTCTTTATTTTGCAAAGAGCTATGTCTTCACTTGGCAAACTTGGTGCGGAATAAACGACTGTCGATCTTGCCTGCTTGATACCCGGCGTTTGCGTTGGTGTTTGTGTTGGCGACGGTGTCGGTTTCGGCGATGGTGTTGGGGTTGGTTTTGGTGAAGGGGTCGGCGTTGGCGTAACCGTTGGTGTTGGCGTAACCGTTGGTGTTTGTGAAGGCGTAACCGTTGGTGTTTGTGAAGGCGTAACCGTTGGTGTTTGTGAAGGCGTAACTGTTGGTGTTTGTGAAGGCGTAACCGTTGGTGTTTGTGAAGGCGTAACCGTTGGTGTTGGAGTCACCGTTGGCGACGGCGACAGTGTCACCGTTGGTTTCTTAACAGTAACCCCTTTGTCCCAAACCAATTTCTTTCCAGATTTAGTGCATGTAAAAACCTTGTTTTGATAAGTGACTTTCTGCTTAAGTACTTTGCAAGAAGATCCTGCAGTTATCTTTTGGGCAGAGACTGCGACAACTGGAATTAGAGCAACGGCGAGGGCAAGTATTAAGCCCTTGAAAAGAGCCGCCTTAATTCGCATTCCAAAATGGTAATGGGAAAATCAGGACAATTGGGAATATGCGCAGTCATTTTTCCTGTTTCCTCGCAATATGGCTTGTTTACATCCGCTTTCCAAAGAGTTAAACCACGAAATGTTCTTGGCGGCACCCATCAAAGCAAGTCAGGGGCAGATTACAATTTGAAAATGAGACGCGTTCTTTGGCTGCCTTTTTTGCTCACCATCCTTTCTACCTCAGTTGCATTTGCTGAAGAGAGAGGACAGGTTGATATTGATAAGCCAATGATTGCTGGCCTGAGTAAGTGTTTGACAGCTAACCAATTGGATTGCATCGAGAGCGTGAATGTTCTCCTTAAAGATGGAAAGCGTCTTGTTGCCAATCAGGTGTCAGTAAGCAACCAGGTTGACAAGGATGATCAACAACAAGAGATTGAATCAGGAGAAAGTTCCTGGGAATATACAAATACCTCTGGGTTATCTAGATTATTTGTTTTATCGTCAAAATTAACAACTCCGCCTTATGTAGTCATTCCCGGTAATTACAGTACTGACGCTGCGACAACTTCAGATAGCGAAGCCATAGATGAAGGTGTTATGGAAAGCGAAGCCGTGGATGAAGGTGACACCGAAAGCGAAGCCGTGGATGAAGGTGCCACCGAAAGTACAACGACTGAAGTTACTAAGGCTAATTTAGACTTTCTAGAGCCGAACTTATCTATCTCGGTCAATTTTTCAGGTGACAATGGCTCAATTACAAGTAAGAATTTTTTAAACGGTGAAAGATTAGAGATCGTGCTTCGCACTAGCTGGCTTCAAATTGAAGAAGTTTTTTTACCCGGCAAGGATTCAGAGATAGAAATCGAGAAGACCGCCAAGGGAAAGAGAATCACACTTAGAGGCTCTGAGGATACGATTTACTCAGTTGAAAAGAGGAAGAATCCGCTTACTGGAGCAGTTACTGAAACTATCGTAACGAGAGAGAGCTTTGAGTTTCTGATACTTCATCCCAAGTCAAATACCGACGAAAAACAGTGCTTTCAAGATGGTTACAAAATAACCTCAACAAATGGATCGAGCTTGTCGCTAGCTAGTGAAGTTCAAGATTACTCATTAACTTTTTATGCATCTGGCTATCCTTTAAAGACCGATAAGTCAGCAAATAAAGGTTATGCAAAAGTGAGAGCTTCGCTTGCTTGGCTTTCTTGTAAATTCCCTGGAAATGAATTTACTTTTGCCAAGGACTTTACAGTCAAAGTTTATTCAATCGATAGGGGAGAGAAGTTACAAAATGTTCCCGCTAGCGCGATTGTGAAAGATGGATTCCTCGAGGTTAAGGCCGATGATTTTCTCTTTGCTAGGACTGAGTTAAGGGTATTTACTGAAGCAGCAGCTATTGCATCTCAAAAGGCAAAAGTTGAGGCAGAAGCGAAGGCCGCTACAGATAAAGCTGATGCAGAACTAAAAGCAAAGCAGGAAGCAGAAGCTAAGGCAGCTGCAGAACTAAAGGCAAAGCAGGAAGCAGAAGCTAAGGCAGCTGCAGAACTAAAGGCAAAGCAGGAAGCA
>Ga0247843_1005239_pt1 | contig 18267 bp, 19 predicted proteins | sample LaCruzMarch2017__FD_192420 | JGI IMG/M metagenome (GOLD analysis project Ga0247843, IMG submission 192420) | Freshwater microbial communities from meromictic Lake La Cruz, Castile-La Mancha, Spain - LaCruzMarch2017_8m | ecosystem: Environmental > Aquatic > Freshwater > Lake | place: Spain...
CTTTTTTTTGATTTTTCCATATGCAAAAAAAGGATATTGAAACGACTTTCAATATCCTTTACTCAAACCCTTTACTGTATTAGGTTGCAGGCATTTTTACCAACTATTTTTTGCTATTATACCTCAAATAGTATTTTAGGGTTTTGCTAACCAATTTTCAATTTCAATTTGGTCGAGTTCCATGTAATTAACCCAATTTTCAACTACTGAGTTGTTTACCATAAAAATGGCAGGCATATCAAGTCCTGCAAGGTAAACAAAGCTTCTACCATTTAAAATGCAGTAATCAATGTTTTGCGCTTTAGTATCTTCAAAAAATGGTTTAATTTTAACTTTGTCGCCGTTTAAAACCAGATAAATAGAAATGTTTGGGTTTTGTTCTTTTATTAATCTGAGCTTTTTAGCAGCAATTCGGCAATGCGGACAACTCATGCTCATAAATGCAATAATATGTTTTCCGGTACTTAATGTTTTTGGCGGCGTGCGTATTGTCGCATTTTTATAAACGCTATCTAACTCTAATTTAAAACTATCTTCTTTTTTAGTAAGGTATGCTTCCGAATAATTAAAATCTACATAATTTAAAATGTGAGGTAAAGCAAATGCTATAATAATTAAGGTTCCAAATACATACTTTCCTATTTTTCCGTAATCTAATCCTTCATAAAATTTTAGTATTACCAAACTAATGGCAAGCATAATGGCATTTTTTATTAATGCCTGTAAAGGATTCATAACGATGGCAGTTCCAAAACATCCGCAATTACCATTGTTTCCTTCGCTTAACATGATGAAAATTAAATACACCGAAAACATAATTAAAGAACCAATGGTTAATTTAATAGTGATTCGTTTAATGTAAAGTCCAAAAATTAATAAAAACCCAATCAAAAATTCTAATCCTATCATAAATCTTGCGATAAAAGGAGCGCTCTTCCATCCAGCAATACCTAAATCTACAAACGTAAATTCAAATGGCTCAATAGGATATAATTTAGTATATCCACTATAGATAAAAACTAAGCCCATTAAAGAGCTTATGATAAAAAAGATGATTTTAAATATTAAAGGTTTCATAAAGAGACGTGCAAATTTAGCATTAAATTTCTAGAAGTGTTACAGTCTATTATTATTGACTATGTAGTAAAAAAAAAGCTTCCACAATACTGTGGAAGCTTTTTAAAAAATGATGTAATACAATTATTTAGATATTACACACGTACGAGCGTATCCATAAGAAGTTGTAGAAACACAGTTTGCTTTAGCTGTTTTTTTAGAAACACCTACGATTTTCGTTACTGTTGTAACTGAATCAGAGCAAGTACAAGTATAATCTTTTTTGCAAGATGCAAAACTAACTGCTACGAAAGCAATTGATAATATAGCTAATTTTTTCATTTAAGTTTATTTTTTAAAAAAAGTAGTATTACTTCTTATACATAATTTTTTGGAGCAACTACCAATTAGTTTTATAAATTCTAGGCAAAAAAAAACTTCCACTTTTGGTGGAAGTTTTTTTTATTTTGAGTAAAAAATTAATCTAACTCACAAGTCACACGATCATCAGTAACAGATATGCCAGAAACTGTATATTTCTCTTGTTTATTTCCTGCTGTACACAATGCACGAGCATCTTTCTTTCTTGAATCGAAATAGGTAGTTTCAACTGTATCACCATCTACATCAGTACAAGTACAAACTCTGTCTTTTTTGCAAGAAGCAAAAGTAATAGCTACTAAAGTAGCTGCTAATAAAGTAATTTTTTTCATTTTTTAGTTTTTTTAAATTTATGTAAATGTAAGTTTTTTTAGTAACAAAATACTCACAATTGAGTATTTTTATATTTAGAATTATTCTAAATATAAGAAGTCATGTTTTTATACTTATACAGTATTGTAAACTATACAATGCAAATTAGTTTATGGAACAAGATACACTGGTATTTAAGCTAGTGCAATAGGTTTTGGCTTCTTTGCGAGTAACGTTTTTATATGTACTTTCCGAAGCAATAGTCCCATCTTGATATTTACAAGTGCAAACCCTGTCTTTTCTACAGGATGTTAAGCATAAAGTAGCGATAAACGCAAAAAGGATGGATTTTTTCATTATTTAAGTTCGCAAGTATATTCAGAGTCATCATTCCCTTTTTTACACCAAGTATCTGCCTCACTTTTTTTCATTTTTTGAGAACGAGCTTCAAATGCTTTTTCACCGTTAGAATCTGAGCATTCACAAACCCAGTTTTTTTTGCAAGATGCAAAAGATGCAGCAATAATAACAACTGCTAGTAAAGTAATTTTTTTCATAGCTTCAATTTTATACAAATTTATGTTCTTTTTTTACATGGCAAAACCCATTTCCTATTTATTTGCTATTTATATGTTTTTTAAATAGTTAGGAACCGTATTTTTCAAAATTCGAATTTTTAAAAACTCGAAATTAACCATGTATCGTTTCTTTTTTACTGTAATTTTTAATCAATTCGGCCTCAAAGTTTAACCATTGCTGCCATCTTTGGTCAATATCTTCAACATGAGAACCATATTTTCGTGCAAATCCAATGAATAAAGTATAATGTGTTGCTTCGCTAATCATTAAGTCTCGGTAAAATAATTGTAAATCTTCGTCATTCAATTGTTCTGATAATAACTTAAAACGCTCGCAACTTCTGGCTTCAATCATCGCACCAAATAATAAACGGTCAATTAAAACAATTTCTTTTCGATGGTCGCCTTTACGCATAAATTTGTAAAGCTCTCCAACGTATTCGTCTTTTCTTTCAAAGCCAAGTTTAAATCCGCGATCTTTTATTTTTTGATGCACCATTTCAAAATGAGATAATTCTTCTTGAGCTAGTTTCACCATGTCTCCCACTAAATCCGAATAATAGGGATAGCTAATCATAATAGAAATAGCATTGGTAGCAGCCTTTTGCTCACAATAGGCGTGATCCGTTAAAATCTCTTCAATATTTTTCTCTACAATATTAACCCAACGAGGGTCAGTTTCTAACTTTAATCCTAGCATGAAATGGAGTTTGTGTGCAAAGATAATAAGTTTTATCCTTAAATCGTATTTCTATATTCGCACTTCTTAACTCTAAGTTCGCAATTTGCCTCTTAATCTCTTAACTTATCTAAAAGCTCATTCAAGGTGTTAATTTCGGCTGTTGTTAGCGACTTTAAGGATTGTTTAGATATTTCATCTATGTAATCTAATGATTTTAATAATTCTAATCCTTTATCAGAAATAATCACGTTTACACTTCTTCTATCATTAGGACATTCATTTCTTTCTAGTAGTTTTTTTGTATAGAGTTTATCTACGATTCTAGATGTATCGCTCATACGATCAAGCATGCGTTCTTTAATCAGTTTGATACTGCAAGGATTTGGGTATTGACCTCTTAATATACGCAAAACATTGTATTGTTGCACCGTAATATCAGAATCTTTAAATAGAGAATCTTGCTTGGATGTTAGCCAATTGGTAGTATAAATTAAATTAAGCATTAACTTTTGTTGTATGCTTTTAAATTTTTTCTGCTGTATTTCGTCTTCTAATCTCAAAATTTTAAGTATAAAAAAAGTCCCCAGTTAAGGCTGGGGACTAATTTACTATTTTTTAAATTACTTAGCTTTTGTAATTTCCACATTAATATCTAAACGAACATCTTCGCTAACAGCAACACCACCAGCTTCTAAAGCAGCATTCCAAGCTAACCCAAAATCTTTACGGTTAATTGTACCTGTTACTTTAAAAGCATAACGCTCCATTCCGTAGGGATCTTTTACAATTTTAGAAGCACCGATTGCAGTTAAAGAAATTGATTTTGTTACTCCATGCATCGTTAAATCTCCCGTTAATGTATAAGTTCCTTTTATTTTTCCTGGTTTCATAGATTTACTCACGAAAGTGATTTTAGGAAATTTAGCTACATCAAAAAAGTCAGGGCTCTTTAAGTGACCATCTCTTTTTTCATCATCAGTATTAATACTAGCTGCATCAACGGTAAAGTCAATTTTAGCATCTGTAAAATCTAAATCTCCTTTTGAAGATACTTTTCCTTCGTAAATTTTAAATTTCCCTTCTGTTTCGCTAACCATCATGTGAGTTACAGCGAATCCTAATTTACTGTGAGATCCATCTACATTCCAGTTTGTTTGTGCTTTAGCGCTTAAAGAGATTGCAGCTACTACTACTAATGTTTTAAAAGTTGTTGTCATAAATTTAATAGTATTGATTAATGTTTTATAATTATTTGACAAATATAAGTTACAACATTAAATGTTGCAACATATAATTTGAAATAATTGTTAAATTGTTTTGAATGAATTCGTTTAATTAAAAAAACTTCAAATATTAACCTCAAAATCCTTAGAAATTAACAAATTCCATTATCTTTGTTCCCCTAAATTAAAACCCACATTTGTAAGTGGGGCAACATTATGATAAAAATAACTCTACCAGATGGTTCCATCCGCGAATACCCAAAAGGAACCACCTCTATGCAAGTAGCACAGAGCATTAGCGAAGGATTAGCACGAAATGTGCTTTCAGCAAAAGTTAACGGCGAAGTAATTGACGCTAACAGAGCAATTAATGAAGATAGTAAACTTAGCTTATTAACTTGGAATGATGACGAAGGAAAAAATACGCTTTGGCATTCATCAGCCCATTTATTAGCAGAAGCTTTAGAAGCGCTTTATCCAAATGTGAAATTTTGGGTTGGTCCTCCTTTAGAAAATGGTTTTTACTACGATGTGGATTTGAATGGAGAAACCTTAACGCCTGCTGATTTCGAAAAAATTGAAGCAAAAATGTTAGAGTTAGCTCGCCAAAGCAACGAATACATTCGTAAAGAAATTAGTAAAGCTGATGCTATTAAGTACTTTACAGATAAAGGCGATCACTATAAATTAGATTTATTAGAGCGTTTAGACGACGGTAATATTTCATTATATACTCAAGGTAATTTCACGGATTTATGTCGTGGACCACATATTCCAAATACTGGATTTATTAAAGCTGTAAAGGTTTTAAATATTGCTGGTGCTTATTGGAAAGGCGACGAGAAAAACAAAATGTTGACTCGTATTTATGGTATTGCTTTTCCTAAGGATAAGGAACTAAAAGAATATTTAGTTTTATTGGAAGAAGCTAAAAAGCGTGATCATCGTAAGTTAGGTAAGGAATTAGAATTATTTACTTTCTCTGAAAAAGTGGGGCTTGGTTTACCATTATGGTTGCCAAAAGGTGCCATGTTACGTGAGCGTTTAATTCAGTTCATGCAAAAGGCGCAAATGAAAGCTGGTTATTTACCAGTTGTTACGCCTCATATTGCTCAAAAGGAATTATACGTTTGTTCTGGACATTACGAAAAATACGGAGCAGATTCATTTCAACCAATTAAAACACCTCACGAAGGCGAAGAGTTTTACTTAAAACCAATGAATTGCCCGCATCACTGCGAAATTTATAAATCGTCCCCAAAATCATACAAAGATTTGCCTATACGTTACGCAGAGTTTGGAACGGTTTATCGTTATGAGCAAAAAGGAGAACTACACGGTTTAACGCGTGTTCGTGGCTTTACTCAAGATGATGCGCATTTATTTGTTCGTCCGGATCAAGTAAAAGAAGAATTCTTAAAAGTAATTGATTTAGTATTATATGTATTTAATGCTTTAGATTTTAAAGATTATACAGCTCAGGTATCATTAAGAGATCCTGAAAATAAAACTAAATACATTGGTTCTGATGAAAATTGGGCTTTAGCAGAACAAGCTATTATTGATTCAGCAGCCGAAAAAGGTTTAAGAACAGTGGTTGAAACTGGCGAGGCGGCTTTTTATGGTCCAAAACTGGATTTCATGGTAAAAGATGCATTAGGACGCAAATGGCAATTAGGAACTATTCAGGTAGACTACAACTTACCTGAGCGTTTTGAATTGGAATATACAGGTTCGGATAATCAAAAACACCGTCCTGTAATGATTCACAGAGCACCATTTGGAAGTTTAGAGCGTTTTATAGCGGTTTTAATTGAACATTGTGGTGGTAATTTCCCACTTTGGTTAACTCCTGATCAATATGCAATTTTGCCGATTAGTGAAAAATATAACGATTATGCAAAAAAAGTTTCAGAATTATTAAATATTTCCGATATTCGCGGCCTTGTTGATGATAGAAACGAAAAAATTGGCAAAAAAATTCGTGATAACGAAGTAAACAAAGTACCGTTTATGTTAGTTGTTGGCGAAAAAGAAGCTGAAGAAGGAACAGTTGCAGTGCGAGAGCATGGTAAAGGAGATATAGGCACAATGACTATTGAAGACTTTGCAAAACTCATACAAACAACCATCGACAACGATTTTAAACAAAAAACAATTATTAATTAACTAAAAAGCGGAGGTCACAATTAGCGTTTTTAAGAAACCAATAAACAACAACAACAAGAACACAGGTCCTGTTAAACCTGGTACTGTTGTGCCTGGAGCTAAACCAGAATTTAAACGTCCTCGTGGATTAAGAGAAGGTTTTAAGCGTCCTGGAGTTAGAGAAGAGCAACATCGTATAAACAAAAATATACGTAATACACCACAAGTGCGTGTTGTAGGAGATGATATTGAAGCTGGAGTTTATCCTATAGATGAAGCTATAAAAATGGCTGAAGAATTAGGGGTAGATTTAGTTGAAATTGCACCAAATGTTGATCCTCCTGTTTGTAAAATTATTGATTACGGTAAGTACTTATACGAGCTAAAAAAGAAAGCAAAAGAAGTAAAAGCTAAAGCATCAAAGGTTGTTGTTAAAGATATTCGTTTTGGTCCACACACGGATGAGCACGATTATCAATTTAAGAAAAACCACGCGATGAAGTTTTTACAAGAAGGAAGTAAAGTAAAGGCGTTTGTGTTTTTTAGAGGTCGCGAGATTGTATTTAAAGAACAAGGAACTATTTTATTATTACGTTTTGCTTCAGAATTAGAAGAGTGGGGGAAAGCAGAGCAGTTGCCTGTTTTAGAAGGTAAAAAAATGCTAATGGTTCTTGCTCCTAAAAAAGTAAGCAAATAAAAGAGAGTACTAACAAATAAATAAATAACGAAAAATGCCAAAAATGAAAACAAACTCTAGTGCAAAGAAGAGATTCTCTGTAACTGGGACCGGCAAAATCAAAAGAAAACATGCTTTCAAAAGTCATATCTTGACTAAGAAAACAACTAAAGGAAAACGTGCGTTAACGAAATCAGGCTTAGTTCATAAGCGTGATACGAATAACATCAAGTTTTTATTAGCAATGTAATCTTTACATTACCCGGTACAAAGGTTATTCAATTAACCAGAAACTACGTTTTAAAAGTGCTAAAAATTAGCCACGTAAAATCAAAAAATTAAAAAGAAATGCCACGTTCAGTCAATCACGTTGCGAGTAGAGCTCGCAGAAAGAAAATCCTAGCTTTAACCAAAGGTTATTGGGGTGCAAGAGGTAATGTTTGGACAATCGCCAAAAATACCTTAGAAAAAGGTTTAACTTACGCTTACCGCGATCGTAAAAATAAAAAACGTACAATGCGTTCATTGTGGATACAACGTATCAATGCAGGTGTTCGTCAGTACGGAATGAGTTATTCTGAGTTTATTGGAAAAGTAAACGCTAAAAACATCAACTTAAATCGTAAAGTATTAGCTGATTTAGCAATGAATCATCCTGAAGCTTTTAAAGCAGTTGTTGAGCAAGTAAAATAAAATTTACTGCTTATATAGAATAAAAAAGACAATCCAATTGGGTTGTCTTTTTTTATGATTATATATCATAGGTTGTTTTATTTAATTTCAGTTACCTTAATTTTAATACAAAATTAATATGTTAAAAATTTGATTATTGATAAATTTTGACTTAATTTGAGCATAACCAAATTTAAAAAACATTATGGGAAAATTAAGAGGTAAAATTGTTACAAGTGGTGATAATGGTATGTTATCATACACTAATGCATCGGGTGTTAAAGTAGACGTTAAATACGATCAACCTTTTTCGTTAGAAATAGGAATTGTTGCAAAAACTAGCGTGTCGTTTGACCTTCTACCAGGAGATTCAATGGCAGTTGCAGTTGTTCCAATTTGCAAAGGAGATATTGTTACAATGGATCCTTTAACTGGTACAGGTACAATAATTGAAACGGAATCAAAAGTAACGTATCCGTTCAAACAAAATTATTTAAAAGAGAGTGGTTTTGCTCCAGGGCAAACTGTAACTTATACATTAGTAAATGTTAAAGGAGTGCTTTACGCAACTGCTTTAGAAGCTTAATAAGAAGAATGATTAAGATTGCCGCATAAAAGCGGCAATCTTTTTTTTATGTACTTGCAAACAAAAAAATATTTTAAAATAAAGCAATTTTTTGTTTTATTTCCTCTCATATCTAACTGTATGTTTTCACAGTTGGATAGCGTTAGCTTGGCGCTTGCTAAAGAAAACAATTCCATAAAAAAAATCGACATTTTACTAGATGCTACTAAAACGTATTCTAATTCAGAGTTATCCTTACAATTTTCTAAACAGGCATATTCTCTAGCCATTAAGACTGATGACAAAATCAGTTTAGCAAAAGCTGCTGATCAATTAAGTATTGAATTATATAAGGCGGAGCTATTTGACTCGATTCCTTACTATCAAGAAATTGCAATTACTAATTTTAAATTAAGAAATAATGTAGATGGGTTGTTTAAAGTTTTACTTAAAAAAGCAAAATTTTTAAAAAAAATTAATAAACCCGAAAAAGCATTTGATGTATATAAAGAATTAATTGATTTAGCAGAAAAATCTGAAAGTACTTTAATGTTGGCAGAGGTTTATGAAAACATGGGGTTGCTTTTTTCTAGTATAAAAGATATTGAAAAATCTATATCTTATTTTGGTAAATCGTTACAATTGTATTCCAAGATAAAAGATTGGAAAGGTATTGCAAAATGTTATTTGAATCTTGGGAATTCAAATTCATCTAAAGGCTATACCGACCTGGCGATTGAGTGTTTTGAAAAAGGTTTGGAAATTGATGCCAAATACAATAATAATGAAAAAAAAGCCGAGTTTTTATCAGGAATCGGCACTATTTATTTTAATTTATTAAATAACGAAAAAGCTCTATATTTTTATAAAGAAGCATTGAAAGTGCAAGAAGTTGTTAAACCAAATGACGTTGTTTTTTTGAAAAATAACATTGGTGTAGTTTTAATGGAACTAGAAAGATATAATGAAGCTAAATCATATTTGATCGAAGCCTATTTTTCTTCTTCTAATCCACGAAATAAAGCTGATTACGCGTTTAATTTAGCTCAAATGTATGAACAGTTAGGTGATTATAAATCGGCTATTGATTTTATGGATACTTACGTCAGATTAAATGATTCCTTAAATAATGCTATTTATACCAAAAATTTATCTGAAACAGAAGCTAAATACCAAAACGAAAAAAGAGAAGAGCAAAATATTTTATTGAGTGAACGATTAAAAAATAAATCATTGCAAATTTATTTTGCACTAGCGGCTATATTATTATTATTAGGATTAGCGTTTTTTATTTTTAGAGGCTTACGTCAAAAAAACAAAGCTAATATCGCTTTATCTGATAAAAATAAAATTATCGAAGAAAAAAGTTTACTTGTTGAAGAACAACATAAAGATATAACAGATAGTATAAAATATGCCCAACGTATTCAGCAAGCTATTTTGCCACCAGATAAATTATGGAACAATATTTTACCTCAGTCTTTTGTGTTCTATCAACCAAAGGATATTTTAAGTGGTGATTTTTATTGGATTGAAGAAACAACTGAGCATATTTTTATTGCAGCTGCAGATTGCACTGGTCATGGAGTTCCTGGAGCACTCATGAGTATTGTAAATTATAATTTATTAAACAGAGCAGTATTAGAGCATGGTTTAACCAATGCTGGAGCTATCTTAGATTCGGTAAATAAATACTTAACATTATCATTGCATCAAACATATCAGGAATCAGCAGTGAGGGATGGAATGGATGTATCGCTTTGCGTAATTAATAAGAAGACTAAAAAAATGGATTTTGCTGGAGCGTTTAATTCAATCTATTTGATTAGAAATAATGCGATTCAAGAATTTATTCCTGATAAACAGCCTGTAGGTGCGTTTATTGAAGATAATATTAAACCATTTACAAGTCAATCATTTCAATTATTGGAAAATGATGTTGTATATATGTTTACGGACGGATATGCTGATCAGTTTGGAGGACCAAAAGGTAAAAAATACAAATACAAACAATTACAACATTTACTTTTATCGTCTTATACTAAACCATTTGATGAACAAAATCAAATATTTAAATCAGCAATTAATGATTGGAAAGGTAGTTTAGAGCAAGTGGATGATATATTGCTATTAGGCTACAAAATTATTTAGCCTAATAATCCTAATATCATTAGCAATGCAATGCTAACCATGAAGATGGTTACAAACCATTTCAAAAATCCTAAAGTTGTTTTCTTTAATAATTTATTACCAATTAATGCACCTGAAAATGCAGCAGCTACAGCCATTAAAATTACGGTTGAATTATTTTGAACATGTGTAAAATTAAAAGTCATCGCATAAATACTCATTCTGCCAACATCTACTATACAGGCAATAGCAGTGCCTGTTGATACAAAAGTTTCTTTACTTAAATTTAATCTTACTAAAAAGGCACTGCGCAAGGCGCCTTGATGTCCGCTAAGGCCCCCGAAAAAACCACTTAGTAAACCACCTACGGTTAATTTACTTTCATTAAAACTTAAGTTTTTGAAATAAGGAATTATCTCAAATAACGAAAAGAAAATAATTAATGTCCCAATTAATACATTAAATAAAGTGATTTGAAAAGTGTGGTTGTTTAATTGATAAGAATATAAATGAAGTGTTGACTCTGATAATCTCTCTAATACCAAAGCTCCTAATAAAGCTGCTATTAATGACGGTATTCCGAATTTCAATACCACTTTCCAATTAATATGTTTGTATACTAGTCCAATTTTAAAGGCATTATTCAAAAAATGAACAATGGCAGTTAATCCAACAGCAATAGGAGCTGGATAATAGATTGTAAAAACAGGTAATAAAATGGTGCCTAATCCAAATCCCGAAAAAAAGGTTAAAATAGAAGCAATTAACGCGGTTAATGGGATAATGATAAATGACATTAGCTATGGTATTTTATTAATCCGTCGATTGGTGATTTAATAATATTACCAATTATAAAGCCTTTTTCTTTGGCGGCATCTGCTAATAATTCTTTATAATAAAAGCCAATTGATCCAACAGAATTTATAGGCAAGTTTTTAGCGTCTGTATATTTTGACACTTGAGCATCAAAAAAATCTAAGAAACAGTTTTTGATTAAAGCTTTAATATAACTGTCGTTGTTATAATCAGATAAAAACTTGACAATGCTTGCTAGGTATTTGCTTGGCATTGGTTTTTTGTATACGTTTTCTAAAATAACTTCTCTTTGATATCCTGCACTTTCAAAAGCAGTTATTAAATGAATTGGCAAATTGCCATCAAAATAATGTTGTACAAAAGTTCTTCCAATAGTTGCACCGCTTCCATGGTCGCCAAATAAATAACCAACCGATGGCACATTTTCGGTTACTTCCTTTCCATCGTATAAGCAGCTATTGCTACCTGTTCCTAAAATACAGGCTATGCCTTTTTCTTTACCACATAGCGCTCTCGCAGCAGCCAATAAATCATGGTTGACTTCGGAGTGAATATTTCCAAAAGCTAAGTATAAACCTTGCTTAACAACTTGTGTCTTTTCGGGAGTTGAACAACCTGCTCCGTAATAAGCTATATGCTTAATTGCATGTAATTGATCATGCAGTACAGGAATTAACTTATTTTTTATTTCGGTATAAATATCATCACTACTTTGAAAATAGGGATTAAAACCAATAGTTTGAAATTGAAGTATAATATTATTATTATCTAACAGAACCCAGTCTGTTTTTGTAGAACCACTATCGGCAATTAAAATGGACATAAAAGTAAGTTTTCAGAGTAAATGTAACGATTTATTTTTTCTATAAAAAAAGTATTTTTTACAGTATATTTTTATAAGAACCCCCCTTTTTGCTATCTTTAAACCCTATGTTTAATTTCTCGTATTTTATATATTCCTTTTTTCAAAAACGAAAAGTTATTTTCATTCTGTTGATTTTAATTGCTTGTGGTGCACTAGGATTTTTTGCTTCAAAAATTAAATTAGAAGAAGACATCACTCGTTTTGTTCCTTCTGATAAAAATTCGCAATCCATCAATTCTATTTTAGATAATTTAAAATCTAAGGATAAATTAATTGTACATGCTTCTGCTAAAAATGGAGAAAATATAGACCAACTCATTGCTCAAACAGATTCTGTTTATAGCCGTATCCAACAAAAGTTAAGTAAAGAAGATTATATTGATATTACTTATACCTTATCTGACGATAGAATGCAGCAAGTGTATGATGTGTTTTATCATAATTTGCCTTTGTTTTTAGAAGAAAAGGATTACGCGAAAATCTCAAACCTCATTTTAAAAGATAGTATTGATGTCACAATTGAACGAGATTATGCAACTTTGCTTTCTCCTTCTGGTGTTGTTTTAGGAAAATATATTCAGCGCGACCCACTTAATTTCACTCCTATTGCGCTTAAAAAAATACAAAACATTCAGTTAGATGAAAAATTTGAAACGTATAATAGTCATATTGTTACCAAAGATCATCAACATGTTTTGTTATTCATCACTCCAGCTCATTTACCTAATGATACCAGAGGCAATTCACATTTAATAAATGTGGTCGATAGTGCTTGTAAAGCTTTTAGTAATAACACAGTTTTAATCGAGAATTTTGGTGCGGCTGTTGTATCAGCTGGAAATGCCAATCAGTTGCGTAAAGATAGTTTATACACCTCTAGCGTGGCCGTCATTGTGATTGCATTATTATTAGGCTTGTACTTTAAAAACCCCTTAGTTACCATTTTTATTTTATTCCCAGTAGGTTTTGGGATGGCGTTTGCCTTAAGCTTTTTATTTTTACTAAAAGGTGTTGTCTCTGCCATTGCTATAGGAGCTGGTGCGGTGGTACTGGGTATTGCCATTAATTATTCCTTACATTTTTTTACGCATTACAAACATACACGAGATGTAAAAACAGTTTTACAAGATTTAACCGTGCCCATGTTAATTGGCTGTACAACCACCGTTGGTGCTTTTTTAAGTTTATTATTTGCTAAGTCAGAAGCGCTACACGATTTTGGTTTGTTTGCGGCCTTTTCGTTGATAGGAGCGATGCTATTCTCGATTTTTGTCTTGCCTCAATTATTAAAATTTAGTTTCAGAAAAGAAAAAGAGCATGTTGAGACGGATGAAGCTTCACATTCATGGATTGATAGATTTACATCCTATCGATTTGATAAAAATAAAGTGATTGTTATTTCTGCATTCATTTTAACCATTGTGTTTACTTTTTTTGCAGGTGATGTTGAATTTGAAAGTGACATGAACAAGATGAGTTTCATGACCAAAGAAACTCGTGATGCTGAAAAACATTTAGATGAAGTTAATAATTTTGCTGCTCGTTCGGTATACGTATTTAGTAACGGGAATACATTGAATGAAGCTTTAGATAATAACACGGTTGTTTCAGAAAAGTTAGAGGCATTAAAGCAGCAAGGTCTTATTAAAAAATATTCTTCGGTAAGCGCCTTGTTTATGTCTGCCAAAGAACAAGAAGTGCGTATTAACCGTTGGAATACATTTTTTAGCCAAGCTAAAAAAGATAGTTTAAAACAACAATTAATTGCTACAGGATTGAATTTTAAGTTTAAAGAAACTGCTTTTCAATCGTTTTACAATTTATTAGATAATCCTGTTTCTAAATTATCTCAGGCGGATTCGGATTCGTTGAATAAATATTTGTTTAAAGAATGGATTGGGAAAGTAAATGGTAAGCCATCTATTATTAACCATGTAAAAGTGGATGCTGAGAATAGAGAATTAATTTATAAAGCTTTTGAATCCAATCCTAACATTGTGGTATTTGATAAACAAAACCTGACTTCTAAGTTTGTTGAAGTGATCAGTTCTGATTTCAATACCATTTTAATGATTACTTCTATTTTGGTATTTGGCTTTATGTTGTTAAATCATGGACGTATTGAATTAGCAGTGATTAACTTCTTACCTATGTTAATTAGTTGGTTGTGGATTTTAGGAATCATGGGCATATTTGGTATTAAATTCAATATCATCAATATCATCATCTCAACTTTTATTTTTGGTTTGGGAGATGATTACAGTATTTTTATCATGGATGGATTACTTAACGAATATAAGTTTGGTAAAAAAACATTAAACTCTTTTAAATCATCTATTCTCTTATCAGCTTTAGTTACTATTATTGGAATAGGGGTGATGGTGTTTGCTAAACATCCTGCATTGCAATCTATTGCTTTAATTACGCTAATTGGCATGTTGTGCGTAGTTTTTATTTCTTTTATTGCACAACCATTATTATTTAATTGGTTGGTTTTAAATCGAAGAAATAAAGGTTTGCTGCCATTTACTGCTAAATACATTTTAATTACGGTTGTTGGCTTTTTTGGTTTTGTTGTAGGGTCATTGTTGATTACAATTTGTGGTGCTTTGCTATTTACAATCTTCCCAGCCAAAACAGCTACTCGTAAATTGATATTTCATTATATCATCATGTACACCTTCCGTTTTATTTTGGCTTGCTTTTTCAATGTCAAAAAAACAATTGTGAATCCACACAACGAAACGTTTGAAAAACCAGCGATCATTATTTCCAACCATCAATCGCATATTGATTTAGCACTAACGTTACAGCTATATCCTAAAATTGTTGTCTTTACAAACGATTGGGTTTACAATTCTCCTTTCTACGGGTGGATTGTAAAGAAAGCCGATTATTACCGTGCTTCGGATGGTTACGAAAAATGTATTCCGTCGTTAACCGAATTAGTAAAGCAAGGTTATTCTATATTAATTTTCCCTGAAGGCACGCGCAGCGTGACAGGTGATATCTTGCGTTTCCATAAAGGCGCCTTTTTATTAGCAGAACAAATGCAATTGGATATTGTTCCTTTATTATTACATGGAGCAGGGGACACGGTTACTAAAGGGGATTTTCATTTTAAAGATGGTTCTTTAACTGTAAAATTATTAGAACGCATTAAACCGACTGATACTTCTTTTGGAGCGACATATCAAGAACGCACCAAAGCTATTTGTAAGTTAATGCGCAAAGAATACGACTTATTAAAACAAGAAAAAGAGACCGTTGGTTACTTCCGTTCTCGTTTAATTCGCAATTATATTTTTAAAGGACCTGTGTTAGAATGGTATTGCCGTATTAAAACTGGCTTAGAAAATAATTATCAATTGTTTGAAAGCCTGATGCCTAAAACTGGAAAAATTGTGGATGTTGGTTGTGGTTATGGTTTCTTGCCTTATATGTTAATGTATAAAGGTCGTAACCGCCAAATTTTGGGAGTGGATTATGATGATGAAAAAATAGCCGTAGCAGATGGTTGTATAGACAAATCTGATAAGCTTTCTTTTGCTGTGGGTGATGTTACTGTATTTGATTTTCCTCAAGCGGACGGATTTATTATCAGTGATGTCTTACATTATTTAAAAGAAGAGCAACAAATTCAAGTGATTGAAAATTGTGTTTCTAAATTAAATAAAGGTGGTGTCTTGGTGATTCGTGATGCTGATAAAGATATTGCTACTCGCCAAAAAGGAACTTGGTACACCGAGTTTATGAGTACCAAAGTATTTGGCTTTAACAAAACTAAAACCGATGGTTTACACTTTGTGAGTGGAACTTTAATTAAAGATACCATTGCTAAGCATCCTCATTTAACTCTAGAAGTATTAGATACAACTAAGCTCACTTCTAATATTATTTATGTTGCCAAAAATGTTGGGTAGACTTTTTTAATGATTGGGCGTGTCCCTTCGGGTCGGGCTTTCGGCACTCGCTTTTTTATTTATCCGCGGGATAAATAAAAAGAGCTCAAACAAATGCCTCTATCCCTCACGCGCGTTTACTATTCAATAATCGAAGATTACATTTCGAATTTTACTATAAGACCCGCGTGAGGGATGCGAACGAAAATCCTTTTTGCTGCTCTTTGCAAAAAGATTGCAGTGGGTCAGCCCGGGCCCATAAGGCCACGCCCTGATACTAAGAATAAAAAATCAACTCTGCGCTCTATAAATCTTAAATTTTCCTTTAGTTAAAGTCGCTAAATCAATAGGACTTATTCCCACTTTTTTTCTTGTATAGCCATTGTTTTGATGAGCCAAGGTAAAATTAGTTTTATCAATTACTTCAAAAATGATTGCCGTATGATGTGACATTTTTTCGGTAAATTTTTTTCCGTCTTTTTCATAATTCAAAATCACGTTTTCAAACTGAATGATATCACCAGGGTAAATAGGTTCTTTTTTGAAATCAATTTCTTTTCCAAATTTATACTTCATGTCCCATTTAGCATTTACTAGTTTTAATGCTTCTGCTGCTAGATCCCAGCATTCGCCAGTTCCTACTTTTTTCTTGATTTTTGTTTTTACAAATTCAATAATTTGTTTGTTCATTGCAGGAATACTATCGGTTGTTTGATAATACTTAAATGAATCTGAAGATATGGTTTTAGTAAAAGAGCTTAATGAAACAACAATTAGGGTAATTATAATAAGGATAGACTTCATGTGGATATAATGCAATAATGAGCTATAAAGTTACAGAATGCGGCTTAGAAGTCTATTAAAAAAATGTTAAGCTCGTGTTTTATGTTTTTTGTACTTGATTTTGGCTTATCTTTGCCGAAAATACAAGGAATAACAGACAATGAAAAAAGTGATTGAATACAGAAAATTATTAGGGGTAGATAAAGCCGTTACTTTAGCTGAATTAAAAAGCCTTTACCGTAATTTTATGAAAGAGTTTCATCCTGATAAAATTCAGGATAACGAAGAATTGAAATTAGAGGTGGAAGAAAAAAGTAAAAAAATTATTGAAGCCTATCACTTTTTAGTAAGTATTGCTCCTGAAACTATTGAAGCTACTCTTCCTGAATATAATAATACCATCACTAATTCAAACATTGCTGATATAACCTTTACTGGTAAACGTTTACGTATCGATTTCCAAGATGGAAGTGCGTACGAATATTTTTCAGTTCCTGAAAATACTTACGTGAAATTGGTGAATGCCGATTCACAAGGTCGTTTTGCTCGTAGACATATTTATACATCTTTTATGTATAGAAATGTAGCAAAAGCTGCTATGGCTGTTTAATTTCCTATTTAGGAACACATTCTACAACTTATTTTGAATAAATAAGCGGACTTTTTTATAGCTCAATTTCTTAAACCATTGTATATTTACTTTGTATCTTGTATGTATACAATTTAACAAAACGTTTTTATGAGCAGTAATCCATTCCTATCAAAATTCAACACACCTTTCAATACCATTCCTTTCGATAAAATTACAGTTGACCATTATTTACCGGCCTTTGAAGAAGGTATTAAACAAGGTTTATCAGAAATTGATACCATTGTAACAAACGCGGAAACGCCTACATTTGCTAATACTATTGAAGCTTTAGAGAAAGTAGGGCCTTTATTAGAAATTGTTAGTTCCACTTTTTCAAATTTAAATTTAGCGGAGACTTCTAAAGAAATGCAAGCTTTGGCAAAGGTTATTTCACCTAAGTTAAGCGATTACTCTAACGATATTATTTTAAATGATGCGCTGTTTAAGCGAGTAGAGGCAGTGTATGCTATTAAAAACACATTAACTCTTACTCCAGAACAAAGTACTTTATTAGATAAAACCTATAAAAGCTTTGTGCGCAATGGTTCTAAATTAAGTGCAGAGCAAAAAGAAAAACTACGAACGATTGATAAAGAAAAATCTCAATGTTCATTAACCTATAGCGAAAATGTATTAGCAGAAAGTAATGCTTTTGAACTAGTAATTACGAGCGCATCTGATTTAGCAGGATTGCCAGAAGGAACTATAGAAGCAGCTAAAATAACTGCTAAAGATGTTTCGTTTCAAACCAAAGTGTACTGATTTAATATAAAAGAATAGAGACATTTTCTTAAGTTTAACTAATGTAAAAACAGAAAGAAAATGGAAACAAATCCAAACAAAAAAT
>Ga0247843_1005240_pt1 | contig 18267 bp, 22 predicted proteins | sample LaCruzMarch2017__FD_192420 | JGI IMG/M metagenome (GOLD analysis project Ga0247843, IMG submission 192420) | Freshwater microbial communities from meromictic Lake La Cruz, Castile-La Mancha, Spain - LaCruzMarch2017_8m | ecosystem: Environmental > Aquatic > Freshwater > Lake | place: Spain...
TCCATGTTGATCACTCCTCATCCCCCCAACCGGTCGGTCAGGGTGTGGTTCAAACATGGGTCAAATCTCAGTGAAAACTTATGCCCCTAACGGGTCACTTCTCAACGACAATCAACATGCTGATGCTATCGTTCGCTGTTTGTCAAAAGCTCTTGTTTCTCGTTCGAACTGGAAGCGTCATCGAAACTTGCTTCCGTCGGCTTATAGCATCGAAGGCGGTAAGCGAGATGGATTTCACGAAATTTGGCAAAGACCTCACGCCCATTTTAGCTTTCAAGTCCCATCACACGTTGACGACCTGACGTTTGAGTTGGCGGCGTGGACTGCTTCGAGGAGAAACCCTTGGGTTATAGAGGGAGAAGGCTCGATCCAGATTGAGGTCCTTCGCTCCGCTCCCGCTGTACTCGGCTACTCCCTTAAGGAAGGTACCGGCCGTTTTATGATCACAGGCTCTGGTTCGCTTGATGTAGCCTCAAATTGAGGCTCCGGCTTAACGCTATCCTGTCTTTACCAATTTCCGGGATGCTACCTGCTGGCAGCGCTCTTGGCTCATTTTATTCAAAATTCAGACAAACAATCAAAAGGAGAAACCCTATGAGACCAATCGAAACTGAACTTGTTGCTTGTCGAGTTCCAGCAGATTTTAAGCAGGAGGTCATCAACTACGCTTTCGATAACGACCTAAGTGTTAGCCAAATTATCCGGAAAGGGCTGAGGCTTGTGGTCGAGCAGCCTTACAAGAAAGTGGAGGTTCCATCTGGTTGGCTCGTTTAGGGGCGACAAAATCAAATTTCCGTAACACCTTCGGTGAGAATCGCGAACAATCTCATAAAGTGCCTTCCCGAATTATTTATGGCTTCAATCTTGATCGGCGCACATAGCGCCCCTCTGGTTGCCTCGTCCGCTACCGTCTCATTATAAAACTTTCCTTTCATAATGAGACCTCGCCAAGTCACTGGTACACCGTCATTTTTCACTAAAGGTATGATTTCTCTTTCTTTATTTTCATTATAGAGCTTTGATTCGAGGTGGAATTATAATGAAAGGAACCACCTTATGGCTCTTGCTAAGCAAGCCAAAACCCTAACCGAAGCCCAGCAGAAAACGGTGCTCGAGTATTGTAAGGCTACCCGCCATTCAGCCCGGAACGAAGTGATGTTCCTTTTGTCTGTTGATGCTGGCTTGCGGGCCAAGGAAATCGCGTCGCTGGGCTGGTCTATGGTGACTGATGCGACAGGAACTCTGACGGATACAATCCGCCTTGAGGACAAAGCCGCCAAGGGCAAAAGCGGCGGGGTTGTGTTTATGTCTCGGCGTTTGATCCAAGCTCTTGGGAGGCTACAGTCCGAAACGAGTTCAAAGCCAGATCGCGTGATCCGGTCTCAGAATGGCAAGCCTATGGTTCCACAGGTTGTGGTGAACTGGTTTGCCTATCTTTATCGTGACCTTGGATTTGAGGGCTGCTCGTCTCATTCCGGTCGGCGGACGGCAATCACCCGCTGGGCTAGAAAGATTAGTAGTGTCGGTGGCTCGCTGCGGGACGTACAATCTTTGGCTCGCCATTCATCCCTCGCGATGACCCAGCGTTATATAGAGGTGTCGGAGGATGCCTGCCGGCGCGTCGTCGGTTGAAATTTGACTACTGCCTTCAAGACCAAGACAACAGCCATACAGCTATCGTATTCGGGACCATTAATAATAGTCCGGCGGAAATCGACTAGTTGGTCCTCGCTCATCTCGGTCAGGTCGTACGCCTCCTTGGCACAACAATCGAAGGCCTCGCTTATTTCGTATGACAACCCATTAGAAGTTTCCCAAGCCTCAAGCAGGCCTAGTAGTTCAGATTTTTCGATTGGTTGTGGCATTATGCTCCCCTTGGGTCTGGTTTGACCTATTTAGGGAAGAGGGAACGGAGATAGCCGGATTCAAGTGATCAACTTTTTTGTCGATTTTTTCGAGTTACGGAACGGTGTCCAGAACCGACACAGGCTTCAGGGCAACGTAATTCAGTTGAATGGTGCCAGATCAGATTTCGCGGTACAGGCGTATCTCAAGCGGACCTATCCACACTCTGAGATCGCAATCAATTCCGTCGAGTGGAAGTGACTTCGGCACAAACAAAAACCCCCGCAGAAGGCGGGGGTGAGATTGGACAGGGAAAAGCTGAATTTCTCTGTTGAGCTCCTAGGTCAGCGTTGCCTTGGCGAGGTAGGTGACCTCACTTTGGAGACCAATGAACTCCAAAACACCGCTAACGCCCAAATATATATCGTAGTCATCGACCGGAAGATATTTCAGTATCTTTGTATCCACATATCCGAAGATCGCTTTATTCACACGCGACCTCACAAATTGCGAAAAGTGATTCCTGTCATCCGCAGACAAATATTTTTTGGCATCCGAGCCAGTGCGGATCTTTTTAACCCCTGCCTTGAGATATGATGGATCATACCAGTGACTGTTATTGTCATCAGCGCAGAAAAGTTTAATCGACGTCTCGGCACGGTTATTAGTTCTAAATCCCAGCTCTCTTGATCCGAGAAGTGCCCGAAATTTCTTTAATGTCTCGATTTCTTGAGCGCTCAAGGTAAATTCAATTGCGATTTCTTGAGAGCGTAAATCATCAAAATTTGTAAATCCGGGCTCTCTGATTTTTTCGTAATTTCCGGACAGCGCCTGCGGCAACGACAGCGTTGCCGTTTCAAAGTGCTTTTGAGATAGAGTTCCAGTCGCGTATAAGAAAGTATAATTTGCACGCCCGACCCTGTCGAGCTTCTTCCGCGATATCGGTTGGCTTTTCAGCGGCACAGCGTAGCGGTTTGGGGCGATCAAAGTGAACTCGTCACTCAGCTTTGCAAACGGTCGAAGCTTGCGGATCAGTTCAGCGGGGACGGTCATCAAGCGATCCCCTTCAGTGCGACGCGAGCATATTCGCCAATATCTTCAAGGGCAGTCTTGAGCGCAGCCACTTTTTCGGCGGGTACCTTCGAGAGGTCTCCGCGAACAGTCACGCAAAATGCACCTTCCTTCTCTTGGCGCTCAGTTTTTCCTTGGGTCTTGAAGACGTCGCTTAGATCCCGGAGCTGGGTCAGTGGCGTTACCCGCCCTTCGTTTAGGGCAGACTGAACTGCCGCTTCGTCTTCACGGGACAGGGCGTACAGGGTAGTAAATGATCCCGGGAGACGCGCAGCGTTATCGGGAGCACACAAGGCGTTGTGCCTCGCGATGCCTAGCAGCTTGCTGATGACAGGATCAGACATAATGCCCTGCTCGGTGAGCTCCTTGCGCATCATAACCCACTCAGTTCGAGTGAGCTTCTGCTCGGCTTCAAGGAGCACACGTCCTGTTTCGATAATGCTTGCCGCCACCTTTTTCCAAGAAGCGACGATACGAACGGTGAACCCCTGAACGGCGTCAGTCAGAGTTTTCTCAAATGAAATGTTTGTAACAGCGTTTTCCATAGGTCTTTCCTTCAAGCTTGCATTTCCTCCGAGGCACCTCGTGTCGAAGGATCAAGAGCTCGTTCCCCTCTTGACAATTTCCAATATAAAGCATTTGTATATTATCGGAATTGAGCATCAAATGAACGTTTAGGTTGATAATATGCGTCGCGAATTTTCACGAACGTTCGCTGGAAAACATCCGTTGTTCCGAGCGTCTCATACGGAAACGGGTGTCCGCTGGCAGGACAACATATATTACTTATGGTGGGAATACCTTCGTCGGCACGATGGGTACCGCCAGTGCTGCGAACGCGGTGGAACCGGACCCTACAGCAAGCTCTATTCAGATTTTGGTGACGTCCACGCCGGCGAGTTCAAGATGTGGTGGCGCCAGAGGTGCGTTCGCCTATTTGCTGAGCCGCCTTCGCCGGTTGGCGTTTGGGCACTGTCAGACGAAGAGGCACTAGAGCTTATTGAGTTGGGTCGAGCCGACAACGTGTTGCTCGTCGCGATCCCGCTGGATTACCAACGTCGGACCATCACCTTAGGCATTAATAAGATTCTCAAGGAAAGCGAAACGCGAAAGCGTGGTGAGAAACGGATCAAAACCAGCAAGGCGCGATACCCAATAGCCAAAGCATTTGATGTGATGGCGCTAAAAGCCACCTTGCGGTGCTATGACCTCAAGCAGGCTAATCCCAAGATGCCGTTGTGGCAGATCGCACAGGAGGTCGGGGTCTCGGCAAGGCTAACTGCTGACGAGATACGTGAGAATGGCGCGACAGCTAAGGACAAGAAGCTCTCGATGACTTCAGGCGTAAGCCGGAAGCTCAGGCAAGCCGAGGCCATCATAGAGAACGTGGCGAAGGGACGATTTCCGATCGGAAATTAAGCTAACGAAATGGAGGTCCTTAAAAAACCCTAGCTCCGTTCGACCTATCAGAGCTCAGGGATCATTTCTGAATCTCCCATACTCTCGCGCCAATCTTTGACATACGCAGGGCAGAGACGTTGAAAGAAAATCACGCCCATATCGTAATGGGCAGCACCGCTGCTTTGCTCCCACGCATTTTCGTCAACATTCCAGAGCAGATATTTGGTGTAGAAATTTCCTTGTGGATCTGTCGCCTGAGAACCTCGGCGCCACCTAGGGTTTAGGCCTTTGAATGTGAAGCGTTGATCGAAGTTTCCATATCCGGATATGTGGAGGTTTCCAGTCGAACAATTTGCTTCAATATCAAGACGGCTGCCGGCGTCAGGAAGGGCGCGAGCGCAGCGCGTTCTCAATTTAGGGGTCTCCTCCTCGCCATTATAACCTGCTTCTTGAATACAGTTTTGCACCGCATCATCTTTCACTTCCGCTAACACGGCACGAGCGGAGCTGGTGTTTAAACCGGAACCGTTTGTATATGTGCCTGAGCAGAATGCCTTGTCGCAGAAGCTGTCCTTCTGGCCGACCAAAGAAGCTGATTGCGGTTCTCCGCTGGGTGCTTTGGCTTGATTGTCCGCAACACGGCAACTGGATAGGAAGACTGCGCTCCCGTCTTCTCCCGCTTCAATATATGGAGCTGTCATAGAGCCTGTCACCGAAACCGCACCGCTAGCAGGCAATTTTCCTGCTACGCTTTTGCACCAATACGATACGCCTTCTTCTGTACCGATTGAGTACTCCCCTTCGAAGTAAGAAATCTCTCCTGACACTCGGACTAGTCGCCCCTCATATTTGCGAAGATATTTGGGGTTGTCTGATTGCTCTGAGAGATCAGAAAATTCCTTATCAGTCAGTGGAGAGGCATTAGAATTTTTCGGTTGCGTTGCTGTTGCGGTCGTCGGAGCTTGTGGTGGTGCTGGTTTTGCTGTTGGCTGGGGTTGAGCGCGAGCATCCCTACAATTCTTCAGGTAATACAATTTAACCGATCCAACATCACTGTCGGCGGAGCCCACGATTTCGTCAGCAAGCTCTCCTCTTACTGTCCATAAAGGCTTCTCGTTGGCTCCCGTCGGCACCCTCGGATGTGGTCCGACGAAATTGCTACAAATAACCGTAAATTGTGCGCCTCGGTTCTCGAACGGATACAAATTTCCATCATCATCAAATTCGCCCTCACCAACGGCTTCAAAGAACCGACCTTCATATCGCTTCAGATAGGCTGGATTGGATGAGTGGACGTCGATATCCCGCCTTTCGGCAATCGAAATAGGAATGTTCGGCGAGGTATCCGGAGCATCATTCTGTTGAGAGGTTGGCTCATCTGTTCGGTCCGGTTGGGGCTTTGCCTTCTGCTGCTGCGCCTGCTTCACGGCTTTCTGCACGTTATTTAAGAAGCCGCCGAGTTGGGCGTTGGCACTCGCGGAGAATAGGCTGATGGCCGCAATTCCAACGAGAGCCTTTGTTATAAATTTTGTCATCACAAGCCCTGTTGATCTTCAATATAGATAAATTCCTGATCGCGCATCTCAATCCTGCGCGAGCGATATGCTTTGAGCATACACGTTGCGTCAGCACACCGGTCTCGAACTTGTCGTAACCAGTCGCGTTGTATCTGCTGTAAGCTGCTGTCAGGATATTTCCTAAACAGAGAGCGATAATCTGCCATCAGGTCTGCGTCGGCTTTCGCAAGCCGAGGATCGCTACAGATCAAGCGCTCCGCTCCAGTGGACGCTTTAGCGCAGTCGAAGCTAGGCTTAGCATTTACCGATGCCACATTTGTCGCCGATTGGTTTTGATCGTTGTTTGGTAGAGGTATATCCGGTTCTTCCGCTGCCGCCTGTGGCGCGGCTGCTTCCTGCTGGTTTAACGTACTATCGCGTTCTGGCTTGAGACCAATGGCTTCGAGAAACACATTCCGCACTTCGGTAATGATGCGAAAGTTCTCTACAACTCTTTGTTCACTAACTCCCTCTTCTAAATTACGCGCTAGTTGTTCCTGCATTTGAGGGAAGGGAGAGTCGGAAAACGGATTGTTCGCCTTATAAGCAGATATTAGGCGCGCCTTTGTTTCGGACGCAGAAGGGAGATAAGCATCAAGCGGTGTCAGCCGAGCTGGACCTTTCCAGCCTGTTTTGTCTGTAAGAAGACGCGCAATCGCTTTTAGGGGGCTTTTTGCTTCATCGCAGCTTAGGGTGCGTGCTTTGTTTAACTTCGCCCAATCAAGGCTCTCAGAAAAGATAGAATTTAAATTTCCGATATACTTTGACTCAGGATAACCGCCGTAACTGGAAAAAACTGTGCTCGGAAATTCATATAATTTTCCAATAGGCTGTAAAGATGCTGACCGGATACCGTCTACGTCTGAAAGTATAGACATTTCCTGGGAAATGATGGATCCATCTTTAATCGTTAGCCTAACGCTTGCCAGTTTAAACGGTGTGCCGTCCTCTGTGTCTGAACTGCTTCCAGATCCGTCAAACCAATTACTTGTGATGGGTTTAAAACTGTCTGTAGCGGTGGGCTTTTCTGAGGGATCAAAGGGATACCGAGAGATATCGCGGTCATTAAATCCCGGGATATAGGTACCCCTCAAGAATTTACCATTTGTATAATAATCTATTGAAATTTTCTCATCAAAAGTACCGTTTAGCTTTTCAACTTCACTTGGTTCTGTGACGTTAACGTCTGAGAATATTTGACTGGCGTCCTTGTACTCGGAATTGGTGAGATTGTTGGCGACAAAAAACAGATTGCCGTCGCAGACAGCAGCAAGCCGGCCCACTGCCGCATCAGCGGCTTCCACAGCATCTTCGCCTTGAGAGTCGAGATCTCCTGTCACATTCCGCGTGATTAAGTCCGCGCCCGAAGTCGCACCGCCGCATCCCGCAAGCAGTCCGGAAACTGCCATAGCCGACAGCAACCCGATAATAATTTTCCGCAACGCACCTCTCCAAGCCGATTTCAATACTTCAAATATCCTAAAACGGGATATTCGAAAAGGGGTTTTAGCTAAATGCTATGTCGCGTTCAGTTTTCACCTCGGCTTACAGCCAGTTGTTGCGGTCTCTAGTCCAAGCTAGAGTTGCGGCAGGGATACGCCAGATCGATCTGGCGGAGCGACTTGGAAAGCCTCAGTCGTTTGTATCAAAGATGGAAACAGGTGAGCGTCGGCTAGACTTAATCGAATTTCTAGTTGTTGCTCGTGCCTTAGGGATAGATCCTGATACTATCATTTCGCAGCTGGCGCGTGACTTGCCCGCGAACACTAAAATTTAAGCGATCTACTAGGGTTGCGAGAATTTATAAGTCGTTGATTTATATTAGAAAATTTAACAAACCCTGATTGAAAAAAATATATAAAATGTCATTTAATCCCTTAATATCAATAGTTTGGTGAGATTATTGTTTTCGAAGCGCTAACAATAAGCACAACTATGTGGGCCACCTTTATGGCCCTCACAAAAAAGGCGGCTCCAACTGGGGCCGCCTTTTTTCATTGTGGGCTGGCGTTTTGATGGGCACATATCTCGGATGATCAAATATATTCTTATCGCGCTCATCCTCGCCTTGATTGGATCCGGTTTATGGTTCTGGGCCAAGACAGATCCGCAAAAGCTCGATTTTGCAGACCGGATGGCACCTGGTCCTGCGGAGAATAGCCAAGCCCCGCTGACGGGCATCGCATATGGCGATGACGCGCGGCAGAAGCTTGATATCTACCTGCCCAAGCAAAACGCCGCTGGTACATCTGCGGTGCTGATCTTCTTTCATGGCGGTGCGTGGCGTGATGGCGAGCGGGAGGGCTATGGCTTTTTGGGCCGCGCCTTTGCATCGCGCGGCTTTGTCACGGTCATTGCCGATTATCGCAAATCGCCGAAGGTGCGCTTTCCTGCATTTGTCGAGGATACGGCAGCGGCTATTGCTTGGGTCAATGCCAACATCGCCAAGCACAAGGGCGACCCCAAACGTATTTTTCTTATGGGGCATAGCGCTGGCGCCCATATCGCAATGATGACGGCGCTTGACCCGCAATGGCTCGCTGCGAATAATCTCACGCCGGATGTGATCAAAGGGGTCATTGGCCTTGCCGGGCCTTATGATTTCCTGCCGCTGACGACCGATTCATCAAAAATTGCCTTGGGGCAGTGGCCCGACCTGACGGAGACCCAACCGATCACTTTTGCGCGGGCGGATGCGCCGCCTTTGTTATTGCTTACCGGCGACATGGATACCGTCGTGAAGCCCCGCAACAGCAAAATCCTATCCGAGAAGATACAAAAGCTCGGCGGGCAGCAGCAGTTGCAGATTTACCCCGACGTTGACCATTCCGATATCATCATGGCCGTCGCGCGTCCGTTCCGTCAAAAGGCGCCCGTTGTCGCCGATGTCGTGAACTTCATAAAAGCGCACTAACCGCTATAGGCAGTGACTTATGCTTGGCGCGTAGCCAACACGTCATAATGCTTTCCGCGACCCACGGTCACGAAATGGGTAAAGCCGCCGCTTTCCAAAATCGCCCGCAAGCTTTCGGCATCGCTCCATTTGGCATCGACTTCGTAAAACACTGACTGGATGCGCGATAGAAAGCGCGACTTGACCAACTCTGCCATGACCGCGGCTTCATGCCCCTCGACATCAACCTTGATGACCAACATTTCGGGTTCGCCAAGCAGCGCATCAAAAGCTGCCATATTGATAGTTGTGATGTCCAAACCGTCGGCGCCGTCATTCCGTAGCGACGCAAGCCCGCTATGTGCGGCATCAAAGACGATTTTCGCGGTGCCCGCTTGGTTTGACAGGGCGGCTTGTACCGCTTGGACTTTATCTTGAAGGTTGTTGGCCTCGATATTCTGGCGCAGCCGCTCAAACGTATCCGGCACTGGCTCAAGCGCTATCGCCCGCGTGCAATGCGGGTTTTGCCCGGCAATCAGGCTGTACAGACCTTGGTTTGCACCAATGTCTAAAAAGACGAACGGCTGTGTGAGGCCGTTCAGATAATCGGACAGGCCGTGCCCATAGACAGCGAAACGGCAATAAATGAAGGTGCGGTCGCGCCAGTTTGTTTTCATCAGCACGCCATAGCTGGAGCGGATAAAACCAGTGCCTTCGCCGCCAAGCTTTGCCCGCAATTTGGCATATGGCAGAAAAACAGCCTTTTTCAGTTGCTTGATTAAAAAATCGCCGCTCGTCATTTTAGTTCCCCTGCCGCGTAGGTGGCCGCGTAATCAAATCCCGACGCGCGGTGCAAGGCGCGATCCATTATAGCTCCATATCAACAAGCTAAGGAGGACAAGGCTTTGCAATATGCCATGCACGCCCGCACCGTTCAGGCCGAACCACCAAATCATCAGCGGTAGCAAAGGTAACATGCCCACATTGCTGGCCAAATTGGCGCGAGCACTGATCCAGGGCCGTCCTTGCGCTGTGAGCGCCGCCGATAAAGTCGGCATGCCTGCGATCATCGCCCGACCAAGCAGGACCAAGATAAGCAGAGACGCGCCGCCTGCAAAGCTTGCGCCGCCAAGCAGCACCAGAACTTTTCCGGCGAACAGGCACATGATAGCTGCGGCCAGTAACGCCATGCCTGTTGCGAAGATGGCCGAACGCCGGACCGCTTTGCCTGCGGCCTGATCATTGCCACTAATCAACAGGCGGGTTACGACCGGATAGGCGGCTTCCCCAAGCATTTGCGCGGGTTGAATCAGAATGGCACTTGCCCTTTGCACAAGGGCATACAGGCCCGCAGCGGCTGGACCTAGCATCCAGCCAATGATTAAGGGCGTCGCCTTAGGCGCAATGTCGCGCAAGGTGAGGTCGAGATTGGTCGTCGCAATGAAGCGTACTATACCCGGATTGTCCCGCCGCGTGCCCTTTAACGTCGGCCGCCCATCTGCGCCGATTGCCAGATGACGCGTACCAATCCAGCACAAGATCCACATGGAAAGGCCCTCGGCAATCGCAGCGGCGAGCCACACCCACAAAAATGCAGCCAGTCCGCCGCCCGTAAACAAAATGACAAGCGCCCCTATCAAGCGGATCATTGGCATGATGACCGGGTGCAGACCGATCAGGTCAAAGCGTTCCGCCAACTGAAGCAAGCCTTGTGGCGTAGCCCGAACCGTGGCGAGAATGGCCAAGCAATACAGTCCGCCAAATTGAATCGCTTCTGGGCTCCACCCCAAGGATACACCGACCCATGGAACCAGCAGCATCGCCAAGCCGATGGCCACAGCGGCCATGCCGAGTTCAATAACTGCAAGTAACAATATGAGGTTGCGGAACTGTGTAGCTGCGCCACGGTTGAGCGCCTCTGCGCCATAACGAACCATGCCGTGAAAGCCAGAAAAGGCGATGGTCCCACCCATCAGCGTCGCAAAGCCGTGTACCAGATTGAGCACACCATATTGTTCTACCCCAAGGATCCGAGCCGCGATGGCAATCGAGCCAAGGCTGATGATGCCTGCCGCCGCCTTACCTGAAAGCAATCGGCCCATATTCCCGGCAATCCGGTGCAGCGGTGAATAAGCCGATACGGGCAATCGGGGTGCATCTTCACCCAATGGCTTGATCCAGATAATCGATTATAGCCGCAGTTGCCCGCACCGATGCAGGTATGTCGGTGACTGAAAAGCTGTCCTCCAATACGGCACGCTGCGCATCGCTATACGAAGCCTGCGACGCAAAAGCCGCATCGACGGCGCCGATAATGTCGCTTGCGTCTGTCTCCACAGGTCCAGTCGCCCAGTGGCGGTAGTTAGGGTTCCCTTGCCACGGCGTATCATGGGCATCCAAAAACAGGCACGGCCGCGGGCGATTAAGAAACTCATAGACCTGACTGCTCACATCGCCCAGATACAGGTCCGCCGCGTTGGTATAGGTCATGTCTGTGCAGGCCGGGCTGCCCAAATCCATTAACATATGCGGTGCATTATGATATCGGCGATGCGGCTTTTTGGCGGGCGCGATCGACAGCCTATCGATTGTGATCGTCCATGGCCGCGCAAACAGCATCACATGCGGCGCAAGAATAAGATTGTAGCGGCCGCTTTGGTAGAACTGCTCCAACACCTCCGCACCGAATTTGAACCAGCTAGAAAGATGCGGCGAAGGGTGAGGGTTGTATAGAATGGTCCGGCGATCAGATGCTGGAAATAGCGGCTTTTGTTCGGGTACTATGATATCGAATTTTGCATATCCTGTGATGCGGATCTTTTCGGGCGGGACCCCTGCATCACAGATCAGGCGGTCGCGGATTTTTTCGCCCGATACCAAAATGAGGTCGAATTGGGCGCTTTCCGCATTGAACCCTATCGCGCGGTCGCCAGCACCATGTCGTGTGTGGATGAACTTTATGCCATCCAAGCCATAGCGTGTTTTCAGGATGAGGCTCGATTTTTCCGACACCACTAGCGCGTCAAATTGCCTGAAGAATTCAAGGTTATCGCGGTAGACGAGCAGCTTCCGTGCTGGGACCAGACGGTCAAATGTGCGGACGAGCAACTGCGACACAGCAGATTTGGTATGTAATGGGACGATTTTTACGCCCTGAAGCGCAGCACCGCTTAATCTGCGAATTTCTGCCTCAACCAAAATGCTGGTAACAGCCAGCGTCACATCGGCAACGCCGCTTTTGGCCATCTGCAACGCAATTGGCAAACTATGCGCAATCTGGTGCGTTTGATCATGGTTGAACAGGAAACATATTTTTTTCACGCGCTTTAATGCCCTTTATCGCTCGAAAAGTCGCGTATTTGCCAATTTTTTTGCGCCGCCAGCCGGCGTAGCTTTTTAGTTGGGTTGACCAGATATGCCGCATCTGCCCAATCCATCAACGGTGCATCGCTGGCGTGGTCGGAATATACTGAAATATGACAGTCTTCGCGCTTTAGTCCCTGCACGTCGAACCATGTTCTGACCATTTTCAACTTTTCCAGCCCATAGCAATTTTCGCCATCGATGAAGTGGCAGATTCTGCCGTCTGGCCGCGTTACATGCTGTGTAGCAACGACCGCGTCAAAGCTAAGATGCGAAGCAATTTGATGGGCGTAAAACGCCGGTGCAGCCGTAGCGATCACCAGTTTTTGATTTTGGCTTCGGTCATTTTCAATAGATTTGGCGGCGCCGGGTTGAATGTCGGTTAAAACGGCCTCGGACACAAAATTGGCTACCACTTTAGCCAAGATTGCTGCATCTAAATTACGTCCCATGAACATGCTTACACCAAATTGCTTCAATGGTTTGCGGCCATATAAACCAATGCGGTATCCGATCAAGGCGATGATCCATATGGGTAGACCAGCTAGCCGAAAGGGCGCTGTCCGCTGTGCGTAATAGAGCAGAAAACGGGTAAAGGTCGGACGGCGCGTGATGGTTTTGTCGAGATCATATATTGCAATATTCATATTTGATGGCCAAGCCCCGCCTTAAGGTGCCGTCAGATAAATCGACGAACCCTTCTGATTTTTTCGCGTTTAGGAGAAGCGACTTGCAAGCGCAATGGACCTGCATCGTTCTTGCCGGACAGCGGCCCGGCCCCGATATGCTCGCCCAGCATTTCGCCCTTGAACGCAAGGCCTTAGTCCCGGTTCGCGGCGAACCGATGATTTGCCATGTTGTCCGCACGCTGCATATGTCACCCCACATCGGTAAGATCGTCATATTGTCGCAAGACGGAGAATATCTGCGCTCTGCCGTTGACGCAGCCGGGGGCGCCATTTTGGTGGAAAGCCAGAACAGCATTTCCTTGAGCATTAAAGCGCAGACTGAGATCTTGGGGTTTTCTTCGCCCTTATTGGTGACCGCGGCGGACCATCCCTTGTTGACCGTGGAGATGATCGACGAATTTGTGCGCCATGCCGATGGCGATGTCGCGGTTGCGATGGTGGAACGCCAAACCATGCTTAGGCAGTTTCCGGATGCGCAGCGAACCTGGCTTCGCTTTTCCGACGGCGCTTGGTCCGGCGCCAATCTGTTTGCGCTGAAAACCCAGAAGTCATCGTTCGCGCTTGAATTATGGGCCGATGCCGAGCAGGACCGCAAAAAGGCGTGGCGGCTGTTCCTGCATTTTGGTCTGCTTTTGGCTATACGTGCGCTTACCCGCACCATTGGCTTGCACCAAGCGATGGAGAAGGCTGGGAAGCGGCTTGGCCTAGACGCACAGTTGGTTCCCATGTCCGACCCCGTTGCCGCCATAGATGTCGACAAGTTGAGCGATCATGCGCTGGCAGAAAAAATACTGACGGAGCGCGCGGCTCGGAACGGCGATATTGATGCCGCCTGATTAACGGCCCATTTTCTTTTGCCGACGACGCTGCACCGACGAACCAATACCCATGGCCTCACGATATTTGGCGACCGTCCGGCGGGCAATGTCAAAGCCCTTTGCCGTCAGTAGTTCGACTAACGTATCGTCCGACAGGATTTTATCGCCCTCGGCCTCAGTCAGCGATTTGATATGGCTTTTGACCGCTTCTGCAGATGCGCCTTCGCCATCGGCGGACTGAACACCGGATGAAAAGAAATATTTGAGGTCAAACAGCCCGCGTCCGCAATGCAGATATTTGTTACTTGTTACTCGGCTGACGGTAGATTCGTGCATCTCAATAGCATCTGCGACCTGGCGTAGCGTCAAGGGCCGCAAATGTGCAACACCGCGCCGGAAAAACCCTTCTTGCTGCTTGACGATCTCGGTCGCGACCTTGACGATCGTGCGTTGACGTTGGTCCATGGCCTTGATCAGCCAATTGGCATCGGCCATGCAATCGCTGAGCCAAGCCTTAGTGGCCTTATCCTGTCCAAGTTCAGCCACATAGCTTCGGTTGATAAGCAACCGCGGCAGGTTAGCGCTGTTCAATTCAATCGACCAACCATCGCCGCGAGGTGTCACATAGATGTCAGGTGTGACCGCCAGGCTGTCTTCGCTTTCAAAACGGCACCCTGGCTTTGGATCATAGCCGCGCAGTTCCATCAACATATCGCGCAAATCTTCATCATCGACACGGCACATGCGTTTCAATTGGTCAAAAGCCCCCTTGGCGACCAAATCGAGATTGCCGATCAGCCTTGCCATGCATGGGTCATAGCGGTCCGCATCCTTGGCCTGAAGCGCAAGGCACTCGGCAAGATTGCGTGCACCAACCCCTGTGGGGTCAAAGCGCTGAAGCTCGTTCAGCGCAGCTTCTGCTTCGGCCAAGGGCACATTAAGCCTTTGCGCCATGGCCAGCAAATCTTCACCCACATAAGCTGTGGGTTCAATATGTTCGATAATCTGTTGCACCAGAAAAAGCTGGCGACCCGAAAGGCTTGCACCCGCCTGCGCCATTAAATGTTCGCGTAAATTAACGTCGCGTGCGGCAAAGGTGTCGAAATCTGGACCGTCGCCGTCAAAGCTGCCGCTGGACATCGCGCTGCCCGACAGACCAAGCATCCCGTCTGCGCCGCCTACGCTGTCAGATGGCGCATCATGATGGAAGGTCTCCGCCCCGAAATCGACGTCCAACGCGTCGGAGGCGGCGTGGCTGTCATTGCCTAATATCTCGTCACTGCCGCGTTCGTTGCTCTCGGCGATGATGGCTTGCGGGAATGTATCAACTGGCGTATCGGCTATGGAATCGCTGCCGCCCGCATCAAGCACCGGGTTGCGTTCGATCTCTTCGGCGATGAAGGCTTCGATTTCGAGCGACGAAAGCGCCAATAGCTTGATCGCTTGCTGCAGCTGTGGTGTCATGACCAGCGACTGGCTTTGGCGGAGGTCGAGGCGCGGAGCTAATGCCATGACGTTAATTTTCCGTCATTTCCTCCACATCACATTGCAAAGCTCTCGCCCAGATAGAGGCGGCGGACATTGGGATCGGCGACCAGCGCATCTGGTGATCCGGCAAACAGGACCTGCCCGCCATAAATGATGCAGGCACGGTCCACGATCTCCAAGGTTTCGCGGACATTATGGTCCGTGATAAGCACGCCAATTCCGCGTGTCTTGAGTTCCTTCACAAGATCGCGAATGTCGGAGATTGAAATCGGGTCAATGCCGGCAAAGGGCTCGTCAAGCAGCATGATCGAAGGGTTCGCGGCCAGTGCGCGTGCGATCTCGCACCGCCGCCGCTCGCCGCCAGACAAGGCCATGGCAGGCGCGCTACGCAAACGGGTCAGGCCAAATTCGTCCAGCAGTTTCTCCAGTCGCTCGCCGCGCGATTCTGGGTCGGGTTCCGACATTTCGAGAACCGCGCTGATATTCTGTTCAACCGTCATCCCCCGAAAAATGGAGGTTTCCTGCGGCAGGTAGCCAAGCCCCAAAATGGCGCGGCGATACATTGGCAGCTTAGTTATATCCGCGCCATCCAGCGTGATACGGCCGCTATCGGGTTTGACCAGCCCCATGATTGAGTAAAAACAGGTCGTCTTGCCAGCGCCATTGGGTCCAAGCAGGCCAACCACTTCGCCCTTTGCCACGGACAGCGAAACATCCGTCAAAACGGCGCGCTTGTCATAGCTTTTGGCAATTGAAACAACACCCAGCCCCGATTGCATACCCGCATCGGTTGTCGCATCAGCAGCAGGTGGGTTGGCTTTCATGCTTTCCATATTCAATATTCGCCCGCAATGATGCTGTGGTTTTCGCGACAATAGCTAATGAATAGCGAAGCATTTGGCAATTGGCATGGTTCATGCTGCGCCGAATTTACAGCTTTAGCTCAGCTCAATTCTTACGCTGAGATACGCTAAAGGTCCCAGTGACTCGGCCACCGCCATTTGTCGCGCCAGGCGCACCGCCGCCGTTGATGGTTGAACGGCCTGAGTTCAGGTCAATGACCAATCGGCCGCCGGTGAGACGATTACTGCCTTGCACAAGGTCCACATTGCCGATCAATGTGATCAGGCTCGAATCGAGATCGTAAATGGCGGAATTGCTCGTGGCGCGCAGGTCGTTCTTGGTGATGGTCACGCCGCCAGTGGCATCCAAGCGGTTCACATCGACGCCATTATTACCGGAATATGCTGCGGTCACGCGATTTGCTTTCAGCGTAAGCCCCGCTTGCATCGCCGTCACGCCGCCAGATAACACCACGCGGTCGGCTCGATCTTGCAACTCCATAGAAGCGGCCGAAAAATCGACAGGGGCGTTGCTATCATGATTACGAATGCTTTGCGCCGTCGACGCTGTGGACAGCATGCTCATGCCAGCAATCGCTGCACACAGGCCAAAGGAGAGAGAACGGATAGTCATTGCGCGCTTACTTAATCGCATTCTGGTCGATACGCAAACGAACGCCGCCATCGAGACGAACAATCCGCGTGTCGAGGTCCGCGCGCAGGCGCCCTGCGTGGAAGGTGCCAACTTTCGTCCGGCCGCTAACGGGACCAAAGCTTTGCATCGAAAGATTTTTCAACGATAACTCTACATTGCTGGCGACCATATCATAGCCCGTCGATTGAACAGCCAAGGGGCCGTTCACACGCATCGTTTCTTTATTAAGGTCATAAACCCCGCGCTGCGCGACGATGGACGCTGGCCCGTCATTTAACATGATCTGGCCGGATAAGGATGTCATGTCCAAGACAGGGTCAGCGGATGTTTTCTGCACTGCACTGCCCGCGCGCAAGGAAAAAGGACGACCTTTGCTGTCATCGCCGCGGTATAACGCTTCGACGACGCGCAGACGCTCGCGCGACAGGTTTACTTCATCCTTGTTCAGCACGAAGCTCAATTCCTGTTTGCCGGTAAAGGGACTGAAGGCCAGTAGCGCCACTAACAGGCCAATGATGATAGGCAACCCTACGCGCAGCGCGCGGATCAGGCGGTCATGCCGTCCGCCCGGCATTGCCCAGAGCTGTCTGTGTGTGCGTTCAAGATCGGCTTGTGCTGACATAATAGATGCCTAACTAGATCGAAGCTTAACTGTGCCCGAATATGTCGATTTCGGGCCAACCTGCAAGATCAAGGTCTGCACGGTGCGGCAGAAAGTCGAAACACGCCTGCGCCAAAGCGGTGCGACCTTCACGTTCAAGACGGATAACAAATTCGGCATGCAGGCGGTGGAGATAGCGGACATCGCTTGCGGCATAATCCTTTTGTGCTTCGGACAGCACGGGGCCTCCCCAATCGCTGGATTGCTGCTGTTTGGAAATGTCGGTCGACAGCATTTCCTTAACCAATTCTTTCAAACCATGGCGGTCCGTATATGTCCGGGTCAGGCGTGAGGCGATTTTCGTGCAGAATAATGGTGTCGCGACGACATTCAAGTAATGCGAAATCGCGGCCAGATCGAATCGGGCATAATGAAACAGCTTGATGCGTACAGGATCGGCAAGAACGGCGCGCAAATTGGGCGCTTTATAGTCGCTGTCCCGGGCAAAGCGCACCAGATGTTCGTCCCCGCGACCATCGGAAATCTGCAACAGACAGAGCCGGTCGCGTGGGGTAATCAACCCCATGGTTTCAGTGTCAACGGCGACAGGGCCTTCGGCTAATACGCCAGCGGGAAGGTCTTCTTCATGGAAATATACGCTCATGCTTGCCCCTTGCCCGACAGTGCTGCCCAAGGCAAATGAAAGTACAGCTATCGCACGGCGAATTTCTGCCACAATATTTGCTATCGCGTCACATTTTATTACGATATAGCTACACCTCGCGTAATCACCGACGGTTGCGCTTGTGACGTGCAGTACAGTCGCCCTCGACTGCATAACATAGTGGTTTAGGGCGATGAGAAGGCAAGTAAGAAGTTATGGGTTTTGATCGCAAGCGTGCTGGCAAAGGCCGGGACAAGAGAGACGGTTTCGGTGATGAAAGCTACGATGGTTATCGCGCGCCATCCCCCTATCAAAGTGATTTTGGTGGCGGCCGTTCAGGCGGCGGTGGATATGGCGGCGGTGGTAACAGCGGTGGCGGTG
>Ga0247843_1005241_pt1 | contig 18265 bp, 13 predicted proteins | sample LaCruzMarch2017__FD_192420 | JGI IMG/M metagenome (GOLD analysis project Ga0247843, IMG submission 192420) | Freshwater microbial communities from meromictic Lake La Cruz, Castile-La Mancha, Spain - LaCruzMarch2017_8m | ecosystem: Environmental > Aquatic > Freshwater > Lake | place: Spain...
CGCCCATTCCTCCTGGGAAACCCCCAGCGAAACCGCCCGCAAATCCACCAGCAAATCCACCAGCAAAGCCGCCACCGCCGAGGAATCCGCCGCCGCCGAAGCCGCCGCCGAGCCCACCGCCGAGACCAAAACCTCCTCCGAAGCCGCCCATCCCGCCAAATCCGCCACCGCCGTAGCCGTTCATCATCATCGACGACATCCAGGCTGGGCCCATCGCGGCACCAAGCACGCCGCCATAGCCGTTGGAAGAGGGAGGCGCGAAAGGCAAGCCATTGGCGTTCATCATTCCCGCGTACATTTGATAATCATTGCTTTGAAGGTTCATCGCCTTAATGCCGCCGTAGAGGCCCATGGCGCCAAGTCCGAGCGGAGTAGCGGCGCGAATGATGTTCGCAAAGCCGTCCCAGCCGCTGGTTCCTTCTTTTTTCCTTCCGTCTTTACCGCAATTTACGCAGTCTTCTTCTTTGCCATCGCGGTCAGCACGGTCTTGCGCGGTACGAAGTTGTTTTTTCTTCTCGCGCAGTTCTGCATCGAAGCCACTCGTGCTGTCTTTTAGGCCATCGCAACTGGCGCGTGCCGATTCGAAGTCGCTGCGGGCCTTTGCACACTTGCCTTCGAGTTCCTCTATTTCCCTATAGTGCTCAGGGGTCCAATGCTTCCTATTTGGATTCTGACGATTCCAGGTTTCCATCCTTGCGTCGCATGCAGTAGATGCACTTTGCTGCGACCGAATGTCGGTGGTGCACTTTTTGTATTCCATGCCCGCTTTGCGTTTATCCGTTTCGAGCTCTTTGATTTCGTCCTGGATGCGTTCCACCCTGCGATCCGCAGCAGAATCGGCGAAAGCCCGGCTCGCCATCGGGCTGAGCAGTAACGACGCAATCAATGCATAAACTACAGTCTTCATGAGTTCGCTCCCGTGTCTCTCAATAGAGAGGTAACGATGGCTTAACGGCACCAAATGAAGGGAAGTTTAGAGAAAGATAACGAAAACGGATTTTAAGTCTCTTCCAATGAGACTTCCCACCTACCTATATTCTAGGGAGGAATCAGCCATTCAACAAGGTGCGCAGTGAACCACTTCGCTGCGCGTTGTCCTTTTTTTCACGGAGATAACCAAAAACCGTGTGGATTCTTATAGTCTTTTTAAATCAGCTAAATGCGTCAAATTTCAAGTGCGTGAGATCGCACGCCTTAAATTCGTGGCATATTACCTGCTTAGAGGTAGTCGATTCCTGGGGGGGATTTGGATTATGGTGTCATCTAACCGTATAGTTGCTCTGGGCCTTCTAACCTTCACTCTTTGCGCCGCATCATTTGATACACAAGCGGCAAGCTCCGGCAAAATTTATCTGGGCGGAAAATGGGTAGATTCCGACGCCTCCGCGTTTTCCCCTTCGGCTGCCATTCCTGGCTTCGGTAGCCTGGGCTTACAAGGCGTCACCGCTGACCACAAAAGTGAAGTGCTGCGCTTTCTACGCGGCAACAACCTTCTACTTGGCAACCTATCCCAGGTCTCCTGGAACGAGCCCTCCGTTCAGTTCGGCGATGCGCTGGAAACACACCGCGTTCGCAAAAGCTGGAACGGCCTCGAGGTTCTTGGAGGAGAAGCTGTAGTGCACTTGAAGCAAGGCAAGCTCGCCTTTGCCTCTGCCGACGAAACTCCGCTTGGCCACCTCAGTGCCGCTCCCCTCTTGGCCGCATCTCAGGCCTCGGAAATTGCCTTCAGTTCTTATCGCGGAAACGCACTCAAAGCTTCTGCACCAGAGCTAAAAGTTCTGGTTCTCGGACGCACTGGCGAAAAGGAAGCCCGCCTGGTTTACGAAGTGACCGTGACCGACATCGACGCCATTTCCAGCGATATTCACTTTATCGATGCCAATAGCGGCCAGGAAGCGCTGGTGACCACCAACGTACAGACTGTTGCCAAAAGACGGGTTCTTTCCGGCACGGGTACTCGCGACGATATGGCAATCGTAACCAACACCAATGCTGAACAGATGATCAATGAAAAGTTCAAAACGGTATACGACGATAGCGGCTGCGCCGGAAGCGGCGGCGGCTTCTCTTTCTGGGAAAGCTGGAGACGGTCCCGCGAGGCTTCGCCCACTGCTGGCAACACTTCTTGCTCTACGCTCGAGCCACCGGTTATGGCTTCCGCCCTTTCTGCGTATACCAACTCTGGTAAGGTCCTTGACTATTACCTCAATGCACATCGCCGAAACTCAGTAGACGGCTCAGGTCTCGCGCTTCGGTCCGTAGTTAACTTCGGCGGGCCATCTTTTCACAATGCCGCCTGGTATAACGACCGCCGGATCATGCTTTACGGAATGGGCGACGGTAGGCAGTTCAACGATTTCGCATCCTCTCTCGACGTAGTCGGCCATGAGATCACACACGGACTCACCAGCAACACGGCCGCTTTGGTATACGCCTCAGAGTCTGGAGCCCTGAACGAAAGCTACTCTGACGTTTTCGGGAAGCTCGTAGCATTCCGCTCGGGCGGTGGAGCCGACTGGAAAATCGGACGCGATCTTTTCCGCGACGGCACAAGCTTCATTCGAGATATGGAAAATCCTGACGTGGCGCATACGAAGGATTTCAAGTATCGCAACGAACCATGCAATCGATTTAATGACTCTTGTGGAGTTCATGACAACTCGGGGATTCCAAACAAGGCTGCGACGATCATTGCCAAGCGGCTCGGTAATGATAAGACCGGGAAGATCTACTTCCTGACGCTTACGCAACTTCTTCGTTCCAGCTCAGATTTTCGCGAGGCACGCGCTCAGACCGAAGCCGCTTGCGCCACGCTTTTCGGACGCAGCCCGGATTGCCAGGTTGTCAGCGATGCATTTACTGCCGTAGGCATCTAAGCACTTTAAGATTCCGGGGGGGAATCTTACCGGCGGGCAATAGTCCGCCGGTTTTTTTTCGCTTCGCGACCTAGCCAGCTTCAAATGCAAAGAAGCCGATTCTCATGAATCGGCTTCTTTTCTTCTACTGACTGAAAAACGACTAATGGAGTTTCGCGCGACGGAAGCCCGCGATTACTGCAACAATTGTACGCTCCAGGAGTTGGTCTTCCGCAAAGACTTCGTCAACAAACTTCGACTTCATGAAGTACTTAATTACTCGTTCAGCGGTGTACTTCACAGGCTCCTGAAAATAGAGGCCATCCACTTCGTTCTCGCCGTATTTGGAGAGCCAGCTCTGCTTAAGAGTGCGATAAGCCTCACCACCGGAAAGACGGAGCTCGTCGAGCATTTCGTTTTTCTCGCCGATCTGCTCCATCACATGTTTTTCCATGTCCTCCTGAGTGAGGATATGGGGTGAAAGGAAGGCCGCGAGATCGTCGCAGAGTTCGTTTCTCTGCTCCCGAATAATCGCGATCATTTTCTGCGACTCCAGACGGCGGATCACGGCCTGTGCGAGCAGCGTGATCGTCTCGATATTCGTGCCCCGACCGGTGGTCTTCATGGCTGTCCCTTGCGTATTCTTAATCGTTTCCATATAAGCCCTTGGATTCGCTCCAGTTCATGCAATCCCAACAATCTACCAGCAAGCGCAAAAGTCGAGATTCCGATTCCCAACGCGGCTAGCAAAAAGAAGAGGCGCGTTGCAAAGTTAGCCTTATCCCATACCCCCGTCAAGATAATTGGATGAAAGGGTTGGGCATCCAAAAACCCAAGAAAAACATAGACAAAAATAGCCATAAACAAAGATGCGGATAGTGTTTTCAGCAGGCAAATGGAGAGGTTTTTAAAGTCTATTTGTTTAAGGTGCGACTGCAAAACCCAGAGCAAAACGAGAGAGTTCAGAAGCGCCGCTCCTGACAAAGCGATCGCGAGGCCAGCGAACCCGAGCGGTCCGATCAAGCTGAAGCAAAGCGCGACGTTAAGAATCATGCCCAGGCCGGAGTTCCATACAGCGCTTTTCGACTTTCCCAGACTGTAGAGAACGGGAACCATCACCCGATTCGCCGAGTAAGCGCAAAGTCCGAGTGAGTAACCGGCTAGCGCAAGAGAGGTTTGGTAGGTGTCACTAGCCAGGAAGCGACCATGTTCGTAAATCACAGAAATAATCGGAATGCCCACAATTGCCAAGCCCACAGAACTAGGGAGTGTGAGCACGATTACCATTCGAAGCGCGTCCCGAAGGGAATCACTCACGGCCTGGAAATTGCCGGCTGCGGCTTCCTTCGAAACCTTAGTGAAGTTTGCCGTCGAGATGGCCACGCCGAAAACGCCGATCGGGAACTGCATCAGGCGGAAGGCAAAATAGAGCCAGCTAACGGCTCCTTCCCCCTGGCCGGCAGCGAGAGTGGAGCTCACGAGCACGTTAACCTGGGTGGCCGCGAGACCAAAGGTGCCGGCGCCCATAAGTACAACCATTCTCTGTAGAGATGGATCGAACGGCTGGAATACTGGCCGATATCGATATCCTTCTTTCCGCAGAGCGGGTATCTGCACGAGCCACTGCGCCAGGCCACCAAGGGTAGCGCCCGCGGCCCACCCATAAATCATTGGGTAGCCTGTATAATGAGCCACTAAGGGGCAAATCGTAAATGCGCTCGCCAGGCTCACGAGATTGAAAAAAGTTGGCGCGAGCGCCGGAATCCCGTAAATCTCACGCGAGTTGAGCACCCCCATCCACACTGCCGCCATCACAACCAGCGGAAGGAAAGGCCAGAGGATGCGAGTCATCGCCACAGTCATCTCGTGTTTACCTGGAACTTCCTTGAAGGCGGAAGCAAAGAGCGACACAAGTGGATCTGCACAAAGGATCCCTACAAGGGAGATTCCACAGAGCACCAGCGCAAGCGTGGTGACTACATTGGAAACCAGCCTCCAGGCAGCTTGCTCGCCCCTCTCTCGCTGGAGACGCGTATAAACGGGAACGAGTGCGGAGCTCATCGCGCCTTCCGCAAACAGGTCACGAAGGAGATTGGGAATCCTGAATGCGATTTGAAATGCGTCAGTCGCGGTACCAGCGCCGAAGAAATACGCAAAAACCTGCTCACGAACTAGGCCTAAAATCCGAGAAATAAAGGTGGATCCAGCCATTATGGCAGTCGCGCCATAAAAGCTTCGCTTTTGGGGGGCCGCAGGTTCGGACATGGGAAAATTTTAGACTAAATATGCGAATTTAAGGAGTTTTCTTTACTAGGGAATGGTTATTGACCATTTTACTATGTTAAGTTAAGATTGTTAATGATGATTAACTTTTTGGCCATCATTCCTAAACCGAGAACGTTTTCCTTTCTCGGCCTAGCTACACTGCTAATGCTCAGCCAGATCTCGATTTGCCAAGCCGCGCCAAAGTACAAGAAGTCCACCAGCGTGGATTTTGAAGGCGCACTAGTGGAGGGCAAAAGCCGTAAGCCTTACTCCGCGTATCTCACCCAGCAAAAAGACTCCGCTTTCGGCGAGCTGCATCGCTGGTTGCCCGATCTCGACAAAAGGCTTCTCGACTCGCAAACCAGATTGGATAAATCCCAATGAGCCAGAAAGCTTCAGAAAAACTGGAACGACGCAAAGAGCTTCGAGACGAGGCTTCTCCAGCTCGCATGCAAGCCGAAGTACTCATCGACGGCAGCACGAGCATGGGCTCCTATGTGACTGACGGTGAAGATCGTTTTATCATTGGCAGCTCCAAGCGCGCCGACCTCGTTGTTCCTCATGCTTCTGTATCTCAGATTCATGCCATGCTTCGCCTGGTGAACTCCGACATCCTCCTTTATGACCTCGGCTCCGAAGGTGGCACATTCGTTGGCGGAAAAAAAATCGTGGAGCGAAAGCTCAGCCCAGGCGAAACTTTCGAAATTGGTGGTCACCGCGTTCGAGTCAATCTGCTCGACCAGATCTCCGAAAAGCAAGGTGAACGCGGGCTCTTCTGGAAAGCCGATTGCAGCCTGAACCCCGACCGATTGGAAATCCTTCGCATTGAAGATGGAATCGTGCGTGACGAGCGCTGTTTGACCAGAGGCGCACGCATGCTCTTCGGGCGAGGCCGGCGCGAGTATCTTCTGAACGGAGCCAAAATGGGTGAGCGCTTCCTGCAGCGCAAAGACTCTGGTGAAAGCCACGTCGTAGAAGCAATCCTCCCCCCAGGTTATGTTGCCGAAGTTTACAACGGCTCGAATGAAAGCGTGCGCCTGATCGAGCAAGAAGGCTCTGGCTTTACCTTCTCGGATCGCGAAAAGGTACGACTCATTTCCGCCGACCAGACACGCGAAATCCTTCTTTTCTGGCAAGCGCAAGGCGCTCGCGTAGCCCGAGCAAGCAAAGACGCAGAGAGCCCTGTGCTGAAAAAAACTCTCGGTAGTTGCCTTGCCGTTGCTCTCTTCCTGCTCACTGTGATGAGCTACGTTCCCCTGAAGTCAGAAAAACTCGAAGAAGCGATAATCCCGAAGTCCTCATACGAGCGTGTTTCGTTTGATTCGGCGCCAGCCGCCCCTGCACAAAGTGCAGAACCGGCCCAGGGCGAACCGCAGCAGGCACAGGTATCCAAGGCTGCCAGCATCAGCAGCTCACTTAGCAAGTTACTCAATAAGAAAAGCTCTTTGACCGCGGAGTCGATCCAGCAGGCAATTTCCACCAACGGAACCCAGACTTCTAGGAATAACAATCTCAAGAACGCCAACATTCAGACTCAAGAAATGGCGGGCGCAGTTGGCGGTGGCTCGGTTAACGTGAACGCGCTAAGTGCCGGCTTAAGTGGCGGCAGCGGTGGCAAAGCAGGATCACTCAAAGGCTTCGCCAACGGTAAAGGCACTTCGGTTGGAAACGGTAATTTCGGCGGAAAAGGTTTTGATATGAGCCTGGGCGGCGACGAAGCTGAAGCCCTGGGCGGCCTGGACAAGTCGCTGATCGCTGCGGTGGTGCAGTCGAACATCGGCCAGATAAAGCACTGCTACGAGCGCCAGCTCATTGTTGACCCGAATATCTACGGTAAAGTTGTCGCCGGCTGGACCATTGATAAAGACGGGCTCGTAAGTGTTTCGAGCGTTAAAAAAACCACTATGAACAACAAGGCTGTCGAGAACTGCATTGCGGCAAAGATCAAGAACTGGAACTTTCCGAAACCTAAAGGAGGAGGACAGGTGCTCGTGAGCTACCCGTTCCTCTTCAAGTCTCTCAACTGAGGATTTTATGAAGCTGCTGCCGATACTAGCGCCGATTTTAGCCTTGGTGGCTCTCCTGCTGCCGGCAGCCACTTACGCCGAGGATGCTGCGCCGGCAGAGCCGCCGAAGAATCCTGAGTCGGTGGATATATCCGGACTTGAGCAGGACTACTGGCGCCCGAACAAAGATGAACTTGAGGTAGTACAAAACCGTCGATACGACAAAAAGGGGAAATTCGAAGTTGCCGCGCACTACGGATTCTTCCAGGGTCAGGACTTCGTAGACGCGAAGTCTTACGGGCTCTCGGTAACATACAACTTCACGAATCAATTTTTCACTGAAGTTTCCGGCCATAAAATCAATAACAGCGACAACGATTTCCTGACATCAGTGCGTACCCGTTTCGGATTTACTCCTGACTTTAACCGCCAAACCGAACAGTACGTTCTGGCCGGTGGCTGGACTCCGATCTACGCGAAATTCAGTCTACTTGGCCAGAAAATCAGCCATTTCGAAATGTATCTCGCGCCGGGAATAGGAATCACAAAAACCGCCGCCAACCACCTCAGCGGCCACCTGACTATAGGACAGAAATTCTTCCTTACAGACACCTTCCTCTTCCGAGTTGAATGGCGCATGTCCAAGTTCACCGACAAAGTAAGTACCCCGCAGGGCTCTACTTCGCTCGCCAATGGCGGACCCGGTTTCGTGGAGCAGTCGATCACCACGCACAACATAATTTTCGGATTGGGAGTAATGTTCTGATGAAAACCTGGGCATATACTACAATTTCCCTCACGATCGCGGCGGGCCTCGCCCACGCGGGAATGAGACACCCAACAGAACAGTCTACGCCTGAAGCGATGGAAGTGCAGAGTACCCGCGCGCATAGCGTGACCATCTACTCTTCCTCTTCGCGCATTGTGCCTGACCGAATTCCTTCAGATTCTGCAAAACCTGCTGCATTGCCAAGCCATGTGAAAGGCCAGCCCGCCCCCTCCCGAGTGCCCAGCATGCCAGCGCTTCCAAAATCCTTGCCCCAGCAAGTCAGAAACCAGCCTGCATTGAAGTCGGGCATTCCGCAGGGTCCGATTCCCAAAGCTCCGGGACTGCCCTCCGCGACTCAATTCAATATTCCCGCCGTTCATATTCCCGGTGCTCCTGGCGGTGATGGCCTCATCAATCTTAAGCCCGAGAAGCTTTCCTTAAAAAACGGCGCGAACCGCGCGCAGCTTCATTCATTTCTGCGCAATGCCCACGAGATGAAACTTCCGTTGAAAGAATATGCGAAGGAACTTCAGGCCGCAGGAATCGCCAAGCGCTACCATGCCGCTCTTCACCCCACTCCTTACCAATCGTTCCGCACGCCTTACAAGCTCAGCATTGCTGCTGTAGGAAAGATCACCGAGCCACCAGCCGCCGTGCACTATGAAAATATGGTGAAACGAATCGACTCACTCTTCAACGGTCTCGAGTTCCGCTATCCGCGTGCTGTAGTGAGCCTCTGGGAACTCTCGGAATCGAACAGTAATGCCCGGAACCTTCAGGCTCGTGATGCCCTGTTTGCCGGCATCCTCAGCGAGCGAGCAGGCTGGGAAGCTCCCGCAAGCAATCTCCTGTCGACCGCAACGGCAAAGCAGGTGGATCGCGAAGAGCGCTACCTGAACATCCTCTGGAGCGAACTTGAAAAACTCCAGAACCCGGTTCACATCGCCGGCATCGTGGCCAACGTGAATCCCGCCAGGGCAAAAGCGCTTCCCCTGAAGGGCGACAAAGCCAACTTCGCCATGGCAAAAAGAATGCTGCTAGAAACACACCGGGCTCCACTTGCCCTGAATCCCCCTGCCTCCACCTTTCTGGACCAGATTCAGTCTCGTTCCGTACGGGATCGCTTCCAGCTGCTCTCTCTTGTCGGCCAGATCCGCAGCTCGCAAGGTTCCGCTCGCGACAATGCGGTTGCCGCGCTGAAAACCCTCGAAGCTGAAAGTGATTCGACGATACAGCAGGAAGCGCGACTAGCCATAGCACGCGCCCTGCTCCAAAAAGGCGCAGGCTCAGAGGCCCTAGCCCTTTACCGCAATGTAGTCAAAAACGGAAAGAATCGCCTGGAGGTTCTCGCCGAACAAACCTTTGCCGAGTACCTAAGCGGTGAGTATCAGGAGAGTCTTGGTAAGTCGGTAGCGCTTCAGTCACCCTACTTCGCGTACGGGTTCACGCCTGACATCCATCTCGTAGAAATTATGAGCCGGAAGGCCATGTGCGACTTTGGTGGCGCCGAAGCGGGCGTTCAGCGATTTGCTGAAAGATATGGCCGAGAGCTGGAAGCCCTGGAATCGACGCTCTCCCGCAACAAATCTTCCGACGCCTACTACGAAGAACTCGTTTCTTACAATGACCTCGAGCAGCCAATGCGCTTCCAGCGCTTTATGCTTCAACTTCCTCCCGTGATGGAAAACCAGAAAACAATGAACCGCGCTCTTGGCGACCTTCAGAAGATCGATCGTCTCGGCGTAAAACAGAAAATAATCGAACGTCCCGATGGATGGGACAAGTTTGCGGGCGCCATGCGTGACCGCTGGGGAAACCGCGCCCGGGAGCTTCGCAAAGAATCCGCCCAAGCGGCTCTCCGAGAAGCTGCCTACATGGCCAAGCGCCTGCGCCACACGTTTGCTCAGGTCGAGCTCCTCGACCTCGACATCTCCACCGGAGCCGCAAAAAACTACAATTTGCAAAGCGCGCTGAATTTCCCGGCCCACAAATCCGAAGAGCAGGCACTTGACACAGATAAATTCCGCTGGCCTTACGAAGAAGAAATCTGGGAAGACGAAATCGATTTCATGCGCTCGAAGAAACCCTCTAAGTGCGCCGTAGCCGCTCGCTGATCAGAAGCCGCCGAAGCCGAGTGCGCTGCCGATGGACAGAAGGTAACGCCTGTCCACTTTCTGCCCACCGTAGCTTCCGGCCTCTTCGCCATAAGTCGCGAGAGAGACTTTAATGATTCCAATATCAATGCTGGTGCCAAAGGTAAGTGCGGTTTGATTGAGCCCGACCTGGATCGAAAGAATGGGCAGATCGAGATTCATTCCAAGGTGGCAATGTTTTGGGAAATGCTCCTCATTCCAGCTTAGATTCAGATGAGAATAGTCAAACGCGAAACTCAAATGGCTCGAGGAACGCGAAGGCCCATATCGTCTTTCCAGGCGGCGGTTCTTTTTTCCTCCTATAGGAATTCGAAGCCCCAGCCCAGCGACTATATTTTGCTCTATTCTACTTGGCGCAGTTCTCTGCTGAGGTGTTCCGAAAGAAGTGTTTCCGATATCGTGCCATACGAAAGACGTTGTGATCTCCGTTCGCCCCGGAGTCGGCAGCCGATATTGCATACCAACATCCGCGCCATATCCGCTACCAGTGGAATTGAAACGTTCCAGGATTGATCCGCGATTTCCGGAGATCTCACTAATCATCACATCTCGCACTCCGCCTGTTCGGTTGATGTATTTTAGTGTGGTGCCCATGCGAAAGTCTTTTCTCTTACCCAAGGAAAAAGCTCCGCCCAGGTGAAATCCCAGGTCTTTCGTGTACCGCATACGCGTCACTGGATAAACTTGATTTTCCATATTGAAGTCCGTATGAACGTCATACGTAACTCCAAGCGCGAAATTTGGCACTGTCAGCTGCGTATTGTTTCCCGCCGTGGCCTGGATATGCTTTCCCGAAAATTTCGTCAGCGTATCTGCAACGCTTCCTCCGGAGCTCTTACCAAGATCGCCGAGCTGTTTGTAACTCTGCAATACGTCTCGATTTGAACCCACTCGCAAATCGAATAACTGAAGTTCCAATTGATTGATCATCGCGAGTCCAGCGGGGTTGTAGTGAAGCGACAGGGCGTCATCCGCAATCGCTGAATAGGCCCGCCCCATGCCGTAGGGCACCACTCCGGCCTCTGGGCCGTAGAGTTCGTTCGCGCGGGCTGAAGGAGCCAGCAGCAGGAAAACGAGTGCCAGCAGTGCGCTACCAATTGGTATTGACGCCTCCCACGATAGAAGCCGCTGAGATACTGTCCGCGTTGGTGCCGTTACACGAAGCGCGAATTTTATTGATTACAGAGCAGGAAGGCAGGCCAGCACCTGTACAAACAGAATTCATAGAACTAACAGCCGCCAGTGAGGTGGTGTCGGAAAGATCAGAATTGGCGAAACTGTCAGAAATATGCGAATAAGCCGCGCCAAGCGCGCAAGCATCTGTGTCCGTCATTTCTCCTGCTGGATTCAGCCCAAGGGCTTCGTAACTAAGGTCAAGTCCCTGGGACCCATCCGTTGCTGGGGAACCATAGTTGCGAAGAATCGCGGAGATCACTCCGAACTGCACGAAAACCATGAACGTGTTTTCTTTGGGAGTTCGCGCTCCGGCAGACATCGCAACAGCCCCACGGGTAAGCACGTCAACGGCGCTGTACAGGTTCACTCGAGCACCGTCTCCAGGTACGGTATCCAATGACTTTGCCAATGCTTTGAAATAATTCGACTCGGAACCAAGGTTTGACATGAAGGTGAGCAAATTGAAGTGCGCTTCGCAGGCATGCGTCGCGGCTTTGATAATCCTTACCTCGTCAGTAACGTAAATTGAGGAATACAGCGGATCGATAGCCTCAGCGGCATCCGAGCATTTACCATGACTCAGAAGAAAGTTGGCGTCGTCGATCCGCGCGCGACGCCCGCGTTCGGTCGAAAGATCGTAGCGATTTCCGCAGGAAATGAGAGACAGCGCAAGAAGCGCAAGCAAGCTGATAGATACACGTCGGCCCGAGAGGGAAACATCCATGTTATCCTCCAGCTTATAGGATAAGTTACGGGCGCTTCATTTACGAGCGGATCTTTTGCAATGCAGCCTGAATCCGCGACAGGCCAGACTCCAGGCCTTTCAAGTCCTTAGCAAAACTGATGCGAATGCATCGGTCATTTCCAAACGGTTTTCCCGGCACAACAGCTACGCCGACCTCATTCAGCAGGTATTCCGCCAAGGCAACGCTGCCGCCTCCGAGTTTTTCCGTGTAGTGGGAAACATCGGGAAACGCGTAAAAAGCACCGCGAGGCACTTCCATTTTCACGTTTGGAATCGCCATGAGAATCCGTGCTGTTAGGTCCCGCCGTTCCTGCATGGAGCGAAGCCGCGGTGGGAAATCCATGGAATCTTTCTTAAGTGCCGCGATCGCTGCGGTCTGCACGAATGTCGCAATGTGCGTGGAACTTTGAGCCTGCAAAATCCCGAGCGCTTCGATAACCGACAACTCACCAGCGGCGAAGCCGACACGCCAGCCTGTCATCGCGTGAGATTTAGAGAGCCCATTAAACGTGATCGTGCGGCGAAACGCATCTGGCGAAAGCGTCGCAAAGGAAAAGAAAGCCGACTGGTCATAAACGAGCGAGCTGTAGATTTCGTCGCTCGCAACCATCACCGACGTTCCTTCGAGCGCGCGCGCAACTGCCTCCATATCCGCCCGGCTATACATTCCGCCCGCCGGATTATTCGGAGAGTTCAGAATAAGCAGGCGCGTCTTTTCATTCAGACGCTTTTTGATGTCTTCCACGTCCAGCCGAAATGGGCCATCGCCAGGTAGTATCACCGGAGTACCGCCCGCGATCCGCACCATTTCCGGATACGATACCCAGTAGGGAGTAGGAATCAAAACCTCATCCCCTTTTCCTACCGTTGCAAGCATCAAGTGAAACAAGGCTTGTTTGACCCCGGCACTTACCGTAATGTTTTTGGGTTCGTATATGAGCCCGAACTCTGCTCCAAACCACTCCGAAACGGCTTTGCGCAATTCAGGCGTTCCATGAGGCGCGGTGTACCGGGTTTTTCCGGCGGAAATGGCTGCGATAGCAGCCTGTTTAATCGACTCCGGAGTCTCAAAATCTGTTTCTCCGGCTGTAAGATTGATCACATCTTTACCGGCTTTTATCATTTCCTGCGCAAGCGCATTCAAGCGCACGGTGGGAGAACTTTCCACTCCATTCATCCGGTCAGCGAGACGAAATAACGAAGCCATCTAGACCTCCCCGCCTTTTAACTTTCTCTTTACTGCCCGCCATACTGGCGGAGGAACATAGGGATTGATATCGCCGCCAAAGGCCGCCACTTCTTTAAGTACCGTAGAACTCACGAAAAAAAGATTTTTGCCGGTCATCATGAAATATGTTTCCACTTTTTCATTCAACTCGCGGTTGATGGCTGCCATCATGAACTCACTCTCGAAGTCGCTCGCAGCCCTCAACCCTCGCAGTACAGCATCAACTTTGTGGTCCCGAGCAAAATCCATGATAAGTCCATCGCACAGGTCCGCTTTTACTCTTTTCTCTTTTTTGAAAACTTCACGAACAAGGTTGATTCGCTCTTCCGGAGTAAACCACCAATTTTTAGAAGCTGTTTTCCGAAGATTCATGGCGACAACCACGATAACCTCATCGAACACCTTCAGGCTGCGCTGGATGATATCAACGTGACCATTAGTAATCGGATCAAAGGAGCCTGGATAAATTGCTCGCCGCTTCATGAGACCAGCATAGCACCGGAAAAGTCAGGGGTCGCGCAGATAAACGGAGATGCCTGCAGGCCCAAGCACCCGGGTTGAATGCAATGTGAGCCCTACAATCTCACCCTGCATAACTTTCGGATCATGCTCGAAAAGCACGATGCCGCCAGGCTGCAGAATCGCGCCACTGGCGATTTTGGTCAGCAGATTTGGAAGATGCGACTCTGCATAGGGAGGATCGATCAAGATTAAGTCGAAGGGCCCCGCTCGCTCCCAGTCAGACTTCGCCACCTCGCCCAAAATCACTTTTGCTTGGGATGCACAATCGAGGGAGTCGATATTTTCTTTGAGAACTTTGGCATGCAAGCGGTCTTTTTCCACAAATACACAATGCGACGCGCCTCGACTTAGAATTTCTAGACCAAGGCCGCCTACCCCTGCGTACAGATCTAGACAGCGCCAGTCCGAAAAGTCAGGCTGGCCCCGACGTTTCCAGACAATCGATTCCAAGATGCTGAAAATGGAAGCTTTTACCCGTGACAGAGTGGGGCGGAGACCCTCACGGTCCAAAGCTTTCAGCTTTCGACCCCGCCACTGTCCGCCCAAAATAGAAAACATATTGAACGCATAGGTACCTCAAGTGGGGCACCATATAAAGCTCAGGCGGCTTTACGCGCCTTGCTATTACCCGTGGGAATGCGGAATTCAGTGCCATCCGCCATTCGGCAAATGAGGGCATCCTCGCTGCAAATCACTTCGATGCTGCGGTCACCATTTTTGAAGCAAAGCTTGAGGTTAATGACACCGTTCATTTCGAGCGTAAGAGCTTGCTCGGAGGAGCCAGTGCTGTTCTTCTTAGCGTTTTGCACTGCTGACACCACGGGCTTGGCGCTCGTTTCCGGTTCCTCTTCTTTGCTCATATCCTGGATAATCTGGTCGAGCTCGTCTTCAGAAATATCAGCTTTTTTGTCTGCCATAACGCGTCCCTCTCTACTCTACCTATCGTCAAAAGAGCGTATTTCTTAACTGAATTTGACCATTGATTTCCTTGAAGTTTTTTAACTCCAGAGCATACATCTTTCCGACATTTTTCCTAGCGACCCTCCGTGCCATTTTGCTATAAAAATGCAGTCGGGGGGACATTTTGAACAGAGATCCGGGCCAAAAAAAGTCGCTGGGCGACCTTAATAGCCTTTTATGCTTATCGACGCTTCGGGTAGCGCTGCGGTCTTCTAGTGAGCCCACCCTTCCTGCTCGCGAAGGCCTCAAGGAACTCCTGGCCGCGCATCCGGCGCCTTCGATTCCTCAACCCGTGAAATCTGAACCCGAATTTTCCCGCTGGGAGCATTGCCTTGATCTCGTAGTTGAAGACTTTCTCGTGAGGAAGTCCGAACTTTCAAGGCTCAATAAGGCCCGCAAGGAACAGATTGAAGAGTATCTTCGCCTTCATTCGAAATCCGAAATCACTCTCGAGCAAGCAGTACAGGGGCGCGTTGGCAGCCCAGAACAAGAAGCGCTTCAGCTATTTGCGCATCAGGCGGCCGTATTCCAGTTACTTCAGATCCTTCTGGTTAAGCGCTGGGTTGACCGGGGACTACTTTCAGAGAACTGCCTCAAGCCATCCGGTCATACTCTCAATTGGCAAATCACCAGCTTCCTAAAGCGAAACAGCCGGCAGGGACTAATTGGTCGTCACGACTGGTCTTTCTTAAAACAGAATATATTTAGCTGGTACTCTCCACTTAAAGAAACGTGGGATCGGATCCGACTCCTTCTTGAGCCAGTTAACTTGTCGCAAGAGGCTTCCGATTTTCCCCCTCGCCTTCTTCGATCACTCGGCACCCGCAGCCGCCTTTCACTGCTCGGCTTCAGTCCGGCTCTCATTGATTCGCACGCGCTTTGGCAGTTATTGCTGGAGCAGAAAGCATGCGATGAAAGGCTGAATTCCGCCGAAGAACTCGATTTTGCCTCCGGCTCCAGCGGCGCCATTGTAGTGAGTGGCCTCGGCAACGGCGAGAGCCTAAATTCTCTGCGTGAATTATCTCGCAAAAAAGAGCTGCACGGCGTTTGGGCCTATACCGACAGTGACTTCGAAAGATTTCTTTCAGAAATGTTCATTCTCTGGGACTGCGCGTCCGAAATCCCTCGTATAAATTTGCATTCTCGCTTGGCACTCAAAGACCTGGAACGCGCAGATCGCGGAGTAACGCTCTTCCAGGATTCGGTGCGTGTTCCCCACCAGGCCCAGTTCGCAGCATGTTTTCAGGATCCTGATGGCAAAGAGCTGATCGACGCCGTTTCTCTTCTTGGTAGTCTTCGTGAAAATGGCCTGCTCTTGATAGCCTCAGACCAGTTCTGGCCGACCGATTCCTCGGAGCGAGGAGAGAGGCTCCGAGAACAGGCCCTCAAGCATGCGTCTGTGCGGCTGATTATCGACCTGCGCCAGCTTACCGGCTCGGCGGGTGAAAGCCTCCCTAAAGGGATTACGATCCTCGAAAGATGCAGTAGCCAGGAGCTTCGCGATTCAAATCGTCCCCAGATCCTACGTGCCCGAGGCCATCTTCAGGCCCAGCAGGTTCAGGCCTTTTGGGTGTCCGTACTCGAACAAATTCGCGCTGAAAATAATCCAGGAGAGGTAATCGTCAAAACCCTTTCAGCACTGGGGGATGGAGTACGTCTCGAGTGTATGGCTGCCGCCGCCAGCCAGCAGCAGCTGCGCGCATCTCCCTGGATCACCCTATCCGATCCTCTTTTTTACGACGCCAGCAATCGATTGAGGCGCAGTCTTCACAAGGCCCACGCCTTCGGCTCCATACTACGCTGGAAAGCCGGCATGCCAGTCCCTTCACGCCGCGGCGTTGTGCTGCGAGAACATGGAAAATTTCTCCAGGCTGAACTTCCGGCTTCTGCCGAAGCGCAGCCTGCCGATATTCATCGGTATCTCTTTCTTCCAGAAAATTCAGTCGCCGAAAACTCGTTGTTCTTCCTGGCACAAGTGTATTCGGCACCCGTGCAATTCTGGTTCCGGCTGGAAACCGAGCAAAGTCAGGGTAAAAAAGCCAGGGGCAATGACCGGCAAAGCGAGCAACGACTCAAACTAATGCCCCTAATCCGGCTTTTCGAGTCTGGAACTCTTCTGCCCGCCGTCGGTTCTGGGCAGCTCGCGCCATGCGCGAGCCTGGACGACGCACGCCGAGAGCTCACCAGGATCTTCCGGCAACCTGGCCGCGGAATGGCCGAAAATGCCCGCCTCCATGAAATTGTGCTGGGAATTGAAAATTCTATCGCTCAAAACATTGAGCTTTGCACCGAATATACCCGGGCCCTCTTCCCTTCGCTTGAGATTCTTCGTGGCGATCTCCCCGCAAGCCTTCCGGAGATAACCCCAGAGCTCGCATTAGGGATTTTCAGGCACCTGGACTCTAGTCCGCTAGCTCATCATCCCTCAGTGCAAATCATGAAATTCCGCACGGCTCAGGATTTCAAGGTCACCAATTCCGAATACATGGAAATGCCACTGGGTGCGATGGCCGAGCTGAAAGTTTTCCACGGCATCGAACCCGCACTTAAACTGACCGGCCCAAGTTTAATTCTGCGTGCAGCCCATGATGAATTGCTAAAGAGAGTGGGCCGTCCCTGGAAAGAAACCTCCGAGCGACTTCGCTTTCCCACGGATGTTCGCCTCGTCCAGAACCAGCTTGAAGAAGTTCTTAAAAGCGCAGAGAGCCAGCTCGCCGCAACCAGAGAACATATGGCAGTGATGGATCAAATTTTTTGCTGCCTCTTTGGCTTGAGCTCTTCTTTTACGGATGAGAATGCACGGAGAGCCATTCGACGTCACCTGTCGCCAAACGAGTCACGAGTACACCTGCATTTCCAGAAAGAAGTGACGCAAACATTCAGACCAGCAGATTCTGAATTTCCCATAGGGATCCTGCAATAATCAGGATCCAGGACATCCGATCCATTCTCTTGAAGCTTCCAGGAATGGGATGCATGCGCGCCACCTTTTGCTCCGCTTGAGGGGTCATTAGCGCGAGCTGCAGGAAGAGTCCGGAGAAAAGAGCTAGCAAAGGTATCCAGGTATCCATAAGAAACGTATCGGCGATTGACCACTCCAGTTAAAGGGCATTAGAATTACAGATGTGAAATCAAGCATTTCGCCTGAAATCGAGCTGGTTTATGCGCAGCTCTTATGGATCGAACGGAGACGTTTTCGAATCGTTGAAAGCGTAAGCGCCCATTTTGGTCAAGTCCTTGTGGAAAGAGTACTCAGCGCCGCCGGATTTGCCAAAAGCCCACTCGAAAATGAACCTGACTTTGCTGAACTTCTCGATGAGAGCAGTCCTGCGGACTACCTAAGCCGTCTCTCAGAACAAGTAGAACAAAATGAGGCCGCAACAATCACCAGATTGCGAAGCCATGTCTCCGTTTACCGCGAACACGTAGATGAGCAAATAATATTTGGAGCTCGTACAGCCGGGCAAGAGGCTGGCCGCTCTTTTCTTTCGGTCTCCTCAGTAGTTCGCCCTAGACCGGGGATTCTATCCGTCCCTGAAGCCGTACAAGCCATATTCGAAATGAACTATACCGGGCAGCCCGGCGA
>Ga0247843_1005243_pt1 | contig 18261 bp, 14 predicted proteins | sample LaCruzMarch2017__FD_192420 | JGI IMG/M metagenome (GOLD analysis project Ga0247843, IMG submission 192420) | Freshwater microbial communities from meromictic Lake La Cruz, Castile-La Mancha, Spain - LaCruzMarch2017_8m | ecosystem: Environmental > Aquatic > Freshwater > Lake | place: Spain...
CTTTATTAAAATGGCCGGAGCTTTATGTCTTTGTTTCCTGTGAACTTTTTTTTCTTCTTCATCGGAAAAGATTTTTTTGATGGCCTCAATGACTTCCGTAGTGATGAGTTTTGAAGAAGTATTTCTCGTTCCTCTTTGAGATAATTTTTCGGGTGAAGTGTTGATAATTTTTTTTGCTGTGGCCCAAGAACATTGGCCAACTTTTGCAGCGGAATTTATTTTTCCTGTTTTTTTATACGCTTTTTTTATCTTGTTTACGGTATCCATTCTAAGCACTCCTTGCTCCTTTAAATAAAGTTGATTAAAACTCTATTATAGAGCAATGATGCCCTGCAAAATTACACTGTTTGGCCTCTCACTTTTAGATGGCCCAGACTCTCATTCTTAGATGGCCGAATACATATTTCTCTCGTTGGGCATTAAAGTTACATATGAAAGAATATGTTCTTGTAGTCTTATTCCTCATTTTCACTTCTTGTCGATCTAATCATACCCGTACTGCTCCAATAGCGTACCAATCTGGAGGCTTAGTTACGGGTTTATAAAATACTTATTCTTTTTACTTATCACTCATCATAATAAAATAGGCCACAGGAATAGAGATCGTAATGACTAAAAGAGCAATTTTAATCCAACTATAAGGTCGCTCACCTTGAACTTCTCCAGTTCTTCCATTTATTAAAAAGCGATAAGGATTTTTACGAAAACGATAAGTGCTAATCCAAACAGGTAATAATACATGTTTAAAGGTCATGTTAGAATGCGTAACATCAAGAGAACTGATACGTTGATGGTCTCCCCCAATATCACGACAGACATCCTTTCTGATTGTTACTTCCATTATACTTTTTGCTTTAGGAAGCGCATGAGCAACATCTACCTGATAACATTCCGTCCGAAAGCCACTCAAATATTTTTCATCAAAGGGAACTAAATCTTTAAGATCCCAAGGTTCTAGCTCCTGAGCGTATTCTTCGGGAAGTGACTTACTGGCGACGACTAATACATCATCAAAATTCCGTGCGACATCTCCTGAAACTGAATGCCATCGGATTTTAGTCACAGTTCTTGTTTTACGGACATTATTGCCATTTTCATTGGCCGTGTAACTTTCCGTTTCAGTATAATTTATCCCTCTTTGTCCAGAGTAGACACTCGAGGTTACTGAATCATAAGTCCAATAAGGGATGTACATTCCATTTAAATAACTCTCACTCTTGGCATATTTTGTAAGAGCATTTGGTGCAAACCATAAACCCTTGATCCATTTTCTAAAAGAGGCCTGAGCTTCAGTTTGTTTAATCTTAAATGGAAGAATCGATTTGGGTTTCAGGATTGAACATGAAGTTCCATTTTTGACGACAAGACTTACTCCGCAAAAAGGACATGAATCAGAAGTTACATTTGGTTTTAATGTTACGGCCGCATTACATCCATTGCATTTAACAGTAATAATAACTTTCTTTTCTTCATTGGAAGACTGGTGTGCGAGAAATTCTTCAAGATTGATTTCTTCAATGGCAGTTTTTGCAATTATAATTTTTGTAACTACATCGCAATACTGGCATTTTAAACTTTTTGTACCCGGGGCGAATTTTAAGACTGCTGCACACCCACTACATTTTAGTTCACCTTCAATAGCGTGAAGTGTATCCAATTCATTTTTCATATTTGTCTTTTACGGAAGTTTTGGTGGTAGAGAACTAAGAAGCTTAGCAACCTCTGGAAGTTCGGAAGCCATAATCCACGCGGGCATTCCTGTTTTCCAAATAAGCGTGTCTGACTTGAGAGTTCCGCCCTGAACCATTTGCTCTAAGGTCTGCTCGTTAAACGGACCAGCTTGTTTCCCATCTAATGCCACAAAAAGACTCATCTGATTTAAACTAGGTGGTGCAGAATTTGCACTTGCATTTGCATTTGCAAAAGTCTGGGTCATCTGGTTGGCCATGCCAAACCCCATACCCATTCCCATCGCTGCACCAGCTCCACCGCTCGGATTCGCTGCCGCAATTTCAATTGCCTTGGCCGCATTCATTTGCGCTAGCTTCTGAGCATCGACCCGGCCAAGACGGCTGAGACCATGGATTTCTTTTTTTATGTCATCAGGCATAGATACATTTTCAACATAAAACTTGGTTAATTTAAGGCCGTACTCCCCAAATTCCTTATTCATTTTTTCCTGGCAAAGAATGGAAAGCTCATCCATGTTCGCTGCAAATTTTTCAATAGTGATTCCAGATTCGGCAGCAGCATCAGTGAAACGAGTCACAATTAAGCTTTTTAGCTGGCCGGCAATTTTTTCTGCAGTAAAATCCTCATCAGTACCAACCACTTCTTTTAAAAATAATTTTGAATCAGTAATCTTTGTAGCAAATGTTCCGAAGGCACGAATTTCTACCATACCAAAACGTGGATCATCCAAAGTGATAGCATTTTTCGTACCCCACTTTTGATCCGTAAAGTTTTTGGTACTTATAAAGTATATTTCCGCTTTAAAAGGACTCGTAAATCCGTGCTTCCAACCTTTAAGAGTGGACAGGATTGGTAAATTTTGAGTTGTAAGGGTATGCATTCCGGGAGAAAAAACATCTGCGAATTGACCCTCATTCACAAAAACAGCCATTTGTGATTCACGTACAGTTAGTTTCGCACCATTTTTCATTTCATTTCCGTATCTTTCAAAACGGTAAACCATGGTATCCGTACTTGATTCAGTCCATTCTACAATATCGATAAGCTCGCCAGTTAATTTACTGAAAAGACCCACATGAAACCCCCGCTAGATGTTTATATTTCCATTATAATGTATAAAATTTTAAAAAAACAGACTGGCCCATGAGACGGTTTACCAGGTTACTCCTCAATAATTTTCCTGCATTTGCTTTTTTATCTCGCCGACTTCACTTTAAGTCGATTATTTTTTTAACATTATCTGAGAAGTGTTTTGGTACCATGAAGTCATTTAATCTTATTTTAGGCATTTCACTTGCTTCGCTATCACCAGAGGAACCATGATAAATTGTTTCGCCTTCAAGCTAGAATATATTTCTAGAATCATTTCGGGTTCAACAATAACAGACTCTTCTTTCATCAGGTGAAATATCTTTTTATATTTTAAAAAAAAATTACACCTGTTGCCATAATAACGACACCTATAATTATTGTTTTCAAAATCGTCCCCCTTAGCAAAGTCCCCTAAGGCTTTTTCACATTTTTAAAATCAACTAAATCTTTTTTTAATAGCATCAATTCGTCTCTTAAAACTTGAACTTCATTCCTTAATTTTTCATTTTCTTGTTCAATCTTTCGAGTTCTAACATCAAGCCCTTTAACCCCGGCAAGACTCACTCCAAGAAGATCTCCTTGAGATATTAACCCTTCAGGACTCTCCATTTTGAATGGTTTTACAAAGAGTCGATGAAAATCCTCTGCCATTGGCCCAATATGCCTCATTACTTTTTTCTGTTTTTTATACTTCCAAGAAGTAATATCTAGTTCAAAAATACGATCAAGGATATCTTCAAAATCGACCTTTTGAAAATCCTCTTTAAGCTTCCTGCTTGACATCACTCCCCAAGATGTGGCGCCATTAAAGGCCCTCACCCCTGTAGAGCAGTCTTCATTGGTGCAGAATTGATAGCCATTTTCAAATCTCCCGTACATTCGATTTGAAGCCAAAGCATTAAGATAAGTTGCGCTATTATCTCCTAACACTATCGCTCCACTTACAGTAGAAATAGTTACCAATCTGTTGCCCATGATGATGTTGTGCTGACCACCATATATCCCACTTTCTTCACCACCTATGATCACGCTATCTGATGCAGCTTCAATGGTGTTTTGGTTTCCCGAGATAACAGCTGAGGTTGATGCCGATTTCAACCAGTTGCTACCTCCACCCAGTATTGCTGATTGGTAATAAAACAACCCTGACTGAGTCATAGAATTATCTTGACCACCCAAGATAACACTCTGAGTGCTAAACCCTGTTATCGTGCTGCGATTGGACGTAAAAATACCGTTGCCGTTGTTGTTATTGGAAACACTTGTACCAGAGGTTCGGATATAATTGTCTGACCCTCCAACAATCGCTGACAATTTTGTATAATGAGTCGCCGAAGTAATTTCAATTTTATTATCCTCACCCCCGAGGATAATCGAGCTCCTAGCTCCTTCAAAATTTCCCACAATTTTATTATCTATACCCCCGACAATTGTCGCGAGGTTGCTTTGTACAGAGTTTCTAAAACCGGCCACAATCCCGCCCCACGCACCTGCAACCATATTCTCGGCTCCCCCAACGATTACTCCGTTCAACGCCGCTATTGAGTTACTGCTTCCTCCAATAATCGCACTACTAGTACCCGTAATAATTTTATTAGAGTCGCCGCCTGCAATAAGTGCTGAACTCCCAAGTGTACTAATTGAATTAGAAGTTCCTCCAATAATAACGGAATATGGTCCAGAATTATCATTTAATGTTCCACCTAATATTCCACCGCTTTGAGATGTACTACTCAGCGAATTCCCAAGACCTCCAAGAATCGTAGAATAACTTCCATCTAAATAATTAGTGCGACCAGCAATAATAGCCGCATACGATGGACCAACCCCGATGGTATTATTTAATCCACCGACAATAGATCCGGCATACCCAAGGATAGTAGATCCAACCGTTGTATAGGCCCCACTGTGATGGGAAATAGAGTTAATAGAGTTTGTTGAGCCACCAAGAGCTACTGAAGAGGTGCTAAAAATGACATTTTTATTACCACCACCCATAAAACCGTAGGCACCATTATATTTATTTTTTTGCCCACCAACGATAGCTGAGTTATACTCATTTGTTATCGTATTGGATTCTCCACCTATAATGACGTTCCTGATTCCTGCCCCAGCGGTATTATACCACCCTCCAAGTATCATAGAGTAATTTCCTGCTCCTCCAACAGAGTTTCGATAGCCACCAATAAGGAGAGAAGCATAACCATTATTAATACCTTCCAGATGTCCGATATTCATTGAATGGTAGGCTAAAGAGTTTCCAATGATGGTGCTATTACTTCCCCCAACAATACTGTTAAGATTATCTACATCACCGGTAATTTTATTGAAGTTACCTATATTAACTTGCCCTTCTACATCTAAAGCAAGAGTTCCTTGATCATCAGGAACTTTACCAATAGCAACGGTATCCCCACCTCCACCTGTCGGATAATAAATTCCATAATCACCAATTATCCATGGGCCAGTAGCTTCACCAGCCTTTAAAACACATTCTTCAGCAGCGCCTGCAATCACTGTAAGTGACAGAATCTTTTTGGTTGTTCTAGTAGTAATATTGGTAGGTGAAAGTTTATACTGGTATGTCTTTTCAAGAGTTGCCTCTTTGTCAGTGGCATTATAATTATTGATTCGAGCACTTATTAACTTTACCTTACCTCGGATAGTCCCTGTGGTGGCGCTGGCAATATATTTAACACCTGTTGGGGGTCCACTAGTCCAAAAATTCGAAAAACTAGTTCCTGTAGCACCAGTGAAACTGGCCACTGGAACACCACTGCCTACACCAATTTTTTGTAACGTAAAGCTGCAGTGTACTTTCTCAGAAAGATGCGAATTAATTTCACGATCAAAATCAACGATCTCCATTCTATTTTCTGTACGGGCCACACCTTGAACACCCTGCTCATTCATTCTCATGATAACCAGGCTTAGACCACCCATAATAGAGGCTGCCACCATAACTTCAACGAGACCTAAACCACGTTGATTAAAAATCTTTGTCTTCATGAAAAATCCTTTAACTCAAACTTTCAACTAGTTTAAACTACAATTGGAACATTTTCGAAGTATTTAAAAAAATCAAAGGCTTAGACATTTTATCAACTTTTCAATGCCAACTAAGTGCCAAAGAAATGGGACATCAGTCATTGAAGGGTTTATAAATATGGCCAATCCGTGGTCTGATCTAATTTACTCAAGATTTCAATGCAATCCTGGTACGAGATCCTTTCACAATAAGCAAAAACATTTTTCACCACATCGTTCTCGAACATTTCAATAAGTTTAGCACCACGTAAAGGAATTAAGGCCTTGCCTATTTCGGCCTGAGATTCAGGATATCTTTTTTGATCTATATACAGATTGGCCAAAACAAGACCGGGAAAAAAGTTTTTATCAGAGAGATCAAGTAAAATGCTCACCTTCTTGTCCTCGTTTAGAAGGGGGTCCTGGTAGACCAAAAGAGACTTAAAAATGATTATCTCCAGCGCATTATACGTCGTTGAATATTCATCAAGGCACCCATTTGAAATGAGAAAATCAATCTTTTCCTTAGGAGCAGGTTGAGAGGTGGTAAGAAAATCCAAGGCAGCGACTCTCGCCGAACTACAGCTTGGTGCTCTTTGAAAATTTCTCTCATTAAAATTATCGCTACTAAGCCATGCCATAGACTCTTTTGAGGTATAAGCACCAAAAAAAAGAATCATTCCCCACAAAACAAGAGGTCTTAGCTTCCATCGCTTCATAAGAGGGAGAATCAGCATTAGCATGCCAAATGAGGGCAATAAAAGATAAGTATCAAAAGTTAGATTCGGCGTATTGAGAACAATCACAAGAGGAAACAAAGTAAAAGCAACCCACGTAAAAAAATGCATGTAATCTAATTTGAAAACACGATAAAGCACGCAGATTGTAAGTGTGATGATCCATCCAATAACAATTGATGAATAGGTCACCACTTCATGGAGGACGGGGAGATAAGGGAAAAACAACTTATGCATGTAATGTCCAAAAACTAAAATCTTTGGCCATATTTGAAACATCATCGATGTCTTAGAATTAAACGTGAATGTAAAAAAGGCACTCTTTTCATAATAAAGATATGTCGTAATTAAGACCGATACAAAGATAAGGAAGAGAGAGAAAAGTAGCGGCCAATAAGTTTTCCATTTTTCTTTTTTATTAACCTTAACATAGAGTATTACCCACAAGAACCAAAGCATGCCAATAGGCTGAGAAAATACCGAAAGGAAGTACAAGGAACAAACGAGTACCATCTTTTTTAAATCATAGCGCTCAAGCAGTGATTGAAGGATATCTGTTCCCCAAAGTAGAAACATGGTCGCCAATAAGTGCTTCCTGGCAATACTCCAACAAACAGAGGATGAAAAAAGTGGATAAGCTGCAAATGCCAAAACGATAAGGAGAATATGCTTTTCTTCAATCGTCTGATTAAACGTTCTTTTCATAATCTTAAAAATCATGAAACAGCTTAGTGTCCAAATTAAAATATTGTGAAAAATAAAAATATTTATTTTCCAATTTTCATAGATCCACCAATCGAGGAATAAAGAGGCATCCCGAACGGGTTGAAAATCCACTGTTTCGAAATTAAACAAGGCCTTTAGGTACACCCATATCGTGTCATATCCCTTAAAAGTTGGAATAATAAAATAAGCATCGGGACTAATTTGTTTATGAGATAATAAAATCGGAAGATAACTCATGGCCAAAAAAATAAAAATCACTAACAAAATCTTAACTGACTTACTTATATTCTTCATTTTTAACCTTATAAAACTTAAAATAAATGGCCACCACGCAACAGAGGAAATGCGCAAGAAGGTTAATCTTCATAAAGGTGCTAAATTCTATACTTGCGATTCCGGTGAAGATCCAAAAAACTAAAAAAAGAATCACTAATATCAAAGTCTCCTTCATTCGACCAAGTCTCACGAGAGAAGTGATTAACGAAAAATGAAGGGCCATCAAACCCGCACTGACAGAGCTAATCAAATAGAACCAAATTGATGGTAACCCTTTCCAGCCTAAAAAAGACTCTAAGAAAAGATAAGATCCAAAGCTCAAAAGAACAGAAACGAAGAACATACTTGGATAAAAAATCTTTTTCTTTTCAAAGGTGAAGGTTGAGTCAGAAAAACCCCATTGGACGATGATAAGCTGAACGAAAAAAACCACTCTTGTGACAACCGAAAGAGCGGAGATAAATTCAGGCCGAGCTTGACTAAAAAAAAGATTTCCCCAAATTACATCATGAACAGGAAAAAAATTTGTATAAACGGCCAATATCAAAGCACCCAAGAGCGAACTCACCAGGACTTGACCATCTTCAATACTCTTACTTTCATCCGTTTTGAAGAAGAAAATCCCTAACAGGGTGGCCAGCGATGATGAAACAAGTAACGCTAAAAAAACAGGTTCTTCGTGTGTAATATCAAGAAAAAAGAAAACACTGCACTTGACCAGTGAGGACAAAAGAAAAATCAGTCCTAATTGATCCGTCAGCCCCCGCTTTATCAAACTTCCAAACATAATAGACTGGGATATGGATACAAAAAGAATGGAGAGATAGAATAAAAGAGTCAAATCCGTTAAATAATAGAGGCCAATGAACATAAGGCCAGTCACAAGTAATGTGTTCCTGGCCTTGTTTTCTTTTTGATAAGAAAAAACATTCATACAAACGATAAAATGACTTAAGGTGCCGAGAAAAAGAAAAAAACTAAGATTGGCCCATTTTTGATTAAATAAACTAAAGGCGTCTGGGCCTAATTTTTTGGCACAAAGAAGTAAAAAAAGATAATTCAAACCGGAAGCCGCAAAAGAAAAAAATGTATGTCGAATAAATTTAAAATTCATTTATGGTTTCTCAACGAAAGCCATATTTTAAATGAATCTACAACTAAAAGTATGCCTACACGAAAAGTATGAAGGAATTCTTTAACAAAAGATCTTTTATTTTTTAAAAAATAATCTAGTCTTACAGGAGCTTCAAGAATCTGTTCATAACCAAATTTTTTTGCCAAACCTAAAATTTCAAGATCAACTCCATATGAATTTGACTTCATGAGGGGGTAAATTTTTTGTATCAAATTCCCTCTAAACATCTTAAGCCCTACTTGGGTGTCCGTGACATCGATTTTAAACATTAGATGAACAATCTTTTGGAAGATAAAACTTAGTATCTTTCTGTACCAAGGATAGAAGACTTTAGACTGCGGGTGTCTCTTCGAACCGATTACAATATCAGCATTATAAAGAAACATGAGCCCTAAAAAAATTCTTATCTCCTTAGGATGAATTTCCATACCACCATCGATAAAAATGACAAAATCATTGTTAGTTTTAGAAAAACCCTTTTTTAACACTGCCCCTTTACCTTCATTCCTATCGTTAAAAATAACTTCAATATTGTTATCTTGAATGGATCTCAGTGCCTGGTTTGTCTCTTCATTACTTCCATCACTGATTGCAATCACGTTAAAATTCTTAAAGTATTTCCTAAGCTCTGTAAGCAAGAGAGAGAGATTCACTTTAATTTGTGGTCCCTCATTAAAGATGGGAACGACTACTGACAATGAGACATCCTCAAAAAAGTTTAAAGGGAAGTTTTTCATGTAAAATACCTTCTACATTTGGGATGTGTCTTAACTAGCCCCCAGAGAACTCCCAAGCCGAATGCTAAAACGACTAAAGTATGTAAACCGCAGAGCTTAAAGAAATCCATCGTTTTTCCAGCAAAAAAAACTGTAGATAGCAGGATCAAAAACAATTGAAAGATCATTAAAGAAAAAAAATAATGAGGAATTAAAAGCATCATAACGAGATTGGAGAATATAACAAAAAGGCCCAGATAAACTCCCTTCCTAAACTTCGTCTTATGATCATAAAAATGATATTCGACAAAAACTGGTCCTCGCTCAAGCAAGCGCCCTAAAAAATTTTTTAGGTTTTGTCGTGGACGCCAATTAACTTTAAGTTTCTCAGTTAGCCATATGTCGTGATTTTTGACAATCTTCCTAATTAGCTCTCTGTCATCGCAGGCTGGTGGAGTGATGAAAGAATGACAGGCATTGATAAATATATCCTTCTTCACATAAAAAATTGTTGTTCCTGAAGTGTATTGTTCATAATTATCATTTGTTAGCCAAAAGCCGTTAACCTTATCTTGGTAGTGTCGATTGAATAATCTTTTATGAGATAACTCCCAATACAAGCTGTAGATGCTCTCGTCTGCCGGAATGTCGATCGTTCCTTGTACGATAGACATGTGTTTAACTTTATCAAATCCCTTGACAAAATCTGACATCACCTCAACTCGAGCGTCCAAGAAAAGAATTGATTCTGATTGAACGGACAACGCCCCTTCATACCTGGCCAGATAGCGACCTACGTTTTTATCAGGTCTCAGAAGCTTTATTTTAGGAGAGGTAAAACAACCTAGAACCTCACTGATGCCATCCGTGGACCCGTCATCAAAAATAATTAATTCATCGATCGTATCAATCAATCCAGAGTTCCAAATGCTTCTGAGCAAATTCTCCAGGTGTGTTGCCATGTTATAAACGGGAATAACTATTGCAACACTCATTCGACCAACCCCTTAACAACATAGGTTGAGGGCGTATATGTTTTAAACAAGGGCTCACTCCTATATTGTTCCGGATTATTTAGAAAGTGTTTTGTAATCTTGGAATCAAAACTTGAGAGGATGCAGTTTATATTCAACCCCTCTCTCCTTTCGGTAACTGTTCTCAAAATTAAGCATGGTATTCCTAAATAATAACATTCTTCTTGGTTGGTTCCACTGTCTGTCATTATAAATGAAGAGCCAACAATCAATTTCAAAAACTTCGAAAAAGTCATACGTTCAACAATTTTAAGATTCAATACTTCCAATCGCTTTTTTAGATGAGCGTGGGAGTCTAAAAATAACTTTGTATTGGGCATGACCACAAAAATGACCCTATACTTTGATTGGATTATTTCGAGATGCTCTAATAAAAAATTCCATCTCGAAAGTGAGAGAACATTTTCTGATCGATGAAAATTCACAACGATATAGGGATCGTTTTCCCGACGAACTTCCCCCACAACTTCTTTGAGAGAATCCATGATGGTATTTCCATGGGTTAATACAAGTCCTGAGCACACACCTTCATTTTTTAAAGATAATATTGCGCTCTCATCTGGGCAAAAGTGAATATCGGCCACTATCGATACTAATCGACGGCAAATTTCTTCAGGAAAAGGATTTAAAAGGTTATGAGAACGCATTCCTGCTTCCAGATGAGCGACCTTAAGATTTAATGCTTTACCATAAAATGATCCCAACAAAGTCGATAAGGTGTCACCATGAACGACTAAAGTGTCATCAGGATGAAGACTAGGAATCAAAGCTCTAAGTCTCGGTTTGGTTACAAACATAGAATAGAGAAACCAAGTGAGGGCCTTAAAAAAAGAATCGAAGTTATGCTTAAAAGGAGAAATATAAAGGATTTTGTTTTGGGCAATCTTAAAGTCTGCGGTCTGCTCCAAAAAACTTTTGGTACTTTGACCAGTTTGAAGGATCATCCAATCAATATTTCGTTTTTCTAACTCTAGAGCGACTGGCCAAATCTTGATTAATTCAGCTGCCGTTCCTATGCAAAACCAAATAGTCATACAACTATTAATATTAAATAAAGGAAAATTGAATCACAAGGACTATTCAATGCTTAAGCATCTGTTCGTAACCACCGATTGAGCTACACAGCTCCATCCTTTGTGATCATGAATGATCACTTTTTCTTCTACAATGGCCGAAGGATGGATAAAAATCGACATAAGATTTATGCTAGACTAAAAAGTTTCGAATCGCTAGCATTATTCAATATGCCACACGTCTTACGACTAATAAATAAATCCTTCTTAACCGCAACAATTTTTTATATTTTTTTTGCAATCATTTACATTCATCCCGGCGAAATTCCTTTTTTTGAGAACAGTCAAAGTGCCATGATGAGTGATGGAACCGATCCGGCAACATTACCTTATCAGTATGGTTTACTTCTTGATTTAGCGAAAAAAGATCCTGCAAGTTTGTTATTTGGCGCCGTTTATTCAAATAAGGTAGGGGCGCCAGAAGGTTTTGTATTTTGGATTCCTATGCTCGAGCGTGTTTATGTTTTATTTTTAGGATTATTTCTTCCTCCTGAACAAATCCCAACAGGATCTGTTTTAATTTCCATGATCTTAAATGGCCTATGTATGTTCATGTTAGGACGTATTCTAAAAATTCCTTCTCTTACCTCTTGGGCCATGGGTGCTGCCTGGGCATTCAGCGCTTATACGAGGGGGCGAGCGCAAGTGCATATGGGTCTAGTCGCTATTTACCATTTTCCATTAGTATTTCTGGCCCTTCTTCTTTTGGCAAAACCGAACAAAAAATCTCACTGGACTGCGGGACTTTGTTTGCTTGTGATTTCATTTTTTCCTCAGTATTACGTTGTCATCTTGGCATGTTTATTACCAGCTCTTATTCTTTTTGCTTACTTCGTTAGGCCACAAGAAGAAAAGAGGCACTTTTTTCTGACAAGGCCCCTTCTTTTTTCTCTACCCGCAATCCTGTGGTTGGGTTTTAGTTTATTTAGACCTATTCCTAATAACGTGGACATGAAAAAATCTCCATTTCCTGAAACAGGAAAATCCGAAACGGCCTATCATCCCTATATCGATATCTTTTCTGCTCATCCTCGCGATTATTTTACAGGTGATATCGCTGTAGGCCCCAAAGATCTCAATCCGATAAGAGAAATCATTAACAAAAATCTGGTTAAAAAGAAGTTTGAGGGAAGCAATCCGCATGAACGTGCCATTGGTATTAGATGGGTTCTGTGGTTACTAAGCTTAATTGCACTCGTTTTACTTTTGCCCCGATTTAAAGATTTATGGTCAACACAAGATCGAAAAATTGTTTTTTTCTTTTTTGGTTTTAGTTTTATCTGCTTCTGGCTCTCACTTCCACCAGGATGGCCATTGCCTGAAACTGGGCCCTCTTTATGGCTACATCAAATGATCAGTCAAATTCGTGTTCCTAACCGAGCTGGAATTGGTGTTGCTTTTTCTTTTATTATTATTTCTGGATTACTCATTAAAAACGTTCTATCGAAAGTAATAAAAAATCTTAAGTTCCGTTTTCTCCTAGAGGGACTGTTTACTTTTATGATCATCTTGGAGTTGCCACCTTTGTATCAAAACATGGCAGTGGCCCCCATTTTACCAAAACTAACTCCACTTACCGCTATCCAGAATTGTGGTACTGGCCTTCGTTATCCCTATGTTTCGGCCCAGGAACAAGCTCTTGAGTATTATTATTTTTTACAACAGATGAGAGGATCCTCATGCTATCTGATCAACTCCCCCTCAAGTAGTTTAATAGATACGAAGATGATTCTGAATTTTTCTTGGCCCCAGATTGTAAAAAAAGAACTTCAAGGAGAATTTAGTAAACTTAAATCTTTTATCGATTGTGCGAAACTTTCTTGGATCGTTTTTGGCCTACCTTTAACAATCAAAGAAGCTCAACTCATGTGTCATTCCAAACAATGGACTTGGCACGATAATGGCGTCTGCATCAATCACAACGAAACTCATCTAAAACCTGATCTTGTGGAATCCTGTGTGAATCTAATGGTGATAAAATAAATAATCCTGGCATCTCTTGGGTAACCACAAACACCACATAAAAATCTAAATATTTACCCTCTCATAAAACTGAGTTAATATTTCTTATGAAGTTTTTTGTTTTTATTTTTATTTTTATTACTGCCTGTTCCCCACCTTCGCTCCATACAGGAAGTCCGGCCGAGCAACTTGAAATCACTGAAATTGATCCTGATAAATGGACTGTTTTAACCAAACAGAATATCTTTCATCTCGCGCAGGTTTATGATCTTTCTCCTCTTCTTTTTACCCGCAAAATCCAAATTGATGCTAAAGCTACTTTTCGGTCTCACCCTATTTTAACAGTTAATACTAAGTACGCAGAAAACCCTCATAAATTGTTGGCCAAAATTCTTCATGAACAAATGTTATGGTGGTTAAACTCTAAACCTAAAGAAGCGGCAAGAGGAATTAAAGAACTAAAAAACTTTTATTTCAAATCTTCACAACAAAAAACAAGTCAAAAGAATGACCGTTATCTTCAACTTATGGCCTGTTATCTTGAATACAGGGCCCTTAGTTTTTATCTCGGAAACAAACATTCCGTAAAAATCATTAAGGATTTTATCTTAGAGGATAAACTTAATTCTTGGAGTTACACTCAGATCCTTTTACAACATTCCCCAGTAAAAAAAATCGTAGAAAAGCTTGCTCTAACTCCGGGGATTCTACGCTAAAATCCTACAAAAAACCCACCTGTCTGTTCTGCCAAAAGACTTAAGAACTGATAACGTTCACTACTTTTATCATTAATAAAGTCTGATCCCACTCCAATGCAGTTAATTTGCACATCATGGGTATTGCTTTCTCTGGCCACTCTTAAAATATCGTAGATATCATCTTTTTTATTTGAGTTATGAAACGTAGGCGCTCCATCTGTCAAAAGAACAATATCAGAAACCCCTTCATAGTTTTTAAGCACAAACAAAAGTGCTTCCCGAGTAGGAGTTCCCCCATTGGGTACGAGAGAATAAATAAATTGAAAAGCATCCATTTTATTAAATGCTGTTGTCTCTCGAACATTCCCCCACATAGACTTAAAAGGCTGGCGTTGTCTAAAAGGAAACTGAACAATCTCAATCTTAAAATGCGGTGGTAAAGATGTAAGTAACATCTTGATACCGGCCTTCACTTGCCCCATACGATCTTCTTCTAACATGCTTAGGGAAGTATCAATAAGGAAAACAATGTTCTGTCCTTTAAACTTAAAACCCACATCTAGATCTACACTTTTGCTTGTAGGGGGAGTTTTTTTAGCAGATACGCTTGAGATCTGAACCGCTACCTTTGTCTCAACGTCTATAAGTTTTCTCTGCAGATCTTGAATTTCTTTTTTTGCTTCTGTTAAATCATTTTGCAGCTTTTCTTGGGCCAACGCATCTCTAGGCACTATCTCGACAGGTTTTGTTTTAGGAATGGCCACATATAAAATAATCACAGCACCTAAGGCGCCACTTAAAAGATCCAGAAAGGAAATAGAGAAAAGTTCTATTTGCCTTCTTTTTCTCATGTGATCTCAATTTTGTTAATGAGATTATCAATGACAAATTCTTTAAGATCAGAATGAAATCTATCTGTTTCTTCCTGTAGCTGATGCACAAACCACATAATAATGATTGATAGTACCAATGCAACTAACGTCGTATCAAAAGCAACACCCAACAACGATGTAATTTTCTCCATATCACCAGAATTCGCCACAATCAGGGCCTGAGAAATCCCAATCACAGTTCCCACAAAGCCAATTGAAGGAATAACCCAGGTCAAATATCTGATTACCGATTGATCACCTTCGGCCTTCTCTTGTGAGACTTCAATCTGAATACTTACGATATCAATTAATTCTGATAACGAGCCAGAGGTCCTAAATTTGGTACAGGCCTTTTTCAAAAGATCACTCAGAATGTACTTTTCCTTTCTCTCCATTTCAATCAGCTTAAATTTAAGATTATTTATATCGGCCGGCATAAAAACATGTTTTTCACTGGTCGGGATAAAACTCATTTTAAATGCACGTCGCTCTCTTGCAATAACTTTGAGCTTTTCACGGACTTCAAACCAGGCCCAAAAGAAGGCCAAATAAGTCAGGCATTGTATATACCCACCATTTATGACATCCCCTCCCAAAAGAATTAGTATTCGGTAAAGGGTTGGAGAACTTTCCTTATTGATTAGGTTCAGTATAATCATACAGACTGCTGTGATTAGGACTGCAATACCTGACGAAAGCGTTAAGTTTTTAAGGTTTTTCATTCTTCCAAGTCCATTTTTTATGACGATGAATAATTATCGGCATGTCTACAAAAAAGCTAAGGGAGCCCTATGAAGAAAGTCGAAATCCACCCAGATGCTGTGGAGAGAATAAAAAAGTTCACTTTAACTGATACCAACCTTGGATTTGGTAAATACGTATGCCCTATCATGATCCAGGCCGTGTATGACCATGGAGAATGGCAACGTTTTGATCTTCTTCCATACGGTCCACTTCAATTAGATCCATGTTCAAAAGTGCTTCATTATGGCCAAGAAATCTTCGAAGGTATGAAGGTCTTTCGCCATCCTGATGACAGTATTCATATGTTTCGCCCAGAAATGAATGCACGCCGTTTTAATCTTTCTGCTAAAAGAATGGCCATGCCGGAAATACCAGTAGACCAGTTTCTTCATGCATGTGAAATAATCTGTGCTTATTCAAAAAATGCCGTTCCAAAAAGATTTGGAGAATCCCTTTATCTTCGACCGTTTATGATCGCAACTGAAGTTGGAATGGGAATCAAACCTTCCAAGCAGTTTCTATTTATTATTGTCGCTTCTCCTTCTGGGTCTTATTTTTCAAGCGACTCAGTTAAAGTATATATCGAACGTGATGATATTCGTTGTGCTCCAGGTGGTATCGGGTTTGCAAAAACGGGTGGCAACTATGCCGCAAGTTTACACTCCTATGACAAAACAATTAATCTTGGTTGTGATCAAACCATGTGGCTTGATGCCATCGAACATAAGTACATCGAAGAAATGTCAGGCATGAACTTCTTCGCTGTTATTGATGGCGCACTTCATACCCCTTCGCTTACTGATACAATTCTTGATGGCGTTACGAGACGCTCAATCATCGAGATAGCTCAAGCAGATAAGATCAATGTGATTCAAAGAAAAATTTCTATCGATGAAATCTTAAAAGATATCAAAGATGGTCGTTGTACAGAAGCTTTCGTCTGTGGAACTGCCGCTGTTGTAGCTGCTGTTTCACAACTTATGGATAAAGACGGAACTCTTTATCATCTAAAAGATCCTCAAGGTAAAATCGGTGTTCAACTAAGAGAACAACTTATCAGTATTCAATCAGGAAAAATTGAAGCTCCCCAAGGATGGATCTCTCCTGTTAGAGCTTTAAACTTCTAATTTAAAACTTACTTTTTTTAATATCTCTCCATTTATTTGGATGGAGAGATATTGTATTCCTGAATAAAACTTCATCGTCGTAATTTTCTTCAAATGGTGTATTTTCTCTATCTTGATGTTTTCTTTTCCTTCTATCTCTATCGCTGTTAACTTAAACACCTTATGCCCGTGGGTTTTATTAGATTTCATAAAATGAATCACATAATCAATTAAGAGTTTTTGTTTCCTGGGGGATGTTGATTCAATGACCAAATTAAAGCTAAACTTATCTCCCATTGTAAGTTTTTTTTGTTTAAGAGAAAATCTCTGTAGTTTTATTTTAGGTTTAATATCTACACCCATAAATGTCATCGCTTCAGGGTGTCCTTTTTTAATAAGCGTTCTAAGAGCATGTCTTTTAATCCATGTAATCTTATCTTGATGAATACCTTCACAATCCATCTCCCAACGCCTTAATAATTTAATGACAAGCAAAGGATGATGTTTAGAAATATCATTTAAATGGTTGGCCACACTCTTTCTTACATAAATTTCATCATCATTCTTCAAAATCTCTAAAAGTGGTACTGTATGCATAGGATCTTTTACAAAAAGAATGAGTCTCTCCCCCCAGGGTAATAAGGGTCTAGATCCTTCAGAAACCAATCTCCTTACATGAACATTTTTATCCCGGGCCCACTTCTCAAACACGTCTAACACTTTTTTGTGATCTCTTATAAAAAAAGATCTTATCGCAAACTCTGAAGTAAATCGTTGAGTCAGAACATACATGGCCTCCATAGATTCATCAAAATGATCTAATCCAAACTGCCCTATAAATTCGGAAAAAGGCCATAATTCAAATCCACTTAAATGATCCTCATTCATAACTTTTACTAGAATCTTTAAAGCTTTTGAGTAGTCTGGCGGCAAAAGCTCTTTAAGTTCTGCGGCCAAAAGACGTACACGTGCTTTTAACTCCAATGTATTAATTTGAGCGCTTAAAGCATTGAACTTCTTCACATCAAATGAAGGATAATGTTTTAAGATATCCTTTGCTATTTTTTTTATAACATTTTCATTAATCAAATTTTTTAAGGCTGATTCTGATTCCATCTTTATTTATAGGTTGATCGGTTTCTTCTATTTCCAAATTCAACCATTCCTTTCCTTTGATTACAATTTCGACATAAAAGTTGCATATTTTCTACCGATGCCTTCCCACCTTTCGCAAATGATTTTAGATGATCCATTTCTAAAGCATACGTAGACCCACAATTTCGACACTGACCTTTATCTCTGCTCCAAACTTCTGCTTTTACCTGTACGGGAACATATCGCGAGTCACTTTCAGTGACCTTTGTTTTTCGT
>Ga0247843_1005244_pt1 | contig 18260 bp, 15 predicted proteins | sample LaCruzMarch2017__FD_192420 | JGI IMG/M metagenome (GOLD analysis project Ga0247843, IMG submission 192420) | Freshwater microbial communities from meromictic Lake La Cruz, Castile-La Mancha, Spain - LaCruzMarch2017_8m | ecosystem: Environmental > Aquatic > Freshwater > Lake | place: Spain...
GACTTCTGATGGTTTCTTCTCGAGCAGGACTATGATGTACTGCACTCTGAACGAGTATGTGGATGTCCAGGCCGTCTTGGACTATGTTCGCACAGTGCTTCTAACTTTTTGCTTATTACGAGAAGCGCGACTCATTTCTCCCTTCCGGTTCGTCGATTGTCCTCTTTTGGCTTCCCGCCGAGACGCTGAGTCTAAAACGACTCCTCGTCACTCCCCAAGCTACGACAATGTATGTCTAATCCCGCGACATGAGCACTGTGCGAACGAACCCTGAATAGTCGCAATGACAGTATCACTATTACACGCTGAGCACTGGGAAATATTGAGCGATATTGCGCGAAAAAAGGGTTGACGATTCACGCGATTTCAGCTCAAATGTTGATTTTGTTTGTGAGTTGGATTTTGCTTGTCTCGGTGAGACACCACCGGCACCGGCATGAAACCAAGGTTGGCGCTACTACACGTCGTCATCGTCCAATCCTCAATAGCATTGGCGAGGGCCACGCCAACGACGATGACGATGATCGGTCGTCGTCGTCTGTCTTCTGCCTTTGCAGTAACACCATCCACAAAAATGACCCCGTCGACGACGCAAATTCCTCGGCGCCACGCGACGAGTACGATGGTGGCTGCCAGGCCCTCGATGAGCAGCATTGGCGCCTCGTCGATGAAATTCTCGAAGCGTAAGAGCGATGCCGATTTCGTAACAACCGCAACGCGGACGATGATGACATCGTCGTCTTTGGCAAATAATCATGGCGATAGTGGCGCTGCCACGGCAGTTCCTTCCTCGTCGTCGATCATTCTGGGCAAAGAAGAGCTGAGACGACACGTAATTTCCGTCCTCGAAACGCTCATCGACCCGGCTCTACTACTACCCTCCTCATCATCGTCGACGACATCGTCATCGTCTTCCAAATCGAACGCCATGACGTACGTGGCGCCCGCGACCAAATCCGAATTTGGCGATTATCAAATCAACGCGGCGATGAGCCTGTATCAACGCGCCGATGGCAAATATGATAATCCGCGTCAATTATCGACCCGAATTATAGAACGATTAACGCCTCGGTTACGCGGCGCCGCGACGTTGGAAATCGCCGGGCCGGGATTCGTCAACGTCCGATGGACGGATGATCATTTATGCAAGGTGGTGGGCGGCATGAGCACGGAAGGCGGTACGGGCGGACGATTGGGCGTGCCGACGACCGCATATAAAAAGAAAATCGTCGTCGATTACTCGTCGCCGAATATTGCCAAGGAAATGCACGTCGGACATTTGCGTTCCACGATCATCGGCGATACGCTGGCCAACGTACTATCCTTCGTCGGACACGACGTCGTGCGGCTGAATCACGTGGGCGATTGGGGAACGCAATTCGGCATGCTGGTGGAACATGTGCGCGATGAGCATCCCATGGCACTTACTATTGGACGAGACAATACTAATGCAAAAGTCGATTTAGGCGATTTGGTGACATTATACAAGGCGGCGAAAAAAAGATTCGACGTCGATGACGGCTTTAAACAACGTGCACGCGACGGCGTGGTCAAATTACAAAGTGGCGATGTCGAAAGTTTGGCCGCATGGGAGACATTATGCGATGCATCGCGCGTGGAATATCAAAAAATATACGATCGATTGTCAATTGTCGGATTAACGGAACGGGGAGAATCCTACTACAATCAATACCTTGATGATTTAGTGTCGGATCTATCATCATCCGGGTTGGCAGTGGAGTCCGATGGGGCAATGGCTGTGTTTCTTGAGGGATATGCCAACCGTGATGGCACACCACTACCCATGATTGTACGTAAGACAGATGGGGGGTATAATTATGCGGCAACGGATTTGGCCGCGATACGTCAACGTGTATTACTTGATGCGGATAAAGGAGGTGAGAAGGCCGATAGAGTGCTATATGTAACCGACTCTGGACAGTCGCAACATTTTGATATGGTCTTTGCTGCCGCGAAGAAGGCAGGATATGTTCCCGAACATGCATCGTTGGAACATGTCCCATTTGGATTAGTACAGGGTGAGGATGGGAAGAAATTTGCTACACGATCGGGAGATACCGTTAAACTTAAGGATCTGCTTGATGAGGCAGTTCGTATTGCTGGGGAGGATATACGATCGAGGCTTGCCGTAGAGGACGATAGAAACAACGAAGGTGCAACAGCACTATCGACTACGTCGTCCTTCGATGAAGTAGCTCGGACGGTCGGGATAGGTGCCGTAAAGTATGCCGACTTATCCATGAATCGTGAATCGAATTACAAATTCAGTTATGGTCGTATGCTTAGTCTTAATGGCAACACAGCACCGTACATGCTGTATGCGTATGCACGTATATGTGGGATTGTACGTCGTGCCACTGGTCAGAAAGAGGGTACTAAGCTTGTATGGCCAGAACCAGCATCGATGATACTAATTGAACATGACTCTGAACGACAGCTAATGCGTAACTTGGTAAAGTTACCTGACATTCTTGGTGAAGTCGAGTCGGATCTGTACCCCAATCGGTTATGTGATTATCTCTTTGAGACGAGTCAAAAATTTAATCAATTTTATGAGAATTGCTCGGTAAATAATGCGGAGACATCGGAATTAAAGGCTAGTCGTCTATCACTGTGTACGGTATCGGCGGCTACAATACGTCTACTGATGAATCTTTTGGGCATATCGGTCGTGGAAAAGCTTTAATTAAAGCTGCAAACGTCGTCGTTGACTTTAAGTTGTTAAAAGTACTGCTATTAACTCTAGATAGATAAAATCCATGCACCCCAATAGCAATTGTGCGTCTATTTGCTTATCAAGGTTGAACGGCAACCCCCCTTCTGCACACCTCATCCTCTACCGTACATTAACTACACTACCACAACACAATCAATTGTGGATACAATCTCGGCCACTGCCTGACCCATTTCGACACACCCAACCAACTTACATCCATCACCCTCTTGCTTAATATCCGCAGTCCGTAGTTTCATATCCAATACAGCCTCAACGGCACGTTCCAATATTGTCGCCTCAACCTCCCTATCAAGATCATACCGTAACATCATTGCAGCGCTGAGAATTAATGCTAATGGATTGGCCTTATCAGTCCCGGCAATATCAGGTGCACTACCATGACATGGCTCAAATACACCTGGACCAGATCCCTCGCCAATACTTGCCGAGGGTAGCATGCCCAGACTTCCCACGAGCATACTAGCCTCATCACTTAATATATCACCAAATATGTTCCCAGTTACGATAGTATCAAATTGTTTAGGATAGCGTATCAATTGCATGGCAGCATTATCGACATACATGTGCGATAGTTCGACGGTATTATATTCCTTTGCGACTACCTCGGTTACAACATCTCGCCATAGTTGTGATACATCGAGGACATTGGCCTTATCGACGCTACATAGCTTACCAGAACGTTTAGCCGCCACATCTCCGGCAATACGTGCGATACGTTCAATTTCATATTCATTGTAGATCATGTTATTATATCCCACCCTCTTTCCTGAAATATATATATATATAATACATGAGACCCATCGAGTGCCGAAAAGGTCGAAGAATGAAGGTGTGAAAAACGAGACATGGTATTTAATTTTGCGTTTCATTTTTCTAATCACACCCCCAAACAACACCTACTACACTACTACTAAACTCACCATCAATCATATAAATACCTTTAGGCGTACCAAAGTAGACATCTCCGGTCAATTCACGTACGACCATAATATCCACCCCTTCCACAACTTCACGTTTCAACGTAGACGCATCGACCAATTGTCGCAAGACCTTGGCGGGCCGTAAGTTGGCGAACAACCCAAGGCTCTTGCGCATGGCCAATAGCCCACTTTCGGGACGTAATTCCCTCGGATTGCCATCCCACTTGTATCCGCCGATGCAGCTCAGTAATATAGAATCGGATCGTCGACATTGGCTCAGTGTTTCGGGGGGGAAGGGATCGTTAACGGCGTCGATGGCCGCCCCGCCTATTAATGCCTCCGTCGTAACTAGTTGGAAATTGCATCGCTTTGTTAATGCCGAGAGCACGACCTTGGTGGCCGACATGATCTCGGGGCCTATGCCATCGCCGGGGAGGAGGGTGATGGCGTAGCTGTCTTTTTTCGATTTTACGGCCGACAATGACGATGAAGATGTTGACGATGACGACGATGGAGGTGCGCCGCTTCTAGTCACGAATGCGTTAGCATTGGTGAAGACGAGTGCAATAAATTGGACTGCCATATAGATCTTCATGGTGCTAGGCAAGAGATCAATCATCATTTGTGTGAGCGGAGGAGAGAAATTGAAGTCTGGCCGGCGCCCTCGCACCGAAACGCGAGCAAAGAGAGATACGTAAACAAAAGGGAGACGGAAAAAGTGTGTGTAAATACAAAATAATGATAGTGGACCATCTCTACTATTCTTAAATAAACAGACTACTCTTTTCATGAAATATCAATCCTCCCTCTCACATGTCTTTTATTGGAAAGATAATACTCTTTCTCTCACCCTCTCTCTCTAGAGTCTCCCTCCTTCTCACATTATGCACTCTTCCATTTTAGTAGAATGTCTCTCTCAAACCAGTATTACGTATCCCCCGGGAGGGTAAGAATACTTGTTTCCGACTTTCAAACAATGTCAATTTTAACATATATAAAAACAGTAACACACATGTCACGACTGCAAATACTAGCGTCTCATTCACAAACTTTACCGATGCCAGTACGATCACAACCAAAAACACTATACAAAAGAGAAGTAGCAGGGCAACGGGGGGACATCCTGGGTTCGGTGCACCTGGCTCATCACCCCACATGGCAGCACGTTCATATGCCTTCACGCGCTTTGCGAATACAAGTAGCATCATTGCACCCATAAATACACACATTATGGCCAGTAGGAAAATGTCTGACTGGCTCCATTCGTCGACACGGAACGTATCCAATGCCTGACAGGCGGTATTACATCCCATCCCATACTTGTGTAATCGTTGACACATATTCCAGCCAGAAGTGGAAGAAGACGCTGATGAATCCTCTAGTTGACGAAGAATTGTCACCATTTCATTTTCAAAGTCAGACTCATATTCCTACGATAGCGACAAGTAAAAAAAAGCGAGAGAGAGTTTAGCGACATAGATACAGGATGAATGTCATGTACAAGTGAAATCTCTCTCCCTTCTCTTATCGTACCTTCCTAGTTTCTCTTGCAGTCAATAATCGACTCGAGTCAACCAATTGATTATCCGCCACTACTAATCCTCCACCGCCATAATTCAAATCTTGCTCCTGCATTAATAATCGTCTATTCCCATCATCATTCAAAGAGTAAAAATCATCATCATGTGCCTTATAATTGTAATATATGGTATCATCTGTATTAACTTCATGTCCAGATGCATCATCATTCGCGGATGCATCATAATTCGTGCTGGCATATGCATCATCATTCACTTGATAGTATGATGACGACGAAGAAGAGGACGATGAAGAAGAGGACGAGCCGCCGCCATCATCCGTCGCGGTGGCATCATCATTCGCGGCCGCATCATCATCATTCCCGCCGCCATTATTATCATTATCGCTCCACACGCGTTTCGAACCGTACGTGCTGATATAATCATCGTCGTACCACGCCGAATACCGCCGGGAGAACGTATCGGATATTTCCTCCGGACGGCACGATTGACAGCTGTAAAATGGCGGACGGAAGGATACCTTGTTGCTCAGGTAATATCCATCGATATCATATCCATCATCGCCGCCTTCCAACGAGTCCTCGTTGTACAGCGACGAGCATTGCTTGTCGGTGTATACGATGAGCTGCAGTTTCGTGGAGGTGTAGGTATCGCGATGCCGGCATCCGATTTTGGCGTATAGGGGCGTCTCGGAATTGGCGGTCTCCTTTAATTGGACACACTTTTGGAAGAAAGGGAGATGAGAGTTTGAAAAAGCGCGTAATCGAATATTTTGATGTGTGTGTGTGTGTGTTTTTGAGTGTGTCAAATCGACGACGAACGGCGATGAGAGTTATAATAATATATATAAAATACTGTACAATGAATATACAACATCCAACCGCTATATATTATATATAACGAAAAAACAAACTCACGTTCAAAAATCCGACATCGCCGGGCAACGTAAAGTCATTCCCGTGCACCAACGCTTGATAATTGAAGTACGTGCGCATATAATGCGCTATACTAACGACGTACGTGCCCAGATTCTTAAAATGACAATTCAACGACGACGACTTTTCGAAGAAGGAGAATTTGATCATGTGTCCATTGTGATAGTTGATGCAGCTGACCGGCATTATGGAGACGGCGTCGAAGTTGACATCGGCCAATGCCGAGTCGAGGTTGCCCTCGGATCCGTCCGCATTGTCGGTATATTCCACCAGCCGTCGTCGTCGTCGTTTCTTATCATCGCTCGCCGTCGTCGTCGTCGACGGGGCGGCCGACCGCGTTGCAAAGTAGGACGATGCGACGCGATGCGTAAATGACGACTCGACCTCCTCGGCCGTCGTGAGCGGCGGCTGGATGGCAAATGCAAACGCGGCAGTGGCGGCCAGACCTACTATTATATTGATGATCACTAATATCGAATCGCGGAATTGCGCAGTATCCCCCCTCCCCCGTCTTCTACTCCTGCCGCCGTCGACGGAGCCGCCGCCATTGCTGTTATTACTCGCTCTTCTTTTGGACATCATCTTCTTGGCCATTTTCTTGACATTAGTGTCGTCGCGGCCGGGTCGTCGTTCCTGGGATGGGTGCACTATGGTCGCGCGATGAGATGGTGGTCGGGTCTGCTTGTGGCGAGCCGCCGTTCCAACGGACGTTCACCTACGACTGTTATGTACTACGTACACACCTATCATTCTAGAAGTCGACGAAAGAAAGGTCAAAAATTCTACGGACTCAGCCATTATGCCCCAACACCTTCCATAACCACAATCCAACAACTAGGATTAGGTATTACTCACGCCTTTAGCACTCTCATCATCAACTCCTTCAAAAAAGCTTGTCCATTCTCAGACATCACCAGCCTTTGATCAATATGACTTCCTGTTGCCTCGCGACCAAATTGTTGGTTTATTGTTAGATAACTCACTAGATGTAGAAATGTAAAATAGACACATATGAACAACATGCTCGGTAATTAGCCTCACATGCATGGGTGGGGGAGAAGCTTAAGTGTTGAAGTTGGAATTGAAAGCTACATTTCAATAATTGTTTTAGCAGTTGTTGGCATTGAATGAAGGGAATATTAGATTAGAAGACATTAAACATTGGTATGATCATATAATATCTACACATCAACTCAGATATATATCCACCATCACCCAGCGTATGAGGTATTGCACAATACATCCATCGTGATCTATCTAGACACCTCTCTCTCACACATATATATTTATTATTCTTCCTTCATTTTTCTTGTTTGTCTTTTACATGAAATCATCCTCGAACTCTTCCGCGGCAGTAGCATCTTCCGTGGCCACGACACGTTGTGATAATTGTACATTACTAATCATTAAATCATCTCTCATTATACGATCATAACTTCGTTCTTCTTTTTCTAATTGACGTGCCGCCTTTTCTTGTTCCTTGGCCTTCGCGGATGCCTTATATTGTGCCTTCCTTTCCTGTTGTATCCGCTGTAATCTTCTTTCCTGTTCCATTGCCAAATCCGGATTGGAAATTTCCGTGCGACTTTTTTCGATTTGACGTACGATGGCATTATTCTTTTCCACCTTCGCTCGTCGGACATTCTGCGGCCGGTGGTAACCAACTTGTCCATCGACCATGTCGGACGTTTTCTTCAAGTTCTGCCATCGGGTGTACACTATATACACCTCGGCCTTCTTGCACCCCAGTATGCTATTCGCCTTGACCAAGGAACAGCAATCGATTAGACAGTCGGGAGGGATATCGTCGAGCGTTTGATGTGGGAGTAAGCGTAGGTAGACGTGTGCCGACGACAGGTCGTCGACGTGGAACCAACAATCCTCGGGATGGCCGTACTTTATTAGCAGCTCGTTCTCGTACTTGTCGCGTCCCATGTACATGGTGTAGGTCCCACATCGTGTCTTGAAGTAAAACACCATCTTCTTCCCAAGTGTCTTTGCTTTTGGGGGGTGTTGAGGCGAGGACCTCCAACGACGGCCAGACCTTTTCCAACGCCTCATCATGTTCTGTTCCTACACACTGAGCTGAGGCGCTGATATTTATCGACAATGCCTACTGCTACTTACATTCCACGGTCACTCCTGAACGACAATGGCGGCATTCGCAGCCTTCGTCATCCCGCTGAGGGATTACCCACAGGCTGGACACGTATACTCGTACGTCGTAAGAATGGGAATTATATAGGGAAAGATGAAAGATGATCCATATTACTTCTCCCCAATTCAGTCATATAAATTCCGTAGTCTGCCTCAGGTAAAACGATTTCTTGTGTGTTTGGAGGAGGCCGGTGGAGATGAGGTCGCGTCGTATGTTGATTTTGGAGGTGGTAGCAATGCTGGACGATCAGAAGCAAAGATAAGGGCGAGTATTACAGTCGAAAAGGAGCGCAAAATATTCAACATGGATCCTTTCGAGGCTGATCCTTCGTTTGTCATGCCTTCAATCACATTCGCTGGAACCATCTGTGCAGCCAGACTCTCAAGGTACCCCGAGGCTGTCGTGAGTTCCCAAGGAAAAGAGTCGGAAAGAAGCGCAAATTGGCACACACTGCTATTCCTTGGCATGAACAAGCTTCGGAGAGTCTTTCAGCGGGCGTGAGTTCTAGGGGGGGAAACAGCGTCGAATGTCACAAGTCATACTTATTAACAAGGGAGGACATACCTACCAGATGAACGTCGTGCACGTATTGCCAAATTCCATACAAAACGTAAGGTACGGATATGGCGTAATCGGATTAAGTACGACTGTCGTAAAAAGTCCGCAGATAATAGACCAAGGATTAGAGGACGTTTCACCAAGAGATTGGACGTTGAGGAGTGTGGTATTGAGGGTGACGGTGAATGCGAGAGTGGTGGTAGCTTAGTATGATGAAGCATGGATCTTCGTGCGTTTCTTTGTTGTTGTTGATGGTAGATGTTTGTTAAAGAGATTGAAGAACCAATTTCTACATTAGTGGACTATCCTCACATAGACATGAAGAAGTCATCCTCCTTGTACTAGAGGATACGCTGCTGCAAGCAGGCAGAAGTAACAGAGCTAACGAACGTTCAACCATGAAAAATGAAAGAGTGTCTGGGCTTTACCACCTCAATGTCAACACAGCACATTCACATTACCTCAATGAAAATCTTGAAAAATGAATGCAGAGAGCGTCATTGTCGCTATGAGGGGCGCTTCACGACGGCCAGACCTTACAAAACCTTTCTTGATTGAGCACGATTTGAAACTGTACACCATGATCCTCATCCACACTCTTATATTGTTAGAGAAGTCTACAGTAGAACAACCAAAAGCTTAAATTATATTCTGCATCAGTCTCTCTCTCCTAGGTGAGGAGTGCGAGGTGGAACAATTAGTGATGCTCCTCCTGCCCTCGTCCAACATCATGTTTCATCACACTCAGATGGACTTTCTAATAACAGAAATGGTTCTTGGTTTATCCATCCCCTAGAGAGTAAATGCCGGCAAATCTCCAGTACAACATCTACGACTGAGATATAATCACATTATGCACAATTGTCGTAGATGGCACCAATTGTTTCACCACCAACTTTTGCATCAACAGTGGTAATACCCAGTCCCATCTTGCCTGGTGGAATAGTTAGCTCAGTCCAAAGACTATCATCAGTAGCTACATCTGCAGCTATTGTGTAACCACTTTTCCAGTCAAATCCAATGGAGTCTAGTGCAGCAATTCTCAATCCCCAAGTGTTAGGACCATGCAGATTGTTGCTGTTCTCATGTTTTTTTCGACTGTATCGTTGCTTATAGCACCAATGATAAAGGCTCTTATCTTCTACTGGTGTGACATGGAGATGGCCATGCTGGGCTTTATATGCTCGCAGCTGTTTGATGCGATCAGTAAAGCTCATTGGTCTTTTACTAGTCCAAACAAACCCAACAGAGTCTAATGCTGCAATATGGTCTGTCGTTAATTTTCTATTGTACTTCTCAGGATACTTTCGAGTATTCCTCATCTTAGCACACCATGTATAAAGGCTCTTATCTTCTACTGGTGTGACATTGAGATGGCCATGCTGGGCTTTGTATGCTTGCAGCTGTTTGATGCGATCAGTAAAGCTCATTGGTCTTTTACTAGTCCAAACAAACCCAACAGAGTCTAATGCTGCAATATGGTCTGCTGTTAATTTTCTATTGTACTTCTCAGGATACTTTTGAGCATTCCTCATCTTAGCACACCATTTGTAAAGGCTGTTATATTCGTTCTCATTGACATTGAGATGGCCATGCTGGACTTTATATGATCGTAGCTGTTTAAGACGATATTGGAATCTTATCTCCTCCTTCTCATTATTACATGTACCGCCTCCCTTGGTTTGAGTATCACTTGATGGGGGGTCTTGGGAACATTGTATTGCTTGTTGGTCTCTCCAATCAAATCCAATAGCATCTAATTCTGCTATGTAATCTGGTGTCACTTTTTGAATATGCTTCTCAGGATGCTTTCGAGCTTTCCTTAGATTGTAGCACCAGCGGTACAGACTCGCATCTACTTTCTTGCTTACATTGATGTGGCCATGTTGATCTTTGTATGCCTTAAGCTGCGCAAGCCGAGTGTGGAAGCTAATAATCTGGCGTTCCCTAGTCTGGCCTCCCCAATTAAATCCAATGGCATCTAATGCTGCAATGCGATCTGTTGTCAATTTCAGGATATGTTTCTCAGGATGCTTTCGAGCACTCCTTAAATGGTTGCACCAACGGGACAGACTCGCATCTACTTTCTCACTTACATTGATGTGGCCATGTTGAACTTTAAATGATTTTAGTGATGCAAGGCGAGTTTCGAAGCTAAGCTCTCTCGGACCTCCATGACTAGCACAGGATGGATTCCATTCAAATCCAATTGACTCTAATGCTGCAATTCGTTCTGGTTTCAGCTTACCCACACCAGATCCACGTTTCCAGCTTCTCATGTTCGCACACCACGTGTACAAACCATAATCATCCTTCTTACTCACATTGAAAGTACCATTCATCTCTTTGTATGCTTTCAGCTGCACGATACGATCATCAAAGCTCATCTCCTTTTTTCTTCTGGGTCCTGTTTCTGCACTTTTCCAATCAAATCCCATCGAGTCTAATGTTGCGATTTGTTCTGTTGTTAATTTTAATGAGTACGCATTTTTCTCAGGATACCTACGGGCGGTCCTCAATTTAGAGCAATATTTGAAAAGGCTCTTATTGTATTTGGATGGTATGTTAACATGGCCATGTTGAGCTTTATACGCTTCAAGTCGTGCGATATGCTTATTCACGGTCAATAATCTTGTGTTTTTCCGTTTTATCCCCCTCCTCTTCGTCGGCGGTCGAGATGGTGAGACCTCATCATCGCTGACATCATCCATATGAGATGACGAGACGTCATTGTTGCTAACATCATCCATTGGAGATGATGAGACGTCGTCGTCGCTGACATTATCCCTTGGCACCCATTCGGGTTCATTATCGTCTTCGTTGCCATCATCACCATGATTAATATTTCCTGCTTGGGATAACGAATCTGCCATGACTTGTGACATTCGACGCTGTCTCCCTCTAGAACTCACACCAGCTGAAGGAGTCTCCAAAGCTTGTTGCCCAGGAATAGCAGTTGCCATTTTGCGCTTCTTTCCGACTCTCCCTCGAGAACTCACACCTGCCTCAGTACCTTTAGAGTCTGGCTGCACAGATGATGGTTCAGCGGACGTGAAAGGAGGCACGACAGTTAAAGGAGGATCAGGACCGACTATCTCGCTTTCAGCTTGGTCTACCTCAACAGGAGTATGATTCGTGGTCAATTTGCGCTTCTTTTCGACGGTATTCGCCTCAATCGCTTCAGCTCGTCCAACATTGCCGCTATTACCTCCAAACTTGGCATATGCAGCAACCTCATCTCCACATGCATCACCTAAACTCACAAGAAATCGTTTCACCTTGACCATACTATTAAATTTATATGATTGCATTGGGGAGAAGTAATATGGATCAGACTGTTTCTTCCCTTTCTTACGACGTACGAGTATACGTGTCCAGCCTGTGGGTAATCCCTCAGCAGGTTCACCATGTGGCTCTTTTGTGAGTTGGTTCATCTTGGATACATGATCCGAAGATTTGTCAGTGATAGTCGTCATATCAGTGGGATCATGCATGCCCTCGCCGACATCAATAGTAACATTGATTGTAGGAATATTGCGTGACCTCGTTTCGCACTCGATGGATCTAGCATCTGATAAACCGGCGTTGGTCGACGCCTCGGGCCTAGAACTCACAGCAGACGGCAAGGACAAGCTGCTGAGGCCATTGTCGTTCAGGAGTGACCGTGGAATGTAATGGGCAGTAGGCATCCGGAATAAATAATATTCTACGACCTTGCGGCTGGAGATGAGAGAGCCGAATCCTCCGTGTCCTTTGCTTTTGGGGGGTGTTGAGGCGAGGACCTCCTACGACGGCCAGACCTTTTCCAACGCCTCATCATGTTCTGTTCCTACACACTGAGCTGAGGCGCTGATATTTATCGACATGCCTACTGCTACTTACATTCCACGGTCACTCCTGAACGACAATGGCGGCATTTGCAGCCTTCGTCATCCCGCTGAGGGATTACCCACAGGCTGGACACGTATACTCGTACGTCGTAAGAATGGGAATTTTATAGGGAAAGATGATCCATATTACTTCTCCCCAATGCAGTCATATAAATTCCGTAGTCTGTCTCAGGTAAAACGATTTCTCGTGTGTTTGGAGGAGGCCGGTGGAGATGAGGTCGCGGCGTATGTTGATTTTAGAGGTGCAGAAGCGAAGATTAAGGCGAGTGAAAAGAAGCGTAAATTGACCACTGGCATTGCTGCGGATGATGATGAATCCATCAAAAACACAAAGAAGCAACAAGCTTTGATCGATAAGACATCCAATGATGTTCTATGTCACGACTTTGCGACGACGACTGCTGCTGCATCAGCAATGATTGGCGTATACTTCATTGATAAGTATAACGATTACGTTCGGTTGTTGGCCACCGACAACACAGCCGTGGCCGATGACAACGCAGCCGTGGCTCCACCAGCATTAGCAACGATTGAAGATGTCCGTACAGCTGAGAGTGAGAAGGAAGTGGAGGTGCCGGTGACAAATGCAATTGACAATGATACCCTCGAGGACAGAGGAGAAGGAAGTTGACGAGGACGGTGCTACGACATGGATGGAGGGGTGCTTGAAGCCGATGACGCCGATTATGATTTGATGACCAGGATGCGAATGAGCATGATACCAACCTCATCGATGCTAATGTAATGGACAATGATACATCGAAGGAGGATCGTCCGCTGACTGGAGTCAGATCAGGCAGGCTGAGGAAGATACCTGCTCGTTTCTTGAAGGAATACTAATTTTGATGATTGGATGTTTGATAGGAATTACAGATAGAGAGTACGGACGGAGCTTGTAGGGCGGAATTTTAATGGAGATACTTATGTAAAGAATACGATTTGTGTTTGAGTCTTCACATCCACCATGACTTATCTTGGTATCCTTGTCTATTCTTGCTGTGAGTTCTAGGGGGGGTAGGGAGTTCGCCTCTGTTAGAGGCGAATCTCCTATTTACCAAATATTCGTAGGCTGCTCCCCACTATGGCTACGACTCCATCGTCGTCGTCGGTGGTAGGGGCAAGATTGGAACCATCCTCCATCACTCCTCTATTATCCCCACCCACCACAAGCATCGGTGGATCACCCGCGTGGCATGCATCATTTAGTATCGATGGACGATACTTGGCGGTATGTTTTGGCAATCCCAATACATGTATCAAAATTTGGGAACGCCGTCGTCGTCGTCGTCGTATCACGAAGCTTAGTAGTAGTGGTGGCGGAGAGGAGACTTTGCCTTATGTCACGACGACGACGACGGTAGGAGGAAATGAAGTGGATTCGAAAACGAAGATGGCGAATAAGACGAAGGGCGAAACGACGTCAACACTGCCCAACAACAGCAACAACAACAACAACAACAATGAGGAATATTCGAACGATTATGAGTGGAAACTAGTATCAATAATATCTGGTGAATCAACACGTACTATTCGTCATGTAGCATTTGCACCCACAAGTTCATCATTATGTCCCATACTTGCTTCGGGTAGCTTTGATGGGAAGGTATTTGTTTGGGAGGCCTATCCAAATAATAATAGTAATGATGATGATTATGATGATTATGAGATGCAGCTTGATGAGTACAACAATAACATCAACGTTAATAGTAATGATGATAATGTAAATTATGAGTATGAATTTGATGCAATTGCTGAATTAGAGGGACATGAATCCGAGGTAAAGTGCTTGGCATGGAACAGTGCCGGGTCACTATTGGCTAGTTGTGGACGAGATAAGACTATTTGGTTATGGGAATGCTATCTCCCCGGGACTGTGGGGGGTGGTGGATGTACCACTACAACTAGAACAAGTAGTAGTAGACAAGGAGACACAACAGCAACAACAACATTAGACGGAGGGGAATTTGAATGTCTATCAGTATTACAAGGACACACTGGAGATATTAAATGTATAACATTTGGTCCTTCCCATTCACAATTTGGTGATGGTACTGAGGTACTATATAGCTCGTCCTATGATGATACAATCAAAATTTGGGCTGAGGAATGTGATGAATGGTATTGTGTAATGACATTTGATACATCGGTACATAGTTCGACTATTTGGTGTATTACCTTATCACCTGGCGGGGTACGATTGTTTAGTGGGAGTGAGGATGGGTCTATGGCTATATGGAAAATGTATACTGCCAATGAACGCGTTACAGCAACAACAGCAACTGCAAATAGTAATAATAATAATATTAATAGCAAGGGCGGGATATTTAATTGTGTTGGTAAATTACACAATGCACATTCAGGATATGCAGTAATGTCCATCGATGTGTCATCGACACGGTTGGGACATGGTCGGATAGTTAGTTGTGGTGGTGATAATCGGATTAATATCTACAGAGAGGAAAAAACATCATCATCATCATCGGAAGTTGCACCAAAGTTTGCATTAGAAGTTGTTATTGATGATGCACATGATGGTGATGTCAACTGTGTCAAATGGCATCCCATGGATGGCAATTGTTTAGTTTCGTGTGGTGATGATGGTGCTGTGAGATTATGGCGGTATCATCTATGAACTGCTCTAATTTACTCTGTATTATTATATTGGTCATCCTATGAAGTCTTTATTCCATAGGATCTTTCTCTCTACCCCTAACCTCTAATATACAAGGATGAACATCACTCTAGTGGAAATAGTCGTCCGTATGCTCCTCTTCTACTTCGTGTGATTGCAGCCTACCGTTTAGCTTATCCGCTTATCCAATACAATTGGTACTAAATGTTCGATAGCGTGTATACTACCCATCCAAACCAGCTGTTTGAGAATAATCACAATAAAGAATGATATTACAACACATAGAGCTAGCAAATTTCTTCGTAGATAATTTTGTCGTTGTGAATTCTTGTTCTGCTCATCTATCTTCGTCGACAGTTGCGGTAATACATCATTATAATCAACGCGAACGATCTTCGACTCCTTTCGACCGTGTGTTGTCATAATGAGCAGGATTAGTACGGTAATTATATCACCGAATAGGTGAGCGAGGATTGGTTCAAAATCTCACACTCCCTAACCTGGAACTTTTTCCACGACACTTCTTGGCACGGCGGTGTTTCTGGAGAGCTTCCTTGCTGTGTGAGAGACCTTCGCTTCCATTTGGCTTTGATAGTGAGAGACATTCCTTCTTGCAGACGTTGGGGCGGCGTTGAAAAACCTAGGCGCAAAAAAGTGAGTGTCTCTAAGAAAGACAAAAAATGGCCATTTTGTTATTTTGTTAGCCATCATACTAATACTATTAGGAGTTCAATAAGTGTCGAGCACACCCTTCACTTTCACTTTTGTTTGATATCACAGGCACCGTGCTGTGCGACGTCGTCTTTGTTGCAAAATAATTACAGCTGATAGTGAGATGATTGGGCAGGAAAATCAATTTAAGACAGTGTTTTTGTTACATGACCACAACAGGTGTTTCTTCCCCGGTATAGTGGTATAGGTAGAGAACCTGAATTTTTAGATCCTCCAACAGCACCCAATTATTATTAATCCACTGAATTTCCAAATCATTATATTTATATGAAGGGCATGTTATCACCATATGGAGAGCAATTACTCTTTGTGACATGATATAAGGCTCAGCATGCCGAAAGGAACTGACTGGAATTGATATGAGCACAACCATGTTTGATTGGGCAATACACTTTGGTGGACTACATGATCATGCACAACCACTTTTCTTGAAAATATAAAAGCTGGGAGCTGATGATGATCAAGGTAAAAGAATTTAATAGATTTTTATTCCTCACATTTGGATATGATCTCATGTGTGGTATTTTGCAATTTCGTTACTGCATCTTTGTCTATTGCAGCACATATTTACCCTCCCCTGCTGCCACTAGAACATGCATCAAATATATTGTCTCATGAACAACCACTTCATGAAATGGTTATGTATCTTCCTCAATGCAATGACAGGGACTCATGTTGCCATTGGTAAGTTTGTTGATTGTCTAGTAGTGCCATTTTGTTTTATGTGAATGATGATGTGCTCCTTAAAATCTAATATCCTATGCTCCAACTGAATCTGCCAGCTCAGGACATATCTCGTCCTGCTGCAAGCCCTTTGGCAAGCAGCATTCCAGATCAGGACACTCCTGCTCCTCTGCTCAAGCTCAGGATACTGCTGCTCCTAAGTGTGTTTTTGATTGGACAAATGTGTAACGGATTATTTCGCCTGTTTATGTTTAGATGCGTGTGTCACTGACACGCCAACCTCTTCACCTGTCACCAATGAAGACGAGGCGACCACTGAAGCTGCTAAGATACGGTGGACGGTAACAATCATGGAGCCAGGCTCCGTGGCCATTCCATTCAAATCTGTTATGGCAGATGCTGGAAAATTGAAGAGGAGGCATCAAAACATTGTCATCGAGTTATATCTTTATATCATTTTTGATTCTAATATTAATCACCATCATTGCTGTGCACTATTTGACACATATCATAAACATCGACAGGAGAACAACTTGTCTGGCTCTGATGCCGTCGATGGGTCCATTGGTGTTGATACCATCATCACCAGGCAGTGACGTAGAGCAAAGACACCTATTAATATACTATTCAAGCGTAATTGTGAGACAAGGTTGATCTGTACTTGTTTCCAGGTAAAGGCTAAAATAACACTATGGGTCTATTTCTCAGTTTGAGGTGATAAAATAAGGTTTGCTCTATAGACCCAGGGCGAGGAGGGAGGGGGGGGAAGAAAAAACTTGATAAGCGTGGATGTCAATGAAGCGTCGATCAAGTTAAATATATCAAAATCATGAGGAGACAAATCGATATAGTTCGTCCCGTGATAGGACAGAGCCAATCTGCTATGATAACTGGCAAAACAACAAAATTTGGCAATCATGGTTTCAATACTTAAGAGCCGAGAACATATGTATTATTTGCCATCTTTGGCAAAATAGATGACGGGGGCAAAATGACCTCGGAAAACAGACATAAATGAAATTGAGCCACACAGGCTCCTATTTTGTTGTAACGCATGCAGAAAGTTCTTGAATTTTAGGATACTTGACTCCAAACGGTCTTGACAGACCCACTGTGATTGTTGCACCGGGGCATGGACCATCACTGAGCTCACAATTGTTCAGATATTGGAGTTCAGCAATAGTTGGCTACTTTAGGATCGCTTTACGGATTTTAACAGGGGTCCAATTGCGGCGAGTAATTCGGCGTAGTTGATGCGCACACTGTCTGAGAGAGTCTTTGAAGCGGCGGAGATAAAAATTTTGTTCCACCCTAACCCTTCCCCTCAACTTAGCTCCACATGTCGCCGACGTGTCGCCGACATCGCCAAATGTCGCCAAATCTTGGCCGACATTGCGTGTCGTTGCGACACGGAAGAGTCCCCGACACACCCAATTTTCCTCAATTACAGCCGAC
>Ga0247843_1005245_pt1 | contig 18253 bp, 16 predicted proteins | sample LaCruzMarch2017__FD_192420 | JGI IMG/M metagenome (GOLD analysis project Ga0247843, IMG submission 192420) | Freshwater microbial communities from meromictic Lake La Cruz, Castile-La Mancha, Spain - LaCruzMarch2017_8m | ecosystem: Environmental > Aquatic > Freshwater > Lake | place: Spain...
CCATGGCAACACCGGCAGGAGTGCCGGTGTTGATGATGTCGCCGGGGAAAAGTTCCATGCAGTTGCTGACGTAGCGCACAATCTCAAGAACCGGGAAGATCATGTCTCCGGTGTCCGAGTTCTGGCGGACGACGCCGTCGACGCTACAGCTCATGGTCTTTTTCTGCGGGTTGAATGACGCGTCGGTTTCAATCCAGGGACCGCACGGGTTGAATGTTGGGAAGGCCTTGCCCTTGTCCCACGTCCCTCCGCGCTCAATCTGCCAGTGGCGCTCGGAGACGTCCTGACAGACGGTGTAGCCGAGGATGGCCGCTTGAGCCTCGTCGTGACTGGCGGCATAGCGCAAGCGCTTACCAATGACGATGCCAAGCTCGACCTCATAGTCGGTCGCAGTGGAGCCCGGTGGAACCTCGATGTTATCGAAAGGACCAACAAGGCAGTCGGGGGCTTTCAAAAACACCACGGGTTCGGTAGGAATGGCTGCACCGGTCTCTTCGGCGTGCTTGCGGTAGTTCAGACCAATGCAGATGATTTTTGTCGGGCGTGCCACGGGCGACCCGATTCTGGTGCCCGCGAGGTCCACCGCAGGGAGAGAATCGAGTTGTGCCCCTAGGACAGACTCATAGGCCCCAGCTTCTAGCGCGTCACGCGACCAATCACTGATGAGGGAGTCGACATAGACCGCCGAATCGGGGCTCAGGAACACGACGGGCTTCTCTTTGCCAACAGCTCCAACGCGGCCAATTCTCATTACAGCTCTTTCTCGCTACGGTCAGCATTAGGGAATCCCAGGGCTGCCACAAATCCTATAGGATTTTCATAAATCGTAGAAGGGTCGGTCCGTGTCCGAACATAGCCGCAAGGCTGACCCAGCTCGTCGCAGCCAGGAGTGGTTTGGCGGCACCGGACGCAACGGATTTATCCATCGGTCCTGGATGCGCAACCAAGGTTTCGCTCCTGATGTTTTTGATGGTCGCCCTGTCATTGGAATTGCGACAACGTGGTCAGAGCTCACCCCCTGCAACGCCCACCTTCGTGGCGTTGCAGAGGCTGTGAAACGGGGGGTCTGGGAATCCGGTGGCTTCCCTCTGGAGTTCCCCGTAATGAGCCTGGGGGAGCCGATGATGCGGCCCACCACCATGCTCTATCGCAATATGCTGGCCATGGAATCCGAGGAGCTGATTCGCGCTAATCCTCTCGACGGTGTCGTCATGCTGACCGGTTGCGACAAAACCACCCCGGGCCTTGCGATGGGTGCAGCGAGCGTGGATTTACCCTCCTTGATGATTACTGGTGGACCCATGCTCAATGGCAAATTCCGCGGCCGCGACATCGGTTCGGGAACGGATGTCTGGAAGTTCACCGAAGAGCACCGCGCTGGGCTAATGTCCACCGAAGACCTCTATGAAGCAGAGGCCTGCATGGCCAGAAGTGCCGGTCACTGCATGACCATGGGCACCGCGTCGACGATGGCGTCCATCGTCGAAGCACTGGGTCTTCAGCTCACCGGAGCGGCTGCCATTCCTGCAGTGGATTCCAGGCGCATGGCCATGGCGCAGCTGGCTGGGCGTCGCATCGTGGACATGGTGGACGAGGGCCTGACCATGTCCAAGGTGATGACTAGAGAGTCCTTTGAGAACGCCATTATCGTGAATGCGGCCCTAGGGGGATCGACCAACGCGATTGTGCACCTCTTGGCCATGGCTGGTCGCCTTGGTATCGAGCTGACACTCGATGACTTCGATGCGATTAGTCGCAAGGTGCCACTGCTCGTGAACCTGATGCCCTCTGGGCAGTACCTGATGGAGGATTTCTATTACGCCGGTGGCGTGCCGGCAGTAATGAAGGAACTCAGCCCGGTGCTACACCTGAATGCGATGACAGTCTCTGGCAAGACCATCGGCGAAGCAATCGCCGATGCGCCCTGCTACGACCGCGAAGTGATTGCTACATGGGACAAGCCCATCCAGCCACCGGGCTCTAGCACTGCAGTTCTCAAGGGAAATTTGGCACCAAACGGTGCCGTGCTCAAAATATCTGCTGCCACCCCGTCATTGCTCAAGCACCGTGGCCCTGCGTTGGTTTTTGATACCAACGAGGAGTACATGGCTGTTGCTGATGACCCGAACCTCGATGTCACCGCTGACACCGTCTTGATTGTCCGAAACGCTGGACCCAAGGGTTACCCGGGCTTCCCAGAGGTTGGCAACATGCCACTTCCCAAGAAACTCCTTGATGCCGGTGTTACCGACATGGTTCGAGTTTCTGATGCCCGCATGAGTGGCACCGGCTTTGGCACGTGTGTGTTGCACGTCGCCCCTGAGGCAGCCGCTGGTGGCCCTCTCGGCGTGGTTCGAACGGGGGACATCATTGAACTCGATGCGGAAGCCCGCCTGATCAGGATGGATATTTCAGACGAAGAGCTTGCCGAGCGGCTAAAGGCATTCACCCCACAAGTCGCTCCAGCGACCCGCGGGTGGGAACAGCTCTATATTCAGCACGTTACCGGCGCCGATCGCGGTGCCGACCTAGACTTCCTCGAAGGTTTCAGCGGCTCCGCTCCATCCAGGCACTCGCACTAAGACAACGAAAGAACAGGTCAACGTGGTCAAGAGACGTTTCCCCCGACCCAGCGAATTAGCGCCGCTCATGAAGTTCCGCAAACCGGAGCTCAACGGCAAAAAGCGTCGCCTGGAGCGGGCGCTCACTATCTGGGACTTGCGCGACATCGCCAAGCGACGGACTCCCAAAGCCCCTTTTGATTACACCGATGGTTCGGCTGAAGCTGAACTCTCGCTCGCGAGAGCCAGAGAAGCATTTACGAACATCGAATTCAACCCTGCGATTCTGCGCGATGTGTCCGCTGTGAACCTCTCCCGTGAGGTTCTCGGTAAAGTCAGCGCGTTACCCGTGGGTATCGCGCCGACTGGCTTCACCCGCATGATGCACACCGAGGGTGAGATTGCTGGCGTGCAGACGGCCGAGAAGTGGGGGATTCCGTTTTCGCTCTCGACCATGGGGACTCAGTCCATTGAGGCCGTGGCTGAGGCCAGTCCGGATGCGAGGAAGTGGTTCCAGCTCTACATGTGGAAAGACCGCGAGAAGTCCATGGAGCTTGTCGACCGCGCCGCCAAGGCCGGCTATGACACATTGATGGTCACCGTGGACGTTCCTGTTGCTGGAGCAAGACTCCGCGACAAGCGCAATGGGTTCTCGATCCCACCAGCACTGACTCTTGGCACCGTCATCAACGCCCTTCCTCGCCCCTGGTGGTGGTGGGATTTCCTCACCACGGAACCCCTCCAGTTCGCCTCGCTCTCTGAGTGGCAGGGCACCGTGGCTGAGCTCTTGGACTTCATGTTTGATCCCACGGTGACGTTCGATGATCTCGCGTGGGTCAAGAAGCAGTGGCCTGGCAAGCTGGTGGTCAAGGGCGTTCAGACCGTGGATGACGCCAAGAAGCTCGCCAAGCTTGGCGTGGACGCCATCGTGCTCTCCAACCACGGTGGTCGCCAGCTCGACCGGGCACCCATTCCCTTCCACTTGCTTCCGAAGGTTGTCAAAGAGGTGGGGAAAGACACCGAGATTCACCTAGACACCGGCATCATGTCGGGTGCCGACATCATTGCTGCCGTTGCCCTTGGCGCGAGGTTCACGCTTGTCGGTCGGGCATACCTCTATGGCCTGATGGCAGGTGGCCAAGCTGGAGTGAACCGAACCTTCGAGATTCTCTCCGAGCAAATGACTCGAACGATGAAGCTTCTTGGCGTTACAGAGCTGGATGAGCTGACCCCGAAACACGTGACGCAACTCCAGGCATTAACCGCACGCTAAACAATCACGCCTGTCCATGCATTGGTGCAACACCAAGGTTTAGGGTGTTACACTAACCCCATGCCCACCAACCGCCCCCGGCACATGATTACCGAGAGCGATCAGCTCTCTGAGGCCCTCGCGAGCGCGGCGGAACTGTGGCCGGAGGCGAAAGGCGACAGGGGTCGCCTTCTGCGGCATGTTCTGGAAGCGGGCATCGAAACCGTCACGAAGGGCCACAATGACCGTCGCTCGTTGCGAAGGGCTGCCATCGCTCACGCTGCCGGCAGCATGACTGAGGTGTGGCCTGAGGATTGGCGTCGCGACGCAATGGGCGAATGGCCGGCGTAGTCGTTCTTGATGCCAGTGCGTTGATCGCCCTGCATGACTCACACGACCGCCATCACACGTGGGCGAGGGGAATGTTCCTTGACACTATCGACGCCACACTTGCGATGTCGGTTCTCACCTATGCGGAGGTGCTGGTCCATCCAACGAGAGCGGGCAAGGTGGCGGAGTTTGAACAGAACATTGCCGGGCTTGGCATAGAGAGAGTCACAGTGGGGGCTGAGGATGCACCAGCTCTTGCTCACCTGCGGGCCTCGACGTCACTGAAAATGCCAGACGTGATTGTCCTGCACCTGGCTGCGGGGCTTGGCGCGTCTCTTGCCACCACAGATCGGGAGCTTGCCGGCGAGGCTGCGCTCCTGGGAGTCACAGTCTTGGAACCTCAGCCCGTCTAGGTCGTCGCAGGTTCCGTGAGCACACTTGCAGCCGGGTTGTGGATGATGTCGCCCTATCGCTCATTAGCGTTACATGTAACAATGAAGTGTGTCCACGAAAGATGAATCTATGGCCTCTCGAGTTGCCGCTCATCGAACGCGCTTGCGAGCGCAAGGAATGAAGCCTGTCCAGCTGTGGCTGCCAGATACAGAGGACCCGACGCTCCGGAAGAAGTTGGGTCGGCTGTGTCTGGATATTGACAACTATCCAGGGGTTGAGGATGACCGAGCCTTCATTTACGCGTTGTCGCAGGACGATGAGTGAAAAGAGGAGAGCTCTACCTCGCCTCAGCAGGTTCTGGCTATGCCGGCAAACCCCGTCTGGTGCTCATCGTGCAAGATGATGCCCTGGCGAACCTGGACTCCGTGGTGGTCTGTCCACTCTCGAGGACTAGCCCCATCAGAGAGCCCCTGCGTATTGGTCTGCCCGCCACGGAGTCGACTGGCCTCGATAGTGACAGTGTGGTCATGGTGGACAAAGTCTTTGCTGTCCCCAAAAGCAAGATCGGGCGCCGAATCGGTTTCGTCGAGGGCACAATCCTTCGCAGTGTCACCCGGGGCTTAGCAACGGTGCTCGGTTTTGCCCAGTCGGTCTAGCGCCTTTATCGTGAACGGCCGGGTGCTGGAGCGGTAACTGTTCTAGGCAGAACTGGGTGTCGGCACGGGAGAAAGGCAAGAACACTTCTGTCACGGCGCCCTTGCGCCTTGCGATTCTTTGCCACCACAGAAACGATTATGGTTTGTCTGGCGGTCCCTGTCCTGGCGGCCGTAGCCCAGGGCTCTCTCCCTCTTCTTCGCCTGCGCCCTCTTTCAGGTTCACACCGCCCTCTGTCACGGAGGACACAAACAGGTCTATCGGTCGCTGCACCTGGGTACTGACATTCTTTGGTGACTGAAGGGCAAGTATGTTGACGACGATAAGAAGCACAATAAAGCCAGCGGACAGTACGTAGAAGTATTTCAACCATCTGATCCTGGACGGCGGGTAGAGTGCAATACCGAATAGCGCCATCAACGACGATGCAACAAGCAGCATCATGAGCGTGGCGGGCAGGTTGGGCAATTGAACGGTGAGCCTTGACTTCCGAGCGTCCTTTAGAGCCTCCAAATGGGTGTATACGTTGACAACTTGGTGGTCTGTCAAGGATGTTGATTCCACGATAGAGACAACATCGGCTTCAATTTCGGCAAGCTGAATCTGAGCATCTCGAGTTGGCCCAACCATCCCAGTTGCCCCAATTTCATTACTTTCGACCGCGAGAGCGTATTCCACAAGAGCCTCGGCTACTAACTTTCCTCGCGGATCTCCAATTCCGCCAAAATCCTCGGCCAAAGATGTTGCTGATGTGAATTCATTCGTGATGAACGCGGCAAAACGCGTTTGGTTGTCCCATGAGGTGACAACGGCAAAAGCTCCGACGAAAATGAACGCGCCCGAAACAATGGCAAGGGCTTCTTTTCCAAAATCTGCTGATTCGCTATCTTCATCACGACGCGCGCTAATCCACATTCCGAGCGAGATAACAATCGCAATCGGAAGTGTGATTATGGTGGCAATGAGCCAAATCGGGAAATTGAGGAACGCCTCGAGGGCACTGAGATTTACCTGCACTGGTAGAGTATAGTCAGAACAGATTGCGCGATTTAGCCAAAATTCAAGTGATTTTCACTGAAGAAAGACCGGCGAGAATCACTCTCGCCGGTCCAATCGACAACCAGCCCTCGTAGCTTGGCGGATAGAGCAGAAGACTTTCCGGCTACAGACCCCGCCCCCACATCGCACTACCTAAAGGGTAGTAGGTGAGAAGTGGTGGGTCGTGCGATTGGCGTGCGACGAGGGGGCTACGCCTCTGGTGACCGGGGCTTCCTGTGCGAGAGCAACCAAGCCAGAATCCCCAATGCCATCACAGCCGTACCGGCCGTCAGAACCAGCGAAAATCTCCCTAAGCCAGTCAGTGCAAAACTAAAGATTGCGGGCGTGAAGGCAATCACGATGTCTGCGGCAGCCATGATGTATCCCTGGCGTTCACCGTAGTTCTTCGCACCGAAGAGATAGAGCGGCAGAATTCCCGCTGCAACAGTGAGGAAACCTGAGCCCATGCCATGGAGGAAAGCGAATACAAAAACTGATGAGGGCCCAGTGCTCAAAAGGACGACGACGGCCAACGGGTGCATGACTAGGGCGAACACCGCCACTCTGACTGGGCCAAAGAAGGTCGGGAAGAGGACTTGGATCAGTCGGGCAAAAACCTGGCCTGGGCCGAGCAGAGTGGCGGCCGCCAGGGCAATCTCGCCGGTTGCGCCCGTTGTTTCCAGGATTTGGGGCAGGTGCGCAGCGATAGCGCTTGGGGCAAAGCCAGCCAAGACAAAGATCATCGCCGTCAAAACGATAGAGAGTAGAGAAATGCGGGGGGCCGCTGTCTTGTCGAGATCGCTCTGCGCCGCACGGTGAGTGCGTCTCTGGCGCCTGGCACCCTTTGCGTAGCCGGGTAGCCAGATATGCAGTGGAAGGGCGATCACCAGATTTATTGCTGCCCACACAAGAACGGTTTCTCTCCAGCCCAACTCCTGCTCGAGAGCACTGGTTAGCGGCCACCCGATAGTACTCGCGAAGCCAGCAATCAAGGTGATTCCAGCAATGGTGCGTTGAGCCCGCTCGCCCTGTATCTCGACAACCGACGCGAAAGCGGCGTCATAGAGCCCAGCGGCCATTCCGATTCCGAGGATCAGCCAAGCGACGAAGAAGGTGGTTGCAGTGGTTGAAAGCGCCATCACCACGAGGCCCGAGGCAATCGTCAAGCTTGCAAAGGGCAAAACGAGGCGGCCACCAAACCGGTCGATTTGGCGACCCAGGATGGGTCCTAGCAGCCCAGAGATGATTGAAGCAGTGGCGGAAAAAACAAAGTACTGCTCGAAGGGGATATCGAGATCGGCGGTAATTGGTCGAGCCAGGATTGCTGCCAGGTAGTACGTGGAAGCGTAGCCGATGGTTTGGGTGACACCGAGTTGGAGCGTGAAGCGGAGAGCGTAAGGCGCCACAGATACACACTAGCTCCGACCTCAACCGCGTTCACTGCTGGATGCCAAGAATTTGCCCGCTAGCAACCCCACATATTTAGGCTGTCGGTGTGTTGGATGAATTGCACCCGGTGGGAAAGCTCGCTAACTTCCGAGACCTTGGCGGGCTCGCCGGAGTGCACGGGGTCATCAAGCCTGGCGTGCTCTATCGCTCTGACGATCTTGCGACGATTGACGAGGAGGAAGCTGAGCGACTTGCATCGAAAGGTCTCTCGCTCATCATCGATTTACGCTCCTCAGACGAAGTGAGCAAAGGGAGAGGCCCGCTTCGCGAGTACGACATCGACTATCTAAACCTTCCTCTCCTCCAACACTCTGGCTACTCCCACAATTTGGAGGAACTGTTGGCGCCGGGAGCGCTTACCAACGAGATGCTTGGTCGTTGGTATTTCGAGGTCTTCTCCAAGTCACTGCCTCTTATTATTGAGGGCCTTCACGCGATTGCAGGGGCTAAAGGGGCGGTCGTGTTTCACTGCGCAATCGGTAAGGACCGCACCGGAGTCTTTGCGGCCGCCCTACATGCCGCGCTCGGGACACATCGAGAACACATCGTCCGGGACTTTGCCAGAACTGAAGACAACCTTTCGCGGGTGTTGACCCGACTTCGCTCTGCGGACCCATTCTGGACGAAAGAGGTCATCGAAAAGTCGGGGGTGCTGCTGCGCGCTCACCCAGAAGCGATGATCAGTTTCCTTGACAATGTTCACGCGAGTGGCGCAACCCTCGAAGAAATCCTTGTTGAGGGCGGAGCAACAGCCACCCTGTTTGCGAACCTTAGGGAGATGGCTCTTAGCGAGTCGCCAGAACACGGAGGGCGTCAGTAACGATGGGGAACACGTGGTGCGCCCCAGCGTCGCGCAACGCCACCTCATCGTGTTCCCCGGTCAAAACCCCTATCGATAGGCCGGCTCCGTATCGGGCGGCTGCTTCCATGTCGCTCCTCGTGTCGCCGAGGACCGCCACATCATGTGGGGAGGCCACGGCCAGCTCCTGCGCAACATGGGCGATCATTGCGGGCGATGGGCGACCCTCTCCGGCCTCGGCCTGGGTTGCTGTGGCGTCGACATAGTTGCCCAAGTTCAGAGTTGTGAGCATGGTGTCTAGAGTCTCGCGATTGAATCCGGTGTTGAGCGCCACCAGGACCCCTGCACTGCGCAGAGAATCGAACATCTCGAGCACCCCGTCAAAAAGGTGAACCTCGGGGAGCTTTGTGAGGTAGTGCGCCTGGAAGGCCTCTGCTGCGGCATTCGCCAGCGAGTCATCCCCCAACAGCGAACGAAAGACCTCGATTTTGGACTGGCCCATGGTTTTGTGGGCGTACTCAAGAAAATCACCGTCGTTCTCTGCCCAGACTTCAGGCACAACTTCAGAAAAAGCTGCAATGAAAGAGGAAATCACCACTCCATCGTCGGAGACGATGGTTCCAGCAATGTCGAAGACGGCTAACTTAGGCATGAATGAGCTCCTTGATTGTTGTTTCTGCGATAGCCGGGGAGAGGGTGTTTCCCCGGCCCCCAGGGCCGGTCACCACGACGATGCGTTCGTCGGCTTTTTCTCTCACGCAGACTGCCCCCGTGGTGTTTTGGCTGTAGATCCCGTTCCATCTGGTCTGCACGCTCGGCCTCACACCGATGATCGATTCCACGTCGTCTAGGAGGAGCTCGTAGCAGTCTTCCCTCATTTCATGAGGGAAGGGCTCCTCGTAGATGTGGGTGTCACCCATGGTGAGTGAACCATCGACCCTTTGCTGGAGAAGTAGTTGCATGACCATGTCTTTCACCAAGGGTCGAATGGGTTCGAGACCCGCAAGCGCTTCACCTTGGTAACCCGGGTAAAAACGCAACGAGTCAGCACTGGCTATCGAGGTAGTCAGGGTGACTCCCGGGTGCTCGAGTCTTGCCATCTGGAGGAAAACTCTGCGCAGCGGGGCACTGCTCAACAGCCCAGGGAAGAGCGTGGCGTGGTCAGCGCCCGGAACGACGATGGCCCAATCTGCCAGGAACTTTCTTCCGTCGTGACATGTGGCCACGACCTCTGACCCTTTCTGCGTGACATCGTCGATTGCGGTTAAGGGAAAGTACGAGAAACGCTCAGAGTGTTCCATCGTTGCACGAAGCTCGCTAAGAACTCGATCGGGTTCGACCACCGCATCCTGGGAGCAGAAGAGCCCTCCCGCGACTTTGTGACCCTGGAGCCCCGGATTCATCTCGCGGACTCCCTGTCGGTCGAGCACCTGCCAACCCCGATCCGCCGCGTCCGGGTAGGAGGCAACCTTGTGCATCACCTCGAGGTGGTTTTCTGCGGTGGCAACAACGATTGACCCAGTGGGACGAAAGGTGAGGGCCGGGTTCTGCTGAGATATTTCGCCCCACAATTCGCGGGCCCGCAGGGCCACCTGCAACTCTTCACCGGCAGCCCGACCGCCTACTGCCACCATCCCGAAGTTGCGAACCGAGGCGCTCATGGGTTTGGGGTCGCGTTCAATGAGGGTGACATCATGACCGGCAGTGTGGGCGAAATACGCGTGCATGGTGCCGAAAATGCCGGCTCCCACGATGAGAACTCGCGCCATTTAGATGACCTGCTTTCGGACGTAACCTGCGAGTAATTCAATCGCATACACCAGGACGAATATTGCGATGATGATTGCCGCTGTGGTGTCAAATGCGAGAACCTTCATCGAGTTGAACAACAGGAACCCGATTCCACCTCCACCGACAATCCCGAGGATTGCTGAGGATCGGATGTTGATATCGAAGGTGTACAGCAACTGGCCAATTAGAGCTGGCAGCACCTGAGGCATCACCGAGGTGAAAAGTTCTTGGAACCGGGTTGCACCTGTTGCGGTAACCGCCTCCCGGGGAGCCGGGTCAATTTCTTCCACAGAGTCGGCAATCAGTTTCGCCAAGAAGCCAGCCGTGCCGATCGAGAGCGCAAAAATGCCCGCAACCGGCCCCAAACCAATGGCGGCAACGAAGATGATCGCCAAGATGAGCTCTGGGACACCACGGATAATGACAAGTATCACCCGGGTGATGGAATACACGAACCGATTGACCGAGACGTTCACTGCGGCAAGGAAACCGAGGGGAATGCTCAAGAGAGATCCGAGAACGGTCGAAACCGCCGCAATCGCCAAGGTTTCCACCATGCCCTGAAAAATCTGCGGACCGGCCGTGACGAAGTCCGGTGGAATCATGCGCAGGGTGAAGGTGAAAATGTCACCAAAACTTGTGAAGAAGCGGAAAAAGTTGATGTGGACGGCAATAAATCCAGCGACCACCAAGCCCAGGAATAAGTAACCGTATCCGGCCGAAACTGCGCGCTTCATTGTCAAGGGTGGAAGAACCTTGGTGTTGTGAGCTTTCCGCTGCGCGGGCTGTGGCGCAGACTCCGAGGAGCGCTGAAGGTTCGCAAAAATACTCCACTTTCGCGCTCCGGGCAGGTCTCCACCTTCTCCCTGTAGCAACGTCGCCCTCACCCCGGCGGCGAGGACTTCCATCAGCAGAATGAACGCAAAGATGACTGTCACCACTCCGAGAGCTTCGCTGTAGGCAAGCTGGCCCAAGGTTTCCTTGAGGAGCAGTCCCACTCCGCCTGCCCCGACCAGTCCGAGAACTGTGCTGGAGCGGAGATTGATGTCGAGCCTGAAGAGGGCTATCGAGATAAAGGCTGGAGTGATTTGGGGCACAATCGTTGTCACGATGGTTTGGAGGCTTCCCGCGCCAACGGAGGAGACTGCTTCTCGGGGTTGCTTGTCGGTCTGTTCGATTGCGTCAGCAAGAAGCTTTCCAATCATTCCAATGGAATGGAACGCCAAAGCAAGAATTCCGGGTAGAGGCCCGATGCTCAACGCTCGCACGAGAATCAGCGCGAAAACGAGGTCGGGGACCGCTCGGTTGAAGACGATGATTCCCCGCGCGATGGTGTAGACGATGGGGTGGGGGGTGGTGTTTCTCGCTGCCAGGAAGGCGAGCGGAACCGAGAGGAGTATTGCGAGGAAGGTCCCGAGAACCGCCATCCAGAATGTTTCGAGAGTCAACGCTATGGCACGGTCGAGAACGTCAAAGTTCACGGGGAGCATGTAGTCGACAAGGTTGGCAATATCGCTGAGGCCATCAAAAATGGACAATAGGTCCATCTCGACAAAGATCCACGCCCAAATAGCGACTAAGGCGAAGGTGCTCACGGTGGAACGAGTTACCAAAGAGGTTTTGGTGAGCGATGGTGTCAGGCGTGCGGTTCCACCGGGAAGCGGTCGGACTTTAGTGGGCATCCTTCATCGCCTCCAGAGCCCGAATGCTTTCTTGAGCGATTTGCTCGACGTCGACGTCGCCCGTGGCGACCCTTTGGTACACCTCCATGACCTTCTTCTTGCCAATCTTCTTGGGCGCGTCATCGAGGACGACTTCCCCATCACGCAACCCAACAATCCGCTCCGCCCAACCGAGAGCAAGCTCCACCTGGTGAAGTGTTACAAGGACTGTGAGGTTTTCCTCCTTCGCTACCCGGAGAAGTATCTCCATCACCTGCGCGCTTGACTCGGGGTCCAAGGATGCGACGGGTTCATCGGCGAGCATGACCGAAGGCTGCTGCATGAGGGATCGGGCAATCGCGACCCGCTGCATTTGCCCGCCCGAGAGTGTGTCAGCTCGCTGAAATGCGTAGTCCGCCATCCCGACACGGTCCAAGTGTTCCAAGGCGTTCTTGCGGTAGCGAAGCGGGTAGCTGCCTACGCCAAACCGTGGCCCAAACAACGAACCCAGGGAGCCTGAGAGAACATTTTCCATCGCCGTAATCCGGCCGACTAAACCAAACTGTTGAAATATGAAGCCAATGTGTCGGCGAGCTTCGCGAAGCTGTTTCTTCGATGCCGTGTTGATGTGGGTGTCCAAGACCCACACATCTCCTGAAGTAGGAGAGGTCAGGCCATTGAGGTGCCTCATTAGGGTTGATTTGCCACTACCCGAAAGGCCGATCATCGCTACCATTTGGCCTTTCGGGACTTGGAGGCTTACGTCCCGAAGCGCGCGAGTGCCGGTCTCGAAGGTCTTGCTGAGGTTGATGACGTCAATAACGTTCTCTGACACTGCTTCGCCTTCCTTCGGTGGATGTGGTGAAGCCGGGGTCGAGAGAGGCAGCCGACCCCGGCTTCAGTGCGGCTAGAGGACTATTCGCACTTGGATGAGCCTGTGACTTCACAGACTTTGCGGACACCGTCATAGAAGGAGTCGTCGCGCTCGACGTAGCCCCAGACTTTCTCATCGGTCAGGCCACACTCATCGACCGAGGAGCAGATGCCGGACGCTACGAGGGCGTCAACATTTGCTTCTTCCACGATGATCCTGCGGATTTCTGCCTTGAGGGAATCAGGGAGGTTAGCCTGCATCGCCAGCGGCGAGCCAGCGATGACTGCGGACTTCCACACGGTCTTGATCTCGCCGGCTTCAATGTCTCCAGACTCGATCAGGTTTTTGTCGACCATGGCGTCAAAGGCAAAACCTGCTTCGCAGTCGCCGTTCTTTACAGAAAGGACTGAAGCATCGTGGCCACCCGCGAACACAGGAGTCACGTCGGCCTCGGGATCAATTCCTGCGGAGAGGAGCCCCTCCGACGGGTAAAGGAAGCCAGAGGTGGAGGCGGGGTCAACGAAGCACACGGTCTTGCCGGCAAAATCCTCGATACCGTTGATCTCATCGTTGCTTGCCAACGCGATTCCGTAGGACTGGTAGCCGGGCTCGATGTCGGGTCCGTCAGTCATGACGCCGGCAACCTCGAGCTCTGCGCCGCGGACTCCGGCCAAAACATAGGAGAAGGGTCCGTACTGCGCGAGGTGAACGCGCCCAGACACCTGTCCTTCGATGATGCCCGCGTAGTCGGTGGCCTGGACGAATTCAACTTCGATTCCAAGCTCCTTCTCGAGAACTTCGATAATCTTCTCGTAGCTTTCGACCAAGGAACTGGACTCTTCGGATGGAACTGCTCCGAATACGAGGGTTTCTGGCCAGTCGGCCCGCTCGTCGGTAGTTTCGGTGGGGGCAGGAGCTTCTGCCTCCTCGGCGGCTGAACAGCCGGCGAGGACGAGTGCGAGAGCTGACCCAGCAGCTAACGCTCCAAATTTCTTTGAGCTGAACATAATTGACGTGCTCTTTCTCTTAAATGGAAGGGAGTGTGGAAGCCACACACGAGTGACGTTAGGAACCGACCGTTACCACTTGGGGCGCGTTTGGTAAACCACGCAAAACGATTCGACGTCAGAACGTGACGAATGATTAACGTTTTGAAAAACACTCAATCCCGGCTTGACAGTCGGCCGGCGCAAAAAGGATTCTTGTGCCCGTGAACCGCTGCTCAGCCCTCAGCACGTGACACAGCTCCAATCGCTTCACGCCCTCTAACACCTCATCAGCTGGTGCATTCTCGGTAATTCTCCAGTTGCAATTGCGACACTGTCTCCCACAGAGAATGCCGCGCCGGCGGCGAATGTGCTGAACCGTATGGTGCCGTACTTCATCAAGCACCGTGACATTGCTGCGGTCACTGGAAACCCCCGTGTCGTCAACGCATCAGGGTTGTGGGGCAAGCTACAGGCAATCGAATTCACATCCACCATTTCGGCACTGCGAAGGGGCCAGTCCGCGTGGGGCAGAATCAACACAATCTCTTGCGTTTTGTCAGTACTGAGACGAGACGTTGTGTTGGCTCTCGGCGGCTTTTCCTCCGTCCACCCCACAGAGGACATCGAGCTCACCTGGCGAGTGCACCGCGCTGGTTACCGTTGCGTGTATGAACCGGCAGCGCTGGTGGCGATGAGAGTCCCAGAGACACTGTCGCAATGGTGGCATCAGCGCTATCGGTGGTGTAGCGGGTTAATCCGGGTGCTCCAAGCCCACGGCGTGGGCTTAGTAAGGGAGAGGCGTTGGCCGATGTTCCCCCTCCTCCTAGAGGCCTTCCTGTCTGTGGTGTGGTGCCACCTGTTGTGGCTGGCAACAGTGCTGTGGATTGTCGCTCTGGCCCTCGGAGGCCCCGATGTCGGAAACTCGCTCATTATCTCCCACTGGGGAGCGATGACCATTGGTATTGCTCTGGTTCAAATCTTCTGGGGTATGCACTTGGATGGCAACCATGACAGGACAATCTGGAAGCTCTGGCCACTAGCCCCGGTGTACCCCATCCTGTATTGGTGGGCCGAAGCCCTCGTGGTTGCAGCAGCCACGCTCCCTACGCTAGTCACCAAGCCCCGGCGCGTCAGTTGGACGCTGGATCGGGCCGCCGGCCCGACCACAACCGGGGAAACGTCCTAAGGTCCGGAGCCTCGGCCCAGCGCTGCGCTGTGTTCGTTTGCTTCACAGCGTGTAGGCAAGACCAGTCAGTGACGATTCTTGCTCTGTGGGTAGTGGGCGATGTTGTGCGGGGCTTTTGACTACTGCGCGTTACCAGGAATCTACCTAGCTGGATGCCACGCGCAGCGATTCGTCGCTGGCGTAGGGCACATAGGCGACAGTCACTGTGCCCGAGGAATCATTGGTGCGGTTCCAGCTCGAGGAACACTCGTCCAGGAGTTTGGTTCCCAACCCGACCCGGCCGGAGTCCGAGGGACGAGAACCATTGTCGGCGCACACCATTCGGAGGGTCCTTTCGTCGTGGAGGTCAAGTTCGAAATCGACTGTGGTTGCGCCGCCGTGCTTCACAGCGTTGAAGGTGAGTTCAGGAATCAACTCGGCCAGTGCGGACATCACTATCGGGTCGTTCGCGAGAAGGTCTTTAGTATCAGAGTGAGCCGTGATCGCGCACCGGGCAATACCCTCCCACGTGTCTGTCAGGTCGGCAATGACGGCGTCAAAGGACAGGGGGGCAATAGATTCGCTTACGCCGAGAGAATTGATGAGCGACCCTAGTTCCCCCCGCGTGTGATCGACCATCTCCTCCAGGCCATCGTCGTCATCTCTGATGGCCTGACGCAGTCTCATCAGAGATGACATCATGCCCGCTTGAACTTTTCCGTGGAGGGCTCGGGCCAGGGAGAGTCGCGCGTGGCGATACTCCTCGGAGAGCCTGGCCACCTCCCAGGCAAGCTCCGCAGTGGTTTCGCGCAGTCGCTCGGTCGCGTTGGAGGCCTGTTTGGTTGCTGACCCTGCCAGGGCGAAGAACACGGTGAACATGAGGGTAAACAGTGGTGCTTGAACAACCAACGAGAAGGGCCGCTCAGTATCTAATTTGACCGGCAGAGTCGTGAGCCCGGTAGTAATGCCGGCAACGATTGCTCCGAGCACCATCGAGCTTCGCTCTGCCCAGGCCGAGCGCCCAGAGCTGACAAACCGGCGAGTAAGAAGCAGTGTGGCCCAGGTCCCCAGGAGAGCGCAGGCGAGAACATACAGGGCCTCCAGTGGGGCCTGGTTGCGTAGTGTCGTTGACAGCGCGATCGCAGTCATGGCGAGGGCAATCTCTCGTGGATATAGGTGTGTTGCTGAGAGCGCGTTGGACAGGGCATCGCGCCAATTCAATGACCCCGCTGCGCTATCTAGCACCGGGGGCTCCCAGGAGAACTGTTCCTGCTCGAGCCTGTGACTCAGGGGGCGGACAATCTCATCAATCGTCCGTTGAATGCGATCAGCGGTGGCTTGGGCTGGACGCGATTGCTGAAAATCGAGAGCGGTAGTAATCGCCGCTCGCACGTCGTCGAGTGTTTTCTGCGTCATCAGCTGCATCCGACCTCGCGCATGGTCACGGACTTCGACGAGGCGTAGGCGTTCCGCTAGGAGCGCGCGCCTGCTCTCTCGATAGCTGCGAACGCGGTGCACAACAACTGCGGTCACGATGATGGACATGCCGATGTTGGTCACAGATCCCATCAGTCGGTAGCTCAGCAAATCCTCGCCGTCATGACCGAAGCTGTTGAGCAAGGTGAAAACAGCCCAGCCCCGTGCGAGGCTCGCCGCCACCACCACTGGCACTACCGCGATTGCCCCAACCAGCACAGGAGCCAGGCGACTCAGCGCCTGGAAAATTCCGAGGACTACAAAGGCGACCAGGTGGGCGGCGGCGACGGAGGCGATGCGCAGAAGATAGTTTCCGGGTGGGTTGTTATCAACATCGGTGAAGTTTGTCATGATCGCCCACAGAAGGGAGAAGAGAAAAACCGGCCATGAAAAAACCGCGGAAGGGCTGAAATTGTTGAGGGAAAAGTTCTTCATCACTAACCCCGGTCGGCTGCGCCAGTTTCTACGAGGTAGCGCCGAACCGCTGCAACCCTCAGGTTGATACTGCCATCGGTGTCGAGTTTCATTTCTCGGTAGATGCGCTCTAGCCATCTCTCTACTGACTTGACGCTCAGTGGGGTGCGCCTAGCGATCTCCTGGTTGCTGTGTCCCTCGGCGAGTAACCTCAAGACGACGATGCCCTTATCGGGTAACTCGGGAAAGGCCCTTCGTGGGCTCTTATCCTGGCGAATCTGGTCAGGGCGATCTGCCAAGACCTGTTCGATAGCGGCCACCAGTTGGTCAGGTTCAGACACCAGTTGTTTTCGCAGAAAACCAACGCCCACCGGGAGATCGACACCGTCTGAGGTCGCACTCTGGGCGTCTGGATACTTTGTCAGCACCAGGATGGCGACATCCGGGCGCCGCTTGGCTAGAGCGTGGGCGAGGTGAACACCACTTGGTCCAGCCCCCAATGCCAGGTCCAACACAACGAGGTCTGGGTCAAAGGCGTTGACCTTGCGACGGCCCTCCGCTGCACTCACCGCCGTCTCCACAACAAACCCCTCGGATGCCAGGGATTTCTTCACGAGCGATGCCAACAACACGTCGTCATCGACGACCAAAACCCGACGTGGCGGCTTAGTCACAGTGGAACGCTAACAGGGGAGAGGGTGAGGGGAAACCCTTGGTGAGGGAAAACCCTCGAAAGTGTGAGCTGACAAAGCCACCGGTCGCTATCTTTCAAGTGTTTTAGAACAAGAAAGTTTCCAATTTTTGGCAAGACGAGACTGTGGAGGGTCCACCAGATGCCCCGGAGTAACGAAGCTTTGGCCGGTCCAACTACTTCACGATTGAAATCCCGCAGTGGAGGCCTTCGACGGTCAGCGCGACGCATTGCCGGCATTTCCGCGACGCTCATTGCCGCGCTAGCGGTTGGCGTGGCGCCGGCCTACGCATCAACTAGTGGTGGAATTGCTCTCTATCTTTCAGGCCCGCTAGTTCATGGTGCAGAACTCAGCCCAGCAGGAACCACGGAAACATTCGATTCTTTGGGAGGGTCTCCGACGTCAGGCGGAATTGATTGTCCGACTGCGCTCGCCATTGGCACGCTTTCCGTGGCCCCCGCCTCGACCGATTGCCAATATCGCGCTGCCGGAATGTACGGAGGGGCCACCGCCACAACCTCAACGCCCGCTTTCGGTGGACCGGGATCAAATTATTTTGGCACGTCGTCGCGCCCCTCCGCAGCTCTCACCTTCGCTTTCCCCAGCCCCGTGAAGTACGTTGGATTTTGGTGGTCAGGTGGCAACCTCGGCAACGTCGTCACTTTTTACAACGGCGCCACCGAAATTGCGAGTTTCGACACCGTTGACCTAACAA